>Ga0315286_10002577_pt1 | contig 16934 bp, 15 predicted proteins | sample YL17G10_0_MG_FD_205038 | JGI IMG/M metagenome (GOLD analysis project Ga0315286, IMG submission 205038) | Sediment microbial communities from Yellowstone Lake, YNP, Wyoming, USA - YL17G10_0 | ecosystem: Environmental > Aquatic > Freshwater > Lake > Sediment | place: USA: Wyoming | collected...
TAGGTCAGGTCGACCTTGGGGGTGAACTCGGACCACGATTTGTTCGACGGGTCGCTGAAGCTCCCCCCCTCCGTGTCCAATCGCGCCTGGAACAGCGGGTCCTGCACGCCGCTTTCCTTCTCGTCCTTGGTGTAGCGGCCGCCCACGGTCATTTTCAGCGCGTCGGTGAACTTCCAGTCGACCTCGAAGAACCCGGCGTAGGACGTCGTCTTCTGCTTCACCGACTGCGGAACCGTCAGCACCGTGCCCGGAGGGATGACGTCGGGACCGTACAGGAAGTCTGCGAAACCGATGTAGCTCAGCAGGTCGATGCGGTACTGCGACTCCCAGGCATACAGGCCGACCGTGTACGACAGCTTGCTGTCCGACGAATGCATCAGTCGCAGCTCGTGGCTCTGCTGGTCGTAATTGGCGGGGCGGTCGGTGTGATACAGGGTGAGCGGCGTGCCGTCCCAGTCCTGGTACACCTTTTCGTCGGTCTTGAAGTAGCCGAACAGGTAGTCTAACCGGTAGCCGTCCGCGAAGCGCCACGTCGTGTCGAACACGTGCATGTCCGTGTCGAAGGTGGCGTTCTTGTCGAACCCGTTCGACACGGACTTACGCCGGTCGCCGGCCTGCGGCGTGTGCACGCTGGGGGCGCACTGGTCGTAATAGAAGCAGAACACCTGGTCGGGCTGCGCGTTGTTGCTGATCGACGGCGTGTCCTGGGTCTGGTCGCCCTTGTCGTACCGGTAGTAGACGTCGACGCTGTCGATCGGTTTCCACAGGAACGATCCACCGAAGGTCTTGTATTCGAGATCGCCGACGGTTCGGTGCAGGAAGGTGTTGTTGACGTAGCCGTCGTTCTGGTGATACGCGGCGTTCAGCTTGAACGCGAAGGTCTCGCCGACCGGGACGTTCACGAAGCCGTCGGCCGCGATGTCGTTGTAGTTGCCGTAACCCAGGCGAACCTCGCCGCCGAGGGCCTCGCTGCTCGGACGGCGACGCGTGACGTTGATGACGCCCGCGATCGCGTTACGACCGAACAGGGTGCCCTGCGGGCCGCGCAGGATTTCCATGCCCTGGAGGTCCAGCGCCTTGATCATCGAGCCGGAGTTCGAGCCGATGAAGATGCCGTCGAGCACGACGCCCACCGCCGGGTCGAAGCTCTTTTCCACGTCGGTCGAGCCGATGCCGCGGATCGCGATGGCGGCCGGGCTGCCCGGTCCCTGCTGCAGGTCGTCGATGATGACGTTCGGCGCGGCATTGGCGAAACCCTGCAGGTCGCTCTCGAAGCGCCGTTCGAGCTCGGTCGCGCTCATCGCGCTGACCGCGACGGCAACGATCTGCATGTTCTCCTCGCGCTTGCGCGCGGTGACGATGATTTCCTCCAAGCCGCCGGCCTGCTGCGCGACCGCGACCCTGACGGTGAACGGCGTGGCGAGTGTTGCAGCAATTGCAGCCACCAGTGTCGCATTCATATGTGTTCTGTTCATTCCCCACCTCTCAGCAATTGGGCTGGGTCCGCAGCCCGGTTGACACGTTTCACGGGGTGTTGCTTCCAGGCGACACCCGTCGAGCTCAGAGCATAACCTCGCAATTCCTCGCTTAGCAAGTGATATTCTGAATGTTGTTCAAAACGTACAACTGGCCGCAGGTCGCGCTGCACCGCCACAGAAACGTCGCTCAGGGGGGACTCGAAACCGAAACAGCAGCGGAAATTCGTGCCGTTGCGCGGGCTTTTGTGTGCAACATTCAAAATGTCGGGGAACCGCCGGGCTGCCGCTCCTAGAACGAGCGTGGCAAGCCCATGCTTTCGGCGATCATGTTCCGTGCCATCTCATTGCTGACCGGTCCGATCCGAAGCAGGCGCGCATCGCGCCAGTAGCGCTGCATGTCCGTTTCCGCGGAGTAACCCATGCCGCCCAGGATCTGGATGCCCAGGTCGGCGGCCTGACACGCATAGTCCGATGCCAGCGTCTTGACCATTGCCGCCTCTACGGCACATGGTCGCTTGGCGCTCTGCAGCCACGCTGCATTGAAGAGCAGCAGTTCGACCTGCTTGCGCCACATGGCGATGTCGGCCACGTAGTGCTGCAGGATCTGGAACTGGCCGATGGGCTTGCCGAAGGCGTGGCGGACCTTCATGTAGTCGAGCGCGTCCTCGAGCACGCCATCGATCATGCCCAGGCACATCGCGGACATCATGATGCGCTCATTGTTCAGCGTCTGGGTCGCGTGCGACCACGCCTTGCCGGGTTCGCCAAGCAGCAGGTTGTCTGGGACGAGGACGTTCTCGAACAGCACCGAGCACCAGTGAGCGCATGCCGAGTTTCGGGAGCGGGGTGGCCGTGATGCCCTTCGTCTCGCAGGATACGAGAAACAGCGACAGCCCCTCGCTGCGCCGCTTGGCGTTGCGGTCGGTCCGGGCGAGCACGAGAAGGTAATCTGCCGTGTTGGCCGTCGTGCACCAGATCTTCTCGCCGTTCAGCAACCAGCCACCATCGACCTTCTGTGCGCTGGTCGTGAGGGAGCCCAGGACATCGGTGCCGCCGCCCGGTTCGGTGAATGCGATCGCCGTTCGGCACTGACCCGACGCCATGCGTGGCAGGAAGTAGCGCTTCTGTTCCTCGGTGCCGTAGAAGCCCACGGACTTGCTGCCCGAAAATGACGTGATACCCCAGATCCAGCCCAGGCCGGCCGCAGTTCGCGCCAGTTCACGCATGAAGATCGTCTGTATCAGGATGTCGCCGCCGAGGCCGTCGTATTCCTCCTCGATCCCGACGCCGTGGAAGCCAGCCTCGGTGAGCTTGTCCCAGAGTTCCCGGGGGTACACATGCTCGCGCCGCTCGAGCATTCGGCACCAGTCCTTGGGGCACTCCTTGTCCACCCATTTGCGGACCGTGTCCCGGAACAGTTGTTGTTCGTCGGTCAGTTCAAAGTCCATAGCTGCACCCCAGGCCGATGACGCGGCAGACGCGCAACAGGTCGCCTTGAACAGGTCCGGAGTGCCGACCTTGGCGCCCTGACGGGCCCTTCACTTCCGATGCGGAAATGTTGCTCCGCGAGTCGACCGACACTGGTCGAGGCAGCAAGCGGGGCCAGACGCCGGTCACGGGGCCAGTGCGGCCACCGCGACCGGATCGCGGGTCATTGCTTGCCGAACCTGATGCCCACCCCGCCGCCGATGTAGCGCGGCTCTCCGTAGAAGTTGAAGATCCACAGCGGGTCGACATGCCGCTCAGCGGCGCCTGACGCATCGCCCAGTCGATCAGGTACAAGCGGCCATGCGGCGTCGTCGGGCTGTCAATGCAGATCCAAGGGTTGGTCATGACGTGGACCGAGTTGAACGGAGCGCCGACGTTCTGGATCGCGGCGCGGAAGTTGCGGCCAATCTCCTCGAGCCCGCGCCACTTTCCGCAGCCCTCGCCGAAATCGCATACCGCATCCTCGGTGAACAACCCGAGCAGCGCATCGACCTCGTGCGAGTCGAAGTGGGCGACGTAGCCATTGCGCAGGTTCTTGATTTCCTCGATCGCCAGCAGTTCTTCGATTGTCGTGCGTTCCTCCGCTTTGTATTGCGCTGCCGCCACGGCAACGGCCGGATCTTGACAACAAGAAACGACTTGCTTGATTGCAACGTGCGCGGCGGCATGCCACAGATTACCGCCATGGCCACGCCGAGTTCGAGCAGGTCGGCTTCGGTAAAATGCCGGCAGCGAGAGCGCCCGGGATGTTCTGCTTGTTGAAGGTGCGGGACCCATGCAGCATCGAGAGCTTGAGGCGCGCGAGCTGCTTGTAGCGCGGTACGACCTTGCCACCGACGAACACGCCGGTGTAGAACGGGCTCACCGGCGAGGCCGTTGAGTGTGTCCCAGGGCAGGTGAAGTCGCCCGCGCAGGCGGTCGCGGGTGTGCGGGTGAAAAGTGTCGGCCATGTGGAGTTCTCTCTAACAGACCTGCACTTCGATCCGGCCATCGACGACGCGGATCGGGTAACTCGGCGGCGGCGCCGGTGCGCACGTCGAATCCCGCGCCGTGCAATGGACAAATCAGGCGATGCCCGCGCAGGCGACCTTCGTCCAGGCGCGAGCACGCTAGCGCCGCGTCGGCCAGTCTCCATACTCGCCGCGCCACATTTCCACTTCCTCCGACCAATCCCGCGCGATGGCAGCGTCCTCAGCAGGCCTGCCCGTCCCGACAGGAGCTGCGAAGGATGCCGGGTAGGCGGCAGTCCGCGAATAATACATGAAGTGCAGCCTGCGCTCGGCGAATTGCCAGCGCACGTTGTCGCGCCGATAGGAGTCGACATACCGGATGGCCGCCACCATGGGCTCTCCGCTGACTCGCATCTCTGCGTGAGACAGCACGAGCCCCCTTGCGTGATCGGGGTCGGCCGCGTCGAATGTCACGATGCGGTCGTGCGTCACGTGGTTGCTCGGACCGAGCACGCGGAACCGGGCGAGAAAAAGTTCGACCACTGCGTCGCGTCCGACCGCGTGCATCCCGCCCCTGGATGATTCCACAATGACGTCCGCCGTGAACAACTCTGGAAGCGCCGCCACGTCGCGGTTGTCCATGACGAGAGCGTAACGGGCGATGAGCTCGTCGATGCCGACTCGTGCCTCGAGACGGCGGATGCGTTCTTCCAGTGAGGATGTGTCGCGCATGGAGTCTGCTCCGCGGAACGGAGGCGGATGCTATAGAGACTTAATTGCGACTGCACTGTAGAGGCTCGCTACTGAAAAAGAAACAGGACGTCTGTCCTTTTCGCGGTGGCGTTCTGCGGTGGGGTCATCGTGCCTATCAATGCCCGCTACAAGGCCAGCGAACTCGCCTATGTCGTCCAGAACGGCGACCTCGTCACCATTCTGACGACGGACGCCGTCGCCGAGTCGGTGAACTTCGTCGAGCGCCTTTCGGCCGCGCTGCCGGATCTCGCCAGCAACCGGAGGCCGCGGCAGTTGCAGGTGGCCGCGGCGCCGTGCCTGCGCAACATCGTCCTTCTCGGCAAGTCGCGACGGCCCGGCTTCGTGACCGAACAGGAATTCGTCACGGCGGGCGAGTCGCGCAGCGTGCTGCAGGTGCACGAGACCAGGTTGCGCGTGCGCGTGCGCGATCGTGCCTTGATGCTCTATACCTCCGGCACGACAGCTAATCCCAAAGGCTGCCTGCTCACGCACGAGGCGATGGTGCGCAACAGCATCGCGCTCGGGCGCCATCGCTATCTGCTCACGCGCGAAGACCGCATGTGGTCCCCGTTGCCGATGTTCCACATCGCGGCGGTGCTGCCGATGCTGGCGATTTTCGATGTCGGCGGGGCCTACCTGACCATGGGGTACTTCGACGCTGGCGTCGCGCTGAAGATGATCGAGAAATACCAGGTGACTGCGCTGTATCCGGCATTCGTCACCATCATGCAGGGCCTGATCTACCACCCGAGTTTTCCGAAGGTGGACTTCACGCGCGTTCGGCTCGTGAACAGCAACTTCGCCGTGCAGCCGCCGGGAGTGGCCGAACCGATCATGCAAGCAATGCCCAACGCGTTGCAGGTGGGCAGCTTCGGCATGACGGAAGACGCGGGGACCGTCTGCACAGGGGCCTGGGACGAGCCCGAGAAGCAGCGCATATCGCGGCTCGGCCGGCCGCTGCCGGGTCTCGAACTGCGCATCATCGACCCCGCGACAGGCGCGGGCATGCCGATGGGCCAGCGCGGCGAAGTCCTGGTGCGCGGCTATTCGCTGTTCGATTGCCATTACAAGGATGCGGAGAAATCCGCTCAGACGATCGATCACGACGGCTGGTTTCACACCGGCGACATCGGCTCCCTAGATGCGCATGGGGCGGTGATGTTCCATGGGCGCTTCAAGGACATGCTCAAGGTGGGCGGCGAGAACGTGGCTGCCGCGGAGATCGAGGGGCTGCTCGGCCGTCACCCTGCAGTGAAGCTGGCGCAGGTGGTAGGCGTTCCTGACGCGAAGTACGTCGAGGTGCCGGCGGCTTTCGTCGAGCTGAAGCCGGATCAGCAGGCGAGTGCGCAGGAGCTGATCGATTTCTGCCGCAAGGAAATCGCCGGTTTCAAGGTGCCGCGTTACGTGCGATTCGTCACGGAGTGGCCGATGTCGAGCAGCAAGATACAGAAATTCAAGCTGCGCGTTGAACTGTTGAAGGAACTTGGCGTTGTCGAGGTCAAGTGAGATGCGAGCGATGGGAACAGGCTTCACCCTGTTGACGGGTGCAGGCGCTCCAGGCGGTGGGACCCGGTTCTGGTTTGGCCTGTCGTTGGCGCCCCCTGACGCTGAAACTCTGCCGCAGCGCGGCTGCTTTTGCGGCGCACTGCAGCCCGCGTGTGGTGCTTGTAGTCACGCGGTGCCGGCATTATCCTGAACAACATTCAAACAGGCCGGCCGGAAAGTCACGGGGCGGAACGACATGCGCTGCAAGTTCATTGGTTTTCTGGTGACGGGTGCCGCACTGGCATTCGCGGGGGCGGCGGCGATTCGCGCCGAGTTGCCGGCAGGCGTGCAGTCCGACACCCAGCGTGCGATGCCGGGCGCTGCGCTTTACGTGAAGTATTGCGCGGAATGCCATGATGGGTCGGTCGCAAAGGCACCGTCCACGACGTTCCTGCAGTTGATGTCGCCCGACGCGGTGCTGGCCGCGCAGAGCACCGGCGTCATGCAGCGCGAATCGAGGAAGCTGAGCGTCGAGCAGAAGACCCAGGTCGCGGAGTACCTGTTCGGCAAGCCGATGTCCGAAATGAAGGCGCCGCCGCCCCCGCGGCGGTGTACTGGCGAGGCGGTAAAGTTCGACGTCAACCTTGGGCCGCGGATCCAGGGTTGGGGTTTCGACCTGGCGAACTCCAGGCGTATCCCAGCCGGCATCGCGGGCCTCGCCCCGGCGGACATACCGAGGCTCAAGCTCAAGTGGGCGCTTGCGTATCCGGGCGCGCTTCGCGCCCGCTCGCAGCCAACGTTTGCGATGGGAGCGCTCTATGTCGGCAGCCAGGATGGCACGGTCTACGCGCTGGATGCGGCGACGGGTTGTGTTCGCTGGACCTTCCGCGCGACGTCCGAGGTGAGGACCCCTGTCGTGATCGCGCCGGCCGGCGAGGGCAAGGCGTCCAGTCCGCCGCTGGCGTTTTTCGGCGACTTGATCGGTCGTGTCTACGCGGTCGACGCGTTGACCGGCGAACTGAAGTGGAAGATCAAGGCGGACGAGCATCCCTCGGCGACCATTACGGCCGCGCCGGTGCTTTACAAAGACCGGCTCTACGTCCCGGTGTCGTCGCTCGAAGAGGCGTCCGCGCCCGATCCCGCGTATCCGTGCTGTTCCTTCCGCGGCTCGGTCGTGGCGATCGAGGCACGCAGCGGCAAAGTGGCATGGAAGTCGTACACGATACCAACGGCGCCGAAGCAGGTGGGCAAGACGAAGGTCGGCACGCCGATACTCGCACCGTCCGGCGCGCCGATCTGGGCCGCGATGTCGGTTGATACCAAGCGCGGGGTCATATACGCCACGACTGGCAACAACTACACGGCACCCACCGAGGATCACAGTGACGGCGTCGTGGCGTTCGACCTCGAGACAGGCGCCCAGCGCTGGCACTGGCAGTCGGTCGCCAAGGATGCATGGAACGTTGCCTGCATGGTCGGCGGCGACAATTGCCCGGATGACAATGGACCGGACTACGACATTGGCGCGGGGTCGATCCTCGTGACCACCGAGTCGGGCCGCGACCTGTTGCTGATCGGCCGCAAGGATGGCATGGTGATCGCGCTCGACCCCGATCAACATGACAAGGCCGTGTGGCAGCGCAAGATCGGCAGGGGCAGCATCCAGGGTGGCGTGCAGTGGGGCATGACGGCCGAGCCGGGCCGCGTCTACGTGCCGATTGCCGACATGGCGGACAGCAGTGACGGCAAGGTGTACACCGAACCATCGAAGGGTGGGCTGTATGCCCTCGATACCCTGACCGGCGAGTCCGTCTGGTCAACGCCGGCCGATGATCGGTGCAATGGCGAGAAGGCTTGTGACGCAGGCATCCTGGCGGCGATCACGTCGATCCCGGGCACCGTGTTCGCGGGGCACATGGACGGACGTATCCGGGCCTACGACTCGGCGACCGGCAAGGTGACATGGGAGTACGACAGTCGCCAGGAAGTGGTGACGCTCTCGGGCGAGCGCGCCCGAGGCGGATCGGTCGGTGGCCCAGGACCGGTCGTTTACGACGGCGTGCTTTACGTGAATTCGGGCTACGGCTTGTATTTCCACCTGCCCGGCAACGTGCTGCTCGCATTCTCTGTCGACGGTAAGTAAGGCCTTCTACAACGTCTGTCCGCATCGTCGAAAAAAGTTCGCGCCGAGCGACCGTGGCAGGCAGCGTCGGGCAATTCACGTGCGCGTTCCACGGCTGGCAGTTCCACTCCGACGGCAAGCTGAAGCGCATCACCGACGAACACGCGTTGTCTGTGCACAGTTGTTCGGCGCGCCGGCCGCATGCTAACGTCCCGCCATGCCCGCGCTACTCGGTGCTGAACACCTCGCGTACATCGGTCGCCAGGCCCCGCTCAAGCGCGAGGTCGTGACTCGCCGCGACATCCGCAAGTATTCGGTGGCGACCGGCCAGACACTGCGCAAGTATCTGGACGGCGATGAAGGGCCGCCTCTCTATCATGTCGCGCTCTTCTGGGACGTCGTCGAGCTCGACCAGCTGATGCCGGACGGCGTCTCGATGGACGGCCTGATCCCCAGGCTGCCACTCGAGCGTGCCATGGCCGGCGGACTGAAGATCGAGTACCACCGTCCGATCCGGCCCGGCGACGCGCTGGTGGCGCGGCGGACGCTGACCGGCCTCTACGAGAAGCAAGGCTCGCAGGGACCGCTCATCTTCTACGAAGTCGTGATGACCGTCGAAACCGAGTCTGGCGAGCCCGTGCTCACCGAAAAGACGACGAGACTGCTGCGCTGAACCATGCCGAAATTTTCCGACCTCACAGCGGGTACCGCGCTGCCCGGACGCAGTTACAAGCCGGACAACGTGCAGCTGTTCCTGTACAACGCGGCTCTCTGGAACGCCCACCGGATCCACTTCGATCAGCCGTACGCGACGCAGGTCGAGGGATATCCGGGGCTGGTCATCGCCGGTCCGCTCATCGGCGAGTGGCTGGCGCAGTGCGTCGTCGAGTGGCTCGGCGACGCAGGGCAACTCGTCGCTTTCGAGTACTCCAATCGCAAGGCTGCCATCATTGGCGAGACGCTCCGCTCCGGCGGCACCGTTTCCGCCGTGGATGCGCAGCGACGTGAGGTCACGATCGACCTGCACGTCAAGAACGAGAACGACGAGGTCATCGCTCCCGGCACGGCGACCGTCCGCTTCGGTTGAGGTGTGGAGGGGCAGGGCGTCGCACCGCGCTTGGCCGGTCGAAGACCGGCTGCGCAGTCACGCAGTCCGGAACTTCGGGATCGAGATCTCGTCCGTCCATTTCTCAAACGTCACCTCGACGGGCATCCCGACCGTGATGGCGTCCGGATCGCAACCGGTCACGTTGCTCATCAACGTCGGGCCCTCCTCGAGCTCGACCAGTGCGACGATGTATGGCGTCTCCGCGGCGTAGGCCTTCGAGACGGGCCGACGCACCACGGTGTAGCTCAGTACGCGACCGCGACCGCTCACCCGGGTCCACGTAACGGAGTCGCCGTTGCAGTGGCAACACATCATGCGGGGAAAAAACTGATAGGCGCCGCAACTGTCGCAGCGCTGCAGCTGCAATTGGCCATTCCTGCACGCATCCCAGTAGGGACGCGTCTCCGGGGTCGGGCGCGGGATGATCTTCCCGGCATGGTCTGACATCAGTTTCTCTCCCGGCCGAGGATGATCGTGGTGTGGCTGGACATGATGCCGCCCTGCGCGTGGACCAGCGCGATCTGCGCGTCCTTGACCTGGCGCGGTCCCGCGCAATGGCGCAGTTGGGCGACCGCCTCCGTCAACGCGAACATCGAGCCGGGATTGCCCGGATGGCAGTGTGAGAGCAGGCCGCCATGCGTGTTGACCGGCAGGGTTCCCTCGAGGCCGATCGCGCCGCTAGCGATGAACGGGCCTCCCTCTCCCTTGGCGCAGAAGCCGAGGTCCTCGAGTTCGATCAGCACGGTCGGCGTGAAGCAGTCGTAGAGCTGCGCCAGATCCATGTCCCTCGGGCCCAGCCCGGCCATCTCGTAAGCCCGCTGACCGGACTCCACGGCGGCGGACGTAGTCAGGCTGCGCGCCTGGGTGACGTGCTCGTGACCGTGGCCCTCGCCGACGCCGAGGAGATAGACAGGGGCGTGGGGAAAATCGCGGGCGCGCTCGGCCGACGTGACGATGACGGCCGAACCGCCGTCCGACACCAGGGAACAATCGAGCAGGTGCAGTGGATCGGCGATCATGCGCGAGTTGAGGACATCCTCCACCGTGATCGGGTCGCGCATCTGAGCCGCCGGATTGAGATGGGCGTGCCTGCGGCAGGTCACGGCCACCGCGGCGAGTTGCTCCTCAGTGGTGCCATAGCGTGCCATGTGCGCTCGGGCGAGCAATGCATAGAACGCCGGGACCGTCGGCCCATACGGCAACTCGAATTGCGCATGCCCGGTCGACGACTGCATCAGCATCGCCTGTTCCCGGGTCAGGCCGGAGCGCAGGCTGTCCGCCATACTGATGAGGACCGTGTGGCACACGCCCGTCGCGATGGCGGAGGCCGCATGGTGCAGCACCGAGAACGTCGTGCCGCCGCCCGTCGCCGCCGCGATGCAGTAGCGCGGGAAGATCTGCAGGTACTCTGCGATCGCCTCCGCGTGATACAGGTAGGGCTCGGCCATCGAGTTGCAGGTGATGAGTCCGTCCACCTGATCCTTGGTGATACCGGCGTCGGCAAGCGCACGGCGCGCTGCATCGACACACAACTGAGTCGCACCCATCTGCGGTACGACGCCGACCTGCGTGTCGGCCGCCCCGACGATGGCCACTGCGCCGCGTAATTGGGTCATGTTCTCTCTCTGGTCAGTTGCGGCGCTCAGGCATCCAGGGTCGACCGCACAGCAAAGCCGTCACCTGCAAGGCGCCCAGGGCGCGCACGAGCGCGCTTCACCGCTTAGTGTTCAAGACACGCAGCTCGCGCCGGCTCGATGTTCAGTCCAGCCGTTCGACGATCGTCGCCGTGGCGAGCCCTCCGGCGCAGCAGACGGTCTGCAGGCCGAGCGTCGCGTCGCGGCGGATCATCTCGTGCAGCAGCGTGGTCATGATGCGTGCGCCGCTCGCGCCGAGCGGATGACCCAGCGCGATGGCGCCGCCGTTGACGTTCAGGCGGTCGTGCGGTACGCCGGTTTCGCGCATCCACATCATCGGCACGGACGCGAACGCCTCGTTGACCTCGAACAGGTCGATGTCGCCAATCGCGAGGCCGGCCCGCTTGAGGATCCTGGCCGTCGCGGCGACCGGGCCGGTCAGCATCATCGTCGGATCGGAGCCGACCGTCGTGACGCAACGGATCCTGGCTTTCGGCGCGAGGCCGAGTGCACGCGCGGTCTCTGCGGCCATCAGCAGGACGGCGGATGCGCCATCGCAGATCTGCGAGGAGTTGGCGGCGGTGATGCGTCCGCCCTCGGGCCGGAAACTGGTCTTGAGCGTCGCGAGCTTCTCGCGGGTCGTGTCGCGGCGGATGGTCTCGTCGCGCGCGAGCGTGATGTCGGGCGGCGATTCGCGGTTCTCGCACCAGGCAGCCACCGGCACCGGGACGATCTCGCGGTCGAAATAGCCGCTGTCGGCGGCGGCGGCGGCGCGTTGATGACTGGTGAATGCGAAGCTGTCCACGTCATCGCGGGTGAAGCCGTACTTGTCCACCAGGCGCTCGGCCGCCTCGCCCTGGGGAATCTGCGGATAGCTCTCGAGCAGCTTCCAGCCGAACGGCTTGCCGTGAACGTCCCGGTTGCCGCCCATCGGCACGCGAGTCATGTTCTCGGCGCCGCCGGCGACGACGATGTCGTTCACACCGCTGGCAATCTGCGCGTAGCCCACGTGCAGCGCGGCCTCGGCGGATCCGCACTTGCGGTCGACAGTCATGCCGGGGATCGATTGTGGCCAGCCCGCGCTGAGCAGCGCGGTGCGCGCGATGTTGGCGCACTGCTCGCCGACCTGCGTGACGCAGCCGAACACGACGTCGTCGATCCGGGCCGGGTCGAGTCCGGCGCGGCGGGCGAGTTCACCGATAACGATCGCGCCGAGGTGGTCGGCGCGGACGTCGCTCAGGCTGCCGCGAAACTTGCCGATCGGCGTGCGTGCCGCTGCGACGATGACGACTTCGCGCATCACTGTTTCCCCAGCCCGGAGCCGGGGACCTTTTGCCCGTCGAGGTAGCGGTATACGCCGTGGCCCGTCTTGCGGCCGAGGCGGCCGGCCTTGACCATCTTCGTGATCAGCGGGCAGGGGCGAAATTTCTCGCCGAACGTCGCGTGCAGGTACTGCAGCACGGCGAGGCGCGTGTCCCAGCCCGTGAGGTCGCCGAGTTCGAGCGGGCCCATCGGGTGGTTGAAGGCGCCGCGCATCGCCGTATCGATGTCCTCGGCGCTCGCCACGCCTTCCATCAGCATGTACATGGCCTCGTTGCCGGCCAGTGCCGACATGCGGCTGGTCGTGAGGCCGGGCGATTCCTCGACCAGGATCGACGTCTTGCCGATGGCGGCCGACCAGGCGCGCGCACGCTCCACCGTCTCCGCGCTGGTGCCGAGGGCGCGCACGATCTCGACCAGCTTCATCTTGTGGACCGGATTGAAGAAATGCATGCCGATCACCCGGTCGGCGCGTTGCGTGGCTGCCGCAATCTCCGTGACGCTCAGCGCCGACGTGTTGGTGGCGATCACGGCGCGTTCCGGTAGCGCGGCGTCGGCCTCGCGGGCGATCGCCGTCTTCAACTGCATGGACTCGGTCACCGTTTCGAGCAGCAGTCCGACGGCCGGGTTCGTCAATGCGCGTGCCAGTTCGGTGCTGGTGGTCAGGCGCTGGGCGGCGGCGCGTGCCTGGTCCTCGGTGATCTTCGACAGCTTCACGCCATCGTCGAGAATCTTGCGGATGGCGGCGGCGGACTTCTCCAGCGCGGCCGCCTGCAAGTCCACCAGCGTTACTGCGTAGCCGGCGATGACGAAGGCGTGGGCAATGCCCGTGCCCATCAATCCGCTGCCCACCACGATTACCGCTTCGTCAATCGAACCCGTAGCCATGCTTGCGACCCTCACTTTTCCTTGAATACCGGCGCGCGCTTTTCGCGGAACGCCGCGGCGGCCTCGAGACGGTCCTCCGTGGAGAGCAGCATGGTGAACAGGTCTTTCTCGAGGCGCAGCCCGGCGCCCAGTTCGAGGTCGATCCCGCTCCGCGCCGCTTCCTTGGCGAGGCGCGTCGCAAGCGGCGGGCGCTGCGCGATGCGCTGCGCCAGCTTCAGCGTCACGTCCCCGAGGGATTCGCCATCAGCGGCGACGCGGTTGATGAGTCCGATGCGATAGGCCTCGTTGGCGTCGATACGGTCGCCAGTCAGCAACAATTCGAGCGCGCGACCGAGGCCGATGATGCGCGGCAGCCGCTGCGTGCCACCGCCTCCGGGTATCAGGCCGAGTCCGGTCTCGGGCAGGGAGAACACCGCGTCCGCCGCAGCGACCCGCAGGTCGCAGGCCAGCGCGATTTCGAGCCCGCCGCCGAGGCAGAAACCGTGGATCGAAGCGATCACCGGTTTGCTCACGGTGTCGAATGCGCGGATCCAGTTGGAAGACGATTGCGGACTGCGGGTCGCGAACGGTGTGGTGGGCGGGCGCGACTCCTTGAGATCGGCGCCTGTGCAGAAGCCTCTCGGTCCGGCTCCCCGCAGCACGATCACGCGGACCTCGTGGTCCTCATCCAGGGCTCGCAGCGTCGCGGGTATCCCGCTACGGAACGCGTCGTTGATTGCGTTGATGGCGGCGGGACGGTTGAGCGTGATCCAGCCAACGCCGTCCTGTCGTTCTACTCCGATGGCTTCGTCAACTGTACTGGTCATCGCTGTTCACCTCGGTGCCGCCGTGCCGCAGCGTCGATCGCTGCAGGGCAGCACGGAGTTCTCCCGGCGGGGCGATCGAAATTGAATGTTATTCAATCGTATCGTCAAGGACAAGGCCGGCACTTGCTGCAGTGCGTCTCCCGCGCTAGCGACGCTGGTCGAAACGCCGGCCCACCATCGCGCTGGCGATGTTGACTTTCTGGATGTCGATGGCGCCGCCGGCGATACCCCAGCCCCAGGCGTCGCGCATCCGTCGCTCGGCAGGGTACTCCCTGGAGTAGCCATAACCCCCCATGAGCTGCACCACGTTGCCGGTGACGGTCCGCGCGATCTCGTTGGCGAAGCACTTGGCAATGGACGACTCGAGCGCGTCGGGCAGGCCGCTCTCGGCATTGACAGCGGCGCGGTAGATGAGCAGACGGGCGGCCTCGACCTGCATCTGCATCTCGGCGAGCTTCAGTTGCACGGCCTGGAACTCGACGATCGGCTTGCCGAACTGCTTGCGCTCCTGGACGTACTGCACGATGTCGCCGAGCGCTCCGGACGCTTGCGCCAGCGCCATCGTCGCGTTGCCGCAGCGCTCGAGGTCGAACGCCTCCATCAACTTGCGAAACCCGCCGGCCGGTACGACGACGTGGTGGCCGGGCACCTTGACGTTGTCGAGGAACACGTCGGAGGAGGGCACCCCGCGGAATCCCATCATGTGTTCCTGCGGTCCAAAGGAGAGGCCGGGCGTCCCCTTCTCCACGTAGACCGCCCCGATGCCGCGCGCGCCGGGATCGTCCGACATGCGGCAATAGACGACGTAGCCGTCGGAATGCCCGCCTCCCGAGCACCAGCGCTTGGTGCCGTTGACGATGACCGAGCCGCCCACGACCTCCGCCCGTGTCTTGAGGTCCGTAAGCGCCGAGCCCGCATCGGGCTCCGACATGGCGACGGCGACGACTTTCTCGCCGCGGCACACGGGAGGGATCACCTGCTGGGCGAGCTTCTCAGCGGCGAACTTTTCGATGGCGCGCACCGGGCCGACCGAGGATTCGAACACCGGGAAGGCGACCGCTGACGAAATCTGCGCGAACTGCTCGAGGACGACGAGCGCATCGAGGTTGCCGAGTCCGAGCCCGCCGTAGCGAGTCGGCACGTTGATGCCGAGGAAACCCATTTCGCCGTACTCGCGCAGCAACTCCGCGGTTGGCGGATGGCCCGTGTGCTCCATCTCCTTCGCGATGGGGACCAGTCGTTCGCGGGCAAAGCGGCGGGCCGTTTCCTTCAGTTGCTGCTGCTCATCGCTGAGTCGAAAGTCCATGGCTGCGGGACCCTTATATGAAGCGGTGGAAGTCGATTTCGCGCCGGCGTGCTGCGGCGGTCACGGGACGGGGCCCTCGAGCCGGTAGACGCGCGTTGCGGTGCTGCTGAACAGGGCGGCACGCTCCGTGGGCGAGCAGTCCCGTGCGAGTCGCTTGAATGCGTTCCAGAGGACGGTGTACGAGCACGAGGCCTGTTCCACCGGGAAATTGCTCTCGAACATGCAGCGTCCGGCGCCGAACAGCTCGAGGCAGGCCGTGAAATACGGGCGCATCGAATCGGCGAGTTCGATGGAGCCCGGCGGTGCGTCACGCTTGTGCCAGCCGAATCCGCTCATCGTCATTGCGAGTCCGCCGATCTTGACCACGACGTTCGGGCAACCGGCGAGTACTGCCATGGCTCGGCGCCAGACTGTGAATATCTCGTCGCGCCGTCCCGCGTACGGTCCGATGCCGAGCGGCCCGCCCGCATGATCGAGGACGACGGTCAGCTCGGGGAATGCCCGTGCCAGCCCGACGGCCTCCGGGATCTGCGTGTGATACAGCCACGCGTCGAAAGTCAGGCCGAGATCGCTCAGGCAGCCGACGCCGGCGCGGAACTCCGCGCGGCCCAGCAGCCCGGCCGGCGGATCGGTGTGTGCCTTGCGTATCTGGTCGCTCGCATCCCAGGCACTTGCGTGTCGGACGCCGCGGAATCGCTTGCTGGCAGCGAGGTGGGCCTCGAGCACTTCTCGCACTGCGTGGCCGAGGCACAGATCGGCGAAGCCGACGATTCCGGCCGCGATCTGCGGTTTCGCCGTGGCACCCTGCAGGGCCGATGTGCAGTGGTCCACGAACTCGGTCTCGCCGACCGGCCGCAAAGCGGTCGGACCCTCCGTACGGTACTTCTGATGACACTCGACGTGGACCGTACGCGTTACGCGGTGGCCACCACCGGCGTCGGCCAGAAATTCCTCGACGAGATAGCGGTTCGAGGGGAATTCCCAGAGGTGATGGTGCGGATCGCAGATCTCGACGTTGGGCTCGATCGCTTCCTCGACCGTGCGTGCGAGCCAGGCGAGCCGTTCCATCATGGCGCTTCGGTGCCTGCCTAGAGTCGGGTTGCTGCCGGCCGGCCGTTCTTCCCGGCGCCGCCGTTGTCGGTTTGTGCCCGGGCCCGCCGGGTGACCGAACGCTTTGAGTTCGCGATGCCGAGCATCTCGCCACGGAAGATCTCGAGTGCCTGTTGCGGTCCCAGCCGCTCGTCGAAGTAGGCTGCCGTGCGCAGGCCGACGAGCAGTGCGTACGCAATCTCGGCCGATTCGGCAGCCTTGGCCGGCCCGCACGGCGACTGCTCGAACAATTCCCGCAGGTAGGCCTTGCAGTAGCGATCGAGTTCCGTTTTCTGCCTGCGCAATTCCGGGTCGTGCACCGCGACGCCGAAGCACTCGAGCATGAAGCCGACCTCGGCCTTCGTGATGCCGCGGCCCGCGAAGAACAAGGTCGACAGCAGGTGAATCTGGCGGTCCGGACTCTCGGTGCGGAACGATTCGAGGCGATTGATGATCCGGTTGGTCACGTGCGCGAAGTACTGGGTGAGGATCGCATCCTTGCCCGGG
>Ga0315286_10002578_pt1 | contig 16930 bp, 16 predicted proteins | sample YL17G10_0_MG_FD_205038 | JGI IMG/M metagenome (GOLD analysis project Ga0315286, IMG submission 205038) | Sediment microbial communities from Yellowstone Lake, YNP, Wyoming, USA - YL17G10_0 | ecosystem: Environmental > Aquatic > Freshwater > Lake > Sediment | place: USA: Wyoming | collected...
GCTGCGGCCATTTCCAGGAAAAAGGGTTTCCGGCCGTCTGCGTCGAGCGTGGGCCCGAGCTCGTCGAGTACGGCCCGGGGCACTTCGCGGCCTGTCATTTTGCGGGGGAGTGATGGACAACAAAAAGATCGTGAAATCCGCCATGAGCATGAGCCTAGTCACCTTCATATCGAGGGTGTCTGGACTCTTCAGGGATCAGATCATTGGAATTCTCATGGGCACTTCGAATAGCTCCGACGCATTCACCCTTGCCTTCCGGTTTCCCAACCTGCTCAGGCGCCTCGTGGGGGAAGGCGCCATGCTCGCCTCCTTCGTGCCCGTATTCTCGCATTACGTCGAGAAGGGAAACAAGGAGGAGCTCGACGACTTCGTCCAGAGCTTCTTTACACTCCTTTTCGTCGCTCTCGTCGCCATAGTCGCTCTTGGAATTCTATTATCCCCGCTCCTCCGGTGGTTGTTACCGGCTTTTTCAAAAGTACCGGGAAAGGTCGAGCTCACCATCTTACTTACTCGTATGATGTTCCCCTACATTCTTTTTATAAGCCTGTCTGCTCTCACGCAGGCGATCCTCAATACCTACAAGGTGTTCGTCCCATCGGCGACCACTCCGATCCTCCTGAACCTGGCGATCATCGCCGCGGGGTTACTCCTCGGGTTCCGCGCCAGGGACCCGGCCGTCGCCCTCGCGATAGGCGTGCTCCTCGGCGGGGCTCTCCAGTTTTTATTCCCTATCCCTTACATGTCGCGGATGGGCGCGCGCTTCCGGTTCGTTTTCCACATCACGAACCCCGGGGTGAAGCGGGTCTTCCTCCTCATGCTCCCCGCGACAGTCGGTGCGGGGGTGTATCAGATCAACGTCTTCATCTCGGATTTCATTGCCGCGCTCCTCGAAGAAGGGTCAGTGACAGCGCTCCGGTTCTCGAACACGCTCGTGGAGGTGGTGCTCGGGATCTTCATCATATCCATATCAACCGTGATCCTGCCGGCGTTATCGGAGAAGGCGTCCAGGGGGGACCGCGAGGGGATGAAGGCGAGCCTCGCCTTCGCCCTCAGGCTCGTGTTCCTCGTCACACTCCCTGCGACCTTCGGTCTCATGGCCCTTGGGGCGCCGATCGTGAGGATGCTCTTCCGGTACGGCGCCTTCGGGGAGCAGTCCACGGGTATGGTGGCCTACGCCCTGGCTTTCCAGTCCCTCGGCCTCTGCGGCGTCGGGGGGACCCGTGTGATCGTCCAGATGTTTTTTTCCATGAAGGACACAAGAACACCCGTGTACGTGGCTGTTGCCACCATGGCGGTCAACCTCGGGCTCTGTTATCTGCTCCGTATTCCGCTCAGGCTCGGCGGGATCGCTCTCGCGGGCTCCATCGCCTCTTACGTCAATTTTTTCCTCCTCCTTGCAATTCTCGATAAGAGGGTGGGGCGGATTGTCGATAGGGAGCTTGCCGTTTCGGTTCTCAAGGGAATCGCGGCTTCGGCGCTGATGGCCGGGCCTCTTTTCTACGCGGTCCACGCGCTCGGCGCGAGGATGGAGGCCTCGCGGCTCGCCAACGCCGCGATCACTCTCCTCCTCCTGTGCGGGGGGCTTGTGCTCTTCTTCGTCTTCAGCGTGATTCTCAAAAACGGCGACCTCCTCACCGTGAAGAACATGCTCGTGAAAAAGATCGCGGGAAGGGCGAGGGGGGAGTGAGGCGATGCGGCGCTCGTGAAATGAGGCCGCCGCTCACAGAGTTTTCACTTCCGTCATTCCGAAAAGGCGCTCCACGTCCTCGGAACTGAAGATGCAGGCGCCCGAGACGAGGGTGTTGGCGGCGCCGGCGGCGCATGCCAGGCGCGCCGTGTCTTTTGCGCAAAACCCGCTCAAGATGCCCGCAAGGGCTCCCGCGAGGGCGGCGTCTCCGGAACCGACGGCGTTGAGCGGGCGTTCGACGGAGATGCGCGCGCGCACGGCGCTTATTCGGAAGTTTCCCTCGCCGCCGGCGCTTTCGCGGCGGGAGTATGCGAGCCCCTCTTTGCCGAGCGAGATCATGACGGCCTCGATCCCCTCCGCCGTGTAACGCCGGATCGCTTCCATCAAACCGGCCTCACCTTCCGGGAGGAAGCCGAGGGACTCCTCCACCTCGCGGGCGTTCGGTTTTATGAAAAAGGGCTTCGTTTTCAGCCCGAGTCGAAGCGGCGCCCCCGACGAGTCGAGCGCCGAACGCGCGCCGCGGGATTTCGCAAGCTCCACGAGCCGTCCGTAGCTGTCATCGGGGAGGCCGAGCGGGAGACTGCCCGAGAAGACCACGAGGCAGGAGTCTTGTATGAGAGCCTTCAGCTTTTCCTCGAGCTCCGCCAGCGCCGCCTCGGCTACCGCGGGGCCCTTCTCCCTCAGGTGGGTTTCGCCGGAGCGGCCTGCAGGGTGGGCTTCCCCCCCGCAGGCACCGCCGCATGCGAGGACCGTCACGTTCGTCCGGAGCGTCCCATCGACGAAGACGAAATCGTGCGAAAGCCCTTCCGCGTCGAGGGCCCCCAGGTAGGGTCCGCTCCCGTCCCTCCCGATGATACCCGTCGCGGTGGAGTCGATACCGAGGCGCTTGAGCGCCCGTGAAACGTTCACCCCTTTGCCGCCCGCGACCGTTTCGGATCTCTCCACGGAGAAGGTCTTTCCCGCCTCGAAACCCGGCACCCACAGGGTCTTGTCGACCGCGGGGTTGAGGGTGACCGTGACGACGCGGGTGGCAGCGCTGATCTTTTTTGTTGATAATCGGTCGTATTTTGCTATCATTAGTACCGTAAAGGGGGAAGCCAGTGCACATTGGAATAATATATTCGACGGATAAAAAAGTCATCGAAAAACTCGCTCAAGGTCTCGAGAAAGGGCTCCAGCAGCAGGGGCACACGGTTAAGTTGTTCCCCGATACGTCGGGATCCTTCGGGGGCCTGGCGATGTGCAGGTACCTCTTCATCGGCTCCTACGCCACCGCCGCCTTCAAGGCAAAAACCCCCGCCAAGCTGCGCGACGCGCTCAACAAGATACCCGGAATCGCGGGAAAGCGCGCCACCGCCTTCGTGGTCAAGGGGGGACTGGGAGAACGAAAGGCGCTCCTCTCGCTCATGGCCGACATGGAGAAGCAGGGGTGCATACTGATAGACCAAACGTCCTTTGGCTCGGAAGGCGAAGCCGAGGCGTTCGCGAAGACGGTGAAGCTGAAATAGGCCAAACCCGAAGGGCGGTCGTGAAAAGGGAGCGGACCTACACCGGGGCCCGGAGGCCCCTCCAGGGAGGGCCTTCGGCGAGCGCGCGGGAGAGCGCCGCGACGATCGAGTCCGTCCCGATCGCGTACCCCTCCCCGCGGAGGCTGGTAAGAAAGCCGGCGTGAGGCCGGCCCCGCCTGTATTCGGGCTCCTTTTTCGGGTGCTTCAGGTATCGGTCGAAAACCCCCGGATCGGGGTCGACAAGCAGCGAACCCTGGTAGAGCACGATGTTCCGGGTCCTGTAGAGGGAGCTCCCCGCTATCTTCCTGTCCCCCAGCGCGATGTCCGACACGCCTCGTATGGCCAGGTCCCTAACCCCGAGCCCCTTCAGAAGGGCGATTACCGACTCGTTCACCGCGTTCATGTGTTCCTTGAGATGGAAGGGGAGCGAGGTGACGCCCGCCGCCGTTATGACCGCCATGCCCTTCGCGAGCACCACCGTTCCCCCGCCGCCTGCCCTTCGCTGGATCGGAACGCCGTCGGCGCGGCAGTTCAACACCTCGAGGTCGTCCTCCTCCGCGCACGACCTCCCGAGCACCGCGACGGTCCGCGCACTCTCGTACACCCGGTACGCGTACTCGGCCCCCCCGTGGAGGACCCCCTCGAGCACGACCCAGTCGACCGGGGCGAAAGTCCTGGCGCCGTCCGGGCTCGGCCCGGTGTTGAAGCCCCCCAACGGATCCGGGTCCAATCCCCCTCCGCCATGAACGTCGACATCGTTCGCCATAGGCCCTCCTGCATAAAAAATAATTTGACGGATGCCTGTTGATAAAGGATAATCGTGGGTACCCATGGGCGCGCCTGGCCTGAGAAGGCGCGAGGGAAGGGCAACCGATGCAGGGGCAATTCAAAAAGGGAGACCACCTCCTCATCGAGGTGTCCTACGAAGTGTGCCAGCAGCTTGGCGGGATCTACACCGTCCTCCGATCGAAAGCGCCCGCGGTCGTCGCGGCGGAAACGAGGCGCTACTGCCTGGTCGGCCCGTACAACGAAAAGACGGCCCTCGCCGAGTTCGCGCCGCTCCCCCTCTCGGGCCCCTTCGGAAAAGCGGTGTTCCATCTGAGGAACAAGGGGTTCGACGCCCACTACGGCGTGTGGCTCGTCACGGGAAAACCGCGGGTGGTGCTGCTCGGCCCCTCGTCGGCCCGCGCCAGGCTCGGAGAGATCAAGTACTTTCTCTGGAAGGACCACGGGGTGTCGACGCCCCCTGACGACACCCTCGTCGACAACGTACTCTCCTTCGGTTTCCTCGTCGAGGAGTTTCTCAAGGCGATCCTCGAGGCAGGCGGGAAGAGGCGGTTCATCTGCGCTCATTTCCACGAGTGGATGGGGGGGAGCGCCATCCCGAGGATCCGCCGCACGGGGCTCCCCGTCGCCACCGTGTTCACGACCCACGCGACGCTCCTCGGGAGGTATATCGCCCAGCACGATCCCTGGTACTACGACCACCTCCCCTTCATCGACTGGCTCGGGGACGCGAGGAGGTTCAACATCGAGGCCCAGGTGCAACTCGAGCGGACCGCCGCCCACGCGGCGCACGTGTTCACCACGGTGAGCTCGGTGACGGCCCGGGAGTGCAGGCACCTCCTCGGGAGGGAGGTCGACTGCTTGCTCCCCAACGGTCTCAACATCGAGCGGTTCGTCGCCCTCCACGAGTTTCAGAACCTCCACAGGCTGTACAAGGAGAAGATACACCGTTTTGTCATGGGGCACTTTTTTCCGAGCTACAGCTTCGATCTCGACAAGGTAGTCTACCTCTTCACCTCCGGCCGTTACGAGTACAGGAACAAGGGATTCGACGTCTTCATCGACGCTCTCGCGAGACTGAACTACAGGCTCAAACAGGAGCTCGGCGGCCAGACGGTCGTCGCGTTCATCATCACCCAGAGACCCTGCCATTTCATCAACCCCGACGTCCTCAGCGGGGCTGCGCTCCTCGAGGAGATCTGGCGCACCTGCGAGTCGATACAGGAGCAGGTGGGGCATCGCCTTTTCGAGGCGTCCGCGACGGGGCAGATCCCGAAGCTCGACACCCTCGTCGACGAGTACTGGCGGCTAAGGCTCAAGAGGAACGTCCTCGCCTGGAAATCGAAAAGACAGCCCTACATCGTGACCCACAACCTCGTCGACGAATCACACGACGAGATCCTCGACGGGATCAGGACCTGCGGTCTGCTCAACCACAGGGACGACGCGGTGAAGGTGGTGTACCACCCCGATTTCATCTCCTCGAGCAACCCCCTCTTCGGCATGGAGTACGACCAGTTCGTGAGGGGGTGCCACCTCGGGGTCTTCCCGAGCTACTACGAGCCCTGGGGGTACACGCCCCTCGAATGCATCGCCCGCGGGATCCCGGCCGTCACGAGCGACCTCTCGGGTTTCGGGAGCTTCGTCCAGGAAAAAGTCGATCAGTACGAGGAGAAGGGGCTCACGATCCTCAAGCGGTCAGCCTCGTCCCGCGAGCAGGCCGCGGCCGACCTCACCGACAGGCTCCATGCCTTCACCCGTATGGACAGGAGGGATAGGATAGCCCTGCGAAACAAAGTGCAGACCCTTTCGGAGACCTTCGACTGGCGGTCGCTCATCGAACGCTACTACGAAGCGTACGACCTCGCCATCGAAAGGTACGACCTCGAGCGGGAAAAGGGGGCACTTCCGGCCGACCGCCCCCTTGTCTAACAGCACCCCGAGCCGGAGGCGCTGCCTCCGTCTTTCGTAGATTCGAGCGAGCAGCAGGACGCATTTTTTATTCCCAGGGCGGAGGCCATTACCGCGGCGGCGCACCCCACGCCCGTTTTTACGCAGATAGCCCCGTGAGGGCAGTTCCGGGCGCACGCCCCGCACTCCATGCAGGCGTCCCGGTCGGTGATCCCGATCTTCCCGTTCACCCGGCTCAGGACGGCGTGGGGGCACACGACGAGACAGGCGCCGCACGTCGCGCATTTTTCTCTATCGACCTTCAGGGTAGTGACGTTTCTGAGATAAACCATCCGCATATGCCTCTACCCTCACGCTGTAAAAAGTGACGCCACCCAGAGCGCAAAACCCGCAAAACCCGCTCCGATCTGGAGGGGCAGGGCCCAGCGCATCTCCTTCTTCACGCCGGAGAGGGAGGTGAAGGTCGATGCCCCGGTGAAGTACATCGCGTAATAAGAGGAGAACGCCGTGACGAGGAGCAGCAGCCCGAGCCGCTCGAGGGCGCCCGCTCCGGTCCGGAATTTCGCGCGCAGGCACGTGACGACGGCAAACGCGACCAGGCCCGCGCACGCGCCCTTGAGCGCGAAGGCCCGCCCCGGCAGCCATGGGAGGAGGAGGGGGGTAAGAACGGCGCCGGAGACGACGGCGGCCAAAACGGCGAGGGCCGGGTACGACGCGATGACTGCCGCCCGCGCCAAACCCTGTCCGGCCGATCCCCAGAGCGAGAGGAGGAAAAGAACGAACATCGCCGCCAGGCCTGTTTTGAGCGCCCCTATCAGCTCCATCGGGATGAGGGCCGCCCTCTCCATCATCGTGAAGCTTTTGGTCCTCATCTCCTGCGTCGCCCTGAGTTCGTTGTCGAGGAACGCCGGCAGGTCGACCGACCGTATGGGTCCGTAGAACACGCGAAAGCCCGTGAGCTCCCGGACCTGGTGCGCGGCGACGCCCGGGGCCGACAGCTGGGGGAGCACCAGCTTCCGGTGCGACACGGCGTTGGCGAGGCCGCTCGAGCCGATCCGCCCGACGAGCTCCTTCGTGCCGAAGGTCCCCTTTCCCGCCGCGCACCACACATTTATCCCCCTCGTGTCGAGGACGAGGATCCAGGCGTCCCTCCCGGGCAGCGCTCCCCTGAGCGAGTCGAAGGAAAGCTTGTAATTGGCGGTGACGAGGACCGGCGAGCGGCGGCCGGGTCTTCCCAGCGCGTAGAGACCCGGCTCGACTATGTACCGCATGCGCCCTATCCCCCACCGGACCCCGAAGGAACCGAGGCGGTCCGCCAGGGTAAGGGACGACGGCACCTGGGGAACGGGCCCCGCGGGGGTCTCGATCGAACCTGTCACGAAGGGTCTCCGACCGAAGGGAGGACAAGGGCGTTTAGAACTCATTGAACACCTTCACCACCCGCCCCTCCTTGATCGACTGCCAGGCCGCGTGCCCGACGGCGATGCTCTTCGCGCCGTCGACGACGCTCGGCACCGGTTCGACCCCTTTCGTGACGCAGTCCTCGAAGTGTTTCATATAGCGGAGCACGGTCTTCGTGTGCCCGTAGACGTCGACGCCGTGCTCGGGGGGGAACTCCATCTTCGCCTCGGGGCGGTACTCCACCTTGTCCCAGACCACCGAGACCAACCCCCCCTTGTTGTCGCTGAACTCGGCCTTCACGTTCATCTTCGAGCCGTAGAGGACCACCTTCATCATGTGCTCGGGCGGCTCGATCACCCCGTAGATGCCGAGGATCCTCCCGATCGCCCCGTTTTTGAACTTCACGTTGAGCGTGAAGTTGTCCATAAGCGGAAACTCGGGGGTGAGCCCCCCCTTGCACCCGTAGGCGTGCAGCTCCTCGATGTCGCCCAGGTACCAGCGGAGTATGTCCACCGGGTGGCAGACCCCGCCGTACATGAAGTCCTGCGGGGCCTCGAGCCTCCAGGGGGTCATCTCGAAGATGGGCCTGAGGTCGTGGACGTAGTGGGCCTCCGCGAAAATTATGCGGCCGATCTCCCCGTCGTCGAAGAAGCGCTTCGCAGCGCAAAACTGCGGGTCGTAGCGCATCGTCTGCCCGACCAGGAACTTCAGCCCCGTTTCCCTGACAAGCCTGACGAGCTCCTTCGCGTGCTCGATGTTGTTGGTGAGGGGCTTTGTGCACACCACGTGCTTTCCCGCCTTGAGGGCCGCACTCGCGTGCTCGAAGTGGAGATGATCGGGGCTGTACACCGCGACGACGTGCACGTCCTTCCGATGGATCAGCTCGCGGTAGTCGGTCGTGGTGAACCCGAACCTCCACTTCGCGTCGAGCTCCTTCATCCTGCCCTCGTCGACGCTGCATATCCCCCGCACCTGGAACCTGCTCCCGGGGATCTCGTTCAGGGGGAACATGGTCGACCCCATTCCGATGCCTATGACCCCGATCCCGATGTCCTTCTTCATGCTCCTCCTCCCGGTCGAAAGGATCTCGAAATCATTGCCCTTTTTTTCGGTGTTGCAGGCGAGGGCCATCACGATCTTGAGCCGCTTCTTCTCCTCGAGCTGCTGGGCCAGGGCGAGGCAGGTGCTGCCCGACTCGATGATAATGAAATCGCCGTCGGCGACCCTCTTGGACGCCTCGATCCCGATCCTCGTCTGCTCATCGGTGAGCCTGTCCAGGCCGCGCCTGATCGTGATGGCGGATACGGGGAAGAGCGCCGCAAGCTCGTCGACGGAGATTTACCTTCGTTCGTTGACGACGCTGAGGATTTTCTGCCGCCGCTCCGGGGACAGGAGGTGGCTGACGGCCCGGCTCATTGTCGCTTCACCTTCTTCAAGTCTACTCACAAATGGGAGAATGTAAAAGAAATTTTTCACCATTGTGAAAAATGATGATAAGATGAGGTGGTGAAGAGGGCGCATTCGAAACTCGCAGCGATCGAGGAGGGGAGCGCGATGAAAGACCGAGAGAACCCGGTCAGGAACAACGGAGAGGTCGAGAAGATGGTGCGGGACGCCTTTCAGGGCGTGCTCGTGATGTGCCGGAACGACGAGCCTTACGCGGTGCCGATGAACTTCGCCTATCGGGACGGGCGGTTCTATTTCCACTGCGCCCTGGTGGGGGAGAAGCTGGAAATGATACGGTCGAACCCGAAGGTGGTCTTTGTTGTCAACAGGTACAACGGCCGTCCGGAGGACCACCGCAAGAGCTTGAAGTGCCACGGCTGCTGGGAAAGCGTGATCGCCCGCGGGAGGGCCCGCGTCGTGGAAGAGAGGGAGGAGCTGTGCGACGCTTTCAGGACGTTCATGCGGTACCACGGCAACGAGTCCTTCGAGCCGTCGGAAAAGGCGCACGAGCAGACGAGGGCGATCGTGATGGACGTGGACACGATGACGGCGAGGAGGGAGAACGACGCGAAACAGACGGAATTCTGGACGTGGGAACAGGGGGTAAAGCCGTGCTGACGATCGACCTCGGCGACAGAGCCGCCCTCGTCCTCGGCGGGAGCCGGGGGATCGGAGCGGGTATAACGCGGGCGCTCTGCAGGGCGGGCGCCGCGGCCGTGTTCACCCACACGGGGAACCCCGCGCATGCGGGCAGGGTCGGCGCACGGGAAGATCGACATCCTCGTGTGCAAAGTGGGGCGGAACCTCGCGAGGCCGGTCGAAGAGACAACCGTCGACGAATGGCGGAAGTTTCTCGACCTCAACCTCACTTCCGCCTTCTACGGGGTCAAGGCAGTCGTTCCCCACATGGTGAGACGCAAGCACGGCCGCATCATCCTCATCGGTTCCTCGGCGGTCAACGACGGAGGGGGAGGCCGGGATGACCGGGATCATGAAATACCTTCCGCGGACCTATATCGAAAAAGGGATCAACGTCAACATCGTCCACCCCTGCGTCATCGACACCGACCTCGTCAGGGAACGCTACTCGACCCCGGAGCTCTGGGAGAGGCTTCAGTCCCAGATCCCGGCGGGGCGGACCGGCAGGCCGGAAGACGTGGCGGGGATAGTGGCCTACCTCGCGAGCTCCTGGGGAGACTACATCTGCGGCCAGGAGATCCTCCTCGACGGCGGGAGGACCCTCCTCAGATAAAAGTCACTTGTGTCTGAAGCGCCTCCAGACGAGCATGAAGCTGGTGATGGCGGCCGCCGCCATTCCGAGGATGATCCAGAAGGCGTAACTGAGGCTCGAAAAGGGGATCCGGACATTCATCGAAAAGACGCTCACCACGAAGGTGGGGACCATTATCGAGATGACGATGATGTTGAGGGTCTTCATGAGGACATTGAGGTTGTTGTTGACGATGGAGACCCGGGCGTCCATGAGGCTCGCGAAGATGTTGGAGTAGATCTCCGCCTGCTTGTAGCACTGGCTGTTCTCGATCGCGATGTCGTCGAGCAACTCCACGTTATCCGGGGTGAAGCCGATCTTCCCCGCGAACACCCTGAGCTTCTCGATGAACACCCCGTTCGAGCTGATCGCGTTGTGGTAGAACACCATCCCCTTCTCCAGGGTGAAGAGGTTGATGAGGTGCTTGTTCTCCATAGCCGTGTTGATCTTGATCTCGAGGGACTCGGCCACCATGTTCATCACCTTCAGGTGGTCGAGGTAGTGGACGATGATCCGGTTCACGATCTTGAGGAGCAGGTCCTTCAGGGAGGTGACCTTTTGAAAGAGCTTTCCTTCGAAGAGATCGATCTCCTCGGGCATCACGACGACGAGGCGCTGCTCGAAGAGGAAGATCCCCATCGAGGAGACCTTGAACAAGAAGGCCTCTTTGGAGGAGTACTTCTTAGGCCGCTTCAGGATCATCGCCAGGTGTTCGGGCTCGAACTCAACCCGCGAGAGCTCATCGGGGTCGAGGGCGGAGCTGAGGGTGTGGCTGTCGAGCTTGAGCTCCTCGATGAGGTACTTCTTATCGCCCTCGTCGGGGTTGATGTACACAAGGACGGGAAGCCCGCCCTCAGCGTTTTCGACGACCCGCTCTTCCTTGAGGGAGTATCGGTGTACCATGACGAACCTTCCCGTGTGAGGCCCATGGGGGAATGGCCCGGCCTTAGGGCCGGACGGTCCCATAATAGAACCCCCCGCCTCATGAGTCAAGGAGAAAGCGCGCGCCGAGGCGCGGCTGCATCCTCATGAAATCGTTGCAAAAAATGCGGGGATCGCATAGGATTATCGGCGATGTCCGGGGGAGGGGGGTACGCACATGAACGCGCGAGAAAAGTTTCAGGCCGTGATGAGCTTCGAACCCAACGCCCCGAACCTCAAGGCGGAGTTCGGGTACTGGGCGGCCGCCGTCAGGCGGTGGTTCGGGGAGGGGCTCCCGAAGCGCGAGGAGATCCCGCCCGGAGTGCCCGACGGGGACCTTGTCCGCGGGGAGTCGCCGATCTGGAAAGGCGCCGGGGACCTCACCGACAGGAACGTCATGCCCCATCTCGGCCTCGACTCCTACCTCGCGAAGTTTCCCATCGACCTGAGCCCCATGCTCAAGACCGAAATCGTGGAGGAGACCGGAGAGTACCGCATCTTCAAGGACGGCTTCGGGATCACGAAGAAGGTGATGAAGACGAACGCCTCGACTCCCTACGTGATAGATTACCCGATCAAGAACAGGGCGGATTTCGAGCGCTACAGGGAGCTCTACGACGGAGACTTCAAAAAACGCCTCCCCGCGAACTGGGAGGAAATCAAAATAATACTGAAGACGCGGACCTTCCCCATACGGCTCGGGGGGAACCCCTTCGGCTTTTCCTTCTTCGCGCGGCACCTCATGGGGGACGTGGGGTTCATGCTCGGGATGTACGACGACCCCGCCCTGATAAAGTCGTTCAACGAGTTCTTCCTCGGGATCACGATGGAGTACTGGTCGCTGATCATGGAGGGCGTGGATGTCGACTGCGCGTTCATCCTCGAAGACGTCGCGTACCGCGGCGGCTCGATGGTCTCACCCGCGATGTTCGAGGAGTTCATGGCCCCCTGCACCCGGCGGTTCGTCGACTTCGCGAAACAGCACGGGGTCGGGCTGGTCATCGTCGACTGCGACGGGCTCATCACCGAGCTTGTCCCCCTCTGGGTGAAGTGCGGGGTCACCGGGCTCTTCCCCCTGGAGGCGCTCAACGATATCGCGGCGATCCGCGAGGCCTACCCGAGGCTCAGGCTCCTAGGAGGCGTGGACAAGAGGCCGCTCATCGGCGGCAGCAAGGACGAGATCGACCTCGAGCTCGCGCGGATCGGGAAAGTGATGAGGAAGGGAGGGTACATTCCCCACGTCGACCACGCCGTCCCCGCGGATATAAGCTTCAAGAATTTTGTCTATTACAGGCAGAAATTGAACGGCATCATCGATGGAGGAGCGTAACATGAAAAAGCTCGAGATCGGGTTCATGGACGGCTTTTCCGATGTCGGCATCGGCCTCTTCAAGCGCTACCAGTGTTAGGTAATGAAGACCCGCGCCCGCGTAGGCCTGTGGGCGATCGAGGAGCCCAGGGAAGAGGGCCGCATGCCCCATGCCGCATGCGTCCTTCGTGCAACCTCTCACCGGACGCGAGCATCGCCCGGCACAACTTCATAGGCGGCGCAAAAAAAGTGAAGGTGAAACCCGCGCCCTGCAGGGACTACCTGTACGTGGAGGAGTGAGGGAACCCACACTTTGCGGGGGGCTGATATGGCCTCGAAAAATTATGCGGTGTTCGACTTGGGCGCGAGCAACGGCAGGGCGCTCGCGGCCCGTTACGACGGGAAGGCTTTCACCTTCGAGGAGACCCACCGGTTCGACAACAGGCCCGTCTTCGCGGCGGGGACCCTGCAATGGGACGTTCTCAGGCTCTATTCCGAGCTTAAGATAGGGCTCCAGGCCTCGGCGAAGCGCGCGGGCAAAATCGAGAGCGCCGGGGTCGACACCTGGGGCGTTGACTTCGGGTTCATCGACAAGAGGGGAAAGCTCCTCGCGAACCCCGTCCACTACCGCGACGAGCGCCGGAACGGGATCATGGACGAGCTGTTCCGGATCCTCCCCGCCCGGGAGATCTTCCGCTTGACCGGGATGTTCGTCACCTCGATCATGGGGATCTTCAACATCTACGCCCTGAAAAAGGACGGGGCGTGCGACCTGGAAAACGCCAGCCGCTACCTCATGATGCCCGATCTCTTCAACTACTTCCTCACCGGTGAGGCGGTGAACGAGTACGCGAACGCCACGACCTCGCTGGTGTACAACGTCAAGGAGAAGCGCTGGGAGGACCGGATCCTCGAGGCGATCGGCGTTTCGAAAGACCTCTTCGGAACGCCGGTCCTTCCGGGCGCGAGGATCGGAACGCTCCAGGCAAGCGTGCAAAAAGAGCTCGAGCTCCCGCCTATCCAGGTAATAGCCCCCGCCACCCACGACACCGCCTCGGCGGTTGCCGGGATCCCGGTGACGGACGGGGAAAAAGACTGGGCCTTCATCAGCATGGGGACCTGGTGCGTCGCCGGGATGGAAACGCCCGAGCCCGTTCTCGACGACGGGGTCTTCACGTCGGGGTACGGGAACGAGGGGGGGGCTGACGGGAAGAGCTTTCTCGCCGCGAACATCACCGGCCTCTGGATCATCCAGCAGTGCAGGGAGAAGTGGGCGAGGGACTGCGGGAGGAAGATCTCGTGGGACGAGGTGGTGGAGCGTTCCTCGAAGGCGAAGCCCTTTCAGTCGTTCATCGACGTCGACGACCCCGTGTTCGGGGGCGTGCACACCGACATGCCCGCGGTCGTCGCCGGCTACTGCGGGCGAACGGGACAGCGGGTTCCCGAGAGCGAGGGCGGCATCGCACGCGCCGCCTACGAAAGCCTCGCGATGAAGTTCAGGCTCGACCTCGAGAAGCTCCAGCGCTTCTCCGGGAAGAGGATCGAGCTGATCCATCTCGTCGGGGGCGGGACGAAGAACTGCCTCCTGTGCGGGTGGACCGCCGACGCCATGGGGGTCCCGGTCGTCGCGGGCCCCACCGAGACGACGGCGGTCGGGAACCTTCTCATGCAGCTCAAGGGAACGGGGGAGATCGCAAGCCTCGAGGAGGGGCGTGAGATCGCACGCCGCTCTTCGGAGGTCGCGCGCTACGAACCGGGGCAAAAGGAGCGGTGGGACGACGCCTATGGGCGCTACCTGCGGCTCCTCGGGAAGTGACGAACGGTTTGTATATCTTATTCCGGCTCGCCGTTGTATAATATCCCCCGTAAAAACCTACCGCCATCGAAAGGAGCGAGAGCCATGAAACACCAGGTCAGCGCCCACGTGTTCTGTCTAAGCACATACCCGGAGAGGTATGTCCCCGCCGGCTACTACGAGGACATGGGCATAGATCGGATGCTGGAGGTGTTCTCGAAGACGAAGGGGCTCACCGGGGTGTTCGAGATGTATCCCCCCTCCCTCATGCCGAAGGACCCCGTGAAGATAAAGCAAAAGCTCGCCGGCTTCGGTCTCAAGGTTGCGGACGTCTTCGTCGAGGGGTGGGGCGACCGCAAGTGGAAGAACGGCGCCTACAGCACGAACGAGAAGAACGTGCGTCGCGAGGCGATAAAGATGTTCAAGGAAGGGATGGACTTCGCGAAGGAGCTCGGGGCCTACAGCGTCCTCCTCTGGCCCGCCCACGACGGGTTCGACTATCCATTCCAGGTCAACTACTACGACGGCTGGAAGAACCTGGTGGAGACCCTCCGGGAGGTGGGGGAGCACGACAGGAGCATCAGGATCGCCGTCGAGCCGAAAAGCAAGGACCCGCGGCAGAAGCAGTACGTGAGCAACATCGGGAAACTCATGATGCTCATAAACGACGTGGGGCTCGACAACGTCGGCGCCGCGATCGACGTGGGGCACGCCTTCATGGCGCAGGAGAACATCGCTGAGTCGGTCGCCATCCTCGACGCTCACAAGAAGCTCTTCCAGATACACCTGAACGACAACTACAGGGACGCCGACCCGGATATGATCTTCGGGACCGTGAACTTCTGGGAGATCCTCGAGTTCTACTACTATCTCGGAAAGACCGGTTTCGACGGCTGGCAGGCGATCGACATCATCGCGCCGAGGGACGACCGGGTGAAGTCGCTCCAGGTGGGGGTGACGCTCGTGCACAAGTACAAGGAGCTCGCCGACGGGCTGCTCAAGCGCTCCAAGGAGATCGACGCGAACATGGAGGGGTACCGATTCACGGACAACATCACCCTGTTCACCGACATGCTCTTCTCGAAGTAGGGGGCGCGGGATACCCGGAAAACCGGCGCGGCGTCACGTCCACCTGAGCACGATACCGAGAAAGTCCGCCGCGGGGTCGAACCAGGGGAAATCGGAGCCGTAGAGGACCCTGCTCGAGGGCACGTGCGCGAGGAGCGTTTCGAGGAGGCGGAGGCCGAAAGACGTCCCCGGCGGTGTCGGTGTAGACGTTGTCGTATGCCCCCATCAGGCTGACGAGCTCGTCCCTCCCGTTCCCCCGCCCTCCTGCGTGGGCGCAGACGGCGTGCCCGATCCCGAGCCGGTCCATGCGATTCAATAGATCTTTGAGGCCGGACTTGGGGGCGTAGAACCTGCTGACGGGATCGAGGTGGGTGTGCGCGTCGATAACGGGCTTGCGAGCGGCGGAGCGAGCGGCGGAAAGGGTTTCCATCGTCAGTGCCCCGCTTCCTCGATGATTTCGTTCAAATTCCCCGAGGCGATCATTTTCCGGTCGTCGTCGCCGAACTCGCGCACCGCATGCTCGATGCAAGCGGGTCCCACGAAGTTGGATATCTCGATGGAGACGTTGGGACGCTCCCGCATGAGCGGGAAGAGCGCCCTTGTGTGGTAGATGACCTTCTTCACCTGGCTCTCGACGACGACGCGGAGCCGGGGGTATCGCCCGGCGAGAGAATGAACGGCGCTCCACTCCATCTCGTGGGAGAGGAGCCCGCCCCCGATTCGGTAGGCGCCCAATTCCCCCAAGAGCTCTTTCAGCCCAAGCTCCCGGGCGAGAGGAAATCCCTCGGGGGGGCCGAGCCAGAGGCTCGCGTCGCGGAGGCCGAGCCTCTCGAGGGCCTCGCTTCTCCTCTTTCGCTCATCCCCTGCCCAGGACATCACCGGCCCCGTTTCGCGCACCGTGTGTTTCGGCTCCAATATAGGGGAAAACCGCGGCGCCGTTCAACGGTAAAGGGAGCAGGAAAAAAAGTACAAGCCCGGTGATTCTTTTAGTATTTTTCAGTACACCTTCGGATTGAGGGGAGAAAGCGCAATGGACCGGATGTTCGAGCAGGCGGTGACCCCGGATGTGGAGGAGTTTATCGGTGTCGTGAGGCGCACGAAGAGGCCGAAAAGGGTTCACTTCGTCGAGCTCTTCCTCGACGGCGAGGTGAAGGAAGCGGTCTGGGGCGCGTTCGAGCTCGGCCGGGGTCTTGAACAGGGAGACCCGGCCTACCTCCTGAAAAGAGAGATGAAGCTCCACGAGTTTCTGGGGTACGACGTCTACAGGGTCGGCCTCGTCCATAAGGACATCTTTTCCATGAGGTACATCAACGCGCGGGACACCACCTCGATAGGGAAACAGCACCGGGGGGAGCGCGAGTGGGCCGAGGAGCACAGGGGGCCGATCCAGTCGTGGAGCGACTTCGAGCGGTACCCATGGCCGAAGGTGTCCGAGCTCGATCTCGGCCCCCTCGAGTGGCTCGAGAAAAACCTCCCCGCGAACATGGGGGTGTACGACCTCACCGCCCACATCCTCGAGATGCTCACCTTCCTCCTCGGGTACGAAACCTTCTGCTACAAGGCGGCGGACGAGCCGGACCTCATCGACGCCATCCTGGACAAGGTGGGCGCCTTCTACGTGGAGCTCACCGAAACCTTCTGCGACTTTTGCTGCGTCCCCCTCGCGTGGGGGTCCGACGACATGGGGTTCAAGACCTCGACCCTCGCCTCGCCGGCGTTCCTGAGGACCAAGATATTCCCCTGGCACAGGCGGTGCGCCGAAGCCGCGCACAAACGGGGGAAGCCCTACCTGATGCACAACTGCGGGAACCTCGCCGCGGTTATGAAC
>Ga0315286_10002579_pt1 | contig 16928 bp, 9 predicted proteins | sample YL17G10_0_MG_FD_205038 | JGI IMG/M metagenome (GOLD analysis project Ga0315286, IMG submission 205038) | Sediment microbial communities from Yellowstone Lake, YNP, Wyoming, USA - YL17G10_0 | ecosystem: Environmental > Aquatic > Freshwater > Lake > Sediment | place: USA: Wyoming | collected...
GCAGAACTGTGGGAAAGCGAGCAGAAGTTCCGGGTGCTCTTCGAAGTGTCCAGCGACGCCATCATGACGCTGGCGCCCCCCACGTGGAGATTCACGTCCGGCAATCCCGCCACGGTGAAGATGTTCAAAGCGAGGGACGAAGCCGAGTTCGTCAGCAAGGGCCCGTGGGACGTCTCCCCGGAGTTCCAGCCGGACGGGACTCGCTCGGATGACAAGGCGAAGGCCATGATTGGCAAAGCCATGCAGGAAGGCAGCCACTTCTTCGAATGGGACCACATGCGCCTGGATGGAGAGGTCTTCCCCGCCACCGTCCTGCTCACCCGTGCCACCTTGGGCGATAAGGTCTTCCTCCAGGCGACGGTCAGGGACATCACCGAGGTCAAGAAGGCGACGGAGAAGCTGCGGAGAAGCGAAGAAGAATATCGCTCATTGTTCGAGAACATGCTGAATGGATTCGCCTGTTGCGAGATGCTGTTCGAGAACGGCCGGCCGGAGGACTTCGTCTACCTCAAAGTCAACGACGCGTTCGAAAGATTGACAGGACTCAAGGATGTTGTCGGGAAGAAGGTCACCGAGGTCATTCCCGGCATCAAGGAATCGAATCCGGAGCTTTTCGAAATCTACGGCCGGGTGGCTTTGACCGGCAAGCCGGAGAGTTTCGAGGTCCATCTGAATACGATTGGCTGGCTGTCCATCTCGGTTCACAGCCCGAAAGAGGGCTATTTTGTTGCTGTCTTTGAGAACATTACCGAGCGCAAGGAGGCGGAGGAGCAAATCCGCCAGAACTCTCAGATTCAAACCACTCTCAACGGACTGCTCAGCCTTTCGCTGGAAGAGCTTACTATGGAGGACATGCTGCAACAGGCGATTGGCCACATCGCTTCCGCGGCCGGGTCTGCGTTCGAGTCCAAGGGAGCGATCTTTCTCGCGGACGACAAGGAGGAAATGCTGGTGATGGCCGCCCAACAAGGGATGGACGTGCCACTGCTGGCCATGTGTGCCCGTGTCCCGTTCGGCAAATGCACGTGTGGCAGAGCGGCGCTGTCGGGCGAAACCCAATTCGTGCATTGCGTCGATGAGCGTCACGAGAACACGTTCGAGGGCATACCTCCGCACGGTCATTACTGTGTCCCGATCCTGTCGTCCGGCAAGGTGGTTGGGGTCATCAATACATACATCAAGGAAGGACACGTCCGCCGCCAGGAGGAGGAAGAATTTCTCCGTGCCGCCGCGGCTGTCCTGGCAGGCATCATCGAGCGCAAACGAGCGGAGCAGGAACTCAAGGTTGCGGCGGAGCAATGGAGCACCACGTTCAACTCCATCGCCGATCTGGTCTCCGTCCAGGATATGAATCACAGGCTGGTCCGAGTCAACGCGGCCTACGTCGGCGCCTTCGGCAAGAGTCCCGAACAGCTCGTTGGCCGAGCGTGTCATGAGATCGTTCATGGCAGACAAGCCCCATGGCCCGACTGCCCCTGCAAGATCGTATTCGAGACGGGGAAACCCGCCCGGGTCGAGATCTTCGAACCTTCCCTTGGCGTCCACCTTGAGGTCAGTGTCTCTCCTCTGTTTGGCCCCAAGGGTGAGGTCGCCGGCTGTGTCCATATCGCCAAGAACATCACGGAGCGCAAGCAAGCAGAGCTGAAGCAGACCGAGTTGCTGGAACAACTCGCCGGGACCAACCAGGAACTCAGGGATTTCGCCTACGTCATTTCGCACGATCTCAAAGCGCCTCTGAGGGCCATCAGAACTCTGGCCGAGTGGCTCTGTGCCGATTATCAGGACAAGCTCGATGAGCAGGGAAAGGAGAACCTCCAATTGCTGGGCGGCCGGGTGAACCGCATGCAGAACCTGATCGATGGGGTTCTCCAGTACTCCCGCATCGGCCGCACGGAGCAGGGCACGGCGCCGGTCGATCTCCGTCAGATCGTGCCGGAGATCATCGAGAACCTGGGTGCTCCGGAACACGTCTCGATCCGGATCGAGAGCGACCTGCCTACCCTCGAGGCGGACACCACGAGGGTCACGCAGGTCTTCCAGAACCTCCTGAGTAACGCCATCAAGTACATGGACAAGCCGCAGGGAAACATCACCGTGGGCTGCGTGGAAGAGAACGGCTTCTGGAAGTTCAGCGTCTGTGACAACGGTCCAGGCATCGAAGAGAAGTACTTCGAGCGCATCTTCAAGCTCTTCCAGACCCTCGCCCCTCGGGATAGCAGCGAAGGCACCGGTGTCGGTCTTACCATCACCAAGAAGATCGTCGAGATGTATGGCGGCAGGATCTGGGTGGAGTCCGAGGTGGGCCGGGGAAGCACCTTCTTCTTCACCTTCCCCAAGAAAGGCAAAGCGGACGTGGCGGCGTGCGCGCCTCCGGCGGGGCATTCCACGGACGCAGGTTACGCCGGCCAAGACGGGGTACTGGTTGGCGGGCAAGCCAATGCCGTCTGAAGGAGGCACAGGGATATGAATGAGGATCGGGAGCCGATGAACGCCGATAGCCGGGAGCTTCGGGTAACGATTCCGGAGTGGCTATCCGCCGATCTGGTGTTTGTCACGGACCTTCGCGGCCATCTTGTCTTCGTGAACCCGTCCTGGCAGCAACGCTTGGGCCACACGGCGGCCGAGGTCATCGGCAAAGATGGCCTGGCTCTGGTGTACCCGGAGTCGCACACGGCGTACCAGGCGGCTCTGCAGAGTGCCGCCTCCGGGCAATCCGTCGAGAACCTCGCGTTCCGTGCCGGCACGAAGAACGGCGGCTACATCGACGTTCTCGCGAACCTGGCACCGGTACGGGATGCGCAGGGGCACGTCGTGCAGATTCTCGGCAGCGGCAGGGATATCACGGAGCTCAAACGCATCCAGGAGAGACTGGCGAGTTCGGAGGAGCGTCTGCGGGTCCTCTTTGAGCGTGCACCCGATGCCTACTACCTGAACGACTTGATGGGCACGTTTCTCGACGGCAACAAGGTGGCCGAGGAACTCTTCGGCTGCCCCAAAGAGGAACTCCTTGGGAAGAGTTTCCTGAAATCGGATCTTCTGCCGAGGAAGCAGTTGCCCAGGGCCGCGGGGTACTTCGCCCAAAACGCGATGGGGCACCCCGTGGGCCCCGTCGAACTCCGCCTCAACCGAAAGGACGGCACCCAGATTCAGATTGAGGCCCGTTCCCACCCGGTCCAGATCGCGGGTCAGAATGTGGTTCTCGGGATCGCACGGGATATCTCCAGCCGCAAGAAGGTGGAGGAATCGCTCAAGGAGAGCGCGGAGAAATTCAAGATCATCTTCGAGGAGGTCCACGACGGGATCGTCTATCTGGATGATGCCGGCTGCGTACTGGAGGTGAACCGCAAGGCTTTGGATATCCTTGGGCAGCCGAAGGAACAAATCGTTGGAAAGTACTTCATCGAGCTTGGCATCCTTGACCCCGGAGACATGGCACGGTTCCTCGATCACTTCCAGCACGTGCTCCTGGGCACGCTGCAGCCCCTGGACTTGTCCATCACGAACCAGCAGGGCCGCAAGCTCTACCTGGAGTGCAGTACCTTTTTGGTTCGGAGAAAGGGCGGCGTTCGCGGCGTGGTGATCTTGATCCGCGACGTCACCGAGTCGACGCACGTGGAGGGCCGACTCGCCTACCTGGCCTCCTTCCCGGAGCAAAACCCCAGTCCGGTCGTGGAAGTGGACTTGGATGGACAGATCCGCTACGCCAATCCGGCCGCACAGCGCCTCTTTCCAGACCTGCACGAGCAGGGGCTGGAGCATCCCTGGCTGGTGGACTGGGCGACGGTCGTCGGTCCGTTCCGGGAGGGACGAACCGATCGCGGCGTCCGCGACGTGACGGTCGGGGAGCGGAGCTATGAGCAGTTCTTCCACCACTTTGCCCAGGACCGTTTCATCCGCGTCTACGGCGTCGATGTCACGCAGCGCAAGCGATTCGAGAGTCGGTTGGCCAGGATCAATGAGTGCTTCCTGCAGCAGGGAAGCGACTCGATCGAGAACATCAATCGTCTCACCGCGCTGTGCGGCGAGCTGCTGGGCGGGGTCTGTGCCCTCTACAACCGCATGGAAGGGGGGACGCTCTGTTCTCTGGGCCAATGGAATGTGCCTCCCGACTACAATCCGAAGGACAAGCCGGAAGGACATATCTGCCACGATGTGATCTGCGGGCAGTCCGACGATGTACAGGTGATTCGGAACTTGGCTTCTTCCCCCTATGCCCAGACGGATCCGAATGTCGGCCGATACGGCCTGCAGACGTATATCGGCGAGGCCGTGACGTGCGGTGGCCAATCGGTAGGTTCGCTGTGCGTGGTCTATCAGCGGGATGTCTGCCCCACCGAAGATGACAAGCGAATCATCAGCATTATCGCTTCGGCCGTCGCGGTGGAAGAAGAACGCAGACTGGCCGAGGCACAACAGACCGAGCTGCTCCAGCAACTGGCGGGAATCAACCAGGAGCTCCAAGACTTCGCCCACGTCGTTTCGCACGACCTCAAAGCGCCTCTGCGAGCTATCAAGACCCTCGCCGACTGGCTGGCGACCGACTACCAGGACAAGCTCGATTCCCAGGGAAAAGAGAATCTCCAATTGCTGGGCAGCCGGGTGGACCGCATGCAGAACCTGATCGACGGCGTGCTTCAGTACTCGCGCATCGGCCGCACCGAGCAAGGCACCGTGCCGGTCGATCTGGCCCGGCTCCTGCGTGAAATCCTCGACAACCTCGGCGTCCCGGAGCACATCGAGGTTCACGTCGAGCCCGACCTGCCCACGGTGAAAGCGGATGCGACAAGAATCACCCAGGTCTTCCAGAACCTCCTGAGCAACGCCATCAAGTACATGGACAAGCCGCAGGGCCTCATCACAGTGGAGTGCGTGGAAGAAGACGGTTTTTGGAAATTCAGCGTGAGTGACAACGGTCCCGGCATCGAACGGAAACACTTCGAGCAAATCTTCAAGCTCTTCCAGACTCTCGCCCGTCGAGATGACGGCGAGAGCACCGGCGTCGGTCTCACGGTGGCCAAGAAGATCGTCGAGATGTACGGCGGCAAGATCTGGGTCGAGTCCGAGGTCGGCAAAGGGAGCACGTTCTTCTTCACCTTCCCCAAGCAGAGCGAACCGACGATGGCACAGACCTGCCAGACGTGTGCCGTCGGCCAGGAGTAACAGGAAGTCTCCGGCGGCTGTTTCCGGCTATGGCGGACCGGGCGACGTCCCTTTTCTCTGATTCTCGCCCCGGAACTTCCGGGGTGTCATCCCGACGGGCGATTTGAACGTTCGTGTGAAATAGCTTTGGCCGGTGCCCAGCAGCTCCTTGGCCCGCTCGATCCGTACCCCCGTCACGCAGTCGATCAGCGTGATCCCCAACGGCAAAGAGCTTGAACTGGGCGTGGGACCTACCTTATCATCTGTTGTTCGATAGACCGTGCAGGCACGATGAAAGGAGCAGCTCGGATGACATGCCATTCGCCAATCCGGTTGATGTCGCTATACGTCGCGGTATTATCAGCCCAATGCCTTGCGGCCGACTTCTTCCCGACCGAGGCCCGCCGGCAGGCTTTTCTGCGGGCCCTTGAAAAGCAGGATCAGAATTACGACGCGAGCGAGCGGATGCTTCGAACTCCGTACTCATCGCCCGGCTACCACACGACCCTCAAGGGCGGCTTCGTTCATGGCACCCGAAACACGCTCGAATACGCCGTGGCCCTGCTTGACTCGGGCGACCCCGAGCGGCTCAAGCGGGCCGAGCAGGTCCTCCGCCGGGTCATCACTCTGCAAGACCAGGACCCGAACAGCCGGACCTATGGCATCTGGTCGTGGTTCATGGAGGAGCCGCTCGACAAGATGTCGCCCCCCGATTGGAACTGGGCCGACTTCTGCGGCACACAGCTCCTGCAGGCCGCCATCGACCACACGGACCGTTTGTCCCTGGACCTCCAGCAGAAGGTCAAAGACTCGATCCTGCACGCCGCCCGCTCCATCCAGCGGCGCAACGTCGGCCCCGGCTACACGAATATCGCCCTGATGGGCACCTACGTCACCCTCGTCGCCGGCGAGCGGTTCGGGGTGCCCGAGCTGCGCGACTACGGCAAGCAGCGTCTCCGCCAATTCTGGGAGTACACCCAGGAAAAAGGCTCGTTCACTGAGTACAACAGCCCGACTTACACACTGGTGGCCATCGACGAGATCTCCCGCATGATGCAGCACGTCCGCGACGGTGAATCCCAGGCCCTGCTCAAGGAGCTCAACGGCTTCGCCTGGCGTCACGTCGCCCGCCGGTTCCACCCGCCGACGAAGCAATGGGCCGGCCCGCACAGCCGCTGCTACTCCACGCTCCTGCGTCCCAGCGCTCTGGCCGCTATCCAGCGGGCGAGCGCCGGCCAACTCCAGTTTGTGCCGGAAGCCGAGGCCTGGGAGAGCCTCGACGCCCACCGACTCAAGCTGGACTGCCCGAGCGACCTGTTCCCCAACTTCACGGGCCTGACCTGGCCCCGTGAAGACGTCGAGGTGTTCGAGAAGAATCCACCCGCCGAGCACGACATCGTCGGCACCACGTACCTGCATCCGGACTTCGCCTTGGGGAGCGTCAATATCGGCGACCTCTGGAACCAGCGGCGTCCGCTGGTCGCTTATTGGAACACGCCGAATGGCCCGGCCGGGATGCGGCTCCGCTGCCTCCACGACGATTACGACTACTCCTGTGCCGGCATCTTCACGGTCCAGGACAAAGGCGATGTCCTGGGTGCTGTGGTCTTCGCCACCGACCGGGGCGACACCCACATCTCCCTCGACAGAATTCAGAACGCGACGATCCGCGCCGGAGACCTGCGCCTGCGTCTCCAGCTCGAAGGCGCCGTCAGCGGTTTTGTCATGACGGCGAAGGCCGGGATCGACGAACCCATCCGCCTGACCTTGGGCTCCGTCGAAGCCACATGGTGCATCCACGCGGCCGACTTCGACGGTCTGCCCGTCCGCATTGAGACCGGCCGGGACGCCGAAGCCGCCTGGGTGGATCTCATCCTCTACTCGGGTTCCCAGCGGGAATTCGACTTCGGCAAGATGAAAGAAGCGGCGATTGTCTTTACTCTCTCGGTAATCCCCTCCACGGCCTCCTTCGGCAACGCCCCCCCATCGGTCTATTCCAGCGTCGCCCAAGAGCTGACGGCCGCCGCAGGAATCGCCTCCCCCCGCCAAACCTGGTCCTGGCAAAGGACCAACAACGAGCCCCTGTCCCTCACAATTCCAACCAAGCCTCTGCCCACTAAGGCGCAAAGAACGGCCGCCGCCGCCAAACGCGGCAGCGCCAACCCCTGGAAAGCCTCCTATTGAGATGAGGCAATCAATGATCTGCGACTCTATCGTGGTGATTCGTTGAGGAATTCACGCGGAAAAGTCTTGCAATCTTTCTGCCGATAGGTATATTTGTACTGATTATGGGTAACCGGTACACAATTCGTTCCCTCCTCCACGGCCTCCCGGGCCTGAGCACCCTGCTGCTGCGCCGCTAAGGCGCAGACACGAAGAACACCCACAACTCGTTTTCCTTCCTACACTTACGTAAAACCGTAGCGTTTTGACCGTAGTTTGGGCATAATGACGCGGAAAAAGTAAAAAGGTAAAAGGCAAAAGGTAAAAAAGGGCTGTCGCCCGCATGCGGTTCAGGAGTCCGGCGTTCCGTACTTTTGCCTTTTTACTTTTGACCTTTTACCTGATTGGAGAGCTCACAATGTCTGGAGAAAAGGTAGTCATCTTCGACACCACGTTACGCGATGGCGAGCAGTCGCCGGGGGCGGCCATGTCGATCCCGCAGAAACTGGAGATCGCCCGGCAGCTCGCCGTTTTGGGCGTCGATATCATCGAGGCGGGGTTCCCCGTCTCCTCGCCCGCCCAGTTCGAGGCCACGAAGCTCGTCGCCGAGCAGGTGAAAGGGCCAACGATTGCGGCCCTGGCCCGCGCCAATAAGGGCGATATCGAGTCGGCCGGCAAGGCCGTTGCGCCGGCCAAGAAGAAGCGGATTCACACGTTCATCGCGACCTCGCCCATCCACATGAAGCATAAGCTCAAGAAGGAGCCGGCCGAGGTCATGAAAATGGCGGTCGAGGCCGTCACGTTCGCGCGGACCTTCACGGACGACGTCGAGTTCTCGCCGGAGGACGCGTGCCGGAGTGAGATTCCGTTTCTGATCGAGGTCCTGGCGGCGGTGATCGAGGCCGGCGCGACGACGCTGAACATTCCCGACACCGTCGGGTACGTGTTGCCATATGAGTACGGGCGGCTCATCGCCAGGCTCAAGAGCGATGTCCCCGGCATCGGCAAGTGCGTCATCAGCACGCACTGCCACAACGATCTCGGCATGGCGGTCGCCAACTCGCTGGCCGGGGTGCGCAACGGGGCCCGGCAGGTCGAGTGCACGATCAACGGGCTGGGCGAGCGGGCGGGCAACGCGGCTCTTGAAGAAGTGGTCATGGCCATCCGGACGCGGGCCGACTTCTTCGCGCAAGCGGCCAAGGATGGGCTGTATACGAATATCAACACGAAGGAGATCTCCCGGACGAGCCAGCTTGTCTCGCAGCTCACCGGCTTCGTAGTCCAGCCGAACAAGGCGATTGTCGGCGCGAACGCGTTCGCGCACGAGTCGGGCATTCACGTGGACGGCGTGCTGAAAGAGCGCACGACGTACGAGATCATGACGCCGGAGACGATCGGCTTGGTCGGCTCGCGGATGGTGCTTGGCCGGCACACGGGCCGGCACGGCTTTGCCGAACGGTGCAAGCAGCTTGGCTACAAGCTCAGCAAGGACGAGGTCGAGCAGGCGTATCAGCGATTCCTCGAGGTCGCCGACAAGAAGAAGGAAGTGTTCGACGCCGACGTGGCGGCCATCGTCAACGACGAGATTCGCGTCGTCGAGCAGGTCTACGTCCTGGAGTACCTGCACGTCGCCTCCGGGACCGGGACTTTGCCCACGGCGAGTGTGAAGATGCGCACCAAGGATGGGACCAAGGTGGCGGTGGCGCTGGGCGATGGGCCGGTCGATGCCGCCTATGAAGCCATCCGCCAGGCGACAGGACTCGCGCCGGAATTGGAGAACTACTCGATTCGGGCCGTCACGAGCGGCAAAGAGGCGCTCGGCGAGGCGACCGTGCGGATTCGCGACGACGGCCAGACGTTCATCGGCCGGGGCGTCTCGACCGACATCATCGAGGCCAGCGCCAAGGCCTACGTGGACGCGATCAATCGCATGGTCGCCGCCCAGGGGGGCACGGCGGAGCTGAAGGTAGAACTGTAACGAAGAAGTTTGAAGTGTGATGTGTGCAGTTTGAAGTGGGAAGTGCGATGGTTGATCTTCAAATCAACAATCAACCATCAAGAATCACACTTTCTGGATTGAAGAGGTGATAGACGATGGCAATGACGATAACGGAGAAGATTCTGGCCCGGGCAGCGGGGGTAGACACGGTCGTGCCGGGGCAGTTGGTGGATGCGAAGATCGACGTGGTGATGTGTCACGACGTGACGACGCCGCCGGCGATTTCCATGCTGGTGGCCAAGGGCATCGACCGCGTGTTCGATCCGGACAAGATCGTGGTGACGCCGGACCATTTTCAGCCGGCCAAGGACGTCCAGAGCGCCGAGCTGCACAAGCGGCTCGATGCGTGGGCCCGGCGGCACGGCATCAAGCACTACTACAAGCTGGGCCGGGCCGGGGTCTGTCACGTCCTGTTGCCCGAGCAGGGCCACATCCGGCCGGGCGAGGTGATCGTGGGCGGCGATTCGCACACCTGCACGTACGGCGCCTTCGCGGCGTTCAGCACCGGGATCGGCTCGACCGACCTGGCCGCGGCCATTGCCACCGGCATGCTCTGGTTCAAAGTGCCGGCGTCGATGAAGTTCGTGCTCAACGGCTCGCTGCCGCAGGGTGTCTACAGCAAGGATGTGATCCTCGCTGTGATCGGGCGGATCGGCACCGACGGCGCGCTCTACAGGGCGATGGAGTTCGTCGGGCCCGCGCTGACCGAGATGTCGATGGAAGCCCGTATGACGATGACGAATATGGCCATCGAGGCCGGCGCCAAGAACGGCGTGATCCCGTTCGACAAGATGACCGAAAGGTATCTCCGCGAGCATCTCAAAGATGACGCGGAGTATACCGTATTCGAGTCCGACAAGGACGCCGAGTATGCCGCGACGGAAGTGTTCGACTGCTCGAAGCTCGAGCCGATGGTGGCCTTGCCGCACCTGCCCAGCAACGCTGTGCCCATCGGCCAGTGTGCAGGCAAGGCGATGGACCAGGCGTACATCGGCAGTTGCACGAACGGCCGGATCGAGGACTTGCGCATCGCGGCCAAGATCATGAAGGGTAAGCAGGCGGCGATCCGCACGCTGATCGTGTCGTCCACGCCGGAGGTGTGGAAGCAGGCGGCCGATGAGGGCCTGTTCGACGTCTTCTATAACGCCGGCTGTGTGATCTCGGCCCCGACGTGCGGGGCGTGCTTAGGCGGCTTCATGGGCGTCCTGGCCGCGGGCGAAAAGTGCGTCAGCACGACGAACCGCAACTTCGTCGGCCGGATGGGAAGCCCCAAGAGCGAAGTCTACCTCGCCAGTCCCGCGACCGCCGCCGCCAGCGCCGTGGAAGGGAAACTGACGGACCCGAGAAGGTATTTGTGAGAATATCAAGAATCAAATATCAAAATGCAAAATGACAGATCAAAATTCAAAGAGGACTTCAAGAGGCGGCTCTATGGCTTCACTTTGAAGCTCGTCGAGTTCCTGGATAAATTGCCGCGGGATAATGTCTCGGTGCGCATAGGCGACCAGTTGTTGCGCAGCGGCACCAGCATCATTGGCAATTACGTCGAGGCGCGGGCAGCCAGTAGTCGGAAGGACTTCACGAATTTCCTGAACACGGCTCTGAAATCGGCGAACGAGAGCAAGTTGTGGCTGGCCCTCCTGCGGGACAGCGGGCGTGCCAAGGCGGACGACACCGCCTGGTTCCTCCGCGAACTGGACGAGATCGCGAACATCCTCGCCTCCAGCGTTCTGACGTTGAAAGGCAAGAAGTGACTTTGGAGTTTTGATCTGTGGTTTTGATATTTGCATTTTGATCTTTGATTTTTCTTTGGAGAAGACCATGGCAAAGGCACATGTATACAAGCGTGATCATATCAACACGGACGAGATCATCCCGGCTCGGTACTTGAATACCGACAATGAGGTGGAGTTGGCGAAGCATTGTATGGAGGACTTGGACAAGGATTTCGTGCAGAAAGTGAAACCTGGCGACGTGATCGTCGCGGGCGACGACTTCGGCTGCGGGTCCAGCCGGGAGCACGCGGTGTGGGCGATTCGCGGGGCCAAGGTGCAGACCGTCATCGCCAGGTCGTTTGCGCGGATCTTCTACCGCAACGCGATCAATTGCGGCTTCTATCTGATTGAATCGGCGGACGCCGTGAACAAGATCAAGGATGGCGACGAGGTCGAAATCGACTACGATGCCGGGGTGATCAAGGACAAGACGAGCAAGGCGAAGATCCAATTCATGCCGTTGCCCGACTTTGCCCTGGAGATCATCCGCGACGGTGGCCTGCTCGATCACATCATGAAGACGAGTGCATAATCTGGAGGTCGGGACAAATGGGGAGCAGGCTCTTTGACAGACGACAATTCCTCAAGGCCGTGGGTGCGACTGCGGCCTTGGGGTTCTGTACTCGCATCGGTATCGGTCAGCAAAAGCCAAGCGGACGAAAGCCGAATTTCGTATTCTTCTTGGTGGACGATCTGGGTCGGCAGGACCTGGGCTGCTACGGCAGCACGTTCTACGAGACGCCCAACATCGACCGGCTGGCGGCGCAGGGGATGCGCTTCACGAATGCCTATGCGGCCTGTCCCGTCTGTTCTCCGACGCGGGCCAGCATCATGACGGGCAAGTATCCTGCTCGTCTGCGGCTGACCAACTATATTCCCGGCGCTCGCGGTGGCAAGCTGCTCTCGGCCGAGTACTTCCACTACATGAAGCTGGAAGAGGTGACGCTCGCGGAGGCGTTGAAAGAGGCGGGCTACAGGACGTGCTTCCTCGGCAAGTGGCACCTGGGCAACGAGCCGTACTATCCCGAGAAGCAAGGCTTCAACGTGAACGTCGCGGGCGACAGCTCGGGTGCGCCGCCCACGTATTTTTATCCCTACAAACGGGGCAATCGCTCGATCCCCGGCCTGGAAGAAGGCAAGCCGGGTGAGTATCTGACGGACCGGCTCACGGATGAATCGCTCAAGCTGATCGAGCAAAGCAAGGATCAGCCGTTCCTGCTGTACTTGTCGTTCTATGCGGTCCACATTCCGCTGGAGGCCAAGAAGGAGCTGGCCGAGAAATACAAGCTCAAGGCTCAGCGGCTGGGGCTGGAGGATAAATCACACTTTTTGACGGATGAACAGTGGCCCGAGACCGCGGCCGGCGACGAGAAGTGGCGAAAGACGCTCAGGACCCGTATCCTGCAGGACCATGCGGTTTACTCTGCCATGATGGAGAGTTTGGATGAGAGCGTGGGCCGGGTCACGAACAAGCTGGACGAGCTTGGGATCGCCGACAACACGATCCTCATCTTCATGTCCGACAACGGCGGCCTGGCGACGGCGGAGGGCCAGCCCACCTGCAACCTGCCTCTGCGCGGCGGCAAGGGCTGGCTCTATGAAGGCGGCATTCGCGAGCCGATGATCGTCAAGTGGCCCGGTGCAGTCAAAGCGGGCAGTACCTGCGATGCGCCGGTGATCAGCACCGACTTCTACCCGACCATGCTGGAGATGGCGGGTCTGCCACTCAAGCCCCAACAGCACATGGACGGCGAAAGCACGGTCCCCCTGCTCAAAGGCGCGGGCGGACTGCGGCGCAAGGCGATCTACTGGCACTACCCGCACTACAGCAACCAGGGCGGCAAGCCGGGCGGGGCCGTCCGCGCCGGCGATTTCAAGCTGATAGAATCCTATGAAGACAACCGGGTCGAATTGTATAATCTGCGGGCCGATCTCGGCGAGCAGCACGACCTTGCGGCCGAGATGCCCGAAAAGGCCGGCGCGCTGCGGCAAATGCTGCACGAGTGGCAGAACGAGGTTGGCGCCGTGATGCCGCAGCCGAATCCGAATTGGAAAGAGTGATCAGGAAAGGAAATCGTTTGATGGCTAAGACGTACAAGATTGCAGTGATACCGGGGGATGGGACCGGGCCGGAAGTGATTGCCGAGGCCGTGAAGGTGCTCAAGGTCGCGGCGAACAAGTTCAAGTTCAAGGCGGACCTGACCACATTCGATTTCGGCGGCGAGCGATACAAGCGAACGGGTGAGACGCTGCCCGATAGCGCGGTCGAGGAATTTCGCAAGTTCGATGCGATTCTGCTCGGCGCGATCGGACATCCCGATGTGGCGCCGGGGATCCTGGAGAAGGGGATTCTGCTGAAGGCCCGGTTCGAGCTGGATCAGTACATCAACCTTCGGCCGGTGCGGCTCTATCCGGGCGTCGAGACGCCGCTGCGGAACAAGGGGCCGCAGGACATTGATTTCGTCGTCGTCCGCGAGAACACCGGCGACGCCTATACCGGCACGGGTGGCGTTACGATGAAAGGCACGCCCCATGAAGTGGCCGTGCAGTCGGCGGTCTACACGCGGTTCCAGGTGGACCGCTGCCTGAAGTACGCGTTCGAGTACGCCTGCAAGTTCGGCAAGAAGGCCCGCGGGCGCGGCGAGAAGAACACGCTGGCCCTGTGCGGCAAGACCAATGTGCTGACGTACATCTATAACCTCTGGGAGCGGGCCTTCCACGAGATGGGCCAGGCCCAGTATCCTGACATCGCACGCGAGTACTATCACGTCGACGCGACCTGCATGTGGTTCGTGAAGAACCCCGAGTGGTTCGATGTGATCGTCACCGGCAACATGTTCGGCGACATCATCACGGACCTCGGCGCGATGATCCAGGGCGGCATGGGTATCGCCGCGGGCGGCAACATCAACCCCGATCCCAACGGCGTCAGCATGTTCGAGCCCATCGGCGGCAGCGCCCCCAAGTACACCGGCAAGAACGTCATCAACCCGCTGGCGGCGATCTGTGCGGCCCAGATGATGCTGGGCACGCTCGGCCAGGAGCAGGCTGCCGACGCCATCGAGCAGGCGGTCATGTACGTCACGGCCAACAAGCTCAAGAGCTTAGCCGCCGGCAAGATGGGCTACTCGACTTCGGAGGTCGGCGACCTTGTGGCGGCCAAAGTCGCGGAGTAGCACAACGGATCCGCAGATTTCGCCGATTTGCACGGATTTGTCCTTCTGTAATCTGGGAGATCTGAGCAATCTGTGGACATTTGATCTTGACTTCTGCCCGGGGTTGCCCATAATTAAAAGCGGCATTGGAAGACCACGACATTGAGAGGACCAAGGAAATTGTGGACTCATCGTTGGGAAGCTGAAATAGTAGGGACGAGGGACAGACCCCGTTTTTCTCATGGCCGCCTCCACATGCGGGCCACGACAGAGTGCCAAGGGAAATGAAGGTTTCCGGTACCTGGTCTGGGATTCGGAAAATGCGGATTGCCTTTCGTGCCGGGTTCTCCGCCAACGCAGAGCTGATCTGCCTCTATTGGGACATCAGGCGAGCCACCGCCCCCCCTCCAAGGGGATGGTGGGTCGACTTGCGACGCTCGACACGACAATGGCGCTTGAGTCGGGGCGGTGTTCGTGTTAGCATGTGGATAGTATGAAACGCAGAATTTATACAGACACGTCCGTCATCGGTGGTTGCCTGGATGCCGAGTTTCGGCAACCCTCAGTGGAGCTTCTCGGCCTTTTCCAATCCGGGAAGGCAGTTATCGTTCTATCTGACCTCACTCGTCTGGAGCTTGAAGCAGCTCCGGCTGCCGTCCGCCAAGTCTTGAGTGAGGTGGCCGAAGCGAACCGGGAATACGTGGAACTCACCGAGGAGGCCAGCGAATTGGCCAACCGCTACATCAGGGAGGGAGTCCTCAGTCGCTCCAAGCACGTCGATGCTCAGCACATCGCCATCGCCACTCTGGCGCGTGTCGACGTACTCGTCAGTTGGAATTTCAGGCACATTGTCAATCTCGATCGCATTCGGGGTTACAATTCCGTGAATATGAGATACGGCTATCCATTGATTGAGATTCGGACGCCTCGGGAGGTGATCAGCCATGGCTCACAGGAATAAGAGCTTCGATGCAGTGAAGACCATGCGCACGATTCGCGACGATCTAAGCCGACGTTTTAAGGGCATGACTTTTGAGGAGCAGAAACGCGCGATGCGAGCCGCGCAAAAGCCCAAGCCCGCACGCTCTGGAACGCGGACCGCCGCGAAGCGCACTGCATAGGCGCACAGCACGCAGGCCGGGAGTTCTGCACGGGGCCAAGCATTGAGACAAGTCTCGGACCTCGGCGGATGCGTCGAGTCAGAGAGGCAGACATGAGTGTCTGACAGACGCGGAGTGAGATTAATCGCTCGGGGATTCGTCTCTGCCATCTTGCTTGAGACGACGCACAGGCGGTCACGTCCCATCAAGAATCGTGACGGTTCCGTGGTTGCCGTCGACGCGGATGGTTTGGCCGGTTTGGATGATCTTGGAGGCGGGGCCGACGTTGACGACGGCGGGGAGGCCGTACTCGCGGGCGATGATCGCGCCGTGGGAGAGAACGCCGCCCATGTCCATGACCACGCCGGCGGCCGGCAGGAAATAGGGGGTCCAAGCAGGGTTCGTGACCGGGGCGACGAGGATCTCACCCGGCTCGACGTGCTGGCCGTCGTCCGGGTGCGTGACAACGCGGGCTTTGCCCATAGCGACGCCGGGGGAGACGGCGATGCCTTTGAGCACCTTGACGCTCGCGTCGATCTTGGGTACGACGTGCTTTTGCGGATCGTATCGGCCCACGACCACCGGCGGCGGGGTCTGGGCCCGATTCCACTCATACTCGGCCCGGCGCTGGGCGATACGCTGCTGGACATCGAAGTCGGCCCGGCCCTGCACCACCGGCTCGACCTCCGCGATCTCCAGGAAGAAGATGTCCTCGCGATCCGTGAGGATGCCTTTTTGTCGCAGGCGCTCACCCAAGGTCAGGAAGATACGACGAAAGCCGGCGAAGAGCCGGACGGCCTCATTCTTACAGTTCTCCCGGTCGCGAGTCAGTTTCTGTGTCTGCCGAAGCGACCAGTTGAAAACCCATCGTTTGACCGAGTTCCTCAGCTTTCGGCGGCACTCCTCCGTGAGTCGTTCGCGCTCTTGGGCGAGTTGCCGCTGCTTCTCCAGGGGATTCGCGCGGTCGATGGAGCGAAGATAGCCCTGCAGCAGGCCCAGGATGTAATCGGGCGTCTCGGCCCAACGGGGGCTGAAGAACTCCAGCTCGCTGTGGCAATGCTGTCCGTGCGTGGCCATGAACCGGTCCCAGCCCGCGAGGAACCGCTGGCCGGGATCTGTGGAGGTGAGTCTTTGACGAATCGCGTTCCAGCCGCGGCCGCCTAAGAGAGCCGCCTCGGTCTCTTTGTCCTCATGTGCGAGAGCGGCCAGACGCCACAGATCGAGTCCCGCTTCCGTGTCGGCAATGCCGCCCTGGGCCGCCAAAAGGCGATACCCCAAGGCCGGATCTACGCCGCCCAGCCAGTTCTGACAGGCTCTCTGGAAGACTCCGGACGCCACGCTGCCCGGCCACATGTAGAGCAACTCGCAGTCCTTCATGTTCTCGTAGAGCGTCTGCGTCACCATGCGGATCAGTTCCTCGGTGGTCGCCGCCTCGCTGTCGAAGCGGGCCAGTGCGTCGTTGCGGGCCTTGAAGTTGGTCATGAATGCGTCGTTCTTGCTGGGCCGATGGGCGATGAGGTCCTGGATGAGGCGGGGCCAGGAGAGAATGTACTTGGGCCAGCGAAATCCCAGGTCCGGCAGATCCTCGTCGCAGAGG
>Ga0315286_10002580_pt1 | contig 16924 bp, 17 predicted proteins | sample YL17G10_0_MG_FD_205038 | JGI IMG/M metagenome (GOLD analysis project Ga0315286, IMG submission 205038) | Sediment microbial communities from Yellowstone Lake, YNP, Wyoming, USA - YL17G10_0 | ecosystem: Environmental > Aquatic > Freshwater > Lake > Sediment | place: USA: Wyoming | collected...
CATCAGAGTCAATCATGCAAGGAAGAGGCATGCTGGAAATTCAAAGGTGTGCATCCCCTTGTCGACGGAGTTCTATTGGGGCCTTCGAGTTTTCAGTTTGGGTACGATCTTGTAGGGGGAGCTTACCGCTGACGGCCGCAGCCGCAGCTGAGGGCGATGATGAACAGGCGAATCGAGATCATAACGATCGGCGACGAGGTTCTCAGGGGGGAGACTCAGGAGAACAACGGCGTCTGGCTCTCGCGCGCCCTCATTCATGCGGGCCTCGAGCCGTGGAAGATAACGGTGCTGCCGGACGAGATGGATATTCTCGTCGCTGAGTTCAAGGAGGCCGCGGGGCGGAGCGAGACGATCATCGTCACGGGCGGGCTCGGGCCGACAGTGGACGATCTCACGAAAGAGGCGCTCATTCGGGCGCTCGGCGGCGGGACCGAGATCAAGGCGGGCATCGTCGAAGGCATCGCCGCGCGGATGAAAGAGCGCGGGAGGGAGATGCCGGCCGGATACCGCGATCAGGAGAGAGTGCCCCTCGGCGCTGATATCATCGAGAATCCCGTGGGGCTCGCTATCGGGCTGCGCGTGCGCGCCGGCGCGGGGGCGGGCGGTGGCGCCGGTGCGGGCTCGGGCGAATTTTTCCTCCTTCCCGGTGTGCCCGCCGAGATGCAGGCGATGTTCGATGCGAGCGTGCTTCCCGCGCTCGGGGCGCCGGGGATCGATGCGGCCGTTCGAATGCGCACCTTCGGGCTCATGGAGACGCAGGTGGAGGATGCGCTCCGCGCGGTCCTCCCCGAGGACGTTCTCAAAACGATTTCTATAATATCCTCGCCGCGAGGCGTCGATTTCTATATTCCGCGCGAACCGGACGGAGCCGCCAATGCAGAGAAGGCAGCGCGGGAGCTCGGGAGCCATATCTTCGACGAGGGGAATGCCCGGCTCGAGGCCGTGGTCGTCGGGCTCCTCGTCGCGCGCCGCGTGACGGTCGCGACGGCGGAGTCCGTCACGGGCGGGCTCATCGCCTCGACGCTTATCTCCGTGCCGGGGGCGAGCGACACCTTCCGCGAGGGATTCGTGACATACAGCAACGAGGCGAAGATCGAGCGGCTCGGCGTCTCTCGCGCGACCCTCGATGCGCACGGCGCCGTGAGCGCCGAGGTGTGCGTCGAAATGGCACTCGGGGCGCGGGCCGCCACCGGCGCCGATTACGCGCTCTCGACAACCGGCATCGCGGGACCGACGGGCGCCGTGCCGGGAAAACCGGTCGGGCTCTGCTTCGCCGGTCTCGCCGGGCCCGAGGGAGCGTTTTGCAGAAAGTTTCAGTTCCCGGGAGACCGGGAGATGGTGCGCCTCCGCACGGCGTACTTCGCGATCGACATGCTCCGCCTCGCGCTCATCGGCGAGAAGGCGCGGCTCGAGCCCTTCCGCGTCGCGGGCGCTGGCGGGGGCGAGGCGAAAGGGAGGACACGATGAGGCTCTTCTTCGCGGTGAAGGTTTCCGATGCGATCAAGGCGGACGTTGAAGCCGCCATACAGGCGTTCCCGCTCCGCAATCCGCCGTGGCGGTGGATTCCGACCGGCAACATGCACCTCACGCTCAAGTTCATCGGCGAGGTGGACGAGAGGATTCTTCCCGATCTTACTGCGGTCGCCGCGGACGCCGCGACTCAAGTGAAGCCCTTTCGCATTGCGTATGGCGCATTCGGAGGATTCCCCAATCTCTCGAATCCACGAGTCATCTTCTTCGAGGCAAAGGAAGGAAAGCGCCACCTCTCCGAAATAGCGCATCTGCTCGAAAAGGGCGTGGAGCCGCTTGGCATCGAGCGCGAGAAGCGTCCCTTCGCCGCTCATCTCACCCTCGCGCGCATCAAGGAGCCGCTCCCCCGCGGCATGGTGGAGCGCCTCGCCACGGTTCCCGTGCTTCCCGCGACGGCGTTCCAGGACGTCGACCGCTTCGTCCTCATGCAGAGTCACCTCGCACGGGAGGGGGCCACGTACGAAGAGATGGGGAGCTTTCAGCTTGGGGGGTCAGTCTAGACTGGGCCGATAAGCTTGGGCCCAATGAAGGCATGAACTCATGATGCATCTGATCTCTCTCGTCGCATTCCCCATCTTTCTTCTGAGCCTCTTGACGCTCGGGCTTTGGGGCGACTTATTCTCCTCGGCTCCAGGCGTCATCGCGTGCCAGGTGATCGGCTTTGCCGTTATGGTCTGGGCCCGGGCGGTGTTTCCGAGGGGCAGTTTCAGCTTCGGGGCCAGGCCCGTGAGTTCGACAATTGTCCAGGCCGGACCGTACAGACTCATTCGTCATCCGATTTACGCGGGTGCGATGCTGATTCTGTGGGGGAGCATCGCCGGGCACGCGTCCATCGCCAATGCCGGAATCGGTTTCGTCGCGTCGCTCTTTGTTCTGGGGAAGATCGTTCACGAAGAGCGGCTGCTGCGGACTTCACTCCCCGGTTATGATCAATACGCGCGTTCCACAAAAGCGCTCATTCCGTTCGTGTTGTGATATCGAGGCGATCGTATGTACTACATAGTCGAGACCGACAAATCATTCAATCAGGTGTCGGCGGACCTTGAGGCGGCGGTCAAGCGTCATGGTTTCGGGGTACTGCATATCCACGACTTGGGAGCCACCCTTCGCGGCAAAGGTGTCGCCTTCGATGAGGAGTGCAGGATTTTCGAAGTCTGCAATCCGGGTCAGGCGGCGAAGGTCCTGTCCTCCGATATGCGCTTGAACATGGCGCTGCCGTGTCGCATCTCGGTGTTCACGGAGAAGGGCAAAACGAAAGTCGGTCTTATCAGGCCGGCGCAGATGCTGTCTGCGCTATCGCCGGACCCCGCATTGGTCCAGGTTGCTCAAGAGGTCGAAGAGAAGATCATCCGGATGGTGGACGACTCGAAATGAATCCTTCGCAAAACATCTCTGATTAAAGGAGCATTTATGCAATTCGTTCTCATCGGATTGATCGCGGGAATCTTCTCGGGGCTATTTGGAATCGGCGGCGGAGTCATTATCGTGCCTGCTCTGATTCTTCTGGCGCATATGAAACCGCATACGGCGACGGGAACCTCGCTCGGCGCTCTTCTGCTGCCCGTCGGAATACTTGGGGCATGGCAATACTATCGCCACGGGTCGTTGAATATTCACGCTGCGCTCTGGATTGCGCTCGGGCTGGCTCTCGGCGCTTTCTTGGGGGCGTATCTTGCGTTGAAACTGCCGGCTCGTGAGCTGCAGCGGTTGTTTGCGCTCTTTATGCTGGTCGTATCGATTCGCACATGGATGACGGCATGAACCGGGGAATTCATCTCAGGTATCGATCGGAGCGATCGATATGAAAATGTCGGACATTCCTTTCGGCGCCACCGACTGGTTGTCGGTGGCGCGAACCGAGCACAAGGGCGAAACGGGCGTCGCATACTGGCGTACCCGCGAGTTCGGCGGCATCCGCGTCCGCATGGTCGAGTACTCGCCCGGCTACAAGGCAGACCACTGGTGCGAGAAGGGACATATTCTCCTCTGTCTCGAAGGGGAGCTGTACACCGAGCTCAAGGACGGGCGAACGTTCGTTCTCAAGCCCGGCATGAGCTATCAGGTCGCCGACGGCGCGGAGCCGCACCGCTCCTGCACCGCGGCCGGCGCGAAGCTCTTCATCGTCGATTGATGAGCGAGCCGTTCTCGGCTTGCGCTGATGGGAGTTGGAAGAATGAGGACAAAAGCAATATATGTCGGTTTGCTCGCCCTCGTCCTCGCGTCGCATTGCTGCGCGGCAACCGGCGATCTCGCGCCGTGCGCCGTTGTGTCGAAATACTGCAGCCTGGATTCGGCGGGAGCTCGTCTCAGCAGCGCGGGCTGGGATGCGGTCGCGCCGCTCAGAACGTGGGAGATGGAGGGTGGATGGGACTGCCTCGATGTGATAGCGGGATTCAAGATAGAGCCGGCGATCATAGATTCCGATTCGACGGCGGCGGTGGCGGTCCGCTACGATATCCTGGGCTCTCTTAATGGATCGAGATGGGACCCTGCGGTTTCCGATTCTCTCGGCGGCCGTCGCGAAACGGTGACTTTTCGGCTGGTTCGCGATTCGCGCCACGGATGGCGCATCGATGATCGGGCGATCAGCCCGCACGTTGCGCTGGCGCCAGTGATTGATCACATCGAGAAACTTCTCATGATGGAACCCGGTCGTGCCGCCTCCGATCCGGATCTGGTGCAAGCGCTCGCTTCGCTGCGATCGCTGCGGAGCGAATCCGCGGGGAAGTAGAATATCGGCCTTTGCCAGTCGGCAATAAGAAAGGATCCGTGCTTTCAAGTGAGCGAGACATCCTGCAGCGGCCCCGGAGACAAGCCCGCGCCGTATGAGACCGCGCTCCTCCTCGTCGATATCCAGAACGACTACTTTCCCGGCGGGAAGAGCGAGCTCGAGGGAAGCGTCGATGCCGGCCTGCGCGCGGGAGAGCTCCTGGCCATGTTCCGGCGATTGAAGCTCCCGGTCGTGCACATGCAGCACGTCTCGAATCGTCCCGGCGCGACATTCTTTCTCCCCGACACGGACGGCGTGCGGATCCACGAGAGCGTCCGGCCGCTAGCCGGCGAGATCGTCCTTCAGAAGCACTATCCCAACGCCTTCCGCGACAAGGAGCTCCTCGTCCAGCTTGGCCTCCTGCACGTCGCCCGCCTCGTCATCTGCGGGATGATGACGCACATGTGCGTGGACGCGACCGTGCGGGCGGCGTGCGATTACAAATTCGAGTGTATCGTCGCCGGGGACGCGTGCGCGACGAAGGCCCTCGTTCATTGGGGGCGTACCGTCGCGGCGCCGGACGTGCACGCGGCGTTTCTCGCCGCGCTGAACGGCACCTACGCGAAGGTACTGCACACTTCGGAGATCGGCGCCCTGCTGAGCTCGCCTCGGGTATGATGCCGGATCGCCCGCGGGATAATTATTTCAAATAAAATCCCCCTTCAGGTGTATGTCGCAAGGTAAGCCCTTTCCCGAAAGGAGTTGCCATGTCCGCTCGATCTTTCATCGTTCGCGCCGCTGCGGCGTTTCTCGTCGTCGCCCTGTGCGCCTCCGGGGCATTCGCGACGAACGGCATGAACCTCGAAGGGTATGGACCGATGTCGGTCGGCATGGGCGGAACGTCGTTCGCCTTCTGGAACGGCACAGCCGCCGTCATGAACAACCCCGCCACACTGGGCCTTCTGACGAACGGGATGCATCTCGACCTCGCGCTCGGAAGCCTCGGCCCCGACGTCAAGGCGATCGTTACGACCCCCGGCGGCGCCGTGTCCGCCACGTCGCTCAGCGACGCGTTCTACATGCCGGCTCTCGGCTTCGTGATGAAGAAAAACGCATTCGCCTTCGGGCTCGCCGTGTTCAGCCAGGGCGGTATGGGCACCGAGTACGGCAGCGATTCGTGGATGGCCGACCCGAGCCAGGGCGCCAACACCGCGCTCGATGAGGGGCTCGTCAACCGTTCCGAGGTCGGCGTCGGCCGCGTCATCGTGCCCGTCACCTACGACGTGAACGAGAAGCTCACCCTCGGGCTCACGGGCGACTTCGTCTGGGCCGGGATGGATCTCCAGATGGCGATGAGCGAGCCGCAGTTCCAGAATCTCGCAAACCCGGCCGCGCAGACGATCGGCATGGCGTCCGGTACGCTCGTGACCGCGTTCGGCTCGCTCTACGAGCCATTCGGCGGAACGGGGATCAGCAAGCTCTATCACGCATATTTCGATTTCTCGAACACGAGCGCTTTTACGGGAGAGGCGCGAGGATACGGGATCGCCGGCAAGATCGGCGGGCTCTACAAGATGAACGAGCGGCTCTCGCTCGGCGCCACGTATCATACGAAAACGAGCCTCGGCGATCTCAAGACCGAGAACGCGACCCTCTCGATGGGCGTCAACGTCGATCCGGGAGTGTTCGTCGGCTCGCCTTCGGGCACGTATCAGGATATGAACATTCCCGTGGCCGGCTCGATCTCGGTCAAGGACTTCGAGTGGCCGGCGATGCTCGGCTTCGGAGCCGCGTACAAGCCGGTCGAGCGCTTGCTGCTCGCGCTCGACTTCAAATACGTGTACTGGTCGAGCGTCATGAAAGATTTCAGAATGGTCTTCACCGCCGACAAGAGCGCGGAGAACGGCGCCTTCGCCGGTCTGGTGCTGGATGCGACCCTCTTCCAGAAATGGGAGAATCAGGCGGTCATCGCGCTCGGCGGCGCGGTGGAGGCGACGGACAAGCTCACCGTGCGTGCCGGATACAATTACGGCAAGAATCCTATTCCCGATAAATATTTGAACGCGCTCTTCCCGGCGATCGTCGAGAACCATGCGACCTTCGGCGCCGGCTACAAGATCACCGAGGCCGTGTCGGGAGACGCGTCGCTCGCGTACGCCTTCACGAAGAACGCGACGAACCCCGGCAACGGCTCGACGATTCCGCCCGTGGAATCCGAACATGGCCAGCTCAACTGGATGGTCATGCTGGGATACCAGTTCTAACCTGCGGGGCCTCGAGAGACGCCCACCATGCACCGCATCGCCCTCCCCGGCTTGGCCCGGGGAGGGCACCCGCAGAACCCGCGCCGGACGGGGCGCCCTCTTCCCCTGAATTTCATTGAAATAAGTGTATTGAGGTGCTATAAAAAGGCACTGGCGCCGCGTGCGCGGGGGCACGGGAGGTGGTGTGTTCGTTGGCGGGCGCAGGCGCATAAATCGGCAACGTCATGTGTGGTGGGGAGGATGATGTGGGAGGACGAGCAATGAAAGAGACGAAAGAAATGAAAGAACCGAAAGAATCGAAGAAAACGGCGAAACCGTTCGAGGTAAGCAAGGACAAGGAAAAGGCGATCGAGCTCGCCATGGGACAGATCGAGAAGCAGTTCGGTAAGGGCGCCATCATGCGCCTCGGGGCCGACGGCGCGATCGTTCCCATCGAGGCCATTCCGACGGGGAGCATGAGCCTGGATGTCGCGCTCGGCATCGGCGGCGTGCCGCGCGGGAGGGTCATCGAGATATACGGGCCGGAGGGTTCCGGAAAGACCACCCTGACCTTGTCGATCGTCGCGCAGGCGCAGAAGCTCGGCGGCGTCGCCGCGTTCATCGACGCGGAGCATGCGCTCGACCTGGGCTACGCCCGCAAGATCGGCGTCGACGTCGACAACATCCTCATCTCGCAGCCCGATACGGGGGAGCAGGCGCTCGACATCGCCGAGGTCCTCATCCGCAGCAGCGCCATCGACGTCGTCGTGGTCGATTCCGTCGCGGCGCTCGTTCCGGCGGCCGAGATCGAGGGGGAGATGGGGGATTCGCACGTCGGTCTCCAGGCGCGCCTCATGTCGCAGGCGCTCCGCAAGCTCGCCGGCGCCGTGGCGAAATCGAAGACGTGTTTGATATTCACGAACCAGATCCGCATGAAAATCGGCGTCCTCTACGGGAATCCCGAGACGACGACCGGCGGGAACGCGCTCAAGTTCTACGCGACGATCCGCCTCGACATCAGGAGAACCGGCCAGATCACGGACGGCGACACGGTGATCGGGAACCAGACGCGCGTCAAGGTCGTGAAGAACAAGGTCGCGCCCCCCTTCCGCCAGGCGGAGTTCGAGATCCTCTTCGGCGAGGGGATCAGCTTCGAGGGAGATCTCATCGAGCTCGGCGTCTCGTCGAACATCGTCACGAAGACGGGGAGCTGGTACTCGTTCGGCGAGGAGCGGATCGGGCAGGGCAAGGACAACGCCCGGATGTTCCTCAAGGAAAACAAGGACATTCGCAAGAAGATAGAACAGAGCGTTCGCGCTCACTACGGACTGCCGATGCCGTCGGCGGGAACGAAGCCCGAAAGTGGCAAATGAACTGGACCGCGTCGAGAGCGTACGCAGGCGCTGGGGAAAGCTCTATACGATTACGACGGCGGGCGGGTCGAGCTTTCTCGTGCTGAAGGACCCGTCGACCGCGCAGTTTCTCAAGATCGGGGCGGAGCTCGATGGCGAGACACTCGAGACGCTTGTCGGCCCTGCCGCGCGGACGGCGGGACTCACGCTCGCGTACCGGCTCCTCGCCATGCGCGACCGGACGGAGCACGAGATCCGCGCCGCTCTCGGCACGGAAGGAATACGGACGCCGGAGGTTGTCGCCGATATCGTCGAGACCCTCCGGCGTCAGGGTTATCTCGATGACCGGCGCCTCGCGGCCGGCTTTATGCGGTTCGCGGCGAAGCACAGGCCGGGCGGGCCGCACCTCGCGCGGAGGAAGCTTCGCAAGGCGGGCGTGAGCGACGAGATCATCGAGGAGGAGATCCGCGAGGCCCTTCCGCCCGGGCGCGAGCGGGAGCTCGCCGAGGCGCTCGCCCGCAAGAAGCTCAGGGGCGCGACCGACAGAATCAAGGCAGTGCGTCGAGTGCACGGATTTCTCGCGCGCCGGGGTTTCAGCGAGAGCGTCGTGAGCGCGATTTGCTCGAAGATCCTGAAAGGTACGTTTCCGGGAGAACACGATGACGAATAGCACCTGGCCGGCGCATAGAATAAGGCGCGAGTTCATCGAATTCTTTCTCGCGCGCGGACACACCGAGGTCCCGAGCGCCCCGCTCGTCCCCAAAGGCGATCCCACGCTTCTCTTCACCTCGGCGGGCATGGTGCAGTTCAAGGAGCTCTATCAGCACCCGGTGAATCTTCCCTATACGAGGGCGACGAGCGTGCAGAAATGCCTGCGCGCGGGGGATCTCGAGAGCGTCGGCAAAACGCTCCGCCATCACACCTTCTTCGAGATGCTCGGGAACTTCAGCTTCGGCGATTATTTCAAACGCGAGGCGATCGAGTGGGCGTGGGAGTTTGTCATTCAGCGCCTGCATCTCGCGCCCGAGAAGCTCTCCGTGAGCGTCTTCGAAGACGACGACGAGGCGTACGCGATATGGAACCGCGAGATCGGGATCCCCGCCTCGAGGATCGTGCGGCTCGGGCGGAAGGACAATTTCTGGGGTCCCGTCGGAAAGACCGGCATCTGCGGGCCCTGCTCGGAGATCTATTACGACAGCGGCCCCGAGCGGGGCTGCGGCAAACCCGGCTGCGCGACCGGCTGCGACTGCGACCGGTACCTCGAGTTTTGGAATCTCGTCTTCCCGCAGTTCTTCCTCGACGAGAAGGGGGTCTATCAGCCTCTCGAGAAGCCCGGCATCGATACGGGGCTCGGCCTCGAGCGGCTCGCGATGATCCTCCAGGGAGTCGAGGATAATTTTCACACCGATCTCTTTCACCCCATCGTCGAGGAGCTCCTCGATATGGTCCCCGAGGGGATACCGATAACCTTCGAGGACCGTATGGGAATCAACATGGTCGCCGACCACGCGCGGGCGCTCACCTTCACGATCGCGGAGGGGATCTACCCGTCGAACGAGGGTCGCGGGTATCTTCTGCGGCGCCTGCTGCGCCGCGCGCTGACGAGATTCTATTCGTACGGCATCGTCGAGCCGTTTCTCCACCGGCTCGTCGACGTCGTCGTCGCGACGATGAAAGAGGATTACCCCGAGCTCGTGGATCGGTCTGCGGACGTCGCGGCCATCGTCCGCGGCGAGGAGGAGAGCTTCTTCAGAACGCTCGCGGACGGGAAGGCGCGCTTCATCTCGATCGCGCGGGACGTGAAGGAATCGGGCGCCTCGGTGCTCGACGGCGAGAAGGCGTTTCTTCTCCACGACACCTACGGTTTCCCGCTCGATCTCACGAAAACGCTCGCGGCCGCCGAGGGTCTCGCGGTGGACGAAAAGGGCTTCGAGGCGGCCATGGCGGAGCAGCGCCAGCGCGCCCAGGAGGGAAGCTCCTTTGCGGGCGAAGGGCACAGCATCGTTTCGATGAACGAGATCAGCCAGGGCACGAGCTCCGAATTCACCGGCTACGAGAGCCTCGGCGGCGAGGCGATCATCCGGAGCTGGCGGCAGATCGAGCGCGCTTCGCGGGAGGATCTCGAATGGAGCGACCCCGAGGGGTTCGCCCTCGAGCTCATCCTCGACGAGACGCCGTTCTATGCGACATCCGGCGGGCAGGTCGCCGACGAGGGATATATCGAGCTCGCCGGCAGGCGGCTCGAGATCAGGGACGTATTCAAGCGCGGGGGCGAGATCGTGCACCTCGTCGAATCCCCCTGGCGCGAGGATGACGCGCGGCACAAGCTGCTGAACGAGCAGAGCGTCCGCGTGCAGGTGGACGACGAGCGGAGGCTCGCGATCGCCCGCAATCACACGGCGACCCATCTCCTCCACGCGGCGCTCCGCGAGATCGTCGGGCGCCACGTCGCGCAGGCGGGCTCCCTCGTGGACGGGGAGCGCCTGCGGTTCGATTTCAATCATTTCCAGGCCGTGCCTCGCGACGCTCTCAGGAAGATCGAGGAGCGCGTGAACGGCTGGGTGCGCGATTGCATGGAGGTCCGCACGGCGTCGATGGGCTATCAGGAAGCGGTCGACAAAGGCGTCACGGCCCTCTTCGGCGAGAAATACGGCGCCGAGGTCCGCGTCGTGCGGATCGACGACGTGTCCGCCGAGCTCTGCGGCGGGACGCATCTCTTCAATACGGGCCAGATCGGTCTGTTCCTCGTCTCCTCGGAGAGCGGGGTCGCGGCCGGCGTGCGCAGAATCGAGGCCGTGACGGGCGCGGGCGCGCTTGCCGGCGTGCACGCGCTCGCCGATCAGACCGACGAGATCGCCGAGATGCTCAGGGGCTCGCCCGGCGAGGCGGTCGGGCGCGTCCGCTCGCTCCTCGCGGAGATGGACTCGGCCCGCAAGGATCTGAAGCGCGCCGAGAGCGGGGAGGCGGCCCAGGAGCTCGATCGCATTATCAAGAGCGCGGTTCGCGTCGAGGGGATTCTCATAGCCTCCGGGCGGCTCGCCGTGAACGATGTCGGCGGCCTCCGGAACCAGGCGGACGTCTTTCGGGGAAAAATCAAGGACGGGATCGCCGTGCTTTCGGCGGAGCTGAACGAGAAGATGCAGTTCATCGTCGCGGTGAGCGACGATCTCATCGAGGCCCGCGGCGTGGGCGCGGACGCGCTTGTGAAGGAGCTCGGACCCATAGCCGGGGGAGGGGGAGGCGGCAAGAAGCACCTCGCCCAGCTTGGGACGAAGGATCTCGCGAGCGAGAGCAAGGTATTCGAGGCCCTTCCCGGTATTGTGAAAAAGATGGTTTCGCGCTAGACTGCTCGGGGAATATTAAACCGGTGGTGTGACGGTATGAAATCATGTGCAGCGTTCGTTCTGGTCGCCCTCCTGATTGTCACGATAGGGATGTGTCTTTCGCCCGCGCCCGGCGCCGCGCAAAGCATCGATTTGAAACGAAAGGCGCTCGGCGGCGTCGAGAGAACCTCGGACAAGACCGAGGAGTCCACGAAAGAGGCGCAGACGAAGCTCTTCAAGCCGGCCGCCGAGGTTCCGATCCTCGAGAAGGCGGTCGATCCCGACAGCTACGTTCTCGGGCCCTATGATCGGCTCGCCATAACCATCATGGGGACGGAACCGCGCACGTACGTTCTCAGCGTTCTCCCCGAAGGGGATGTTCTTGTTCCCATGATCGGTCCGATCCGGGCCGACGGTCTCACGCTCACCGAATTCCGCCGCGCTCTCTCGGCCAAAGTCGAAACGTATTTCCACAATATCGAGCTCTACTGTTATCTTGAGACGCCCGCTCTCTTCAGGGTTTTCGTCACGGGCGAGGTCGAGAGCCCCGGCGTCGTCGCCGTATCGGGCGTCGAGCGGGTCGTCGACGCGCTCGAGAAGGCCGGGAGCGTCAAGGACAGAGGTTCACTGCGAAATATCACACTCGAGCGCGGAGGCTCGGCTCTCCGGGTCGATCTCCTTCGCTTTCTCGAGCAGGGCGATCTGGAGAACAATCCCTTCCTGCGGAGCGGCGACCGCATTCACGTGCCGCCCGCCCAGTGGCACGCCGCCGTGTCAGGCAGGGTGCATAAGCCGAGCGGCTACGAGATCGTCGAGGGCGAAACGATCGCCGATCTCATCGCGCTCGCCGGCGGATACGCGTCGGAGGCGATCGAGGACAGCGTTCTCCTGAAGCGGATCGCGGGCGGCGGCGAGGTCACGATGATGAACGTGGCGAAAGAGCAGCTCGGCATGCCGCTCAGGGACGGGGACGAGATCAGCGTTTACGACGGATTGAAAGACCGACGCTACGTGAGGGTTTCGGGCGCGACGATGCGAACGGGGCAGTTCGAGCTCGCCCGTGAAGAGAAGCTCTCGAATCTCATCGTTCGCGCGGGGGGCTTCAGACCGGAGGCCGACCTCACCGCCGCGTACCTCGCGAGAGAGGTCGGCCCCGTCGTGAAGTTCGACCTCAGGGAATATATGTCCCCCGAGCCGTCGAAGGACCTTTCGCTCGAGGACGGCGACGAGCTCACGATTCCCTTCATCGCGACGAAGGTCACCGTCGGCGGCGAGGTGAACCAGCCGGGAGAGTTCCCCTACAGCGGCGATCTCACCATCGTGCAGTACATCGGGCTGGCGGGAGGGCCCACGACGGATGGAAGCGTCGACCGGATCAAGATCTACTCTCCCGATGGAGTGGCGCGCCGCGCGGACCGGAACACGAACCCGAACCGGGGAGAGGTCATCATCGTGGAGAAGTCGAACTACAAGCTCGTGGGGGACTTCTTCAATAGCGTGATCAAGATCGGAGCCCTCGTTGTCTCGATTCTCATCCTGACCCAGTAGAGGCTGCCATGGGTACGACAGGACGGTATGTGAAGCAGGTTCGCGCGGAGCTCGATGCGTTGCGGGACGTCCTCGAGCGCTTCCCCGAAACGGAGGCCGCGAAGGTCGTCCGGATGGCGGAGACGATCGCCGCGGCGCTCGTCGCGGGAAACACCGTCTTCACGTGCGGCAACGGCGGCTCCGCCGCGGACGCGCAGCACATCGCGGCCGAGCTCGTCGGGCGATTCCGGCACAAGGAACGCGGATACGGCGCCCATGCGCTCACGACGAACAGCTCCGTCGTCACTTCCCTCGCGAACGATTATTCGTTCGAGGAGATATTCTCCCGCCAGCTCGAGAGCATGGCCCGCCGGGGAGACGTTCTCCTCGCGCTCTCGACGAGCGGCGGTTCGCCCAACGTGATCAGGGCGGTCGAGACCGCCCGCGCGCTCGGCGTGCACGCCTTCGCCTTGTCGGGAAAGGGAGGCGGGCGTCTCGCCGAGAGCGCCGAGCTCGCCGTCGTCGTTCCTCATGACGATTTCGCGCGCATCCAGGAGGTCCATATAACGCTCGGCCACATTCTGTGCGGTCTCGTCGAAGAGATAATCCTGCCTTCCGCTCCGAAGCCGTAGAATCGAGCAAGGGGCCGGCATTGAAGAAGATTCTGTTCATCTGCGAGAATGAATCGAAGAATCAGAGCACGAAGCATCGAGTGCTCGATGTGATCGCGTTTCTGAAAATTGCCGATTGCCGGCTCTACTGCGGCAGGAAAGTGAGCATAGGAAGAAGCACGGTGAGGCTGATCTGTATCCTCGATTATTTCAGGATCGTCAGGGATATCGGAACGGCGGATGTGCTCTTCATTCAGAGAACCAGCAATATATGCATCTATCTCATTTGCCTGTATGCGAGGCGCATGGGCACGACGATCGTCTTCGACGTGGACGACGCGATCTTCACGAAACGCGTTGGGATCGTGAAGAATCCGCTGTACGCGTGTTTCGATCGAATAGCGAGAATGTCGGACTACGTATTCGCGGGGAGTCACTGTATCCTGGAATATGCGAAGCTTCTGAACAACAACGCGCTTCTCGTGCCGACCGCGGTCAATACGGAAATATTCCACGCGCGCGCGGAGGCCGGCGACCCCGGGGCGAAGGACGAATTCGTCATCGGATGGCTCGGAGCCGGTGAGATACACCTGCGGAGCCTGATGCTGATCAAGGAGCCGCTGCGGGCGCTTTCGAAGAAATATAAAATCGCGTTCAGGATGGTCAGCTCGCTGGGCTCGCGCAGAATCAGGAACGCGTTTCGGGACGTCGACGGTCTCACCATCGATTATGGACAGGACGATTGGATCGCTCTCGAGGCGATCCCCGAAGCGATGAAGGGATTCGACGTCAGCGTCATGCCCTTGATCGACAGCCCGTACACGAGAGGAAAGTGCGCGCTCAAGGCCCTTGAATCGATGGCGATGAAGATCCCCGTGGTCGCGAGCGGCGTCGGCGAGAACAACTACGTCATCACGCACGGGGAGAACGGATTTCTCGCGAACACCGCGGAAGAATGGATCGGGTGCATCGAAGAGCTGATTATTGATGAAACGAAGCGCCGCCGGATCGCGGAGAACGGCTCTGCGGCCGTATCCCGCGGCTACACGATTCCTGCGGTGGCGAAGATAATCGAGGAAGCGCTCGGCGCGGAGGGATAGCGGGAGCCCCATGGCGAAGATAAACGTGCTTCACGTGCTCTCGACGAATCGGTTCAGCGGGGCCGAAAAGGTCGCCGGGCAGATTTGCGGGAACCTGAACAGGGATTCGTTCGACGTCCGCATTCTCTGCAATGGCGGGGAGCTTTTGCGGAAATATCGAAGAGAGGGGCTCGATGCCTTCGACGTGAATGCGAACAGGTACTATCCGTGGAACGTGGCGGCGTTCGTCGGGATCATCCGGAACTATGACGTGAACATAGTTCACGCGCACGGGACGAGGGCCTCCCTCTTCGCGCTCGTATGCAGCGCTTTCGCGCGGCGCCATTACCGGATCGTCTCGCACATACACGGATGCAGGCGCTGGCAGAGGAACAAGGGTATGCTGAGCCGGGTCGACCGATTGCTCGCGCCCCGGTACGACATGAATATCGTGTGCGGCACCGGAGTGTACGACAGTTTCGTGAAAGAGGGGAAACGGCTGGATGCGTCGAAGGTGACGATCGTTTCCAACGCCCTGGAGATGGAGTGCGCCGCGGGGGAGGACGATGAAATGGAGTGCGCTCCGGAGCGGGCCGATGGGCCCGCCGCCCGCGAGCGCGCGGCAGCCGGCGACTTCGTGTATGGATTCGTAGGCAGGTTCTCGAAGCCGAAGGGGCTTGTTCCGTTTTTCTCGAAGCTGATCGAGAACAGGGACGTGCTTGACGGCGCCCGGCTCGTCATGGTCGGCGACGGGACGGATATGAAGACGCTCCGCAGAATGACGGCCGACAGCGGCCTGACGGAGCGGATCGTCTTTGCGGGCAATCGGGACGACGTGCCCCAGTACCTGCGCAGCTTCGATGTGCTCGTGCTCCCTTCGATCAGCGAGGGACTCCCCATGGTTGTGCTCGAGGCGATGTCGGCGGCGAAGCCCGTTCTTGCATTCGACGTCGGATCCGTTTCCGAGGCGGTGCGGGACGGCGTCAACGGGTGTCTGGTGGAAGCGGGAGACTACGACGCGTTCATCCGGCGGATGCGAGGGTTGAGGGACGGCGGGGAAGACCTCGTCAGGCTGGGCGACAACGGAAGGGCCTTGCTCGCGAGCGAGTTCGGGATCGAGAACTATATGAAGAAAATCGAAGAGCTCTACCGGAGCCTCGCTCGGGACGAAAACCGGGAGGTGCCGCCACGGTGAAGATACTTCAGCTCTGCGCGGTCGATTTCACGGCGTACCATCTTCTGAGGCCGCTCGGGGCGGGGCTGCGCGAGGCCGGGTATGACGTCACGTTCTGTTGCTCTCCCGGCGAGGGGCTCGATCTGCTTCGCGGCGAGGGTTTCGGCGTCAGGGCGATCCGCATATCGAGGAACTACAACATCGCGCATCATGCGCGCTCGATGACCGCGCTCATCCGCTTCATGCGGAAGGAGAGATTCGATATCGTTCATGCGCACACGCCCGTAGCGGGGCTCGTGGGGAGGGGGGCGGCGAGAATCGCCGGCGTGCGGGGAATCGTCTACACGGCGCACGGATTCTATTTTCACGACGGGATGAGCCCGGCGATGCACGCCTTCTTCGCGGGCCTCGAGCGGGCGGCGGCGGCGTTCACCGACGTCATCTTCGTGCAGAGCGAGGAGGATCGGGAGGATGCGATCAGGCTCGGGATCGCCCCGGCGGAGAAGCTCGTCCATATCGGGAACGGAGTCGATCCGACGAGATTCGGGAAGGCGCTTCACGAGCGCGAAGCGTCGAGGTTCAGGGAGGAGCACGAGCTCGGCGGCGGCCCCGTCGTCGGGTTCGTCGGGAGAACGGTCCGCGAAAAGGGAGCGATCGAGTTCGTCCGCGCCGCCGCGATCGTGCGCGCCGCCGTTCCCGGCGCAAAATTCGTGATGGTCGGCGAGCCGCTCCGGAGCGACCGCGACCGCTGCTGGGACGAGATCATGCGCCTGCGCGACGAGCTCGGCCTCGTGAAGGACCTCGTGCTCGCGGGCTATCGAAAAGACGTTCCCTCGATTCTCGCGTCATTCGACCTGTTCGTGCTGCCGAGCCACCGCGAAGGGATGCCGCGCGCCCTTCTCGAAGCGATGGCGACGGGGCTCCCCGTCGTCGCCACGGCGATACGAGGATGCAGAGAGGAGGTCGTCGACGGAGAGACGGGGATCCTCGTTCCGACGCGGAATCACCGGGCGCTCGCCGCGGCGATGGGGGAGATTCTTTCGTCGCGGGATCTCATGGCCCGGATGGGGGCGGAGGGGCGCGCGCGCGCGCTCGCGAGATTCGACGAGCGGAAGATCGTCGCGCTCCAGATCGGGCATCTCGACCGCCTCGCGCGGAAATAGCTCATGAAATAGCTTGTTATGCGCCGTTTCTTCGGCTATCATCCCCCCATCGGGCGATACGGCGGCGCTGCATCGAAAGCTCACTATCATGGCGGAACTCCTCTTTTTTCTCGAAGCGTTCTGTGTCTCGTACCTCATGACCGGGGCGATTCTCCGCTTCTCCCTCAAACGTAAACTCCTCGATATTCCGAACGACCGGAGCTCGCACGTGG
>Ga0315286_10002581_pt1 | contig 16923 bp, 17 predicted proteins | sample YL17G10_0_MG_FD_205038 | JGI IMG/M metagenome (GOLD analysis project Ga0315286, IMG submission 205038) | Sediment microbial communities from Yellowstone Lake, YNP, Wyoming, USA - YL17G10_0 | ecosystem: Environmental > Aquatic > Freshwater > Lake > Sediment | place: USA: Wyoming | collected...
TTTTTGCCACTTTCCCTTGTTGCTCTAATTACACCAAGTGCTGTTCCATATGCTACTGTAGCTAATGCACCTGCATTACAATGGGTCATTATAGTATCATTGTTATCAAACAGAACGGAGCCGTATTTTCCCATGGTTTTATTAATTTGGATATCTTCTTCTGCCATTTTTTTGGCTTCATTAATTATTGATTGTTTTATTTGATCAACTGTATTACCAGAATTTGCAACTATCATAATTTTATCCAATCCCCATTTCAGATTTACAGCAGTGGGTCTTGTCTCATATAGAATTTTTCTTGCTTTTTCCAAATCAGAAATTAATTCATCTTTTGTAGATGCTTTACTTTGTAAAGCGGCTAATGCCAATCCAAATGCACCAGACACTCCGATTGCAGGAGCACCTCTTACTACCAGATTTCTAATTGCATCGGCTACCTGGTTATAATCATCATATTTTACAAAGACTAGTTGATTTGGCAATTTGGTCTGATCAATCATGATTACTTTGTTATCCTTCCATTCTACTGTTCTTAAAGAAGAATCAATTATAGCATCATCCACAAATCATCTCAAAATTAGGCTTTTTAAAAATCAATTGGAAAAGTTTACTTTATCATATTTCTTATCAATCGAGAATATAGATAGATATTTTATTACATGCACTAAATTTAGTATGTTGGATCTCTCTATTTTAGAAAAATATGACTCACAAAAAATGTATAAAGTTTATGACAAATGGCCAGAAATTGCACGAGAGTCATTTGAATCCAATCAAGAACCTGTTAGTTTTGATGGTATTGATGACATAGTATTTGCTGGAATGGGCGGATCAGGAGCTATTGGAGATGTATTTTCATCTATTTTATCAAAATCAAAGATGCATGTTAATGTTGTAAAGGGGTATCACTTACCTCAAACAGTTGATTCCAATACACTAGTGATAATTGTTAGTGTATCTGGTAATACAGCTGAAACATTTTCTATTTTAGATTCTGCTTACAAGATGAGAAGTAAAATCATTGTATTTTCTTCAGGTGGAAATATGTTAGAGTATTGTACAAAAAATAAAATAATACATAAAATTATTCCACAATATCATTCTCCTCGAGCTTCTTTTACTTCATATTTGTATAGTATGTTGAACATATTACAATCAACCCTGGAAATAAAACAACATGATGTTTTTGAATCAATTAAAAAGTTAGAAGAGAACAACAGAGAGATTAATTCATCAAATCTAACTGATGATAATCCATCTCTTAATTTGGCAAAATGGATTCACAGTATTCCTGGAATTTACTATCCTTTTGGATTGCAATCTGCGGCAATCAGATTTAAGAATTCACTTCAAGAAAATGTAAAGATACATGCTTTTGCTGAAGATGTGATGGAGGTCTGTCATAATGGAATTGTTTCGTGGGAACGAAAATCGAATATACAGCCGATTTTAATTGAGGGTCAAGATGATCATATTAAAACTAAAGAGAGATGGATAATTCTTAAAGAATTTCTACAAGAAAATAAAATTGAATATAAAGAAATAATGTCAGTTGACGGTAGCATAATATCAAAAATAATCAATTTAATTTATCTCTTAGACTATTCTACAATATACAAGGCCGTTTTAGATAAGGTGGATCCTACTCCAGTCAAATCAATTGATTATATCAAAAGTAGATTATAGAGTAGAAAAAATATTCTAAAAGTATATCTAACTTAATTTTTGTTTAACTCTGTTCATGTAATCATTAATATTTATCAGATCAAAGAATTAATTAATTGATAAAAAAATTAGCAAAAAAAATACTTAGAAAATTGGGTTATGAAATTCATAGATATACCAATAAGTTTCCAGATGATTTTAATGAAAAAGAGATGGAAGTTATAGAATCAGTGAAACCATTTACATTAACTAGCATAGAACGATGTTTTGCTCTCATTCAAGCGGTAAATTACATAATAAAAAATAAGATTGACGGTGATATTGTAGAATGTGGTGTATGGAAAGGTGGTTCAGTAATGGCAGTAGCAAAAACTCTTTTGGCATTAAAAAGTTATGATAAAAAATTGTATCTTTTTGATACATTTGAAGGAATGTCAAAACCCACAGAATTTGATGTTTCTTACAGTGATAGACACATAGCAGTAAAAGAATTTGAGAATCTAAAAATAAATGACAGTAGTTCGAACTGGTCAAGAATAGAATTAGATGAAGTAATGAGTAATGTGTTTAGTACGGGTTATAACAAAGAAAAATTTCATTTTATAAAAGGAAAAGTAGAGGACACAATACCAAAATTTTCTCCTGAAAAAATTTCTATCCTTCGACTTGATACTGATTGGTACGAGTCCACAAGACATGAATTAATTCATTTATTTCCACGTCTAGTTAAAGGAGGAGTTATAATTATTGATGATTATGGTTTTTGGAAAGGAGCAAAAAAAGCTGTTGATGAATATTTTGAAGAAAACAACATAGGGATTTTATTAAATAGAATTGATTCAACAGGTCGTATTGGAATAAAAATTTGACATATTTCTTATGATTTCATTTTTTCTAGATCAATTCAATGTTAATTTGTATAGAATCATTACTCAAGTGTTTCATGAGATATGGCTGAGACATGACTGTGGTAGATTCTTACGTGTAACAGAAAAAGCAAAGTATTTGTATTTTCTTCAAGAAGAAAGATTAATCAAGTCTGGATGAGAGTTTTACAAATATGAAAGCAGTAATTTTAGCTGGTGGTTTGGGTACTAGAATTAGTGAAGAAACTCATCTAAAGCCAAAACCTATGATTGAAATTGGAGGAAAGCCAATTCTTTGGCACATTATGAAAAGTTATTCTGCATATGGAATTAATGAATTTGTCATATGCTGTGGTTACAAAGGATACATGATTAAAGAATATTTTGCAAATTATTTTCTTCATACTTCAGACGTAACATTCGATATGCAAAACAACAAAATGGAAGTTCATCGAAAATTTGCCGAACCATGGAAGGTTACTCTAGTTGATACAGGTCTAGAAACTATGACTGGAGGACGTCTCAAAAAAGTCAAAAATTTTGTTGAAGATGAAACTTTTTGTTTTACTTATGGTGATGGAGTAAGTGATGTCAATATATCGAATCTAATTGAATTTCATAAAAATAACAAAACAATAGCTACTGTTACTGCTATACAACCACCTGGAAGATTTGGAACATTAGATATCAATGGGAATAAGATTACTAGTTTCAAGGAGAAACCTGCAGGGGATGGTAATTGGGTAAATGGTGGATTTTTTGTATTAGAACCAAAAGTTTTTGATTATATTGAAGGAAATTCAACTATTTGGGAAAGAAAACCATTAGAAAAATTAGCAAATGAAAATCAATTATCAGCATACAAACACTTTGGTTTTTGGCAACCATTGGATACATTACGAGATAAAAATAGTTTAGAAATATTATGGAATTCTAAAAAAGCTCCTTGGAATATTTGGGAATGAATAAAGATTTTTGGAATAAGAAAAAAATACTTCTTACAGGACATACAGGTTTTAAAGGAAGTTGGTTATCGTTATGGTTACAAAAATTAAATGCTAATATCATTGGCTTTTCAAAATCCATACCAACTAATCCAAGTCTATTTCAACTAACAAATATTGAAGATGGGATGACTTCTATTATCGGAGATGTTTGTGATTATGATAAACTAGAAGAGGTAGTAAAAGAATACAAACCTGAAATTGTCATACATATGGCAGCACAGGCCATATTACGAGAATCATATAATAATCCAGTTGAAACTTATGCTACAAATGTTATGGGAACTGTAAATCTATTAGAATCAATTAGAAAAATAGGTAACGTAAAAGTAATTCTAAATGTTACAACTGACAAGTGTTATGAGCCTAATGAATTATCAAAAGGACATATAGAAACAGACAAGATTGGAGGATATGACCCATATAGCAACAGTAAAGCTTGCTCAGAGTTAGTTACAGCATCATTTAGAGATTCTTTTTTTAATCCTAAAGAATATCATAAACACGGCATATCATTAGCTTCGTGTAGAGCAGGAAATGTGATTGGCGGAGGGGATTGGGCTAAAGACAGGCTGATTCCAGACATTATGAAAGGCATTTTAAATAATGAAACAATCAAGATACGTAATCCAAATTCAATTAGACCTTGGCAACATGTTTTGGATCCATTAAATGGATATCTAATTTTGGTGGAAAAATTATGGTCATCAGGATCTGAGTTTTCTGAAGGATGGAATTTTGGTCCAGAAGAAAATAATGAGAAACCAGTAAAATGGATTGTTGAAAGACTAACAAAACAGTGGTCAAAAGACATCAAATGGGATATTGATAACAATATCAATTTGCATGAAGAAAATTATTTAAGATTAAATTGTATCAAAGCTAACTCAAGATTAGGTTGGATGCCTAAATTGAATTTAGAGCAAGGATTAGAGTGGATAATAGAATGGTACAGACAATATGAAGAAAATAACGATATGAGAGAGATCACAGAACAACAAATTGAAAAATTTCAAAAATTACCATGATAAATTTGACATTAAATTGTAGATTTTGTAATGAGGTACTGACTAACATATTTGTTGATTTAGGAATGTCTCCATTATCAAATGCATTTCTTAAAAAAGAAATGATAGATTCAGAGAAAAAATATCCACTCTGTGCTTATGTGTGTGATAATTGTTTTCTTGTTCAGATACCTGAATTTGAAAAACCAGAGAATATTTTTGATGATTATGCTTATTTTTCATCTTATTCAAGTACATGGTTGCAACATGCAGAAAATTATGTAAATATGATAATTAAAAAATTTAATTTTAATGAAAAAAATTTTGTAGTTGAAATTGCTAGTAATGATGGATATTTGTTGCAATTTTTTAAAGAAAAAAATATACCTATTTTAGGAATAGAACCTGCAGTGAATGTTGCCAAAGTTGCCATAGAGAAAGAAATTCCAACCATAACAAAATTTTTCAGCGTCAATACTGCAAATGAACTAAGAATTGAGGGGAAAAATCCAGATTTAATAATTGGAAATAATGTTTTGGCACATGTTCCTAATCTTAATGATTTTGTACAAGGATTGAAAATATTACTTAAACCTAATGGAGTGATAACGTTGGAGTTTCCACATTTATTACAACTTATTCAACTAAATCAATTTGATACAATTTATCATGAACATTTTTCATATTTTTCTCTAACTAGCCTGTATCAGATCTTTTCTTCACATAATCTAAATATTTTTGATGTTGAAGAATTATCAACGCATGGAGGTTCACTAAGGATTTTTGTAAAACATTCAAGTAACATACTTTATGAAAAAAAACAAAGTGTATCAAAAATGTTGCAAGTTGAGGAAGAATTTGGTTTAAAAAAAATTGAAACATACAAAAATTTTTCAAATAAAGTTAAAAAAACTAAAGATGGACTCAGAAGATTTTTAGAAAACGTAAAAAAAGAAAATAAAAAAATTGCATGCTATGGAGCTGCAGCAAAAGGAAATACTTTGCTTAATTATTGTGACGTGAAATCTGATGAAATTGAATATGTGGTAGACAAAAATCCACATAAACAAGGATTATTACTACCAGGAACGCATATTCCAATAAAAACGCCAGAAGAAATATTCCAAACAAAGCCAGATTATGTACTTATTTTAGCTTGGAATTTAAAGGATGAAATTATGTTACAAATGGAAAAAATTAAGACGTGGGGAGGAAAATTTGTAATTCCCATACCAGAGGTGAAAATATACAAATGAAATTTTTAGAATGCAGTCTTAAAGGAGCGTTTTTGATAGAAATAGAAAAACACGAAGATGAACGAGGATTTTTTGCTAGATCATGGGATGGAAAAATTTTCCGTGATAATGGGATGAATACAAAAATAGCTCAATGTAGCATATCATTTAATAAAAAAAAAGGTAGTGTTAGAGGAATTCATTATCAAAAATCTCCTTTTGAGGAAGACAAGATTGTCAGATGTACTAGAGGAAAAATTTTTGATGTAATTGTAGATCTTAGGAAGGATTCACCAACTTATTCTAGATGGGAGGGATTTGAAATTAGTGAAAACAATTACAAGATGCTTTACATACCAAAGGGATTCGCTCATGGTTTTCAAACGTTAGAAGATGACACAGAAGTCTTTTATCAGATATCAGAATTTTTCATGCCAGATTATTCATCAGGTGTACGCTGGGATGATCCAAAAATTATGATAAAGTGGCCCTTGACTATTTCTGCTATATCAAAGAAAGATTTATCGTATCAATTAATTTAATGGAGTCTAAGATGGTAAAACAAGACAATTTTGAGCAACGTAACAAAAAGAAGATAGAGTCAATGGGAAAGAACATCACCCTTAGAAGATCTTCGTTTGACTGGTTTATCAAAGGATATGATTATGAATATTCTTATCACTTCAAATGGTTGGGAAGACCGATTATCCAATATCCTCAGGACATTGTTGCTCTACAAGAAATAATCTGGAATGTAAAACCAGACATTATTATTGAAACAGGGATCGCTAGAGGAGGTTCACTAGTTTTTTCTGCATCAATTTTAGAAATAATTGGAAAGGGAAAAGTGATTGGAATAGATATTGATATTAGAGAACACAATAAAAAAGAGATCGAAAAGCATTCATTATTTAAAAGAATAAAAATGATTGAAGGATCATCAACTGATGAGAATATAATTAAAAAAGTTTTGAAACTTATCAAGCCAAAAGATAGGGTGCTTGTAATTCTTGACTCTAATCATACACATGAGCATGTACTAAAAGAGATGGAATCCTATTCTCCCCTAGTAAGAAAAGGAAGTTATATGATTGTATTTGATACCATAATTCAAGATCTTCCAGAAAGATTACTTTCAAAAAGACCATGGACTAGAAAAAACAACCCAAAGACTGCGGTTCATGAATTTATTTCTAAAAATAAAAGATTTAAAATTGATAAAGATATTACTAATAAAATTCTAATTTCAGCTGCTCCTGATGGGTATCTTAAATGCATAAAATAAACAAATTCAATTTAAATCAATTTACAAATATTGTAGAATCATACTAAGAGTGAAAATGAAAATACTGATAATTGGCGGAAGCGGTATAATTGGGTACAATCTAATTCAATATTTAATAAAAAGAAACAATGTTCATTATACTTTTTTGCAAAATAGCATTTCAGAACCAAATGGTCATTATCTGGATATTACAAATAAGACATCAACTATAAAACTAATCAAAAAAATTAGACCTGATGTTATCATACATACTGCAGCCCTGACAAATGTAGAAAGATGTGAAAAAGAAAAAGAATTCACATATTCAATCAACGTAGAGGGAACAAAGAACATAGTTGAAGGTGCAAAGTTGGTAAAGAGCAAGATTGTTTATGTTTCAACATCAGCAGTATTTAGTGGAGACAAAGATGAATATTTTGAAGATGACAAAGTTGATCCAATTTCAAATTATGGTCTTACAAAAGCAGAGGCAGAAAAAATTGTAAAGAATTCGGGATTGAAATATATGATTTTAAGAACAGATCAACCATATTATTGGAATAAAAAGTGGCAGCATACAAACTCAGTTTTAAGAGTTCTAGATACATTAAGATCTGATAAGACATTTAAAGAGATTACAGACTGGTACAATGCTCCAACATATGTTCCTGATTTTGTAGAGGCAACTGCGAGGTTACTTAAGTTAGAAGAAACTGGAATTTTTCATATTGTTGGTCCTGATTTTGTAAGCAGGTTTGATTGGGCACTTCTAACTTGTGATATATTTGGATTGGACTCTAAAAAAATTCAAAAAATTGATTCAAACCGGCTTAATCTAATGGCTAAACGCTCAAATGTTAAACTGAATAACAGAAAAATTACAGAAAAAACAGGAATACGATTTATAGGTATTCAAGAAGGTTTGAACAATATGAAAAAACAGGAACAGAGAAAAAATAATGTCTAATATTCCAACTTTACGAATTGGATTGCCAGTTTATAATGGTGAAAAATTTATCAGAAGTAAAATTGAATCAGTTTTAGCACAGTCATTTACAGATTATGAATTTTTGATAATGGATAATTGTTCTACAGACAATACATTAGAAATATGTCATGAATATGCAAAAAAGGATTCACGAATAAAAGTAATTTCTCATGAGAGAAATATTGGTGCAAAGAGAAATTTTTATTCAGTTTTAAAAGATTCACAAAATGAATTTTTTGTTTGGACTGCAGTTGATGACTTGATGCTACCAGCTTTTTTGGAAAAGAATATTCAACAATTAAAACGTGATAAAAATTTTGTTGGGAGTATTTCTAAAATAGACTATTATTCGTTTAGTGAAAAAAACAGCTTTGATTTTATTCAGCTTAAATCAGTTTCAGGATCATATAAAAAAAAGATTAGGTTTTTCCTCAAAAATTCATCAGCCAATCTGATTTATTCTGTATTTAGACGAGAAAGTATTGAAAAATGTCTTGTTGAAGAACCAATTGGGACATGGGATTCAGCAGTAGTACTAAATGTCTTAAAATATGGAGATATCAATGTTTTAGACGAAGTTTTATTGAAATTTTTTGATGAGGGAATATCTTCAATGAATCTTTACAAAAGAGTTACTTATTCAGATAAAGATGTAGGAGATCTTTCTTCATCAAATTCGTATTTTTTCAAATGGTGTATGAAATATTTAGGCATGAAAATAATTTTAAAGAATTTTGATGTTTTTTTGTGGCTAAATTTTTCAACCTTCAAAAAAATAATTTTAGATTTTTTAAAAAGAAATCACTGATATTGAAATTATGGGTGATTTTTTCATAAATTCTATGAGAAAAGATAAACTAGTAGTTTTGACTTGGAAATGATGATAATATTATCTTACAACTATTAATAAAAAATGAATATTAGTAATCTATAGAGGTGTTAATTAATTAAAAATTTGTTAAGCGAATTAGTCAAAAGCGTTTTATTACTTGAAAATAAGAAAGTTTGAATAGAAAATGCAGATAGTTATAGGGATTCCAGCATATAATGAAGAAAAAAACATTGCAAAAATACTTTTAAAATTACAAACTGTCACTAGTAAGATTATAGTTTGTAATGACGGTTCTTCTGATATGACTGGAGAAATTGCTGAAAAAATTGGAGCCATTGTTATCAATCATCCAAAAAATCTTGGGTATGGAGCTGGAATTAGAAGCATATTTCTCAAAGCAAAAGAATTGAATCCAGACATATTAGTTACATTTGATGCAGATGGTCAGCATAGAATTGAAGATATACAAAAAGTAATTGATCCAATAATTAAAGGCGATGCAGATATTGTAATAGGATCACGATTCTTGAGTAAAAATGAGAATGTTCCGACATATAGGAAATTAGGAATTAATGTAATTACAAAGATTGCAAACATCACTACAAAACAAAAGATTACAGATTCACAAAGTGGTTTTAGGGCATATAACAAAAAAGCAATTCAAGAAATAAATCCATCAGATTATGGAATGGGTGTATCAACTGAGATCTTAATTAAAGCTGATAAAAAGGAATTAAAAATAACAGAAGTTCCAATAGTTGTTCTTTATGAAGGAGATACATCTACACATCACCCAGTGTCACATGGCATTTCAGTAATTCTTAGTACGATGAAATTTATTTCAATTGAGCATCCTTTGAAGTTTTATGGAATTACAGGGTTAGGTTTTTTGATTGTAGGATTATTTTTTACAATCTGGACAATTCAGGTATTTACCGAAACTCGTCAAATCATCACCAATATTGCTTTGATTGGAATGGGAACTACGTTAACGGGTGTAATTTTAATCGTTACTGCAATATTATTATTTTCACTAGTCAGTGTAGTTAGAGAAAGACATAATGGATGATTTAACTAATACAGGAAACTGACCAACATGATAGATAGTTGGAAAAAGTTCAGAGACTGGTTCAAACCTTTTAAGGATTTTACTGCACTTGGTATTGCTACAATAGGCGGTGGAGCTATTTCAGGATTATTTTGGTTATATTTAGCATCATTATTAGGAACCAAAACGTATGGTGAAATTAATTACATACTTGCAATTGCAGGAGTAGCATCAATAATTTCATTTATGGGAGCTGGAAACACTCTGGTCATCTATAGAGCAAAACAAATCAACATTCAATCAACAATGTATTTTATTGCAATAGTTTCAAGTCTAGTAACTTCAATTATTTTATTTTTGTTTTTTCAAAGTTATGGAGCAAGTGTATATGTTATGGGTTATGTAATTTTTGCACTCGCTACATCTGAACTTCTTGGCAGAAAAATGTACAAGACATATTCAAAATATTTATTGATTCAGCGAGGTTTGATGGTAGTTTTTGCCATTGGACTATATTTTTTGATTGGAAATCAAGGAGTTATTTTAGGAATAGCGTTATCTTATTTTCCATTATTATATCACATCATAAGAGGTTTTAGAGAAGCAAAAATTGATTTTGGATTAATTCGCTCACGATTTGGATTTATAATGAATAGCTATATTCTAGATTTATCAAGGATATTTACTGGGTCTATTGATAAAATTATCATAGCACCACTTTTTGGTTTTGTTCTTCTTGGAAATTATCAGTTAGGAGTTCAATTTTTAGCATTAATGACAATATTACCCACAGTTGTTTATCAATATGTATTACCTCAAGATGCAAGCGGTAGATCTACAACTAGATTAAAAAAAGGGATGATTGGAATTTCTGCCATAATTGGAATATTGGGGGTTATTTTAGCTCCATATGCATTACCAATATTTTTTCCAGCATTTACAGAATCAGTTCAAATCTTACAAATTGTAAGTTTGGCGATCATTCCAATTTCAATTAATATGATGTATACCTCAAAATTCCTAGCTCATGAAAAAAATAGGATAGTTGTGGTAGGTTCAGGCATATATATCGGAGTTCAAATTATTTCCATACTTGTTTTAGGAAATATTTATGGGGTAAATGGTATTGCGTCAGCATTGGTAATAGCAGCATTTTGTGAAACCGTTTATCTAACAAATATTGAAAAAATATTAAAAACGAGAATAAATAAAATTTAAAAAAGATTTCTAGGCATTAAAGTGTATAAAGAGAGAAAACAGAATTTCAGATAGCTAAAATGGCACAGATTTTAGAAGAATTAAATAGGAAAGCAGAGTTTTTTGTAAAGAAATGGCATTTATCAATTTGTGTCATTGTAACAATAGGCCTTATCATAAGGTTGTATTACTTACCTTATAATCTTCCAGTCATATTAGATGCACAGCAATTTTTTTGGTATGCAAATGATCTTGTAATTTTAGGAAAATTTCATTATATGGATTCTCCACATATTGTATGGCCCGGATTTTTATCGATGTTTTTTTTGTTATCTCATTCAGATAATTTTCTAGATTATATGAACATACAAAGACTAGTTACAGTTTTTCTGTCTGTGATTACAATAATTCCAGTTTATTTTTTGTGTAAAAAATTCTTTAATCCTAAAATAGCACTTGTTGGTGCTGCACTTTTTATCTTTGAACCAAGATTAATTCAGAATTCACTGACTGGACTTGCAGAACCTTTGTTTATTTTTTTGATTTCAGTTTCATTGTTATTTTTTCTCAGTAAAAACAAGAAAATTGTTTATGTTTCATTTATCACGGTGGGATTAGTTTCGCTTGTACGACCAGAGGGTGTTTTTGTGTTCTTTGCATTATCAATTTTATTTTTTATAAAATATAAAAAAGAAAAAAAAGTAATTTTAGAATATATTTTTGTGCTATCACTATTCATTCTGACTTTGCTTCCAATTGGAATTATCAGAGAAGATTTGGGAATGGGTGATCCCATAACAGGAAGACTAGTAGGAGAATCATCATATCAAATTGAAAATATAAGTAATGAGAATTCTAATTTTGTAAATTATTTCGTCAAAGGATTAGAAAATCCTATAAAATTATTTGGGTGGTCTTTGATACCACTATTTGTACTGTTTGTACTTCCAGGATTATTGTTAATTTTTAAAAAGTTTAACGATAAAAGTTTGTTTTTAAGCATAGTTGGTTTTAATATGATCATACCAATTTTTCATGCCTTGTCAAGAGGTTCAGATACTAGGTATATTTTTCCTCTTTATCCAGTACTAGTAATAGTTTCTTTATATTTTATTTCTTACATAGATAACAAATTCAAGTATGAAAATTTGTTTTTAGTGTTATTAATTTTGGGAGTATTGATTGCCTCATTGATGTTTTTAGATTATAAAATGCCAGACAAAAATCATGAAATTGAAGCAATGAAAATTTCTTATAAAATTAATGAAATAACACAAACTGTTAATTCGTATTATCCAGAAACAGTTTACATAAATATTCCATCAATGGCAAAAGAAAAATTCCCTATTCTTTATTCAAATTTTGAGGATAAATCTTCTAAAATTGTAGAAGTTCATGCTGATTCAATTGATGAATATATCAAATTATGTAAGGAGAAAGGAATCACCCATTTGGTAATTGACGATAGAGATTACTCTTTAATGAATACACAATTTCTAGGCGATGTTTTTAAAAATGAACAAGAATATCCGTATTTAATTAAACAATATGATTCAAGGGTGGATAATTTTTCATATCATGTAAAAATATTTAAAATTGACTACGACATGTTTTTCCAATATAAAATGTAAAAGTATTTTCGTGCCACATACTAGTATAAAATAGAAGATATGATTGGTTGTATAATTCAAGCACGTACAGGCTCAACGAGATTGCCAGGGAAGGTAATACAAAAAATAGACAATGTAAGTACAGTTCTTGATTATGTAATAAATCAGGTAAAATTCTCCAAAAGAATTGAAAAAATCATAGTTGCGACAACGAATCTAACTGAAGATGATGTTATTTGTGAATATTTAGCCTCGCATAAAATTGAATTCTTTAGAGGATCTTCAGAAGATGTATTGGATAGATATTATCAATGTGCAAAAATATTTTCAATAGACAATATTGTGAGAATTACAGCAGATAATCCACTAATTGATCCAAATATTATAGATTCTATAATTGATGAGTATAAAAACAATAAATGTGATTATGTGTCAAATACGTTACATAGAACATTTCCTTATGGAACAGAAGTCGAGATTTTTTCTTTTAAAAGTCTTGAAAAGGCATGGAATAATGCAGAGAAACCATCTGAGAGAGAACATGTCACGTCTTTTATTTATGATCTGCAAAACAGATTCATTTTAATAAATAAAGAATTTGAAGAAGATCTTTCTCATCTTAGATATACAGTAGATAAAATTGAAGATCTCAAACTAGTAAAAGAAATCATAAAAAATATCCCTACAAGACCTATTTTTATTCAAGACATAATTGAATTATATAAAAATAAACCTGAAATATTTGAAATCAATCATAATGTAAAACATGATGGATATATTTCATCTCTAAAAAAAGATGAAAAGTATCTAAAATCTCAGAAAAATAATTAAACTTCAAATCTCAAAAATGATTAATTTATTTTTTGAATATGTATATATTTACAAAGCAGTTTTATCAGAAACTAATTCAATTTATATAAAATAAATTATATACACTTAGGATAAAGTATACAATTCAAGTAACATCATTTACAGATTTATTAAATTCCAACATAATTTGAGTTCAACTTATTTATTATATTTATATTCGATAATAACATTTTGATATATCATAATTCGTTTTATTGATGAATAAAAAGAGACCATATGGAATTCTAACAATTTTATCAAAAAGTTATTAAAACACATTTGATATAAGATAATCAGAGTAAATGAAGATTTTAATGATATTTTATCAAAATGACTCTATTCAGATCTAAATTAGCTGTATATTTAAGAATAGTTTGAAATTAAACATGAACCAAAAAAAGCATCAGATGTATAACTAATTTTTAATTAAGATTACAAAAATTAGGTTTAAAATGTATCAGGTTAAACTACAAACATTGATAAAAAAACATAACAGTGTTGATTTACGATTAGTTACTGAAAAGGACATTAGATTTCTTTATGAACTTCTAAAAGAACGTGAACCATCTATAAATATATCACATAGAAAAATGCCTACATATAATGAACATGTGAATTTTGTACTATCAAAACCATATTCAAAGTGGTATATCGTTTATCATGAGAAAAATAAGGTAGGTACAATTTATCTCTCAAAACAAAATGAAATTGGGATTTTCATTAAAAAAACATTTTTTATGAAAGGAATTGGTAAAGAGGCATTGAAATTATTAATGGAATTGAATCCAAGGGAAAGATTTTTAGCAAATATCAATCCAAAAAATAAAAAATCAACAGAATTTTTTAAAAAGAATGGATTTAAAATATTACAACACACCTATGAGTTACATATAGAGAGTTAAACTAAGAAATGATTAAAAAAATAAAATTATTTGATCCATTTATCGATGATAATGAAGAAAATGCAATTAAAAAAGTACTTCATAATCATTTTTGGGCTTCTGGTGCAGGAGAAGGAAATGTTTTAAAATTTGAAGAATTATTTAAAAAATATACAAAGTCTAAAGAATGTATTGCTGTAAACAGTGGTACAGCGGCTCTTCATTTAGCATTATCACTTTTTAATATTAAAAATAAAGAAGTAATTTTACCATCACTTTCTTTTGTTTCTACAGCACATGCAATAATTTACAATGGGGGAATTCCTATTTTTGTAGATGTTGAACCAGAAACATTATGTATCGATCCAGAAAAAGTGAAAAATGTAATTACTAGAAATACAGCAGTTATTTTGCCTGTTCATTTTGCAGGAATGCCATGCAATCTAGAGGAATTGTCCAAAATAAGTAAAAAACATAACATAAAAATCATAGAAGATGCAGCTCATGCGTCGGGAACTTCATACAAAAATAGAAAAATAGGAAGTCACAGTGATGCAGTTTGTTTTAGTTTTCATCCTGTAAAAAATTTAGCAATGCCTTCAGGAGGACTCATTGCACTTAATGGTAAAAATGTTAAAAAATTAAAAAATACACTAAAATCTAGAAGATGGGTAGGAATTTCCAATAGGATTGGTTCAAAATATGATGTCAATGATATTGGATGGAATTATTATATGAATGAATTTTCGGCTGCAATAGGTATAGAGCAATTAAAGAAATTAGATAGAACAAATTTTAAAAGAAAAGAAATTGCAAAAAAATATTCTCGAGAATTACACGTTGAGCAAAAAATGCCGTTTAGTAAAGATTGTTCATATCATATATTTTGGATTATTGTCAAAGAGAGAGATAATTTTATAAAAAAAATGCAACAAAATGATATTGAAATTGGAATTCATTATTTACCAATTCATAAAATGAAGTTTTATAATTCTAAATCAAAATTACCTATTACGGAAAAAGTTGCAAAAAATATTGTTAGCTTACCAATTCATCCAAACTTAACAGATAATGACATTGACAAAATAATAAAATTAACTAATAAATTTTCTACCTAACTAGTATCAAATTACTCAAATTCTGTAATTCCATCGCCTTTGTTGATTTTTTTTGTTGCTCTTTTACCATTTACAGTATCAAGAAATCGTGGTTCTAATCCCCTTATTCTATTACCAGGCCTAAGAATATCAAAATTTATTCCTTCATGTAAGACATCTCCTTTAGAAATATTGGTTGTTGCTTGTATTGAACGAGTGGCAAATTGTCTTAGTTCTTTTTCAACTTCAAGTATTTCTTTTTGACCTGTACCATATGCCAGTTCAGCTTGTCTGACAGAAAAAATCATTGATTTTAATTCATTTGGGGTTAATGCAAATGAATGATCAGGTCCAGGCAAATTCTTATCTAAAGTAAAATGTTTTTCTAGTACAGTTGCACCTAATCCTACGGCTAAGATAGGTGCAATTATTGGATCAATACTGTGATCAGAAAAACCAATTGGTATTCCATAACGAGATTTCATTTTTGGAATAACAGAGAGATTCAATGATTCAATTGAACAAGGGTATTTTGATGTACATTGAAGTAAAACAATGTTATTGTTTCCACATTTTTTGATCAAATCTACACAGAAATCAATTTCTTCATAAGTGCTTGCTCCTGTTGAAACAAGAATTGGCTTTCCAGTTTTAGCTAAAAATTCTATTAGTCTTACATGGTTTATTTCAAAAGAAGCTATTTTATGGATTGTCGTGTATGGATCTATTGATTTAGCATCTTGTATTGAAAATGGGGTAGACATAAACAAAATATTTTCTTCTTTACATGATTTTGCCAATTCAGGAATCATTTCGTACGGCATGGAATGTTCATTGAAAATATCTTCGATGTTTTTTGTGTAGCCAGATTTAGACAAGTAATTACTTTTTCCAGGATTTGAGACGTATGTTGTTTCAGGTTTATATGTTTGAAATTTGACAGCGTCAGCTCCAGCTTTTGCAGCAACCTTTATCAAATTTTTTGCTTGTTTTAAATCATCATCATAAGTACCACATTTCCAATTAGAGCCAGCTTCTGCAATTACAAAAACATGTGAGGAATCGTTTAAGGCATTATACATAATGTTCATTATAAATCAGAATATCATATTACTTAATCAATTTTTGGAATAGGCGAATAATTAATTGAATTTGGGTTTACATATTATCGTTACACTAGATAACATAAAATATCATCATTACGTTATTCTTTACATATAATGAAAATTTGTAAAAAATGCATTCAACCTGATACTAGACTTGGCATATATTTTGACAAAAGTGGAATATGTGGAGCCTGTCTGTGGGAAAAAGATAAAGAAACAATAGATTGGGATTTGAGAAGAAAAGAATTAGAAGAGATTGCATCTTGGGCAAAAA
>Ga0315286_10002582_pt1 | contig 16923 bp, 15 predicted proteins | sample YL17G10_0_MG_FD_205038 | JGI IMG/M metagenome (GOLD analysis project Ga0315286, IMG submission 205038) | Sediment microbial communities from Yellowstone Lake, YNP, Wyoming, USA - YL17G10_0 | ecosystem: Environmental > Aquatic > Freshwater > Lake > Sediment | place: USA: Wyoming | collected...
CGGCCGCAGCTGCAGCGCCTGCGCATACACCGGCGCGGGGATCCCGAGTCCCGTGGCTGCGCGCACGCGCACCTGCGGCGAATAGTCTGCGGCCCGCACGCGCAGGTGCGCGCCGTGAATTGCACTCACCTCCGAGTACACCAGCACCCGGCTCAACTCGGTGAGATGACGGCAGTCAGGCACGGGCACCGGCACGACCTTTGCGCCCAGCCCCTCGAGCACCTCGAGCGACGCTTCGACGGCGCGCGCCACGTCCGGGCTGACCTGTTCGAGAAAAAACGACTGCGGCACGCCGACCCGCAAACCCCGCACATCCGCTGACAGCGCGGCCGGGTAATTCGGCACGGGCCGGCCGCTGGTGCGCGAGTCGCGCGTATCGTGACCAGCGACAGACTTGAGCAGCAGCGCCAGATCGAGCGCGGTGCGGGCGAAGACACCGGGCGTGTCCGCCGAATGCGACAACGGCATCATGCCGTAGCCGCTCAGCAGCCCGTACGTCGGCTTGAGGCCCAGCACGCCGCTCACGCTGGCCGGCAAACGCACCGAGCCGCCAGTATCCGACCCAAGACTGCCGTACGCGAGCCGCGCCGCGACCGCCGCACCACCGCCGCTCGAAGATCCGCACGCCACGTGCGCGGGATCCCAGGGATTGCGGCAATGACCCAGGTGCTCGTTGTGACCCGTGGGACCGAGCGCGAATTCGCTCATGTTCAACGTGCCGAGCTCGATGGCCCCCGCACGATCAAGCCGTTCGATCAGCGTCGAAGTCGTGGTTGCGGCTGGCGGCGCCGCTTTCGACCCCAGCGTCGAAATGCGGCCGGCGCGAAAGAACATGTCCTTGTGCGCGAGCGGGATGCCGTGCAGCGGCCCTGCCGTGCGTCCCGCCGCCAAGGCGGCGTCGGCACGATCGGCCGCCGCCAGCGCACCCTCCTCCAGCACGGCGACGAATGAGTTGATGCGCGGCTGCCAGCGCGCGATGCGCTGCAGGCAGGCAGTCACCACCTCGCGGGACGACACCTGCCTGGAAGTGAGCGCATGGGCGACCTCGGCCAGGGACCAGCCTGCAATCTCAGCGGACGCACCGCTCAAGCCGGCTGCCCCGCCAATGCCTCGAGGGTCGCCGCGAACTCGCCTGCCGCGTCCGCGAACAATCCGAGCTCCGCCCCGGGTACACAAGCTGCGACGGCCTGCGCCGCGGTGGTCGCCGCGGCGGCAATGCGCTTCGCGACCTCTTCATCCACCCAGTCGTGGCCTTGCGCGTGTGCCAGCACCCGCACCGCATTCGCGTCGATGGACATGGTCATGTGCACCCTCTCATCGTCACCGGAAGTCTCAATGCACGGCCGGCGTCGTCGCCACCGGGGCCGGCAGCGGCGTCAGCATGTCGGCGGCCAGCCGCCAGGCCCGCCCGTCACGCATCCAGATGCGGATGAAGACCGCTCGCACATCGCCCGAGGCCTTGCGCTTGCCACGCGTGGACAGCTCGCCGTAGGTGTATCCCAGGTCCGATCCCGGCGCCGCGTAGGTGCCGCGCGTGGTCGCGTCGAGCTGCGAGCCGATGTTCGACTCGTCCATGGGCCAATCGGCCATCGACGGGGCTGGGTCATGACCGTCCCGCAGCGCCAATCCGGCGCTGCCAGCAAAGCGGCGCAGCGCGGCATCGAGACCCTTCTTGCGAATCGCGTCGTTGAGCTTGCCATCCGCGTCCGCGAGGCTGGACGCGGCGCCGCCGGAACCGCACGGGCGCCCACCGCTGCCCGCCCACACCGCTGCCAACGGTGCCGGCGTCTGGCTGTTGGCCGTTGCCTCCAGTGCGCCATCGATGCCGTGGTCGAGCACGACGGCCCAACCGCCGTCGGCCTCTCTGCGCCAGACAGTCAGGTAATAGCCGTTGGCGGTAGCCGTCTCCTGACGATAGGTCCACGGGCCCAGCGTAACGGCAACAGCGCCGTCACAGGAGATCGCTCCCGCCAACGGAAACCATTCCAACCGCCCGCTCGCTTCCTCGTGGGTCTGCAGCCACTCGCGTCCGTTCACGGCCGTCGGCCGGAACAGCACCGCGTCCGGAGCGAGGTAATCGAGGAATGCGGCCTGCGCACCCGCTTCGACAGCCCGGGCTGCAAAAGCCCGGTCCGCCGCAAGGACGTCGTCGAGCGCGCCCTCGGCGTGTACCGGGCCGGGGGACGCCAGGACGGCGACCAAGGCCACGGCGGCCAGTGCTTGGATCTTCATGGGTCGCTCGGCTTCCGTAACCCTGCGCCGAGCATATCGCGCCCGGCAGGACCGCGCCCACCCGCATTCTGTTAAAGTCGCGCGCATACCAGCCCCAACTTCCAGAGCAAAAATGCAGCGACTTCTCGCCCTTTGCGCGGTTCTCCTGATGTTCGCGGCCGCGAGTCCCGCGGCTCGCGCGGACGCCAAGACGGACAAGCGCCTCGCCGACTCGCGCCAGGTCTTCGAGTCGTTCTCCAACCTGACCGAGCAGGCGATTCCAGCGTGGTTGCTCGAACGAGCGTACGGCATCATCGTCGTGCCGAACGTGATCAAGGTGGCCCTGAGTCTCGGCGGCCGTGGCGGGCGCGGCGTGATGGCCGTGCGCAATCCAGATGGCACCTGGAGCGATCCCGTGTTCGTCACGCTGGCCGGGGTCAATTTCGGCTTCCAGTTCGGCGTGCAGTCCACGGACGTCGTGCTGGTGCTCATGTCGCGCCAAAGCGTGGAAGGCATCGCGGGTGGCAAGGTGACGCTGGGCGCCGACGCCAGTGTCGCAGCGGGGCCGCTCGGACGAGCCGCCGCCGCCACGACGGACGCCACGTTCAAGGCGCAGGTGCTCTCGTATTCGCGCAACGAAGGCCTGTTCGCCGGCGTCGCTCTCGACGGCTCCGTGATTTCCGTGGACAACTCCTCCAACGCGACCGCGTACGGCGTGTCCGGCATCCTGCCGTCGCAGATTCTCGAGGGTCACGTGGCCAGCGCGCCGGCAGCCGCGCAGGAATTCACTGCGGCACTGACGCAAGCGACGAGCAGGGCGGCCAAGGCGGCGACTGCGCCCGCAACTCAACCTGCGCCGGCCGCCACGACGCCCGCCGCACCGGCAGCCGCACCTGCTCCGGCGGCTCAGCCCGAGGTTGGCACCACCACGTATCCCATGGAAGACCCGAATCCGGGCGCACCGCCGCCGAATTGAGCTCGACGCTCCGGACGCAGGCCCCGGCAGTCAGGAGATCACTCACCCCTGAAGGCAGCGGCAGCCGCATCGTCTGGGCCTTCGATGCAGACGTCGAGGGCAATTTCCCCGGCCGCTATTTCGGGCTGATGTTCGGCACTTTCACGTCGAACTCGATGGCGGCCAGCTGCTCCGGCGCCTTGCCGATCTTCCGCAGGAACGGCAGCCAGCGAGGGTCACTGCGGAGATTGGCGAACAGCGGGTTGGTGACAATCTCGGACAGGCCCGCGTCGTGGTATGCGACCGCCTTGTCCAGCCATTCGAATGCACGATCGATTTCGCCGCGCCAGGCCAGCACGTAGGCGATGTTGTAGGCCCAGCTCTTGCCGTCGTTCTGGATCAGCTCGGCGAGCGTGGCATCGGACTGAGATTTCTTCCCCAGCGCATGCCAGGCCATCGGCAGACCGATCCGGCGCCAACTCTCGTTGGCGTCCTTCCGCATCGCCGCCAGCGCCCCGGCGGGATCGCCCTTGAGCAGCAGCGTCACGCCGATACTTTGCTGCGCCCCGCCATAGTCCGGACTCAGGTTGAGTGCGGTTCGGAAGCTTTCGATCGCCGCGTCCAGGCGGCCGGCGTAGAGGTAGTAAACACCCAGGTTGGCATGGCCGGTGGGGTTCACCGGGTCACGGGCAACCACGTACTCGTCGAGCGCGATGGCCGTGTCGAGGCGGCCTAGGCTTGCGAGCAGACCTGCGGCGCCCCGGATAATGTCGGTGTTGGTGGGCTCGAGCGCGAGCGCACGCTCGAAGTGGCGTGCCGCCGCCGCCAGATCCCCGTCGTAAATCATCGCGATTTGACCGAGCTCGGCATGGGCCGGCGCGAACTCCGGATCGATCGCAAGCGCTTTCCCTACTGCGTCGCGGGCCAACCGGTAGCCGTCCTCGATCGGGCCCAGGCCATAGGTCGCTTGATTGATGTAATTGCTAGCCAAGCCATCCCACGCCGCCGCGTCATTGGCATCGATCGTGAGCGCCTGCTGGTACAGCGCGATGGATCGCTCGTACGCCTCGGGTGTGTTTTGGCGGCCCAACTGGCGGGCCTGCAGGTATAGGGCGTAAGCGTGCGGATCGACGGCCCTGGCCTTCGGCGCTCCGCCGAGGAGTGTGATCTTCAGTTGCGACACCACCGCGGCGGCGATCTCGTCCTGCACCGCGAAGATGTTGTCGAGCGGACGGTCGTAGGTTTCCGACCACAGGTGCATGTCCGAGCGCGCGTCGATCAGCTGTGCGGTGATGCGCACCTGGTTGCCCGCCTTGCGCACCGAGCCTTCCAGCACGTGGGTCGCGTGCAGGCGTTTGGCGATCTCGGGAACGTCCAGGTTCTGGCCCTTGAACGAAAAGCTGGAGGTGCGGGCAATCACCCGCAGCTGCGGGATCTTGGTGAGCAGGTTGAGCAACTCCTCCGCGATGCCGTCGGCGAAGTATTCCTGCTCCTTGTCCGCGCTCATGTTCACGAACGGCAGCACCGCGATGGAGCGATCCGCGCCGGCCGCCGACGGCGCCATGCCCGGCGTCGTCCGCGCCACCACCATCGTGCGCGAATTGCCGGGCGACCGGAATTCGTGGAAGGCGAAGAGCCCGATCGCGAGGACGAGCAACCCGATGATCACGTAGTCGAGGCGCCGGCCCGTGTGGTGCGTGATGGACCCCGAGCGATCGACCTCGCTTTCCCTCTTCAGGCCTTCAGGCGTGAGCTCGTAGATCCACGCGAACATCACCACGAACGGGAAACCGATCATGCCGATCCACAGGACGACCGGCCCGACCCACTCCGGCAGGTGCAGCATCGGCGCCACGGTCGTGGTGACCTGCGTGACGATCCAGCCGAGTGCCAGGTAGGCGGCGCTCACCCGGAAGACGTTGCGGCGCTTGAGTTCGGCGATCAGGGACAACGGTGGGTGGCCTCAGGTGCGGTGTCCGGGCTCAGGGTAGCAAGTCGGGCGGGGAATTCCGAATGTCCGGCGGGGATTGGCACGGACAGTCGGTCGGCTGGGCCGCCGCGGAGCGGAAAAGCGCAGCGTTGCCGACCACGATTGATCGTCCGCTTGTGACCGAACTGAGGTCGTCGAGGTTGAGTACGACCGATACTGGCTGCCAGCTCAATGCTGGAGCGGGACGGCTCCCAACCACGCCAGGACCGGTCCGGCCTGCGGGTGTAGCGCGAGCGCTCGTGACGTTACCGCTGCAACGTCAAGCTGAGGTTCTCAATCGAAGGTTACTGGCCTGCGCCAGACTGCTGGCGACTCGTTGTCGCCGGCGGGCGACGCTCGAACGCGGCCCGCCGGCGACAGAGCTCAACTTCAGTTGTTCGGGGCCCCGCTCGCAATCCACGACTTGATCGAGTCGATGGTCGGCTGATCGAGGAAGGGTCCGCCTTGCGGCATCCGCGACCCGGAGATGCCCGCGGCACCCTCGAGCTTCTGGATGACATAGCTGTTGGCAGGGTCGCCCGGCTTCACGCGCATGAGGCCCGGCTGCTCAAGGCTCGCGACATTTACCAGGTTCGCAAAGCTGTTTCCGGAGGTCAGGTTCTGTGAACCAGGCAAGGCGCCGCCGGGAGCGTTGCTGCCGTCGTGGCAACCCGTGCATTTCGGCGTGAAGACCTGGGTCTGGATCTCACTCAAGGTGGTGGCAGCCACGGTATTGGCCACCGTCACCGTCACGGCAGGCGAGGTGCCGGGGTTGCCGTCGACGTCCGTCGCCGTTGCCGTCAATGTGACGGTCCCGTCGGCAACGGTAGTCGTGTCCCACGACACCGTATAAGGCGATGTCGTCGCAACACCGATCGAAGCACCGTCGGCAAGAAATTCGACCTTGGCAATATTGATCGACGACTGCGCCGTGGCGCTCAGCGTCACCGTGCCGGAGAGGTTGCCGGCCGGCGCGGTCAACGCAACGACGGGCGGCACGTTGAGTACCGGTGGAGTCGCACCCACGTCGATGCGGCCATAGGCGCCATTCGCCTCATCATTGGTACCGGCGGCGTAGAACAGCGTGTTTTTCGGCTGGTTGCCGGCACCGTTGCCGAAGGCGATCCCCCACAACCCGGGCACCGCAAAGGCCGTTCCGCCGTCATTCTTGATCGAGCCGACCAGTTGACCGCTCGACGGATCAAATGCGTTGATGCGGCCATCGCCGAAGTTGCCAACCAGCAGCATGTTGCCAAGCGTGCCGAAGTCCGCCGGCGCAAGCGCCAGGCCCCACGGGGCGTTGAGCACGCCGCCGACCGGGACCAGGTGCTTCACGAAGGTGCCGTTGCTGTCGAAGATGTCGACCAGTCCGAGTCCGGCGCCATTCGCATTGTCGTTACCGGGCGGCGCCTGCTGCGCGTAGCTGACGTAGAGTTGCGTCGCTCCGCCGCCGCCGTTAGCAATCGCCTGGATGCCGAAGGGCGCATAGCCCGCCGGCAGCGTCGGGTCGGTAAACGCAAAGCTCGTCGCCGTCGGCGCCTGCTTGGTGAAGCTCGCGTCGAAGACGTCGATCTTGTTGTTGTGAAAGTCCGTGGCGTAGATGAAGTTTCCGGAGCCGTTACTGGCGATGGCGAGACCCTTGTAAACGGCGCCTCCGGCGTCCGTATACATCGTCACGGCGTTGCCAGCGTCAACGCCGGGCGACCATCCGGCAATCATTCCGCCTTCGCCATCGAAGATGAACCGTGCCGATCCGGTCTTGCCCCCGGCCGACACGACGAAGTCGGTGCTGCCATTGAAGACGATGCCCGTCGGGTCGAAGCTGACTGCGGCCGGGCTGTCCGGCAACGCAACGACGAGCGGTGCGGCGGCGGGCTGGGCCTTGCCGTTGCCGTCGTAGAGCGTCGACGACTCGGTATGGTTGTTCGCCACCCACGCCGGGCTCGTCGGTCCGAAGGCGATTCCCCACGCATTCACCAGGTTGGCGTCGATGCTCTGGGCACCCGTGCCGGCCGTGTCGGCGATGAGACTGGTCGCCGAGAACGCACTGGGTGCCGTCACCGTGAGCGTTGCGGACGCGCTGCCACTGCCGCTGTAAGCCCCGCCGCTGCAATTCAACGTGTAGGCCTGCGATCCGGTCGCCACCGGCGAGACGCTCTCGGTGCCGCTCGTCGCCTTGGCGCCCGACCAGGCGCCACTCGCGGTGCAGCTGGTGCCGACACTCGACGACCACGTCAGCGTCGCGCTGGCGCCGAGCACGATCGACGTCGGCGAGACGGACAGCGCTACCGTCGGCATCTTCTGGCCGCCACTGCCACCGTAACCACCACCACCGCAACCCGCGGCAAGACTGGCGACGACCTGCAGTGCGACCAGCAGACGCGCGCGCCTGTGCGTGAAAGAGTAAGTGAACATGGGCGCTGACCTCGGCTGTTGGTAGGTTCGAAGCACGGACGCGCGCAATGCGCCACGTCGTCCACTCGTAAGTCCCGCTGGCGCGGGCGCCGGTTCACGAAATTTGAAAAACAGTTGGCCGCAGGTGAACCGCCGGTCGCGGGCGCGGAACCAACGGCTGCAACCCGCATTTGTCATCGGGGGCGACATGACGACGACGCGCAAGATGTGGAGCACGCTCTGCGCGCTCGCGCAGCTGGCGGGCTGCGCCGGCAACGGTGACGGCCTGGACGCAAGCGGGCGCCCTGTCTCCGCCGACGGCGGCGGTGGCACGCTGACACCGGACCTTGCGTCCATCCAGGCCAATGTGTTCACGCCGATCTGCACGCAGTGCCACGTGGGTGCCAACGCACCGCAGGGCCTGCGACTCGATTCGGCCAACAGCTACGGCGCGCTGGTCGGCGTCGCGAGCAGCGAGCAGCCGGGCTTGCTGCGCGTCAAGCCTGGTGATGCCGCCGCGAGCTACCTGATCCAGAAGCTCGAAGGAAAGGCGGCCGTGGGCGCCCGAATGCCGCTCGGCCAACCTGCGCTGCCCAGCGCCACGATTCTCGTGATCCGCACGTGGATCGCGAGCGGTGCCAGCAGCGGCACCCTTGCTCGCACGAAGACACTCGCGGTGCAGACCGTCTCGGTCGCCGCCACGGAGGTCGCAATGGCAATGACGCAGCCGGTGGATGCTTCGCTCGTGAATGCCACCACGGTCACGCTGCAACGGCTCGACACGCCGTCTGGCGAGCCGGCGACGGTCGCGGCGCGGCTCGCAGTCTCGCCCGTCAACGACTCACTGATCGTGATGACGCCGCACGAGGCGCTCGCCTCCGGCCGGTATCGGCTCACGCTGCGCGGGACTGGCGCCGCGGCGCTGGCCGACTGGAACGCGGCAGTCATCGACGGCAACGGCGATGGCACCCCTGGTGGCGACTACGTCCAGGCACTGGCGGTCGGAGGTGCACCGTGACCACGTTGCGATTGCTGGGTGGCATGGCCGTCATCGCCTTGTCACTGGCCGCCGCGACGGTACGAGCGGAGCCGTACCTCGCGGTCCAGCAGGGATACAAGTGCATCGCCTGTCACGTGAATCCGACCGGTGGCGGCCTGCGCAACGCGTTCGGCAACATCTTCGCGCAGAACGTCCTTGCGGCGCACAGGATCGCCGCCGGGGACGATTCGTGGACCGGGGCGGTGAACCGCTTCGTGACGCTCGGCGGCAACGTCCGTGCAGACTGGACGCGGACGGACATTCCGCAGCAGCAGCAGTCGAACGAGTTCGACGTCTCCGATGCTCGCGTCTATCTGAACGTGGAAGCGATCCCGGACCGCCTTTCCGTCTACCTGGACGAGCGCTTCGCACCCGGATCCGCCACCAACCTCGAGGCCTACGCCCGCTACTGGACGGCGGACAAGGCCTGGTTCATCAAGGCGGGGCGCATGTACCTGCCGTTCGGCCTGCGCCTCGAGGACGACACTGCGTTCACCCGGACGGTGCCGGGTATCAACATGACGACGCCGGACACGGGCGTCGAGGTCGGCTGGGAGTCGACCAGCTGGTCGGCGCAGCTCGCGCTGAGCAACGGCAGTGCCGGCGGGCCGGAGACGGACAGCGGCAAGCAGATAACTGGGCAACTCGTGCGTGTCGATCCGCGCTGGAGGCTCGGCCTCGCCGCGAGCCACAACCCGTCGGACGCGGGCGATCGCGCAGCCTATGGGCTGTTTGGCGGACTCAAGACCGGCCCCGTCGCGTGGCTCGCGGAAGCGGACCTCGTCGTTGACGAGGGATTCCCGGAGGGGAGCCGCGATCTCGTGAGCGCGCTGCTCGAAGCCAACTGGGCCGTCCGGCGCGGGCACAACCTGAAGTTGACCGCCGAATGGTTCGACCCGGATCGCGACGTCGACGAGGACGAGCAGACGCGCTGGAGCGCCGTCTACGAGTACTCACCGATTCAGTTTCTGCAGCTGCGCGGCGGTGCGCGCCTCTACGACGGCATCCCGCAGAACGACCTGCAGAACCGCACGAAGTTCTTCCTGGAGGTGCACGGATTCTTCTGAGGCGGCCGCGTTCCCTGCACCGGTTCAGCGACCAGATGAAGTCAGCGGCCCGATTCCGCGTCGCGGGCGACGCTCGCGGTTTCGGCATCCGAGGGTCCGCCCGCGTTGGTGGGGCAATGGCCCGCCATCAGCAGCGCGGACAAGGCCGCGCAGGCGTTGATCGATTCGACGGCCCGGGTCGCGCCGGCGATGCCCTGCGTCGATTGCGCGAGTAACGTCTTCGCGTCGGCAGCCGTCATCTGTGGCTGGCGGGCGCGCATCAGCGCGACGATGCCGGAGACGTTGGCGGTGGCAAGCGAACTGCCCGTCGCGAAATCATAGTGACCATCGGGCACGAGCGTGAGTATGTCGCGGCCGGGTGCTCGCAGCGCCTCCTTTGCCGGAGCGGCCTGCTCAGCCATGTCCACGGCGATGACTCCGGGCACGCCCGCCGGGAAACCGTCCATGCGGCCCGTGGCGGGCACGGCGCCGACGACGACCGCGCCACCCTCGATGGCCTTCCGCGTCAGTGCCGCGAGCAGCGGGTCCGCCGGGCCGACGAGACTCAGGTTGATCACGTCTACGCGGGCATCGATCGCCGATCCGATCGCCTGCGCAAGCGTGAAGCTGTTGCAGACCGCGGCGGAACCGCTCGACGCCGACTGCCAGCAGGCCTTGAGCGCGAGCAGCCGCACCTGCGGTGCGACGCCCACGATGCCCCGTCCGTTGTTGCTCACCGCGGCGATCACTCCCGCGACCTCGGTGCCGTGCCGATCGCGCTCGAACTGACCATGGTCGCCGTCCACGAAGTTGCGAGTCTGCTGCACGCGCCCCGCAAGGTCCGGATGGCTCGCGTCGATACCAGTGTCGATGACCGCGACCGTCGCGCCCTCGCCGCGCGACCAGTGATGGGCCGCGACGACCGACATCTCCCACAGTCCGCGTTGCAGTCCCAGGTACGGGTCGTCATATGGGGCGTCGACAGCACTGGCAGACGTCGAAAAGCTCTGCAGCGGCTGCGCGAGATCGACGCGCGGGTCGGCAGCGAGGCGCACGAGCAAGCCGTCCCGCGCTTCGCCCGGCGCAATGCGATACAGGATGCAGTGGACGCGCAAGGCCGCGATCGGCCAGCCCGTGACCTCCAGCATGCGGTAGTCCGCCGCGAGCGCGTGTGCGAGTGATCGGGCCGAGCCGCTGACGGCGTACGAGGCGGCGCCGTCGTAGCCGCGCAACGTAGACCCGGCGCGGCTGGGCAGCGGCGCGGGCTCGTTGCGAACCGTGACCAGCAGGTACTGCTCGGGGGCGTTTCTTGCGGACGCCGGTAGCGGCGGGATCGGCAGTCCCCCGGCCGTGCTCGCGCAGCCGGCGCTGCACGCTACGACCATGGCCAGTAAAGCTGCAGGCGCGAACCTCATGGAGGACCTCGAGACAGTGCGACCACCGGCTCCGCGAACCGAACGCGCGGGTCATTGCGCAGGCGCGCGAGCGCATCAGCGACGGGCAGATCCTGTCCCGGCTGCACAGCCAGCGTGTACACGCCGGAGTCGCTGGGGCCGTCGACGATCGTGAGTCTGGTCTCGCTCACGATGCGCGTCAATTCGTCGACCGTGACGTTAGGCGAAAAGACGGCGCGGATCTGGCCATCGCGGTCGGGCTGCGCCGGCGGGGCAGCCGCTGTCCGGTACTCGGCCGTGCGACCAGGCGACTGCGCACGCCACGACAATGCCAGCAATAGCCCGAGCCCGACGGCGAGCAGCGTCGACGCTGCAACCATCCACCGACGGGGCGGCGATGCCGCTCGACGCTCCGCCTGCGCTGCACGGCCAGGGTCCACGCCGCGCTCGATGCTCCGATCGATGCCGTCGACGGGTGAAGCGCCCTGCTGCGACGCCTCGATCTGCGACATGAGCTTCTGGAACGACGCGTGCGGCGCGTACTCGACATTCGATTCGTCGCGCCGGATCGCGCGCCGCAGCCGCTGCTGGGCATCGACTTCGCGGCGACAGTCCTCGCATTCGCCCAGGTGGCGCTCCAGCCACCCCTGCTCGCTGCGCGAGATCCGGCCGTTGACCAGCCACGGGATCAGCTCGAAGGCCTCGTCGTGGGAACGCGGCGCGCCTTGAGATGTGCTCATCCTCTTCCTCCGTACGCGATTCCTTCGTCCTGCGGCAATGCAGTTCGCAGCTTCCTGCGGGCATGGAACATTCGTGTCTTCACCGTGTTCACCGGGCATTCCATGATCGTCGCGATTTCCTGGCAGGACAGGCCGACGTAGTACGTGAGTTCGACGACCATGCGCTGTTCGGCCGACAGCCCGGCCAGTGCCTGCCCGATCCATTCGTGCAGCTCGTCCGTCCGTTGCGTGGCATCCGTGGCGGGCGAATCCTCATCGCCCGGGATGGCCGGCACGTGGGTCGCGTTGGACTCGCGCTTCAGCGCCTTCAGCGCCCGGCGGTACGCAATTCCCATGATCCAGGTCGAAACCTGCGACTGGCCGCGGAACTCCGCCGCCTTGCGCCAGACGACATACATCGTGTCGTTGATGATCTCTTCCGCAATCGGATAGCCGTGGGTCAATCGCGTCAGGAACCGCGCGAGCCGCCGGTGATAGCCGACGTAGAGTTCCTGGAACGCCTGCCGGTCGCCTTGGGCCACGCGCTCAAGGAGGCGCAGCTCGCCCGCGTTGGCCGTCGCCCCCGCTCCGCCTGCATCCCCTTCGTCACCGGCACGCACGCTGTTCATTGCCTCGCCTGTGCCAAGGAAGCCCTCACTGCTGGTGAGTACCCGCGGGCAGCAGAAAAGTTCAGCCGCTAGAACCACCAGGCCACGGTCAGCGACCACCGATCGCCAGCCACCTCGGGACCGAAGAGGTCCGTCCCCTCCTGGTTGGTGGCAAAGTAGGCCACGTCGACTCGAAACCGGTTGAAACTGCCGCCGAGGCCCACGCTGCCGTAGAAATAGCCGCTACCGAACAGCTGGGACAGGTCGTAGTAGCCCACACTGCCGGTCGCTGACAGGGGTTCGCGCAGCGGCCACTGGCCGACCATTTCATACGTGAACGTCCGCTGGTCACGGGAGATCCCGTAGGACGAGTACCGCGACGTGTTCGGTGACCAGGACATGGTGAGTGCGAGCCGGTCTTCATAGGCGAGCGACGCGACCAGCTCGAAGTAGTCATAGCGAAGGAACGTCGTGTCGTTCGGGTAATAGTACTGAACAGCGGTGATTCTTGCGTTCCAGGGGCCGCCGATCGGCCAGGCCCGGCCGGCGTAAGCGTTGAGTTCCATCGTCGCGCCGGGACCACGATTGAGATCGACCGTGGATCCCCACGCGCCTGCGAACCAGCCGGCGGAGGTCTGGTAGTGCAGGTCTGCCTGGGCGGCTGGCTTGCCACGGGTCTGCGACACGCCGCGGAACACATAGTCGGTCGTGACGTCGAGGTGCCCGCCGACCGAACCCTCCGCCCGGGCAACCTGCATTCCGGCAGCCGCAACGACGCCGAGCGCGCAGCTCCAGAGTTCTCGCCGATGGCGTGGCCTCCGACGCATCACATCCTCGCAGCGCTCCCTTCACGTTCCCGCAGGCGACACTCGATGGATCGAGTGTAACTGGAATCCCGCGGTCACGACCCGGCACTCGTACCCGCCATAAGGCATCAGAACCGTTCTACGCAGGGTTGAACGGTATGGCGAACGGGGATGCCCGCCGGCTGGCAGACGTCTGGTCGCGAGGCGCGGGCCAAGTTTGCCGGACAGCAGGTCACCGCTGAAACGACGGATTTGGGCCGAGGCTGCAGACGGCAGCTATGTGCAAGCCCCGATCCGTCTTGCTTGCAGCTTAGTGCTGACGTCTACCCCGCCGCTAGCTTTTGCCTTCGCGGTGCGTACGACGAAAAATGAGTCGTTACTCAGCGTCCCTTCGACTCGGACTGCGGCGTACTGGCAATTTGCGGAGTAACTGATCTTTCCATTACCGATAGCCAGACCGCTCACCTTACATGAGGCATCAGCTTTGAACCCCGCCATGAAGCGATTGTTAAAGACTGCTTCGACGTTGGCCAGATCCTCTGCTCTGATGCATCGAGTGTTCGTGTCGGGCTCGGCTTCTTCCGGCACATTGCTGAACGTGATCGAGGCGGTGACTTCGTACTCTCCGGGCTGTAGTGGAACGGCTTGAGCCGTGGCGTGCATCGGAAGCCAGGCGGCAGCGAAACAAAGACTGAGTGCGCACGTGAGTTTCATCTATTGAACTCCTGACTGTGGTTGGGCCAATGGCCCCGTGTCAGCGCCCTAACTTTGAATTGAACGACATCGGTGTCGATTCAATTCTTTGTCCGGACATGCTCGCTCAACCCGCGCTGCCGGACAAGAGTGGCCGATCTTACGTTCGCAATTTGGCGTCAGAGCCGGAGGTCCGGTTGTGGCCGAACTCATGCCCTCCTCGGCTCAGTACTTGGCCAGGTGCGCCGCAACATCAGGACATTGCCGGCCACGGCGAGGGCGGCACCCGTGAATGTAAGCGCATCCGGATGAAAACCCTCGAAGACCATCGATACCATCAGCGCGACGAGCGGAGTCATGACCCCGATCGAACCGGTGGGGCCTGGCCCGATGCGCTCCTGCAGGGTCAGGAAGCAGGCGAACGTAAGCACAGAGCCGGCCAGCGCAAGATAAAGCAGCGAGAGCCACCACGAAATGACTGCTGGCGGTGCGAAACTCTGCCCCTGCAACAGGGCCAGGAGTGTGCACACGACGGCACCGTAGAGCATCCCGAAACCGAGCGAAGGCCAGAACGGCAGGCCGCGCGAACGGTTGCGGCTAGCCGTCAGGCTACCGACAGCCGAGAGCAGCACCGAGCCGACGGTGAACAGCGCGCCAAGCTGGGTGTCACGACTGCCCGCAGCTTTGCCGAATTCGGGCCAGAAGATCAGCGCAACGCCAGCGAGTCCGAGCACGCCGCCAAGTACGAAGCGCCTCGTCACCCGTACACCAAACAGTGCGCGAGCGCCAAGCCCGGTGACCAGCGGTGAGGCCGAATACCCCACCGCGACCAGGCCCGAAAACACGTGCTGCTCTGCGTGATAGACGCCGATGTACGACACCCCGTACATGAAGCTGCCCTGAAGCGCCAATAGCGCATGATCGACCGGCGTGAAGCGCAGCTTGTCTTTCCGGACAACGCACAACGCGAGCACCGCTGCACCGGCCAACGCGAAGCGCAGCGCCACGCCGACCTCGGGCGCCATGCGCCCGACCTGGAAGGTGATTGCGTGCCAGGTCGTGCCCCAGGTGAGCACGCAGATCGCGAACAATTGCCAGTTCTTCAGTCGGTGCATCGGTGCCAAGTTCGTCGAGCGGAGACCAGCGCTCAGAGCGATGGCAAGGCCGCCAGGAGTATCAGGCGGCGATTGTAGGCCTGAAGGTGGCCGGTGACTGCCTGTGATGCTGGCGCTGCAAACACGCTCGCGGCCGGCTGGTCTCGTCATGACCAGCGGTCGACGTTCAGGGACGTCCGCTTATGGAAAGTCCAGTCGAGCTTCGCGCCGTCCGCCCTCGGCCGGACACCGCCGGTCACTCGACGGACCGAGACCGGCCCCGAGTTGCCGGTTGAGTTTCTGGAAAGCCGCCCTTCATTCGTTAACGGGCGGATCACGCTTTGAGACTTCGCCGCACTGTCCTGACCGGCATGCATTGATCCTGCCGCGTTTGTCAGAGCGCGATAGACTCTCGCCGCAGATCACGTCACCACACTCGCTAACGGAGAAATTGTTCGTCGCCGTACGACGCCGTTTATTGACACAGGAGGCTTCCATGATCCGCGGTCTACATCACAATGCCTATCGGTGCCGCGATTCGGAACAGACGCGCGCATTCTACGAGGGCTTCCTCGGGTTGCCGCTGGCTGGGACGCTGGAGATCAGGGAGACGAAAAGCGGCCGTCAGACCGAAACGCTGCACACGTTCTACAAGCTCGGCGACGGGTCTTACCTGGCTTTTTTCGAGGCGCCAGACATGCCGTTCGAGTTCAAGGTCCAGCACGATTACGATCTGCACATCGCGCTCGAGGTCGACGCCAGCTCGCTGCAGGACATGCTTGCCCGCGGCAAGGCGGCGGGTATCGATACGCGGGGCGTCTCGGACCACGGATTCATACATTCCATTTATTTCCGCGATCCCAATGGCTACGTGATCGAGTTGACGGCGAAAACACCCGCGCACGATCACGCAATGGATCCGGCTGTCAACGGCGCGCGGGAAAAACTCGATCGCTGGACCGCCGCCAGGCAGCGGCGGGCAACTGGGGTTTCCTGAGCCGGTAGCTGCAGCTTTAGACGGACCAGGGCCGGGTAGGGACAGCTGACGGTTACGCCAGGACCTGCAAGCTAGACGCGCGCAACCGTGACGTTTCCGCTGCAACGTCAAGCTGAGCTTCTCAATCGAAAGTCACCAGCCGTGGCCAGATTGCCAGCGATTGGCCATGCGGCTCAGCCTTCACGACCAACCAGAGAAATCACCAGTAGAGGAACGGTCGAGACCACCGTCCGCCCCTCTGGCGGGACCATGCACCTCAGCCCTTCTGGCGATCTGCTGACTCTTTGGGACTATAGGCAACCCCGCAACCACCGATCCCGCAATAACCGCCGGGATTCTTCGCGAGGTACTGCTGGTGATAGTCCTCGGCGTAGTAGAACTCCGGCGCGGGCAGGACCTCGGTCGTCACGGCGCCGTAACCCGCCGCGGCCAGGCGCTCGCCGTACTCGCGCCTGCTCCGCTCGGCCAGATCGCGCTGCGCTTCATCGTGCCAGTAGACGCCTGACCGGTACTGCGTGCCGGTGTCGCCGCCCTGCCGCATGCCCTGCGTCGGGTCGTGCGATTCCCAGAACACGCGCAATAATTCCTCATAGCCGATCCGCGCGGGGTCGAAAACCACGCGCACGACCTCGGTGTGCCCCGTGTGCCCGGTGCAGACTTCCTCATACGTCGGGTTCGCAGTGTGTCCTGCCGCGTAGCCCACCGACGTGCTGTACACGCCGGGCAGCGTCCAGAACTTGCGCTCGGCGCCCCAGAAACATCCGAGGCCGAACAGTGCGAGTTGCATGCCCGCCGGGAATGGCGGCTCGAGCAGATTGCCGTTGACGAAATGCCGTTCCGGCACCGGCATGCGCTCCGCCCGACCAGGCAAAGCTTCGTCCGGTCCCGGCAGATCCTGCCGCTTCTTGCGCAAAGACCACATGTCAGGAACCTCCCCTGCCCTGTCTTACCGCCGTGGCGAGCCCGGACCACAAGCTTGGGTCGCTGAGGATCATCGT
>Ga0315286_10002584_pt1 | contig 16917 bp, 8 predicted proteins | sample YL17G10_0_MG_FD_205038 | JGI IMG/M metagenome (GOLD analysis project Ga0315286, IMG submission 205038) | Sediment microbial communities from Yellowstone Lake, YNP, Wyoming, USA - YL17G10_0 | ecosystem: Environmental > Aquatic > Freshwater > Lake > Sediment | place: USA: Wyoming | collected...
GTGGGAAAATTTCATTATATTTCATATTTTATTTTATGGGAAAACCGAGCTTTTTAGGTCCTTTTATGATAAATATTGGGGATTTTTAGGCATGAAAAAGGCCGGCTTATCTCATGATGCGCCGGCCTTTCGACTACAGAATGGATTGATCACTCTTTTTTTTAGGGATTTTTAAGGCGTATTCCTTCCTTCACAACCTCGCGCACCCAATCCTTCCCTTCCGCCATTGCTTTAAGGGCGGTCTCGAGGATCTTTTCGGTATCACGCCCGAATATTTTACCCTCCCGTCCCTCTTTAGGATCAATGCCGCCCGCAAGCTGAAAAAACCATATGGCTCGTTCGGTCCTCGGCCCGTAATTCCCCCAGGATATCCCGCCGCCCGTGTCATCCAACGAGAATTTCCCTGGCTTTCTCCACCAATATTTTTGAGTCGTGTCAACATTCATCAGGCCCAATGCTATTAATCCTCTTTGAATGATGACTATGGCTTTTTTCCTGTTTTGGAGGTCAACCCTTGAAATGGATCCAAAGTTGTCGAAGCATATGGAAATTTTGCCGTTTTTAAAATCCTGGCTTTTGATAATATCGTTTCCCGTGAGCTCCGCTAAAATATGATCCGGGTCAAGATCCGGCTTGGGTCCCGCCTGCTTTTCCTCCATTTTATCCTTACTGGCGACATATGCGGCCGCGAGCTTTTTAGCAATGGGGCCTATATCTGTCATTCTATTCTTCCTCCTTTAATGGGTCCGATCGATCCATATTATAACAACTTTTGATATCCGCTAATACTGTAATATTATCTGTAGAAACGAAGTAAAATTTCAGTTTTTTGAAGAAATATTGGGGATTTTAGGCATGAAAAAGGCCGGCTTATCTCATGATACGCCGGCCTATTGCTGTTTAATGGCTATTGCTTCAAGATCGGGTTCAGGATCTTTTCACTGATCATATTTATGATCTTGTCTATGGTCTCTTTCCCGATCAAAGATTGGGAATCAAGGGAATCCTTGTCCATCAATCCTGTGTCCTTCTGGAGCTGCGTCAGCCTCTCCGAAACCCAGGAATATTCCGCCTGTTCTATCTCCGGGACACCGGCACTGATGAATTTATCCCTTTTATAACCTAAAAGGGTCAAGGCTTTGTCCAAAGCCAGGACCGTTTTCCTTAGATCCTTGATCTCAAGCTTTTCTTTCTCTGTTGGTCCGCCGGCCCTTCCCTCATATGCCAAGATATCGTTGGCTATCCCGTCATTCAATGTGAATCCCTTATTCATGACTGACCACAACAAAGAGCCGTTCTTCCGCACCAATTCCTTTATGGCTGATATTGCACTTTTAAGTTCTTTAATTTTACTTTTAAGTTCTTCAACTTTCTTTATCGCTGCCGAAGCCTCCGCCTTCTTTTTATTATAATCTCCCGCGAGTTTTTTAATATCCATTTTATTCTTCCTCCTTTAATGGGTCCAATTGACCCATATTATAACACTTTTTGATATCTGCTAATACCATAACTTACTTTCCGTTAACTGTCCCTGCTGGTGCAGCAACCTTAGCATTATATGATAGAATGATTTGGCGGCAGGTTTCTGCGTCAAATTGTCCTATCTTAACCTTAATTCCCCTATCAAATAGATTTTTCTGAAAAGCTATCAGTCCTTCGCGTACTGCGGAAATAAAAGTATCCCTTCTTCCACCCGGAAATAAACCTCCCAGATATTGTTCTAAAGTTCCGGTCCCTAGAGCTCTAATAAGCTCATCCCAATTTTTATCCGAAGCCTGGATCGGCTTCTTAAGATAGCCCAGCTCTTTTAGCAGAATGGCCGTTTCCAAGGCCAGACGCGGAGCATGGTTGTAATCAGGATTGCCTAATATTCTGGCAAAATCATCTGAATAGATCTTTATTGTAGAAATAATTTCATCACCGCCAGCGATCATCTTACCCTGAGCGAATTCCTCAATGGAGGCTTCAAAAGTACCCGCTCCTAAAGGGGTAGCATTTAAGGGCATCCCGGGTAAGCTTAAGAAGGCAGTAAACACTCCGGCCTTGGGAGCTAGCTGTAAGAGCGTTTCTCCAATAGCTTTTGCACCTACACTACTCAATGCATAACCAGCTGCCCTCTTGGCAAGCTTCAGCTCGGCCCATGTTAAACCAATATCAACTACTGCTTCTGTGCCCATCTTAACACCCTTTCCAAGAGTTGATACAGGCTGCCAGCGGGGGTCTACTTCTTTTTTCCACCAGTAACCCGGTGTAGCCATTCCCAGCGGGGAAAGAACTGTGCCTATCCCGTTCATCACAGAGCTGCGAGCAATATCATCCAACAACCAACCTCGGTCGATGAATGCTTGAGTCACGGACTCGCCAACCACCGAAGCGAATATCCCCGTAAGAAGCGGGAGAGTCAATTTTGCTCCTCCCGTTATGATTTTACCTTTAAATCCAGGAAGTACAGGAACGGTTGCAGCAAGTTTTTCCCCATACTTCATGCCTCTAAAGAACATAGGGATGCTTACTCCGCAAACAATAGTTTGTATTCCTTTTTCCTCAGGTTTTGCAAGTGCAAGCGCTGTAAGTTGATCCATCACGATGATCGCAGGCATGGTGCTTTTCTTGGTAAAGCCGGCAAACTTCTCAAGCCCCCAGGTCTTCCATCCAAATACCGACCAACCCCAGCCGCTGCTTAATCCTTCCTGTCCCCATTTACCCCAACTGAATTCATCCCACTTTCCTTCCGCAGTAAGTTTTATCGGATAAGTAATGAGCCCGGCAATGCCTCCCGCAACTGCACTGTTCACTGGTGCAAAATTATATATTTTTCCGAAACGATCAACTACAGGTTTAGGTTTTTCATTCTTAGAGAGATCTATCTTCCCTTTTTTCATTCCCTCTGGAGGGGTTGGTTTGGAAAAAATAAGAATAGAACCCCGTTGATCAAGTAATAGAGGTTTTTGAGGAAGAGTGCCATCGGTAAGCCACTTTGTGGCTTCAGTCATATCACTAAAGATCTGTTTTTGGCCATTACGAGAAAATTCTATCTTACCATCCAGTGTTTGCTTTAATTTCCAATCTGCAAAATCGACCCAGTTGGCTTTATCTTCGCCCATAATAATAAGAGCTTTATTGCCCTGCACAGGCAGTTCCTCCATAATTTTCTTGAGGTTTCCATCGAGTTTAACGCCTTCAGCAACATACAGCATTTTAACATTCAGGTTTCCCGTAAGTTTCTGCGCGACCATTTCTATGTCAGATTCCATCCAGCCGCTAAAAGCCCCATTCAGAGAGACCGTCATGCCCCTTTGCCCAAATATCTGTTTGGAATTTTCCGCGGATTTGATCTCTGCTTTAGATGCGGCATTGATATGCGGCGCTTCCGAGACCTTGGAAACAATGACGCTGGTGTTAGTCCTAATGCCTTTCACCATGCCGTCAAAAACAGCCTTGACTTCATTATCCAATTTGTTCAGTGACTTTTCATCTTCCGGCAGGAAACGCTTATCGTAAGATTGGGCCAGCTCACGGACCCTGCTCCTGAAACCTTCCCTTGCCTTATTGAAGCTATCGATAAGCTGCTGGAAATACAGCCCCTTCTTGTTCCCGTACCGCATTGAATATGCCTCGTCCCCCTTAAGGTTTGTTTTAATGTTTTTCCATGTTTGGAGCTCTTCCACGGGGTTCTCTGTCAGCAGTTTATCGCTTCCGAACTCCTCAACGAATATCCTGTAAACTTCGAGCGGTGTTTCCGCCGCTTCTATCCTCTTTCCGATGCGGTCGAACCACCTGTTCTGATCCTCGTATTTCTTGCATATATGGTACATCCTGAGGCAGGCATTTATCTCTTTCGAGCTCGCATTCTCCCTTGTGCACTTTATCAGCTCCTTGATCTCTTTTTTGCTTGCTTTACCGCTCCTGACCTTTTCAATAAGGTCTTTATATCCCTCAAGCTGCCGGAATATCGGCTCATCAAGCGACAAAACCTCATAGACGATCCCGGAATCTGTATCGCGCGGCGCGCGGGCTATTGCCTGCCCCCCCGTCCACTCTTCGCCGCCTATACCGCACATTATCTCTATTATCTGCGGCGCTCTTATATTGTCCGCCCTGTTAAGGGATGCAATGGTTATCATGCCGTCTTTGCCGGCTGTCTCCGTGACTTTTTTCCTTATTGCGTCGTTCTCTATGTCGTGGGTCAAAAGCTGCGTTTTTTTGCCGTATCCTTCTTTACTAAGCCTCTTCTCTATTTCTTTTCCAAGTTCGGTGTCACCGAGCACCTGGACAAGTATAGGTTTCGCCGGCCTTCCTTCCGCTTTCGCCTTCTGATGCTCCTGCCTGATCAGATCGAGTATCTTCTCGATTTTTTCGGCGCGGTTATTACAGATATCAGGATCATGCACTTCTTTCCAGCTGAACGAGATATTGACTTTTTCACCGTTCACCATTACTGTCTTGTCGCTGTCCTTGATGAAATCAAATACCTTGTCCTTTATTGAGGGGTCGTGCACTATTTTAACCGGGCATATCTTTTCGCCCTTTACCTCCCTGATGCCGTATTTCCCGCTCTTTAAACCATCCTTTATTTCTTCCACTCTTTTTTTCGCGCTTTGAAGATCCTTGAACTCCACCTCGGGAATGTTCTTCTCCAACAGGACAACTTCTATGCCCAATTTCTCGAAAAATTGCCTTACTTTCTCGATGCCCATTGTACCGGAGAGGAAGCTGACTTCCTTGTTCTCGAAACTCCCGAAGAGGAATTCAAGCGGCGTGTCGCTCTGGATGGAGGTGACATCTTCGTGGATGGGGAAGTCCATGACCGCTTCCAATGCCTTGTGTTCCCCATTCTCAAACCTGTGCTCCGGCAGGAGCCTGTCCATGCTCTGGTCTATTATTATCACTTTACCGCCCAGATAATTGACATAAACCTCATTTTTGCTTATTCTTATGACCGCATTAATGCACTTTGCGATCTTTGACCTTTCGACCGAGCTGTTGACATTTTTATTAGCCAGGTATTTTTCCCCTTCCAGGGTGAACTCTATTCCGTTCTCGCCTACCTTCCAGTTCTCTAACCCTTCCTTGGTGCACCACTTCCTGGCTATTTTTGCCGCGTCTTTCCATTCTTTTGCTTCAGCTCTGTTCACGCAGGAATCTGAACCATTCGTGATTATCAGCGGTGTCTTACCCTGCGTAAGGACATGGAATTCGCCTTCGTCCATTGTGCGGGCTCTCTTGAAATCAATTAGAACTCGCTCATCATAAGGAGATAATCTATTGTTAAGGTTAAGTGCCATAAGGTCGTAAAGTGACGTATAAATGACTTTTGCCTTAAATTCCGTTTTCAGGTTTCTTCCTTTTGCGTTCACTCCAACGCTTATGCCGAACGCCTCATAGAGCTTAGCTGAATCCGACGCATCCCTTGCGGCATAGTATGAGTTGGTAACTATAGAATAGACTTCCTGCCCTTTGACCTGCACCCTTAAAATATTGATGCCCGCGGCGATCTCGGTCTTTCCGGCGCTGCACTCCTTGTCAAAAGAATAGTTCAACGCGCCGCAGACCATTGCTTCCAGCTGTTGGGGCGCCAGCGTCATTCCTTTTTGTATCTTTGCGGCCGCCTTGATCTGGGCTATTGTCTCGATCCAGAGAGCGTCCCCTTTAAGGCCTTTTGCATTTGTTTCAGCGATCTTGCCTTTTAAATCCTCGGCGGATAAACCCTTATATCCTTTCTCGTAAACTTCCTGGGCTTTACTGACCATGCCCTTTATCTCTTCCGGCACTTTCACCTCTTTAGCTTCCTTCAGGCTTTCCGGCATGATGAGATCGCGTTTAATGAATTTTACGTCCGGAATGACATCCATTCCCTTTATAATTCTATCAGATCCGTTTTCACTATTTAAAAGCTCATTCCCCACTTCCACCTCTGCCAGCAACTCCCTGTAATCATTATGATAATAAGCGCTAACAGAGAGCTTGTCGCCTTTGACCACCTTTATTTTGCCTATCGGCAGAGCTATCGGCTCGCCTTCCAGATTCAATTCAAGCACGGGCACTCCGTCCTTGTCCGCGAACTTACCGGCAAGTTCTTTGACCTTCGGCGCATAATACTTGTACTTTATATCGCCGTCCTGGAACACGGCTTCTGCGCCTTTTTCCTTCACATCAATGATGAAATCCGCCTGTCCGCTTTGCTCAAGCGGCGGAGTTGGCCTCCTGAAATCATTGCCATAAGCCTCTCTGGCAAATTTCCTGGTGATTCCTTCTTTCGGCACTCCCAGTTCATTGGCTATTTCTTCCCTGGCTTTTCCGATCTTTCCATTAGGTCCCATATAGCTGGGATCAACATATTTTTCAGTTTCATTAATCACTTTACCTATTCTTGCAAAAACCCGTGACAGATATTCAAGCATGTAATACTTTTTGAACGAAGATGCACTCGGCCTTAATATCTTTTGGTTGGCCAATCCGTACACTTTTCCCCGCTTGCTGTTGTTGATCTCCGCCTTATCTTTAATGCCTTTTTCGACCAACGATGCCCTGCCCCTATCCACTTGCTCAATAATATATTTGATGCCATCTTTATTCTTCAAAACATCGACTTTTTCATAAATTGCGGACCTTATTCCGTCTATGAACGCTTCATACTTCTGCCCTATATGTTCTCTTCGCCATTTTGCCCCATGTTCGGATCTTTCCATTGCCCCGTCAACTTTCACAAGAGCGCGTCCGAACATCCATTCGAAAGGTTTTAAGGGCAGCGGTGTAGGCATTTTTATCGGGGATTTGCCCGTAACATAGCGCACTGCGCTATTCGCCATGTAATAGTCCATCATTATTACAAACGCTCCCCATATTCCCCAGAAAGTTGCGTCCGATACGTTGCCAGCATCGATCTTTCCATTCCTTATCATATTATTTATGTCATCCTGGACCTTCTTTGGAGCTACAAAAGGATTTAAATTGTATTTGACCAGGGATCCCCAGAGTTGGGCCATTGTATACAGCAGGCCGTCCTGCCCGTTCGCCTCCGGTGTTCCGATAAGGATCTCTCCCATCTCATCAAGGTCGCCCACTAAGCATGCCGCCGTCAGGTCTTTTGTGTCATTAGCCGCGCGTAACGTTAAAGCTGCGAACTGAGCGGGCATTGCATAGAATGGCAGCGGAGGAGATATTGCGTCCACCAAAGGATTGCCTTTCGGATCCAGATTAACAAGCGTTTCATGGCTCTTTTCATATTGATAAATTTCTACGGTTGGTTCCCCATTAAATACCTTGTCCATTCCTCTCTGCAAAGCAGCTGAATAAGGCAGGTCCCTCACTTTTACCGTTTCGAGCGAGCCTTCCGCCACCAAGACATCCATCACAAGCTGCGACAGATACTTTAGCGAGCTACCTCCCTGATGTTCGGGATCATTCAATTTTACTGTCTTATCTTTCAGGTCTAATTTATCAAGCAACTTTGGTTCCGTCAGCACAATCTGATTTGTTCCTTTTTCTATCTTCATTCCTTTTATTTCATGCTCGATTATATCTTTCTCGACCGCTCCCAATAGTGATCGATCGCGGTTAACCTTGAACAAAAGTTCTTCGACATGCTTCTTGAACACATCGACCTCTTTCTGGCCGATCGTATTTGTTTTATCTAAGACATTTGCGCCGGAGAATGTATCCAGATATCCCCCCCCGATATCATTTATTGAATCCTTCATGGCAATAAAATGGAGGTATGGAGCAAATGATTGTTTTGGCCGCCTCTCGGAGGCAGAAGTGAACACCATCTTTATGTTGTTCCAGGCCATACTGTAAGGAGATTTGAGGTTTTTGTCGCTCGATCCGCTCACATCCACACTGAAGATGAGCTTGGTCAAGGCCATCTTGGCAAGGATGGTTTCTGTTCTTTCTCCCGGGAGCGGCTCAAGCGTGTCCCATTTGCCGTCTTCCCTGAGGGTCTTGTCTATGAACTTTATCGGGTCGTCCTGTATCTCCTTTATAAGTTCTTTTCCGAGGATTTCTTCCCTCCCGTAAAACGGCATGCTCCATTGGAATTTTGAGAAAATAGCGCTTATTTTTTGAATCTTGCTCGCAAATATTTCCTTGAATACGGTCCAGAACCCAAGATCAACTTCATTGCCGCTCAAGTAAGACAGTTCCTTGTTTCGTTCCTTCCTTATTTCCATGAGCCGGCTGTATTCTTCCATGTATTTGGGGCTTTTATCAAGGTTCTCCCCTTTTAGGCTATCTCCCAGTTGTTTCAGCTCGCTCCTTACCTTCTCTTCCTTTCCATAAATCTCATTGTATTTCCCGACCCTGTCATCCCCACCGAAGAACTGGCCATCCTTTGAAAAGAAAGTCCCTTTCATGTCGCTGATCTGAAGGAAGACATTGTTCCCGTTGAATTTCACTTCCTGCTTGTCGGAATTCTTTGCGCCGTCAACTTCCGGGCTCATGAGTTTAACCGGGTCCATAGGTTCCAGAAATTTAACTGCAGCTACTTTTTTCGGTATGACATCTATTTGGGAAAGGGCAAATCCGATATTTGTCAATATCCTGATCGCCCTGTTGTAATCGACGTTCTTTCCCTCATTAAGGGATTTCACCACCTTTGGCCCGTATTTTCCTGCCCCCAGATCCTGCGCGAACTGCTTCAGAAACTTTGCATCTTCGGGGCTTACCCGCCCTGATGAAAGGGTAATGTAATCATTTTCGAGGGCTTTCTTAATGGCCAGATCCTTTTGCTTGCCAGCCCAGAACTCCTCGTCATATAAGCAGGCAACAACTTTTGCGGCTTTTTCATTGTGCTGCCCCTTCAGTTTCGCTCCTAGGGCAGGAAGCATCTGGTATTCTTCGTCCGTAAGCTCCTTTACTTCGCTTTGGCCCATAACTATTATATTGATCAGGCCCTTCTCCTGATCATTAATGTTCTTGTTATCCATTGCTTTCGCCAGGGCCCTAAGTGCAACGATGTCCGTAATCGTGCCAACCTGGTATTTTATGACAAATTCATCCGCAGCCTCTTCGATCCTCTGTGGGCTCAAGCACTCCTTCTCGGCATCCTGGATGTTCTTTCCCTTGCCGACAAGACAGGTGTTTATGGTTACGATATAGGACTTTTGGGGCACCTCAACAAAGTCCATTTTCACCTTTTTCCCGCCTTGCAGTTTCTCCTGAATCTGCTCGGCCATCTCTTTTGGAATGAGAGTCTGGAGCAACTCGGCTGTTTTTCTATCGTACCCGATGGCTGCCCTCTTTGCTTCGGCAATCACAAATTCTCCTGCAATATCCGATCCGCCGTACCTTTTATTAGGCCCTAATTCATTCACAAAACTGAAAACAAATGCCAGGGTTTCCCCGGCTTCTTCTCTGGTTAACTGTTTTTTATCCTTTCTTTCCAGCAGGTAAAAATACTTTTCGAACTTCTCCTTTTCATCGTCAGACATTTTTGCTATCGCTTTGGAAGCGTCATCGGCAGCCAGTTTTATGTGGTCCTCGCTAAAATATTGTGGCGGCTTTGACTCTTCATTTCCTGCAAGGAGGATGAAAAATACCTTTGTGAATAGCCCCACGTCGCTCTGCCTGCTTATCTCATCTGATATTATGTTCGCGCATTTCTTCTGCATCTTGAGCGCCACTTCCGGCTGCAATGCGGAAACAGACGACGGAGTAAACATCTCGTCCGCGGAAGGAGGATTGTTTGAGGAATAAACATCGGCAATTAATGCTAAGTCATCGGACCCCGTATAATCCAGTTGTTCGCGGAATTCCTTCAAATATTCCTGTTCTAGCTCTTTCTCTTTTACACCCCGTTTTTCTACAAATTCCTTGTTAAGCACCTCGCTATTCCTGTCCAGATAATTCCATAGTTCTTCGTCGTTATTTGTCTTATTGATCCTTCTTTTCTTTATTAACTCGTTCTTGACCGTATTCAATAAGGGATCCGAGGAAGAATAGCCCTTGAAAATCGGGAATTCAAGATTTGCCCCGTTCACATTGAACTTTTTCCTTTCAACAGGAACAAGCAGGTTTTGAGGCGCCTTGCCTTTTCCTGCGACTCCAAATGCCAGTATATCTTGCTGTATTAAGCTGATCAGGAAATTCAATGCCTTTACATCGGCGCCTGCGTCTTTTGCGAGTTTCTCAACGCCGCCGTAATCCGCTAACAGCTTGTCAATGTTGTCCTTGGTTATTTTTTCCAACCCGCTCGGCTGCAGTTTAAGGAATGCGTTCCATATCGGGACATCTTTCGATAAACAGAAATTGTAAGTCTTATCATCCTCAGGGTTAACAACAATGCCATAGGCACATGGAGTTTTAATAGCGACATACCACAGATCATTTTTGCGGAATCCTTCCATGCCTGCCAGAAGCGCGGAATTTGAACTTAGAACGGTGTTTGTATTTTCAGTGCTCATTTCCCCTCATTATCTCCAATTATTGTTTCACACCAGGATCCTTAGTGTTTCCGGTGAAGTCAAAAGTCGCATTGGCAGCAGCCGCTGCTCCTTTCTGTGTTCCATTAGGTGCTATTTCATTTTGTTTGTTTTTACTCGCTCCTTGCTCTTCTTTAACTTGCTCGCCTAGTTGGCGTCCATTATCCCCAGCTTTTATGATCTTCTTTTCCAGCGGTGGCAGATCTTTTGTAAGGTCAGAAGTATCTCCCCCCAGAGCCTTAGTAATTCCATTATAAACATCCTTTAGAGAAGGATAAGCATCTTCATTAAACTCCTTCTTTAATGCTTCAAACTCACCTTGGGCTTTGGGCATATTTTTCTTGTCCAAGATCAGATTTGTAATTTCCAAGTATTTTCGTTCAAATTCTTCTTGAGGTCCACAGCCTTTCACGGAAGAGGAATTGACCCAGCCGGTCTTTCCCTCATTGGTCGTAACCAAATACCAAACCTTACTATCTTTAAGCTTTATTCCATCTTCTTTTTTCTCTATCCAAAATATTTCAGCATCTTTATTAACTATAATTTCCGGATTACTCGCTTTATTATTAGCGTCAGCCCTAAGCGTTAAAGTTTTATCGGTAACTTGAAGCACGTGCCCCCCCCTCAATGCCTCCGCATATTTCTCAGTTGCCTCATAGCGGCTTATCTCATCTTTATTCTTTTGATAGACCAGGACATTTTCATCTTTTAATATTTTGCCATTACTATCAACATAAAGCTTGTTTTGGCTTGAGTAATACTCTTTTCCCTCTGCAGCTAACTTTTTTACCTCTACAAGATAATCGTTCGCTTCCCTAATAAATTTAGGGGCGTTTGCATCTTTAGGGTCTTTTCCTGCGCTTTCGATATTTCCTTGGGCTAACCCGAACAGTATATCTATTTTTACCGCTTTTGCTTGAATTGTTTCTTTTTCATTTAGAGTTGAACCCGCAATCAATTTATCCAGTTCATCCAAGGCGCCTGAATAATTTGGATTCTCTTTCATTTTTGGCGATCCACTGGGATCTGTATCATAGATAAATGCTGCAACTTTAGTGAACTTGTTATTATCTATCGGATCTCCCTTGTAGCCGGCTGCTTCCCCCCCCTTCACCGACTCCCAATCTTTCGCGCCTGGAAATACCCACACAAGATAATCCTCCGTACTCGCGGAAGAAGGTTTTCCTAAGCTCTTTGCTTCCAGCATGATCCTTGCCCGTTCATCGTCCTTTAACTGCCCTAAAAAGCTCAAAGTAATTAAGAAGGCACCTAACTCTTTATCATTGAGAGCTGTGTCATCAGTAGCTTCTTTCCCAAGATTTTTAAGGATCGAAGTAGCGGCAGCCTTTATATTAAGATCCGTAATACTATCAAGTAATGTTTTGGCGCCTGCTCCCTTCAGCGAACTTCCATTAAACCTCCTGACCGCTTCTCCTTTATTTACTACCGCAAATTTATTTGCCGTTAGATAGGCTCCGATAACGGCTCCCTCTTGGTTGGTTCCCTTTGCAATGTCTTCGATAGTACCTTTTTGAAATTTTTCAGCATCTTCTGCTGTGATGTATCCGGCTCCCTTTACTGTTCCATTTTTTTTAACTTTATTGACAGCTCCCCCCACACTTAAAAGATTAAAAGCTTGTTTTGTCATTCCGAGTTTCTGGGCTTCGTCCCAACTCAATTTCCCATCTTCTAAATCCTTGCGAAGCTCAACTTCTTTTTCTTGATTATTTCCTACCCATTTTATAAGAAGGCGGTAAATGGCGTTTTCTTTTTTGACATCCTCTGAAATTACAACTGTAGCTGTATTTTCACCGGCCCCTCCGCTCGGTGCAAGATTAGCCTCTGGATTTGTTGCAGGCGCTTGAACAGAATTTTCTTGGGTTACATTTACACTAGACGTGGTGGCCGCTGCGCTTACTTGAGTGTTCGCTGATTGTTTTGTTCCCGATTTTGCTTTCTCTGTTTTTTTAGTTTCTTTTTGTTTCTCTTCAGGTTTTACTTTTATTTGCTCTTTGGTCCCCTGATCCTTTAGGGTCGGGCTCACACCTGTTATTGTATTAGTACTTATTTTTTCTACCATATTTTCCATCCCCCTTTATAACAAAACAAAGCCCGATAATTGGCTGACGGCTAACAGCTCGTTCGCTCCGCTCACTTACAGCCGTTTGCCGTGAGCCGTACGCCGTTAGCTATTATTATTATCGTGTCTTTAAGCCAAAAACTTGCATGGATTTTAGCTGACGGCTGACAGCTAACGGCTCGTTCGCTTCGCTCACTTACGGCTGTTAACTGTAAGCCGCCTGCCTGCCGGCAGGCAGGTAAGCTTTTCGCCTTTTCCCCTCTGATATACTGATAATCTGATGATCTGATATTCTGACCCATATTCCCCTCTACTATATATATCGTCAAAATTGGGTGAAAATTTCAGGTTTAAAGCCATTAAAATAGAGATGGGAGACGTTTTCACATCTCGCATCTCACACCTCGCATCTCCTATGTATGCGTTCTTATTCCTCATCGTCCTTAAAGACCTCTTTTTCCATGAATTCATAGTCCTTTTCCCACGTTTTATCCCCGTTTTCCGCTGATCTTTGGGCCATTTCCTTGAATTCCGCGTTCCTGTCCGCGAACCACTCGTAAACCCAGGCGAATTTCTCGAGCGGGTTCTCGTCCCAGGGCTGCTTTTTCCTCTTCCCGTTATCCACGATCATCTCCCCGAAAACGTCCTCGTTCCTGGCAAGGGATTTGAGGCTGAACCTGTCAAGAAGGTCCTGCCACCTGTCCTTGGGGACCTCTATCTTCATTGTCGCTATCTGGTACATCCTGTTCCCGGGCGCGAAATACTTCCTGAATTCGGTCATGTTGTATCCGCTGTCAGCGATGAATTTCATGAATTTGGCCATTTCCAGGTTGAAATGGTTCACAGCGTGGCCTATTTCGTGGGTAAGAACCTCCGGGATCTCCCTGGTTTCCAGGTTGTCGAACAGGTATATTCGCTTATTATCGCTGTCGTAAGCGCCTCCCGCGTGGACAAGCGCCTTAAGGAGCCGCACCCTCCCTTCCTTGTTCTTTACTATCTGCTTTACCCCTATAAGATGTTGCCTTCTTTTCTTCTTATTAAATCTCTTAAGGACCTCTTCGATGACAAGAACCTCCGGGGTGATGAATTTGACGTCCGTATCAAGCAGCTCTATCCCGAATTCCTTGGAGATCCTTTTTCTAATAGGTACGCCGTCCGGGACAGGGATCGCATCCGGTACTGTCTTCGGCGCGACAGAAGTCGCCACCAGAGTGTAATTTACAGGCGTCGTCAGGACGCTATTTATGCGTGATATTTCCATTTATTTCTTCTTGAGATCTTCATTTCTTCTTGAGATCTTCATGGAGCTGAACCAAAACATCCAAGATTAGATCGTCCCTCTTTCCGGATTTAACTTCTTGAATTGGCTCCTTGATCGACTTGCGGGATTGATTTTGCCAATCTGCGATTTCCTTATTTTTTAAATCTTTATTTTGAGCTCGGGCTGACTTAATATCGCTTTCTTCCTGAGGCTTATACTCCTTCCAAACATAATACCCATAAAGCCCTCTTAGTTCTTTTATAACTTCGTCATATTTCATCTTCCCATAGCGCGATTCGATTCTGGCCGATAATTCATGAACTAATCTTTTACCCTTTGAATCCAGAGAAGATAAAGACTTGCCTTTAATAATCTCCTCAAAAATTGGAGCTAAAGTATCCCTTTCCTTTTGCCCCATATCCAGATAAATAGCATATGATCGAGCCAGGGCAAAGGGGGTCTGGGTTGGATAGGTATCGGTATCATTTTCATAGTTGCCTTTAAGGGAAGCAGCTAAGAATTTAGAGGAGTCTATATCTTTTAAAGCTTCTTCCGGGTTGAGCCCTAAAATTTGAAGAGCGCCCCCTATAGTAGCTTCACAAGCTTTGATCTCTTTCTCCAGGTCCTTCATTGCATTTTTAGAGTATTCTCCTAGCTTGGGTGAATAATTTAGAAGTTTCTGGCAGGCCTTTAATCCGGCCAGATATGCCAGCCCTTCGTCGATGGTGCTACTTAAAAGTTTGGGATTATCAAGGTGGCGCTTGCCCCAGTAAGCATGGAAGGTCTCGTGAATTATAACCTCGATGAGACGGAAGAGGAAAGGCATATGACTGTATCCGGCCTCCGGTTTTTCAATATATGTATCAATCTGGACAATTGGTAAGCCCGTGACCGCATTCCCCCCTGGACTTTCGCTGCCAGTTAAACCATCAGTACTTCTGGAAATTAGATTTGGAGTTAAAATCATGTACTTAACATTGTCTTTCACAAATTGGTAATAGCTATAGCCCGGCTTCATCTCGATTTTCCTAAGAAGATCGATTAAGGGTTGGGGAAGGGTGTCCGGAGTAACTACTACTGGAGATCCCTTTTGGTTGATTTCCCTAAGATCGGCCGGTTTGAAGGCGGGCTGCGGAACTTTATTTTCGACTTCGTTTTTAATGGCTTCGATCTCTTCTTTAGGGATCCCCAGCTGGCCGGCAACCCCGATATAGCCACTAAGTAGTGTGAGAAACGCATCTATCCTTTGAGAGTCTAGCCGGCTTCCTGGCTGGAATAAATATTTTAAAAACACATGGTAAAGGTTTTTTATTTCTTCCCTGACCTGTGATCTTACCTCCGCATCATCGGTTTTTTCTGGGGACACTGCTACGCACTGAATTTTATATAGCGCTGCTGAGTGCTCAAAAGAGGAAATGTATTGATTCAAGCTGTTTACCCCTATATTCTCTTCCGTAAAAAGTCCTTTATGAACTGCCAGAGACTGCAGGGCCGTCTGCTCCCGAGTTAATTTTACCCTCTCCGGGGTTCCCCAGATCGAGGCCTGAATCTTATCCTGATAATCGATAATCCTGGCAAATATTTTCTCTCGGGCGACTCCTCTATTTTCAGGCCAGTTTTCAACTTTGTCCTCGGGGTTAAGGTATTTTTCAAATGCCTTATTGCCTGCAGGAACAACTTCTTCCTTTATTTTTCCCTGGGTTTGCAGATGATCCAAAGCCCATCCGAAGGCATCGATGCGCTTAACTAAGCTGGAGTTGGTGAGGCTTACTTTTCCATCATAATTCTTAATTTGTTCTTCTAATAAAAAGCTGTATCTTTTTAATAATTTTTCTTTAGAAACTTCACCTTGCAAAAACCTTTGGATCAGATCACGATCCGCCGGATTTAAATCCGGATTATTGATCCTGGCCTGCCAGATTTTATCTGAGCTATTAGCTTTTACTGAATTTATCCTTTCAACAAATGCCATTCAAAACCTCCGCTAACAAAAAAGGTGCTCCTTTTCGTCTCACTAATAGTGATATATTTCTCGATATAACAGGTAAAACCATCAAACAGGCACACCTGTTCTTAATAGTATTATCGGAGGAAAGAGGGGGAAACTTGCGTCCTCACTCCTAGCCTCTCTCCTATAAAATAGGAGAGAGGAAACGCAACTGGAGTAAAGTTTCCCTTCTCCATGAAATGGAGAAGGGCTAGGGATGAGGTTACTTGACCAGCATCGTCCCTATGCCGCGGTTGGTGAATATCTCAAGGAGAAGGGAATGCTGAAGTTTGCCGTCGATTATGTGCACGCGGCCAACGCCGGATGTTATGGCATCCAGGCCGTAGCTGACCTTCGGGATCATTCCGCCCGAAATGACCCCCTTTTTGATCATTGCCTTTGCGCTGTCCAGATCGATCTGGGACAGGAGCTTCCCGCTCTTATTAAGCACTCCGGCAACATCCGTCATCAATATCAATTTATCGGCCTCAAGTATCTTCGCGATGGCCGAAGCCGCGGTATCTGCGTTGATGTTGTAAAGCTTATTGTCGGAGCCGATCCCTATCGATGAAACGACCGGTATTTTCCCTTTTTTCAGGACCTTGAATATCTTCGCTTTCTTTATCCTGTCAACCTCGCCAACGAAACCGATATCGATCTTCTTGTTAACAAGGAGCTTTTTGGCCTTGATCAATCCGCCTTTTCTGCCCGAAAAACGGCTGGAGAATCCGCCGTGTTTTTTTATCAATTTTGCAATGTCGGAATTGACCCGCGAGAGAGAACGCTCAACGACCTTCATCGTCTCGGGGCTTGTCTTGCGGAATCCCATGACGAATTCCACCTTGATCTTCTTCTTTTCTAGCATCCTGTTGATCTCTTTGCCCCCGCCGTGCACAAGTATCACCTTTATCCCGACAAGGTTTAGCAGGACGATGTCCTGTATTACTTTGTCCTTCAGCTCCGGGTCCGTCATCGCCGCCCCGCCGTATTTTACGACAAACAGCTTGCCGTGGAATTTCCGCAAGTACGGCAACGCCTCAATTACAGCCTCAGCTCTTTTGATTAGGAATTTATACATCTCTCATCTCGCATCTCTCATCTCGTTTCTTTATGTGTGATACTTCGCATTTATCTTCACATAATCGTAAGTCAGGTCACAACCCCATGCTGT
>Ga0315286_10002585_pt1 | contig 16911 bp, 9 predicted proteins | sample YL17G10_0_MG_FD_205038 | JGI IMG/M metagenome (GOLD analysis project Ga0315286, IMG submission 205038) | Sediment microbial communities from Yellowstone Lake, YNP, Wyoming, USA - YL17G10_0 | ecosystem: Environmental > Aquatic > Freshwater > Lake > Sediment | place: USA: Wyoming | collected...
CGAGCAGGTCTTCAAGAACTCGCTCACCACGCTCCCGATGGGCGGCGGCAAGGGCGGCTCGGACTTCGATCCGAAGGGCAAGAGCGACAACGAAGTCATGCGCTTCTGCCAGAGCTTCATGACCGAGCTGCAGCGCCACATCGGTCCCGACACCGACGTCCCGGCTGGCGACATCGGCGTGGGCGGCCGCGAGATCGGCTTCATGTTCGGCCAGTACAAGCGGCTGCGCAACGAGTTCACGGGCGTGCTCACGGGCAAGGGCCTGAACTGGGGCGGCTCGCTCATCCGGCCAGAGGCCACGGGCTACGGCTCGGTGTACTTCGCCGAGGAGATGCTCAAGACCCGCAAGCAGTCCTTTGCCGGCAAGGTCTGCCTGGTCTCCGGCAGCGGCAACGTTTCCCAGTACACCATCCAGAAGCTGCTCGACCTGGGTGCGAAGCCGGTGACGCTGTCCGACTCGAACGGCGTCATCTACGACGCCGACGGCATCGACCGCGAGAAGCTCGCGTTCGTGATGGACCTCAAGAACGCGCGCCGCGGCCGCATCAAGGAGTACTCGGATAAGTTCAAGAGCGCGAAGTTCATCCCCACGGACGCGAAGCTCGACTGCAACCCGCTCTGGGACCTCAAGGCGGACTGCGCCTTCCCCAGCGCGACCCAGAACGAGATCAACGCCAAGGACGCCGCCAACCTGCTCAAGAATGGTGTCTTCGTGGTGTCCGAGGGTGCCAACATGCCCACCACGCTCGAGGGCGCGAAGCTCTTCCTCGATGCGAAGATCCTTTACGGCCCGGCGAAGGCGGCCAACGCCGGCGGCGTGGCCACCTCCGGCCTCGAGATGTCGCAGAACAGCATCCGCCTCTCCTGGACCCGCGCGGAAGTGGACGAGCGGCTCCACAACATCATGATCGCCATCCACAAGAACTGCTTCGAGACCGCGGAGAAGTACGGCACTCCGGGCAATCTGGTGAACGGCGCCAACATCGGCGGCTTCCTCAAGGTCGCCAATGCGATGATGGACCAGGGTCTCGTCTAAAGCGTATCTTCACGATCCAGGGGCGCGGGGTGGAAACCTCCACTCCGCGCCTTCTATTTTCGGAGGTGACTCGTGGATGACGCGGCGCCCCGCCTGCCGGATCCCGCGCCGGGCGGCACCCTGCAGGGCTTCCAGGACCTGATGCCCTGGCGGGTGCAGGACATCCTGCTGGTCTCAAGCCTCTACGACGCCTTCACGCTGCAGGAGGACGGGCGGCTCAACGAGCTCATCCTGAGCGAGTACCTCGACCTCAACCTGCATCACACGCCGGGCATCACCCACGTCTCGAGCGGCGCCGAGGCGCTGGCTATGGCCTGCGAGCAGCCGCGCTTCAACCTCATCGTCACCACGATCCAGACCGGCGACATGGAAGCCACCGATCTGGCCCGCGCGGTGCGTGCGGCCGGCCTCGACGTGCCGGTCGTGGTGCTGGCCTACGACGATCGCGAGCTGAGCGACTTCGTCGCACGCACCGACACCGCGGGCATCGAGCGCTGCTTCCTGTGGCAGGGCAACGCGCGCATCCTGCTCGCGATCGTCAACACCATCGAAGACCAGCGCAACGCCGCCCACGACACCCGCACGACCGGGGTGCGCGTCATCCTCCTGGTCGAGGACAACATCCGCTACTACTCCTCGTTCCTGCCGACGATCTACACCGAGATCATCCGCCAGTCCGAGCGGCTCATCAGCGAGGGCGTGAACCTCTCCCACAAGCTGGTGCGGCTGCGTGCCCGTCCCAAGATCCTCCTGTGCACGACTTTCGAGGAGGCCTGGGAGCGCTTTCTCGAGCACCGCGACCACCTGCTGGGCATCATCACCGACGTGGAATTCCCGCGCGGCCGCGAGCTGTCGGGCGAAGCCGGCTTCGAGCTGGCCCGCATGGCGCGCCAGCGCACGCCCGACCTGCCCATCCTGATCCAGTCGGGCCGCGCGGAGTTCGCCGCTCGCGCGCAGGCGGCGGGCATGCCCTTCCTGCTCAAGGGCTCGGACGCCATGCTCCACGACCTGCGCCGCTTCCTGGTCGAGCAGTTCGCCTTCGGCGACTTCGTCTTCAGGTTGCCCGACGGGCGCGAGGTGGATCGCGTCGCCGACCTCAAGTCGCTCGAAGCAAAGCTGCAGACCGTGCCCGCAGAGAGCGTCGGCTACCACGCCGAGCGGAACCACTTCTCCAACTGGCTCACCGCCCGCACCGAGTTCGCGCTGGCCCACCGGCTGCGCCCGCGCAAGGTCCAGGACTACGCGAACCTCGAAGGGCTTCGTGACGACCTGGTGGACTCGATCGCCGGCTACCGGCGCGAGCAGGCCGAATCGCTGGTCGGGGATTTCGACCGCGCGACGTTCGACCCCGAGTCGCCCTTCTTCCTGCGCATCGGCGGAGGCTCGCTCGGCGGCAAGGCGCGGGGCCTCGCCTTCGTGCGGCGCCTGCTCGGCCTGCGCCAGCTGAACCGCCGTTTCCCCGGAGTGCACATCGGCGTGCCGGCGGCGGTGGTCCTGGCCACCGACGTGTTCGACCGCTTCCTGGTCGAGAACGACCTGCTCGACCTCTCCCTGCACTCGAGCGACGAAGATGAGATCCAGCGGCGCTTCCTCGCCGCCCGCTTCCCCGGCGACGTGCTCGCCAACCTCGAGGCGTTCCTCGCTGCCGTGAGCTGCCCGCTGGCGGTGCGGTCCTCGAGCCTGCTCGAGGACTCGCAGCACCAGCCGTTCACCGGAGTCTACGAGACCTTCATGCTGCCGAACCACGACCCCGACCCGCGCGTGCGGCTCGCACGGCTCCTGGACGCCATCCGCCGCGTGTACGCTTCCACCTTCAGCCGTCACGCGCGGGGCTACCTGCGCGCCACGCCCTACCGGCTCGAGGAGGAGAAGATGGCGGTCATCCTGCAGAAGGTCGTCGGCGCGCCCCACGGCGGGCGCTTCTACCCGGACTTCTCCGGCGTGGCCCGTTCCTTCAACTTCTATCCCACGCCACCGCTCAAGTCCGAGGACGGCGTGGCCGCCGTGGCGCTGGGCATGGGGCGCTCGGTGGTCGAGGGCGAGAAGTGCCTGTCCTTCTGCCCGCGCTACCCGCAGCACCTGCTGCAGTTCTCCTCCGTGAAGGACATGGTCAGGAACTCGCAGCGCCAGTTCTGGGCGTTGGAGCTGGATCCCGCCGCGGGCGGGGACCCCGAGCGCGAGCTGCGAGAGAGCCGCTTCGACCTGGAGGTGGCCGAGGCCGACGGGACGCTCCTGGCACTCGGCTCCACCTACTCGCCGGAAGACAGCGCGGTCTACGACGGGCTGTCGCGGCCCGGCGCGCGCCTGGTCTCGTTCGCGCCCGTGCTCAAGCACGGCGTCTTCCCGCTCGCCGAGATCCTCGAGGCGCTGCTCGACATCGCCGGACGCGGCATGAACCGCGCCACCGAGATCGAGTTCGCGGTGCGCCTCGACGTGCCGCCCGGGCAGCCGCGCGAGTTCGGCTTCCTGCAGATGCGCCCGCTCGTGCTGGCGCGCGAGACCGCGGCGCTCGAGCTCGACGACGCCGATCCCGCGCGGCTCCTGTGCCTGAGCGCGAAGGTGCTGGGCAACGGCCAGGTGGACGGCCTGCGTCACGTGGTGGTCGTGGACTTCCACCGCTTCGACCGCGCGCAGAGCCGCTCGGCCGCCCGCGCCGTGGCGCGCTTCAACGCCGAGCTGCTCTCCCGCGGCGCACCCTACCTGCTGATCGGTGTGGGACGCTGGGGCTCGACCGACCCGTGGCTCGGCATCCCCGTCACCTGGGACGAGATCTCCGGAGCGCGCGTCATCGTCGAGGCCGGGTTCCGCGACTTCCGCGTCACGCCCTCGCAGGGCAGCCACTTCTTCCAGAACCTGACCTCGTTCCAGATCGGCTACTTCACCGCCAACCCGGAACATGGCGAAGGCTTCGTGGACTGGGACTGGCTCGCGGCCCAGCCCGCCGAAGCCGTGGAGGGCCACGTGCGCCTGCTGCGCTTCGAACAGCCGCTGCTGGTGCGCATGAACGGCCGCCAGAACCGCGGCGTCATCTACAAGCCCGGATCGTGAGCGCATACTGGCGGACCGGACTCGGCCTGTGAGTTCCCGGGCCGGCTGGTGCGGATTCGCTTGACCGCATCGGACGCGGCACACCCGCTTCCGCCTCCCGAGAGCCGGGCAGACCGTACGTTCGTCTCGAGACTCGCCGTCATCCGACGGCCCGCATCGTGTCCCAGGTACGACCCGGATGACGGAAGCCACCCACGCGGGGTGGCTTCCGCTTCCTGCGGTGCTTCGGCGGGCGGCCTGCCAGCTGCGACCCTCCAGTCTAGCGCCTCTCCCGCGCGGTACGTCAGGGCGTGAAGGCCCGTCCGCTCACGAGGCCTTCTCCGCGCCCGTGCCATCACGCCGCAGCCGGCGTCCGATCACGTCCACCAGGATGTAGAGCAGGAGCAGAATCACGGCCGCAGCCACGAACCATGCGAGCTTGTCCTTCAGCACTCGCACCATCGCGCCCGGGTCCTGGAGCAGTTGCTTCTCCTCCCCCAGCACCTTCGCGCCGAACCAGGCCAGCACGGTGGACCACGCGAAGGAGCCCAACAGGGTCATGGTCGTGAAGATCCTGAAGTTCATGCGCGCCGCGCCCGCGGGGAGCGAGACCAGGTGCCGCACGACCGGCAGCAGGCGCGCGAAGAAGATGCCGGCTGCGGAGTAACGGTTGATCCAGCCCTCGGCCAGCAGCCACTTCTTCTCGGGCACGAACACGTAGCGGCCGTAGCGCAGCAGCAGCGGTCGCCCAAGCGAGCGCGCCACCCAGTAGGAGAGCGCCGAGCCCGCCCACGAGCCCAGGGTGGCCGCGGCCACCACGCCCCAGAAGTTCATGTGCCCCTGCGTCGCCAGGTAGGCTGCCGGAGGGATCACGACCTCGCTCGGCAGCGGGAACACGGTGGACTCGATGGCCATGAGCGCGAACACGCCTGCGTAGCCCCACTTCAGCGTGAGGTCGAACCAGACCGTCAGGAGCGAGTGGAACATGTCAGGCGGGCCCGATGGGTGCGGCGATCATGATTCTGCAGGATGTCGCAGGGGCCGCACTGGCGTCAAACGTCAAACAGACGGGTCCCCGCTCGGCGGACGCGGGGACCGGCCCCCGGATGCACCACGGGCGCGCCCTGCGAGGGACGCGCCCGAGGACCGTGGGAGATGTCGTCAGCGCGTGTACTTCGCCTTGAATTCTCCGAAGGAGAGCGACTCCACATCGGTCTTGGCGAGCGCCGTCACTTCGAGGACGAGATCGCTGTAATCGTTGTCGGTCTGCGCCTGGTCCCGCGGGCCGGGCATCGCACCCGAATCGTCGTCCTCGAAGCATACGAGCCACGTGCCCTGCCCCTTGAGACTCGAGAGGTCGAAGATCAGTGCCTGCACATCGCCGCCCGATGGGGGGTGCAGCGCCCCCGCACCATCTGGGCCGGGGTCGTTGAAACTGCGGTTCGTGAAGAACCGCTTCGGCCAGTGACTGTCGCCCGAGCTGCCATCGCCAATCGCCTCGCCGGGACGGCTGCGAATCAGGTAGAAGCCGAACCGCGATACGGGCTTCCTGAATCTCACGACCGCAACTGCGCCGGTCTTCACCTGGCCGTCGAAGAGCGATCCGTCGTGGATGCCGTTGTCCCGGAGGACCGGGGTCTTGGTCTTCTCCTCGTACCAGCCCACCTGACCGTAGACGCCGTTCCCGGAGACCACCGTGACCAGCAGAGCCGAAAACCGGTTGTCATACCAGAACCACGGGTCCGGATCGCCGGCCCTCGCGCCCACGAAGTCCGCAGCCACATCGATCTGGCCCGCACCGTAGAGGCCGTCCACGACCGCCTGGAGGCTCCTGCTCGGACCGCCCCAGGAATCCCCAAAGACGACAGTCACGACAGCCTGAGAAGGAACGGCAATACCAAGTCCAGCGCCGACGGACAGGGTGAGCAGAAACCCGGTCAAGCCGCGCATTGACCATCTCTCCCGGCTTGGAGGAAACAAAGCATCAGGCCTCTGGGGGAGTTCGCCCGTCAGTTGCAGGGCGGTGTTCCGCGCTCCAAGGGGGGGGAAAGGGGAGACGCAGAACTCTTACCGGCAAGAAGCCTATCAAAAGAAGAACTGACCCGTCAATCAGGGCTGTATCTTAGTGATGCTCGATCCGGGATGGGGATTCACCCGCGATGGACACGGGACGGAATCCCCCTGGAGGCCTCCGGCGACGGGCGGGCGTCCCCACTGACCGGCCTAGAGGTGGATGGCCCGCTTCCCCACCGCCAGTGCCGCTTCCTTCACGGCCTCGGGCAGGGTCGGGTGGGCGTGGACCGAGCGTGCCACGTCCTCGGCGCTCGCCCCCATCTCCATCGCGAAGGCGAGCTCGGCGATCAGGTCGCTCGCGCGCGGCCCCACGATGTGCGCCCCCAGGATCCGATCGGTCCGGGCATCGGCCACGATCCTCACCTGCCCGTCCTTCTCCCCCATCGCCCTGGCGCGGCCGTTGGCCAGGAATGGGAACGCGCCCACGGCGACCTCGATGCCACGTTCCCTCGCGTCGTCCTCGGAGAGTCCCACGCTCGCGAACTCGGGCCAGGTGTAGACCACGCTCGGAACACACTCGTAGGCCACGTGTCCCGCCCGGCCCATCATGCGCTCCACCGCCGCCACGCCTTCCTCTGCCGCCTTGTGCGCGAGCATGGGACCCGGGATGACGTCGCCGATCGCCCAGATGCCGGGCATGCTCGTGCGCCAGGTCGCGTCCACCAGGATGCGGCCCTGCTCGTCCATCCGCACGCCCAACTCGCGCGCGCCGAGACCCTCGGTGAAGGGCCTGCGCCCCACCGCCACGAGGAGCACGTCGCACTCCTCCTCGCGGGTCTCCCCGCCCTGGGCCACGGTGACACGCACGTGCTCGCCCTCGACTACGGCCTTCTGCGCCGAGGCACCGAAGCTGAACGTGATCCCCTGCTTCTCGATCGCGCGCTGCAGCAGCGCCGCGCCCGTCCGGTCCATCCCCGGCACGATGCGGTCCATGAACTCCAGCACGTGGACCTCGCTGCCGAGCCGTCTCCAGACCGAGCCCAGCTCGAGCCCGATGGCTCCGGCCCCCACCACCAGCAGCCGCCGCGGCACCTCGGGCAGCACGAGCGCGCCGGTCGAGTGGACGATGCGCCGGCCGTCGAAGGCGATGCCCGGCAGCGCGGCGGGCCGGCTCCCCGTGGCGACCAGGATGCGCTCGGTCGCCAGCGCCTCCATCCCCTGCTCGCCCGCGACCTCGACCGTCCCGGCCGCGGCGATCCGCCCCGTCCCGGTGAAGCGGGCCACCTCGTTCTTGCGGAACAGTCCCTCGACGCCGCGCGTCAACTCGCGCACAACCTGGTCCTTGCGCTTCATCATGGCCGCGAGGTCCAGCTCGACGGAGGTCAGGATGCCGTGAGCCGCGGCGTGGTCGCGCGCGAAGGCGAAGTGCTCGCTCGAGTCGAGCAGGGCCTTGCTGGGGATGCAGCCCACGTTCAGACAGGTGCCACCAAGACTGACGTGCTTCTCGACGCACGCCACCTTCAGCCCGAGTTGCGCGGCCCGGATGGCGGCGACGTAACCACCAGGCCCGGAGCCGATGACGACGAGGTCGAAGCGGTCGCGGTCGGTCATGAAGCGGATCTCCTTCGTTCTCCCGGATGCCCGGCAGTCGCACGGTGGTGGCCACCCGGCGGGGTGGGCCCTCCAGCGCGGCCCGGTATCTCAGACGTCCAGCAACAGGCGCTCGGGGTCTTCGAGCCGCTCCTTCACCTTCACCAGGAAAGTGACCGACTGCTCGCCGTCCACGATGCGGTGGTCGTAGGAGAGCGCGAGGTACATCATCGGCCGGATCACGACCTGGTCGGCCACGGCCACCGGGCGTTTCTCGATCTTGTGCATGCCGAGGATGCCGCTCTGCGGCGGGTTGAGGATGGGCGTGGACAGCAGCGAACCGAAGATGCCGCCGTTCGAGACCGTGAAGGTGCCGCCTGCCAGGTCGTCGAGCGAGAGCCGGTGCGCGCGCGCCTTCCCGGCCAGGCGCGCGATCTCACGCTCGAGTTCCACGAAGCAGAGCCGGTGCGCGTCGTGGATGACCGGCACCACCAGGCCGCGGTCGGTCTGCACCGCCACGCCGAGGTTGACGAAATCGTGGTAGACGAGGTCGGTGCCCCGGACCATGGCGTTCAACTCGGGGACCTCGCGCAGCGCCTGCACGCAGGCACGCCCGAAGAAGCTGGTCAGGCCGAGCTTCACGCCGTGCTGCTGCTCGAAGCCCTCGCGCCGGCGCGCGCGCAACTCGACGATCGCGCTCATGTCCACCTCGTTGAAGGTGGTCAGGATCGCGGCCGTGTGCTGCGCCTGCACCAGGCGCTCGGCGATGCGCTGGCGGATGCGATTCATCGGCACGATGCGCTCGCCGGCTTCCGCGGGAGCGGCGGGCGCGGGCGAGGACGCCGGGGCGGGCGCCGCCGGCGCGGCGGGGCGGGCGGGGACCGCAGGGCAGACCGCTGCCTGCTCGAGGTGCCGCAGCGCGTCCTCCTTGAGCAGTCGCCCGCCGGGGCCCGTCCCCTTCACGGACGCCGGGTCGAGCCCGTGCTCCTCGACGAGGCGCCGCACGGCGGGGCCGAACGGGGCCGCGGTCGCAGCGGCCAGCGGAGCCGGAGCGGCCACCGCGGGCGTCGCCAATCGCGGCGCGGCCGCCGCTGCAGGCGCGGCGGGCGCAGTGACCGCAACGGTCGGAGCGACGACTCGCGCCGGAGCCGTTGCCGATGCCACGCCGGGCTCGATGCGGGCCAGCAGTTCGTCCATCCGCACCACGTCGCCCACCTTGCGCGCGTGGCGCAGCACGCCGCTCTCCGTGGCGGAGATCTCCACCGCAGCCTTGTCGGTCTCCAGCGTGGCGATGGGCTCGTCCAGGCGCACGGCCTCGCCGTCCCCCTTGAGCCACTCGACAAGCGTGGCGTCCGCGATGGACTCCGCGAGCCGCGGGACCTTGACTTCGACGCTCACGACGCTTCTCCTTCCCGGCTCCCCGCCGGCGCGGGCGCCTTGCGCGCGGGCCCGAACTCCGCGAGGGCGCGCTCCAGCAGCGCGCGCTCCTGCTCGACGTGGACGTGGTAGTTGCCTGCGGCCGGCGTGGGCGAGGCCTTGCGCGCCACGAGCCGCAGGCGCGTGCCCGGCGACAGCACGCCCTCGATCCGGTGGCGCGTGCTGCGCCAGGCTCCCATGTTGGCCGGCTCCTCCTGCACCCAGCGGACCTCGCACGCGTTCGAGTAACGGCGGAACAGCGCATCGAGCTCGGCGCGCGGGAACGGGTAGAGCTGCTCGACCCGCACCACCGCCGCCGGCAGGTCCGGCCGCGCGGCGCGCGCCTCCTCGAGGGCATAGCAGAGCTTGCCCGAAGCGAGCAGGATCCCACGCACCGCGCCCGGGTCCCGCACCCCCGCGTCGTCGATCACGGTGCGGAAGTGCCCGTCCGTGAAGTCCCGGACCGGCGAGACCGCCGAGCGGTGTCGCAGCAGGCTCTTCGGGCTCATGATGACCAGCGGCTTGCGGAAGCGCCGGTGCATCTGGCGCCGCAGCGCGTGGAACAGCTGCGCCGGAGTGGTGAGATTCACGACCTGGAGGTTGCAGCGCGCGCAGAGCTCCAGGAAGCGCTCGAGCCGCGCGCTCGAGTGCTCCGGCCCCTGGCCCTCGTAGCCGTGCGGCAGCAGCAGCGTCAGGCCGGACATGCGCCGCCACTTGGACTCCGCGCTCGCCATGAACTGGTCCAGATAGACCTGGGCCACGTTCACGAAATCGCCGAACTGCGCCTCCCACACGACCAGCGTCTGCGGGTCGGCGGTGCTGTAGCCATACTCGAAGCCGACCGGCGCCGACTCGGCCAGCGGCGTGTCGAAGATCTCGAAGCGGCCCTGCGCGCCGGCCAGGTGCTGCAGCGGGACGTGCAGGCCGCCATCCTCCGCGTCGTGCAGCACCGCGTGGCGGTGACTGAAGGTGCCGCGCCCGGTGTCCTGCCCGCTCAGGCGCAGGTGGTGGCCTTCGAGCAGCAGGGTGCCGAACGCGAGCGCCTCGCCCAGCCCCCAGTCCACCCGGTCCCGTTCCAGCATCCTCAGGCGCTCGGCCGCGAGGGCCGCGACCTTGCGATGCGGATGGAACCCGGGCGGCACCTCGGCGAGCGTGTGCACCACCCGTTGGAGCCGCTCGCGCGGCACCGCGGTCTCGGCCGTCCAGTCCTCGCCGGCCCACTCGAACCCCTTCCAGGCGCCGCCCAGCGCCCGCGAGGGCGACGCGGACCGCCCGGCACGGGCGCGCCGGTGGGCCGCCTGGAACGCCGCCGCGAGCTCGCCCCGCAGGGCCTCGAGCCCGGCGGCTTCGAGGACGCCCTCGCGCTCGAGCCGCTCCGCGTAGAGCCGCGAGACCGTGGGGTGCGTGGCCACCTTCCGGTACATGACCGGCTGGGTGAAGGTCGGGTCGTCCAGCTCGTTGTGTCCGTGCTTGCGGAAGCACACCAGATCCACGAACACATCGCGCTTGAACCGCTGCCGGTACTCGAGCGCGAGCCGGATGATGTGCACCACCGCTTCCGGGTCGTCGGCGTTCACGTGGAACACGGGCGCATCCCCGACCCGCGCCACGTCGGTCGGATAGCGCGAGGTGCGCGCGTCCGCGGGCGAGGTGGTGAAGCCGATCTGGTTGTTCACGATGACGTGCACCGTGCCGCCCGTGTCGTAGTGCGGGAGCGCGGACATGGCCAGCGTCTCGGTCACGATGCCCTCGCCCGCGAAGGCGGCATCGCCGTGGAGCAGCACCGGCAGGCAGCGCATCGGTCCGGCATCGCCCATGCGGTCCTGCTTGGCCCGCACCGCCCCGAGCACGACCGGGTTCACGAACTCCAGGTGGCTCGGGTTGAAGTAGAGGTCCAGGTGGACGCAGCCCGCGCCGCGCGTGTGGCGGTCGGTCGAGTAGCCGAGGTGATACTTCACGTCACCGTGTCCCTGCACCTCCTCGGGCAGCTCGGTGGCCTCGAACTCGCGGAAGATGTCCTCGAAGGGCTTGTCCACGAGGTTGGCGAGCACGTTGAGGCGCCCGCGGTGCGGCATCCCCAGGACGATCTGCTCGACACCCGAAACGGCCGCCGCCTCGACCAGCGCGTCGAGCATCGGAATCAACGCACCGCAGCCCTCGAGCGAGAAGCGCTTCTGGCCCGGGTAGCGCGTGTTCAGGAACTCCTCGAAGCCGTCCGCCAGCGTCAACTGCCGCAGGATGCGCAGGCGCTCGGCCGGTTCCAGCGTCGGGTGGTTCTGCACCGGCTCCATGCGCTCCTGCAGCCAGGCGCGCCGTTCCTCGTCGGCCAGCCGCATGAACTCGACGCCGATGGTGTCGCAGTAGGTCCGGCGCAGGGCGGCGATCAATTCGCGCAGCGGGCCCTGCGCGCCGCCCTTGAGCGGTTCCCAGGAGACCACGGTGTCGAGATCGGACTCCTGGAAGCCGAAGGACACCGGATCGAGCAGGCTCAGGAGCCGCGGACGGTCGCTCAGCGGATCGAGCCAGGCCGCGAGGTGGCCGAAGATGCGATGGTGCTGCACCAGGCCGAAGACTTCGCCCGAAGGCTGCCCGGGCACGCCCCCGCCGGGCCGCGGCGGACCCGCCAGCTCGAAACCCGCGAAGAAGATGCCCCAGTCCTCGGGGACCGAGCCCGGGTCTTCCCGGTACTGCGCGTACAACTCCTCGATGTAGGAGGCGTTGGCGCGTTGGATGGCATCGAGCCTGGAGGCCATGTGTCCCTCGATGGCTGCCCCGTGGCCGGAGGCAGGAGCGTCCCTCTTCTCGATCGAAGAAACGGGCCGCAGACTACCACGAAGCCCGCGGCCCAGGCACGCCGAGGAGGCGCGCGGGCCACGCCCGTGGCAGCCGCCCCGATGGTGGGCAGAGAAAGTGAGATGCACCGCACGGTCGGGGCGATTCCACCGGAAGTGGTGCTTGGAGCCGTGGCGGCTTCCCGGTTACACTTCTTCCGGCCGCCTTTCCAAGCAGCATGCGCGGGCCCCTTCCTCGCGCTCACGATCCGACACCCTGCGCGGGAGAGGCACACCGATGCGCCACTGGCTGCTGGTCCCCCTGTTCGTCCTGCTCCTCGTCCCCACCACCAGCGCGGCCGCGAAGAAGGCACTCTTCGACAACACCAAGGCCGAGACCGCCGGCAACGCCGACTGGCAGATCGACACCGACCAGCCGATCCCGCTTCCCGCCCAGAGCGGCATCGGTCCTGCCACTCCCCGCACCTACTGGCTGGGAGCCATCTCGTCCTGGGGCGTGGACCTGGTGAAGCGCGGCTACACGGTCGCGACCCTCACCACGGCTTATGGCATCACCTACCAGAACGCCGGCAACCCTTACGACCTCTCGAACTACGACGTCTTCATCGTGCCCGAGCCCAACAGCCTATTCACCAGCGCCGAGGCCACGGCGATCCTCAACTACGTTCGCGACGGCGGGGGGCTCGTCGCGGTCTCCGATCACGGTCAGTCCGACCGCAACGGCGACGGCCAGGACTCTCCGATGATCTGGAACGCCATGGACCCCGCGCATCTCCTCGGCGTGAGCTGCGCCGTGTACAACGAAGCCAACAACAACATCACCCAGACTTCGACCAACGTGAACGCGTCGGCGTCAGATTCGATCACGCGCGGACCGGAGGGCACCGTGACCGGCTTCGCCTTCCACAACGGCACGACCTTCACCCTCTACCCTTCCGTGAATCCGAGCGTGCGCGGCGAGGTCTGGATGACCGGCCTGTCGCAGACCAGCACCACGGGCTTGATGGCCGCCTCCTCGGTCTACGGCAACGGCCGCTTCGTCATCGCGGGCGACAGCTCGCCCGCCGACGACGGCTCGGCCACCGCCGGGAACAGCAGCATCTACGACGGCTGGGGCGAGGCGGGCGCCACGGACAGCACCTTCTTCATGAACGCCACGATCTGGGCGACCCGCCGCAGCACGGCCGGCGACGTGACGGCGCCGGCGGTGTCGGTGAGCTCGCCCGACGGCGGCGAGAGCTGGAAGGCGGGCTCGTCGCACGCCATCACCTGGACCGCCACGGACGCCGTGGGGGTGACCAGCGTGGACCTGGCCTGGTCGAGCGACGGCGGCGCGACGTTCCCCAACGCGCTGGCGAGCGGCATCGCCAACAGCGGCTCCTGGTCCTGGACCGTGCCCAACGTGCCGACCGGCACCGCGCGGGTGCGGGTCCTGGCCCGTGACGCGGCGGGCAACCTGGGCCGCGATTCGAGCGCGGCGAACTTCACCATCGACCGCTGGACCCTCACCGCCTCCGCGGGCGCGGGCGGCAGCATCACCCCCGTCGGCACGGTGTCCGTGGTCCAGGGCGCGAGCCAGGGCTTCAGCATCGCGCCGGCCACCGGCTACCACATCGAAGACGTGCTGGTGGACGCGGGCTCGGTGGGCGCGGTCGCGAGCTACGACTTCAGCGGCGTCTCGGCGAACCACACGATTGCGGCGAGCTTCGCGCTGAACACCTACACGATCGACGCCAGCGCCGGGGCGAACGGCAGCATCACGCCGGGCGGCGCGGTGACGGTGTCGCACGGGGCGAGCCAGGGGTTCGCGATCCGCCCGGCGACCGGCTACCACGTGCTGGCGCTGACGGTGGACGGCGGCGCGGTGCCGGCGGACACGATCTACACCTTCAGCGACGTCACGGCCGGCCACAGCATCGGCGCGACGTTCTCGGCCGACCAGTATGCGCTGGCGGTGAGCGCGGTGGGCGGCGGGACGGTGAGCAAGAGCCCGGACCAGGCGAGCTACGCCTATGGCGCGAGTGTTCAGTTGGACGCCGTGCCTGTGGACGGCTGGGCCTTTGCGAGCTGGAGCGGCGACACCAGCGGCAGCGCCGACCCGGTGACCCTGACCATCAGCGGAAGCAGGGCGGTGACGGCGACGTTCGTGGACGTGGCGCAGCCGACGGTGCTGCTGACCTCGCCGGTGGGTGGCGAGACCTGGGACATCCAGAGCCTGCACGAAGTCAGCTGGACCGCGAGCGACAACGTCGGGATCGACGCGGTGGACGTGGACTACTCGGCGACCGGGCCGGCGGGGCCGTGGCTGACGGTTTCGCACGCACTCGCCAACACGGGCTCGGTCCTGTGGACGCTGCCCGCGGGGCCCTGCGACAGCGTGCTGGTGCGGGTGACGGCGTACGATTCCACCGGGAACGCCGGGGATGACGTGAGCCCCGGGCTGTTGCGCATCGTCGATCCGACCGCGGGGGTGGGGGCGGAGACGCCGGCGGTGCTGGCGCTGGCGCGGCCGCAGCCGAATCCGAGCCGCGGCAGCGCGCTGCTGCGCTTCTCGCTGCCGGCGGTGGGGAGCGCGCGGCTGGAGATCATGGACCTCTCGGGCCGCTGCCTGTGGCGGGCGGAGGCGGAGTTGCCACCCGGGCCGCACGCCTGGCGCTGGGACGGCCGCGGCGCCGATGGCGGAGACTCGGGAGCCGGACTCTACTTCGTGCGCCTGGTCACGCCCTGGGGCACGCGCACCCAGCGGCTGGTGCGGCTCAAGTGATCTGAGGGCCCTGGGACGGCCCGTGCTTCCCGCGGAGCGCCGTCCGTGCATGGCCCCCCCGCCGATGCCCCGATCGCTCACGCGACCGGGGCATCGTGCGGATGGCGCCGGGCGGATCGCGGCTGCTAGCCTAGCGTCATGTCCCGCGCCGCAGGAACGTCCGGAGCCGCCGTGGTGGCGGTCGCCCTGCTGGCCGTGCCGTTCGTCACTCCGACCCGCGCCCAGATCCACTCCGAGTTCCCCGCGCTGACGCGGCCGTTCGCCAGCGAGTCCTTCTCCACGCAGACCGGCGACCTGCGGGCGCGGCTGGCGGACCGCGGACTCAGCGCGGAGGCCGGGGCGCTGAGGTTCTCCCGGGGCGGGTGCCGCGGAGGCGCGGACGCCGAGGTGGGGCGCGGGGTCGCGGGCGGGCGGCTCGCGCTCCAGTACCGGCACGGCCGCTACGCCCTGAGCGGCGAGGCCACCGGGGACGCTCCGCGGGACGGCGAGCCCGACGAGTACCCGGTGCGCGTCGCCGCGGGCGGCGTGTGGCCCGAGGCGCGCCTCTTCGCCGCGCTCGTCGCCGGCTTCGCCGCGGACGGCTACGCGGGCACGGACCTCGCGCTCGAGGGCGCGCCGCTCGTCCTGGGCCTGCCCGCGCCAGGCCGCTTCCCGCTCGACCTGCGGCCCCGCCTCGTCCCCGGGGCGCGGCTGCGGATGCCGGCGCGTGGCGGCGGTGCGGGCCTGACGCCGTCGGCGGCCATCGTCCTCGACCACCTGCCCGTGCTGGCGTCGAGCCTCGTGCTGGCGCCGTCGGTCCGGAGCGAGTGGCGTGCGGGCGCGACGCCGCTGAGCGTCCTGCTCGTGCAGGCGGCCTATGCGGCCGGACCGTGGCCGCTCGGAGGCGCCGCGGGCGTCGTCCGCCGTGGCTCGCGGCCGCCGTCGAGCCTGCAGGCGGGTCTCTTCGTCCACGCGGGCTATGCGCGATCGCTCGATCGGCGCTCGCCTGCCCGTTTCGTGCTGGGCGTGGGCACGGACCTCGACGTCGTCCTGAGGAGCGCATGGCCAACCTCAAGGTGATCGCCGCGCAGCGCGTCCGGGCGCGCGCCGTGCTCCGGGGTTGGACGGAGCGTCCCCTCACCCTGCAGCGCCGGGTCTACTTCGTCCCGGGTTTCACCGACGAGGACGGGCTCTCGTGCTGGGGCGAGCCCGGGAGCCGTGCGCGGTGCCTCGCGAGCCAGTTGCCCGAGGTCTGCGCGAACCCGGACCTCGCCACGTTCGTGGACTTCGAAGCGGGCGGCGCGCCGCCCCGCTACGAGGACTTCATCCGCTTCGGCGCACACCTGGCGCGGCTCGTGGAGCAGGACCGCGCCGCGGCCGGGCCCGCCGGCGGCGCCGCGGAGGTGGACCTCGTCTGCCACAGCATGGGCGGGCTCGAGGCGCTGGCCGCCATCGCCCTGCTGGACGACTACCCCGAACTCGCCGCGCCGCCGCTTGCGGGCGTGCGTAATGTCATCACCTTCGACACGCCCTTCCTCGGCTTCGCCGCGGCGGGCAACCCGCTTCTCCGCAGACTCAAGCGGATGCAGCGACCGGACGAGCCCTGGCTGACCTCCCAACTCCTCGCGATGGAGACCGACTCGCTGCGCATTGCCGAGGCGGCCCAGGCGCGCGACGAGTTCCTGTCGCGGGTGCAGGCCTTCTGGCCACGCGGGGCGGACAACGCCGGCGGGCTGATCGAGGTGCCGCACGAGAGCGCCTCGTTCGGCGAGTCGTCGGAGTTCGCCCGGGAGAGCCGCGATCGCTACCGCGGCTACCGCGCGTGGGAGGACACCAGCCATTCGGGCGCGAAGGGGCTCACGCGGGACCCCCGCGCCATGGTCGAGACGCTGGAGATCCTGACCGGGGACTGACCGGCGGACCGCACCACACGGACCGCCCGGGGGCTGACGCCTGGCCCCCGGACGGTGTACAGTGCCTGGCACTCCGCTCCGGCGACGGGCTCCCTGCCCGGGACCGGTCTGACACCAGCCGCTCCGCCGTGGCGTCCGCCGGACCGCGCGGGCCACGCGGGGCAAGATGCGGCCCGTGCAGGGCAGGGAGAGGAAGTCGATGGAGCACCTGTGGAGCGAGGAGCAGCGCGTCATTCGCGACCTGGCGCGCACGATCGCCGAGGAGAAGGTCAAGCCCGTCCGGGCGAAGTACGACGAAGAGGGCACCTTCCCCTGGGACATCGTCCGGGCGATGGCGAAGGTGGACCTGTTCCGCGTGTGCGTGCCGACCGCCTACGATGG
>Ga0315286_10002586_pt1 | contig 16900 bp, 10 predicted proteins | sample YL17G10_0_MG_FD_205038 | JGI IMG/M metagenome (GOLD analysis project Ga0315286, IMG submission 205038) | Sediment microbial communities from Yellowstone Lake, YNP, Wyoming, USA - YL17G10_0 | ecosystem: Environmental > Aquatic > Freshwater > Lake > Sediment | place: USA: Wyoming | collected...
GGCCGCTCGAGCATGGCCTCAGCTTCCGCTACTTTCGCCGGACCCGGCTGCAGGTTCGCTGACAGCTTTGCTGCGGCGCTAACATTTCCCAAACCGCCTCCCGGCCAAACGCTCATATACATCTCGCGCGTTGAGTCGATTTCCACTTCTTCATCATTCACATCCTTGGCTATCACGGTCACCACGGTGGATTCTCCATACCCAACCTTTTCCTTCTCCAACTGCACCGTGAAATGGTCCAGTGGTTCATAGACCAGCTCGACCTGAACACTATCTGTCTTTCCCCCTCCGGTCACAACCACCGTCACTGTGTCCCTGTCATCCGGCACCTTCCCCCGCCTCGGATCAAACGCCAACTCAACCAGGGGTGATTGGTCCGCTATCTGGACCGTCACCTGTTGGCCCTCTCCATTGGCTGCCTTAAGGTACGCATACGGTCCTTTGGCTCTGACCTCTACTGTCACCGGCGCAGTAGCTCCCGGTATGCACGGCATATATTCGCCTCCCGTCCCGTCCAAGCTGACGAACTCAATCCGTGCTGTCTGATTATTTGACAAGCGCCCTGACGTCGATTCTACTTTCCACCTTGCGAATCTCGCCGATGACAGGATATCTACCGTAACAATGGCTTTCCATGCTGCCAAGTACGATCCTACCCCAGTTCGCGAGAACTGATACCAGTAGGAAATGATCGCTCCCTGATCCTCCAGGCTGACCTCCCTCGGGACATCGTACCCCCCCCCGATTTCGTTGAATACATACGATCCACTCTCGAGCTCTGTGCACTTATCCCTTACTACGTCATATGGCGTGCTCACGGAGAACGCATTGCCTCCCCATGAATAAGGATCCCGTCCGAAGTAAAGTATCTGAGATCCAAGTACGCCTAATCTCACATGCCAAAAATAAAAATTGGAAGGTAGAGTCTTGTCTATTTCACCCCGAATCTGAACTCTGCTGGCTAGGGTGAGTGTTGGAACCCCATTGAAAATAAAAAGCGGGGGCGGATCGAAATATGAGACCGGCTCTGGGGAATTGTCCGATGCCGTGGACAAGATCGTTGTAGGTTTTGGACGTATCTCAACTTTTTCGCGGATGATGACCTGAGATGAGGCGAGCGACGTGAAGAAGATCGTCAAGAGAACAAAGGTGAAGGTACCGGGGCGCGACATAAGAACCTCCCAGATTAGATCCGGTGCGGGGAAAGGATTACTGTCAAGCTACCATTATGCTCTGTAATTGTCAAGACAAGGATTTCGTCGACGGTCAATTCTGGTTCATCTGCCATCGCTCAAAAATGAGTGTCCCGAACTCCAAATCCTCTTGCGTCGTAATCTTGATATTGTCATAACTCCCCTCCACAATCCTTACTTTGACCCCTAATCTTTCCACCAGCGCAGCTTCGTCTGTCGAATAAAACTTGTCCTTGTAGGCTTTTTCGAAGGCTTTCATGAGGAGCTTGGCCCTGAAGGCTTGGGGCGTCTGGACCAACCAAAGAGCCGTCCGATCGAGCGTTTGGTCAAAAAATCCGCCCCCACTCGACCGACGGATAGTGTCTTTGGGCTGCACGGCAAGGACCGCGGCGTCGAATTCCTTGCATGCCTTGATGACCTGACTAATCTTCTTCGTTTCGACGAAAGGACGCACGCCGTCGTGCACGATGAGAATATCCGAATCCCGCACCGAAATGCGCTTCAGCGCCTGATGGACAGAATCCTGGCGCTTCTGGCCTCCGATAATCGCCTTGCTTACCTTGTGAACACGGTACCGTGAGATAAGCTGCTCAATTTCGACGATATCAGATTCCGGTACTGCAACGACAATCTCATCCACGTCGGCACAATGCTCAAAACGCTGCAGCGTATGAATGATGATCGGTTTCCCTTTGAGGGGCAAGAACTGTTTCTTGATGCGTCCCTCCAACCGCGTGCCAGAGCCTGCAGCCGGAATAATGGCAATGACTTTTGGTCTCGATCTTGTCATCGTGTTTCGTCCATTTCAGATCTCTTCCTTGAGGCTAGTTCACTCATTCCGGAATGGCGAATCGCGTCGCCGTCGTCGCTCGAACCGTGCAACGAGAACCGATCTCTTTCGGGGGACTGCTGTCAGTTCTTCGGCGGCAAGGACATTTCGGCTACATAATCAGCATGGCATCGCCGTAGCTGTAGAAGCGATAGCCATCTTTGATCGCTTTCTTGTAGGCTCGCATCAGATACTCGTGGCCGGTAAAAGCTCCGACAAGCATGAGCAGCGTCGATTCAGGAAGATGGAAATTGGTGATCAGCCTGTCCGCTATCTTGAAATCGTACGGAGGAAAAATAAATTTGTCGGTCCACCCCCTGGCAGGCTTGATATGTCCGTCTGCCGTGACGCTTGATTCGACGGCTCGGCAGGCGCTGGTGCCGCAGACAAACACGTTGTGCCGGGAATCGATCGTCTTATTGATGATGTTTGACGTTTCGGGTGGGACTTCAAAGAATTCCGAATCCATCTTGTGCTTCGTGAGATCCTCCACCTCCACGGGGCGGAATGAACCGAGGCCGACGTGCAGAACCACGGGGGCGACTTTGACCCCCTTCGCTTCGATCTTCCGCAACAATGCCTTTGTGAAGTGAAGCCCGGCCGTCGGAGCCGCGACAGCGCCCAACACTCGGGCAAAAACCGTCTGGTAGCTCTCCTTGTCTTTCTGTGTCGCCTCCCGCTTGATGTAGAATGGAAGCGGAGTCATGCCAATCCGTTCGATGATTTTGAAGAAATCTCCCTTGTGATTGAAGCGAACTGTTCTTCCGCGGGATGTCGTATTGTCGATAACCTCGCACCAGAGTTTTCCGTTGTCAAAAAAGATCTTGTTGCCGATGCGTACTTTGCGGGCGGGGTCGACGATGACGTCCCAGATATTCTCCTCGGCATTCAACTCGCGAAGGAGAAAGACCTCGATCTTCGCATTCGTCTTTTCTTTCTTTCCATAGAGCCTTGCCTGGAACACCTTGGTTTCGTTGATGACCAGGCAATCGCCTTTCGAGAAATAGTCGACGATTTCGCTGAAGTGCTTGTCTCCGATCGATTCGTCGTCCCGATTCAGGACGAGGAGTCGCGAACGATCCCTCGGACTGACGGGATGTTTCGCGATAAGATTCCTTGGGAGAGGATATTTGAAATCAGAAAGCTTCATGAATGATTGCCTTGAAATAGTTGAGTGATGACTCTTGTCACGACAACAGCATTGAGTGAGCTGGAACTGCTGCCATCGACCCGATTCAGGAGGATGGCAGCGTCCAGGAGGAATCGATTACTTCGTTCGTCGTTTCTTGACCACGGTTTTCTTGGCTTTGACGGTCAATCTGGGATATGCCAACGCCGCACGCGCTGCTGCCAGGCGTGCAATCGGCACGCGGAACGGCGAGCAACTGACATAGTCCAGGCCGATCATGTGACAGAACTCGACGCTCGACGGATCGCCGCCATGCTCTCCGCAGATGCCAAGCTTAAGTGTCGGAGCAGTCGCCCTTCCTTTTTCCACCGCGATCTTCATGAGCGAGCCCACGCCGGTGCGATCCAGGACTTCAAACGGATCCTTCGGATAAATATCCATGTCAACATAGGGCTTGATGAACCGGCCTGCGTCATCGCGGCTGACACCCAGTGTCGTCTGCGTCAGATCGTTCGTTCCGAAGCTGAAGAATTCGGCGACGGTCGCAATTTCATCGGCCGTCATTGCGCCGCGCGGAATTTCGATCATCGTGCCAACGAGGTACTTAAACGTTACGCCCTGCTCCTTCATGACCTGCGTCGCAACAGTGCGGACAATCGCGGCCTGGTGCTGGAGTTCCTTGATATTGCCCACCAACGGAATCATCACTTCGGGCTCAACGTTGATCTTCTTTTTCTTCGTTTCCGCGGCGGCTTCAAAAATTGCCCGCGCCTGCATCTCCGTGATTTCCGGATAGATGATGCCAAGTCTACAGCCCCGGAATCCGAGCATCGGATTGAATTCGTGCAACGAGTCGATCCGTTGCTTCACTTTCTCAAAGCTGATGCCCATTTGGGAAGCCAGCTCACGCTGCTGTTTCTCCTCGTGCGGAAGGAACTCATGCAGGGGTGGATCGATCGTTCGAATTGTCACAGGCCGGCCGTTCATGACTTCGAAGATTCCTGCGAAATCCTGACGTTGCAGCGGAAGAAGCTTGCCGAGAGCCGCCTTGCGCTGTTCCAATGTGTCCGCAAGGATCATTTCGCGCATGGGACCGATCTTCCCTTCACCAAAGAACATGTGCTCCGTTCGACAAAGTCCGATTCCTTCGGCTCCGAACGCGACTGCGTTTGCAGACTGATCGGGTTGATCCGCGTTCGTGCGAATCTTCAACGCCCGATACTTGTCCGCCCACTGCATGATTTTCGCAAATTCCTGGTACACAGGGGCATTTTTCGGTTCGAGGGTCTTATCTATCAACACCTGAAGCACCTCAGAAGGTTTCGTGTTCACCTGACCGGCAATGACCTCACCGGTGGTTCCATCTATCGAAACCCAGTCCCCCTCCTTAACGGACTGACCTTTGACCGTCATGATGTGGGTGTTGTAGTCGATCTCCAACTCGCTGCATCCGGCAACACAGACCTTGCCCATTTGGCGGGCAACGAGGGCTGCGTGCGACGTCATGCCTCCGCGGGCCGTAAGAATCCCCTCGGCAGCATCCATCCCCTTGATATCTTCCGGAGAGGTCTCAATTCGGGTGAGAATGACCTTCTCGCCTCGCTTTGCCCATGCTTCCGCGTCGACGGCGTTGAAGACAACTCGTCCGCAAGCGGCACCAGGTCCCGCATTGAGTCCTTTGGCGAGCAATCGTCCCGCTTTGATGGCCGCAGCTTTTTCATCCAGGTCAAATATCGGCCTCAGGAGCTGATTCAATTGGTCGGGTTCTATCCGTTTTAGTGCCTCCTGATCGGAAATCAACTTTTCGCCGACCATGTCGACGGCGATTCGAATGGACGCGAATGCAGTCCTCTTTCCGACACGGCATTGGAGCATGTAGAGTTTGCCCTGTTGGATCGTGAACTCGACGTCCATCATGTCGCGATAATGCTTTTCGAGGGTCTTGCGGATCTTTTCGAGTTGCCGGTACATCACCGGCTCATCCTGGGCAAGCTTGGAAATCGGAAGGGGCGTGCGTGTCCCTGCCACAACGTCCTCACCTTGCGCATTCATCAGATATTCGCCGTAGAAGACGTTGGCGCCGCTCGCCGCGTCGCGTGTAAACGCCACGCCTGTCCCGGAATCCAATCCCATATTCCCAAAGACCATCGTTTGAACGTTCACGGCAGTACCCCATGATTCCGGGATGTCGTACAATTTCCGGTAGGCGATGGCCCGGTCATTCATCCATGAACCGAACACTGCGCCGATCGCACCCCACAATTGCGTCATCGGATTTTCGGGAAAATCATGTCCCGTCTTTTCCTTGATCGCGGCCTTGAATCTCACCACGAGATCCTTCAAGTCGTCGGCGGTAAGGTCTGTGTCGAGCGTGACTCCTTTTTCATGTTTCTTTGCTTCGATAATTTCCTCAAACGGGTCGATATCATCTTTGTGGACCGGCTTCAGGCCGAGCACAACGTCGCCGTACATCTGAACGAACCGGCGGTATGAATCGTAGGCGAATCGCTCATTCTTTGTTTTGTTGATCAGGCCGGCGACCGCTTTGTCGTTGAGTCCCAGATTCAGAATCGTGTCCATCATGCCGGGCATGGATGCCCGGGCACCGGAACGGATCGAAACGAGCAGTGGATTCTCGTCGTCGCCGAATTTCACCCCCATGGCTTTTTCAACTTTTCCCAAAGCAGCGAGGACCTCTTTCTCAAGTGTCTTTGGATACTTGTGCTTGTTCGCATAATAGTACGTGCATACTTCCGTCGTAATCGTGAACCCGGGGGGCACGGGAAGTCCGATGTTCGTCATTTCTGCGAGGTTTGCTCCCTTGCCGCCAAGCAGATTCTTCATTTCCGCTTTTCCCTCGGCCTTGCCGCTGCCGAAGAAGTAGACATATTTCGTAGCCATAGATTTCCTTTCTATTCTGCAGTATTATGAGGTGATCTTGTTTGCGATTGACAGACTAACTTCCCGCAGGAAAATCCTTGCGAGGTTGTTTGAAAGAGTACTTTCGGGATTTTTGACACGTTCGGGATGCCACTGGACCAGCAACAAGAATGGCATCCCTTCCTTCACAGACCATTCGGCCCCCTCGATGATGCCTTCCGGAGAGTGGGCCACAGCCATCAGACCTTGCCCCAGTCGGTCGACAGCCTGGTGATGAAACGAATTAACCGACCCATCGACGCCCCCCGCCAGATCGCTCAGAAGAGAATTGGGCTCAATCGCGATCGCGTGCTGCACTTCGCTTCCCTCCGAGCCGGTATGACGGTCGAACCCTTTTGAAACCAGATCCACGTGGAGTGTTCCGCCCAGGAAAACATTTGTGAGCTGCATACCCCTGCAGATGCCCAGGATCGGCATATCAGCCGCCAGGGCCTGTCGAAGAAGCGTGAACTCAAATGCGTCCCGGAGATCGTTCACACCCCTGGCCAGAGCGGCGTGCTCAGCTTCACCGTACAATGCCGGATTGACATCCCCTCCGCCTGCCAACAGGAGTCCGTCATACTCTGAGATCTCATTCGCGTTACCGGAGGAATGCGAGAGCCTGATGATATCAAGCTTCGGATCCAGCGAAAGAACCCAATCGACGTACTGTGTATACTTGTCTTCCTTCTGACAGTCTGTGATTCCGATTCTCATGCGGCAACCCGATCCAGCAAATCGATCAATACGTCTTCTCCCGACAGGAAGGAGGGCCTGACTTCGAGCACATACACCGGGGTCTTTGTCAGAAAGTCTGTGTGGACCTGAGTCTTCTGGCTCATTCTTACAATATCTTTTGCGGTCGTCACTACAAAGTCCGGTTTGGCCGCCTCGTATGCACTTCGCAGCGACCTGAGATCTTCAGCCGAGTACCAATGGTGATCGGCATATTGAAAGTTTTTAACCACGGACAAGCCGAACTCTTCTGCGGAACTCCGAAGAGAGCCGGGAGAGCCAATGCCGGAAAATGTGATTGCAGTCTTTCCGTTCACTGCTTGTCGATTCACCAACTCGTTGGAAGACGCCTTGCGGAGTCCGTACGGCAGAAGCCTGAATCCGGAAATCGGCACCGATACTCGCGCCTGAAGAATCTTCCGGGCCGTTTCAAAATGTTGTAGATCCCTGCACTTCGTCACGACAATTACGTCAGCGCGGCGAAGCGATCTGAGAGGCTCCCTTCGATTCCCTGCCGGGAGCAGGAATTGCGTCGTTGTAATTTCTTCTGCCGTGACCAAGACAGCATTCACATTGCGGCCGAGATAGCGATGCTGGAACCCATCATCAAGAACGAGAACATCCGGTTTTAGTTCCTCGATTGCCCTTTGCGCTCCCTTGACGCGGTTTTCGTGCACAATCACAGAAGCGGCTTGAAGTCTCCTGGCAATCTGGAAAGGTTCATCACCAGCGTCCTCAACGGTGGCAATCATCCCGGAGCCGTCACTCACCAAAAGGTATCCAGAGGTCTTTCTGCCATATCCCCTGCTCAGAATTGCGACTTTTTTCTTGCGCAAGATCAGGATCTCACCGACATATTCCGTCAAGGGCGTCTTGCCCGTTCCGCCGGTCGACAGATTGCCGATGGAGATGACGGGAACCGCAACCCCGGTTGTCGGCAGCACTCCAATGTCAAAGAACCAGTTCCTCAGTTCTACTCCCAACCAGTAGAGGAACGAAAAAGGAAGCAGCATCAAGCGCAGCGTTTCCACAGGCTAGGCCATCTCGAAGATTCGCCTGGCAACAACGTGCGATGCACCGCGCTCTCCCAACATTCTTTTGATCTTGACGAGCTCAGATTTCATTTCAGCGATTCTCGCGGGGTCGTTGAGAATCGACAGTGCCACACGCGTCAGATTCCGCCTGGATGCCTTGTGCTGAACTAACTCCGGCACGATTCTCTTCCCCGCCACAATGTTGACCAGACCGATATTCTTGACGCGCACCAGCAACCGGCCGATGAGGTACGTCAGCCACGAAGACCTATACACGACGACCATCGGTGTGGCGAAGCAGGCAGTCTCGAGGGTTGCCGTTCCGGAAGTGACGTACGCGAAGCTTGCGTGCTGCATCAATTCGTACGACGCTCCTTTGACCAGGTGTATTCCATTGACCTTGAAGAGCGTACGAAAGTACTTTTCGTCCAGCGTCGGTGCAATACCGACAACGACTTCCATGTTCTTTTGAGCTGCCACTGTTTTCGCCGCCTCCAGCATGTTCGGGAAGATATTCTCAACCTCCTGCAGCCGGCTCCCGGGGAACAATGCGATGATTCCCCTGGTTTCATCGATTTCATATCGCTTGCAAAAACCCGCCCGGTCGAGGCGGGAAGCAAGAACTTCCATCAGCGGATGTCCCACGAATTCCGCATCGATTCCTTCCCGCTTGTAGAAATCGACTTCGAACGGAAAAATCACAAGCATTTTGTCGATCAAGCCGCGCATCTTCTTTACGCGCGACTTATGCCATGCCCAAACCTGCGGACTGATGTAATACATGATCTTCACACCGTACCGTTTGGCAATGGCTGCGAATCGGAGGTTGAAGCCGGGATAGTCGATCAGCAGCAACACGTCGGGTTTCTTGTACTTGACGACTTGTTCCAACGCCCGTTCCATGGTCTTGATGAAGGGAATGTGCTTGATCACTTCCACGAAGCCCATGAATCCGAGCTCCCGAATATCATACACCAGGCTCATCCCCTCCCGCTTCATGGTATCTCCACCGACGCCATAGATATCCATGGTGGGATTGATCTGTTTCAGTTCGCGGACAACACCCGCTCCGTGCAAGTCGCCCGACGCTTCGCCCGCTATGATCATGACACGTTGGACCATCGGTCAGTTCCTGTACCAGAGAACGAGTAGCACCAGCAAGACAAGACCGAAGGCTTGCAAGGTGCGGGTTTCCGAATGAATCGCCTCTTTCCAGTTCGGCAGTTGACGGTCCTGGGCTGGGTGCTCGTAGGGCGTCAACCTGGGAATGAACCTCGGCACGTTCTTCTTGAACTCATCGAAGTCCGCGCCAAACTCTTTCTGCAGGAATTCCTCTTCGAGAGCAACAATCTGTTGATACTGAAACACAAAAAAGATGACGACAACGATAAGCAGCCAGGGGAAGAGTGCGTTCGACATAAAGCCGATGCCAGTGTACATGAGGATGTTCCCGACGTACAGCGGATTTCGTAAATACGCAAAGGGCCCCGAGACGACGACTTCGGGAGCGCCGACGTTTCCTGTCACACGTGTGAGACTTCCTGCGTATGCCACGCCCCAGAAACGCATCAGTTCACCAATCATGGCGACAACACTTCCTGCCAGCATGGTCTGTGCCGTCGGTTGAGCGAAAACGACCATCGCGAAGAGAAATGGAATCGGCGTATAGCTTCGGTACTGAAACAATGTTTGACGTAACGTGTGCGGAGTTGACATCGTTCGGACCATGAATGGTTATCCTTGCATGAACACGTCGCGGCGCGCCATTGCGGCCTCGCGCCGTGGGTGCATTCGTTTCTTCTGCAGCATGGATTCAAGCCGACGTTGAATATCGGTGAAATCCGAAAACTCGTGATACGAGATGTTTTCCTTCTGACAATATCTGATGAGACTCTTCTTTGCGAAGACCACATCTGCGTAGTGCACCGGACACCGGTCTGAAATTCCGTCGCCGATGTAAACAATAACATCGTCGTCGCCGGAACCAGTCAGCATGTGATTTCGTTTGCAGTTCCCGCAGAATTCGCACTCCGAATCGGTATGCGGGAACGACACATGCAGCTTTGTGGTCGAACCTTCACCAGCGAAGCTCAGATGGTTCGCGAAGAATGCGATATCACCAAATCCGCCGCGGCGGAGAATCCTCTCCACATACACATCCAGGCCATCACTCAAGACAACAATCGGGATTTCGTGTCCATCGCAAAACGCCCGGAACTCCCCAAAGGTCGGGTCTGCCCGAAACTGATCTATGAATGCATGCAATTGGCCTGGTTGCGCACCAACGACGGCGGCTGCCTCACGAACAAGGCACTCACGCGCCGTGATCTCTCCGTTAACATACTGAGCTCCGAGGACGGCTGCGTCTGCCCCTGCAAACTTCAGGAAGATCTCTCTTCCAATATCCTCGGTCGCCAATGTTCCGTCGAAGTCGCAGAATACCCTGATCATGGTCAATTCTTTGCGAGTCTCTCATCAAACCGTACGGACACCAGCTTCGAGACTCCTTCTTCCTCCATCGTTACGCCGTACAAAGCATTGGCCGATTCCATCGTCCGCTTGTTGTGCGTGACCACGACAAACTGCGTGTTATCCGAAAAAGTCTTGAGAATTCTCGTGAAGCGGTCAATATTGGTGTCATCGAGGGGAGCGTCCACTTCGTCCAGGATGCAGAACGGACTCGGCTTGACGAGATAAATGGCAAATAGCAACGCAATAGCCGTCAGGGTCTTTTCGCCGCCGGAGAGTAGGTCGATGGATGTCGGGCGTTTGCCGCGCGGCTTTGCGACGATTTCGATTCTCGCTTCAAGCGGGTCTACATGTTCTTCCAGCCGGAGGTCGCATTCGTCACCTTCGTCAAAGAGGCGCTTGAACGTGGCGATGAAGTTCTCACGAATCAATTGGAATGTTTCCATGAACTTCCGTTGGGCTGTCACGTTGATCTCTTCGATCGTCTCCAGAATCGTCGATTCGGATTGCATCAAATCATCACGCTGGGCGATGACAAAATCCAGACGTTCTTTCTCGCTCTTGTACTCCTCGAATGCGGCAAAATTCACCGGCCCCAATCCCTTGATCTTTTCTTTGATCATCCGGACCGTCTCCATCGCGACCGTGAAGTCGAATCGTTCGTCGTGAAGGACCGGCTGCTGGGCCAAATCGAGATTGAACTCTTCCTGGCCACGAAAAACCAGATTTGCAGATTTTAACGTGAGTTCCTGGAGCTTGATTTCGAGGTCATGCGTTGCCTTGAGCGATCCTTCGTGATTCATCCGTTCCTGCTTCAATTTCGTCTCAAGTTCAACGATCTGCTGACGTTTGACCGTGAAGTCCGCATCGACGGCTTGTTTCTTCGTTCGAAGGGCATCGAGTTCTGCACGCGCTTCCGCGAGTTGCGCCTCCGTTTCCCGCATTTCGACGGACAGTTGGTCGATTTCTTCGCGCGACGCTTCAACTTCACGTATTCTCTGGTCGATAGAACTCGTCATCGACGTCAATGTTGATTCTGCATGCTCGATGGTCTGCAGGACACTTCGCTCCTCCGATTTCAGTGAGAGAACAGTCATGTTGGCTTCATTCGCCGACCGGGAATACTCGTTCCACAGCGCTTCCATTGTTTCGAGCTCTGAGGTCATGCTGCCGACTTCCTTTTCAGCATCACTCTTGTGCTGGTCTTTCTGCAGGATCGATGGAGCCAATTGATCGAGCTCATTCTCCAGTGCCGTGATCTCCAAATTCATCTTTGCCGATTCCGAATTGTTGCGCGCGATCATCTCTTCGGCTCTCTTCTTCTCGAAGGCAAGCTGGGCAATGCGAACCTCAACCGTTGTCATCTGCTGTTCAATGGAGCGCGCCTCCTCCACCAACTTCTTGAGATTGACGTTTTCAATCTGGCTGGCCTTTTCCTTCAGGTTTTGCGATAAGGCTTCGGCCTCATCGCGGAGTCTCTTGATTTCTTGCGTAAGTTCTTCGAGCTGGGACTTTTTCCCAATGTGCCCGCCTTCATCCTGACGCAAGCTCCCACCCCTCACCACACCCCTGCCCGTGATCACCTCTCCGTCGACGGTCACACAACGCAGGCTTGGCTGAGTATTGATGACGCTGTTGGCCGCGGCAACATCCTCAACCAGGAGTGTTCGATCCATCAAGAATTGAAACAACGAGGCGTGTCGATGCTCGCACTGGATCAATCCGCTTGCCCATCCGATGACGCCGGGCACGGCCATACGTGCATCGGCAGGTGGAACAGCGGGTATCCGGTTGAGGCAGATAAAGGTGGCCCTACCTTTCTGATTCTTCTTCAGGAATTCCATCGCGGAATATGCCTGTTCAACATTGTCTACGATGACATACCCAACGGCCTCGCCAAGCGCCGTTTCGACGGCAACACGCAATCGCGGATCTGTCGTGACTGCGTCACCCACCGTCATCTGGATGCGGGAACTCCATTCGTCGTTCGCGATGAGATAGCGCGCTCCTTCAGAATATCCGTCGTACGTTTCGACCAAACCCTTCAAGAAATCGATACGGGCCTGTTTCCGTTCGATTTCACCGCGCAACGACAACTCTTGCAGACGCAACTGTTCAAGTTCGGACTGCATTGCCGCAATGTAATTCTCCATCTGGTGTGTCCGGACCTCGGCTTCTGCAAATGTCCTACGAAGTTCTCGATCTTGCGCTGTCAGAGAGCCGATCAATTCCGTCGTCCGTCCGATTTCCAGACCCGAAGCGTTGCTCTCCTCGGCGATATGTTCAATCCTGCCCCTGACGTTTTCGATGCGTGCTTTCGCCTGGTTCTCACGATTGCGCAGGTCGGATACCTGATGGAGAAGCTCAATCATCCGATCCTGTGCCGTCTTCAGATCGGCTTTCTTGATATTCAATTGTTTTTCAAAATCGTCAAGATGTGATTTCTTTTCCTTGTATCGTTCTTCCGCCGCGGCGACGTCAGCTCTACTGACCTGGAGATCTTCAAACAGTTCGAGCTGTTTGTTTTTCAGTTCCGCTCGCTGCTGCTGCAAATCGACCTCTTCCTGCTCAAATCGTTTGATGGTTGAGGAGAGAGAGCGTTTTCGTTCCTGAGCCGCCGCTTGTTTCTGCTCATACTGATGGATTCCCGTCTGCTGCCCGCTCAACGCGGATTGAGCAGCAGCTGCTCTTTCCTCGAGCTCGCCCAACTCTTGCCGCAGCACTTCCAGCAATGCTTCTTCCTGCGCAAGTTCAACATCGATTCTCGTTTTTTCGTCGACAGTTCTTGAGAATTGTTCCTTGAGAGGGACGATTTTTGAGACCACGCTGACATACTCCCTCGTCAGCAGGTCAATCTCGAGCGTGCGCAGCTGTTGACTCAACTCATTGTATTTCTCAGCTTTGCGCGCCTGACGCTCCAGAGAATTGACCGCTTTTTGGACATTGTTGACGCTGTCGTTGAGGCGGACCAGATCCATGCGAACGCTTTCGAGGCGCCTCAGCGCTTCTCTCTTGCGGAATTTGTACTTCGTTACGCCAGCAGATTCCTCAAACAGCCGGCGGCGTTCGTCCGAGTTGTCAGACAAGATGCTCTCGACCATCTTCAGCTCGATCACCGAGTAGGCGTCCGAGCCCATTCCGGTATCCATGAAAAGATCCCGGATGTCTTTGAGTCGGCAAAGGGTCCTGTTGATATAGTATTCACTCTCACCCGACCGATACACTCTTCGTGTCAAGGTCACTTCGGAGTATTCTGACGGAAGGATGCCTCTCGAATTCTCAATCGTAATCGAGACTTCAGCAACGTTCAGCGGCTTGCGTGACTTCGTGCCGCTGAAAATCACGTCTTCCATCTTGTCGCTCCGAAGCGTTGTCGGCTTCTGTTCTCCCAGAGCCCAACGTAGCGCATCGACGACATTGGTTTTGCCGCACCCGTTTGGTCCCACGATGGCCGTCATCCCCGCGTCGAACGACATGCTGATCTTCTGGGCGAAGGACTTGAAGCCAAATATTTCCAATTTTGAGAGATACATTAACCGATACTCCGCGCGAGGTCATAGGCAAATCTGATCGAACCCATGATGGCATAGACCGACTCAAAATAGAAGAATACACCGCCGAGGAGGACGACAGCAACGACCAGCGCTCCAAGATGGCCCTTGGCAGAACTAATATCATAGACGATTGAAATGCCGCTGACGATTCGCATGATGGCCCACCCCAGGAAGACGGCGATGAGAATGATCGAAGGGACGACATAGAGAGGGTTTTCCATCACTTTGAACAGAATCATTCCCACGGCACTGAGGAACACAATCGGCAAGGCACCCCAGACGGTGACCCCGTATGCATGGAACCAAGAAATCTTTGTCCGCACGATCCGTGAACAAAGCTTGATCAGCAGAGTCAGGAAGAGCGAAAGGGCGAAAAATAGGAACGAGAAAAGGAGGATTCCCTGGATCGGGTTCCACGTCGCGTAGATCACTATGTCCTTGACGGCATCTGAAACAAGAACATAGGTCAGGACGAAATCAAAGAACTTGTCCGTGCGATAGTGATAGAAGATACTTGAAACAATGAGGGCGAGCGTGATGGAAACCATCGCCGCTAGCATCATTGTCTGGGCCTGCGAAACTGCTCTGAAATCCCTTAAATCGGAGTAGAAATTGTACGATCGAAACAGCGCCCGCTTGACGGCTTCTGAGAACCTGCGGTTGTAGGCATATTGATATCCGATGACAAGGATGACCAGGAAGCCCGCAATGACATGCGCTACCGGAAATTTTGTCTTTTGGCTCCCCGGCGGGAGTGCCGATGTTCTTTCATCGCCATACTGCGCGCGAACCATGTCAAACGCGAGCCGCTTTTCTCTTCGCTGGCTTACCAGGCCCAGCGGATGCATATAGGAATCGTTGGTATTCATCGTAAGGATGGGCCTGTCTCCTCGCCAGTCCGCGAACGCAGAAACAAAACTTCCGGCAATGCCCGCTTCTCTGACCACGGCATAGTACTGCAGAAAGAAACGAGCCTGATGTTCCTGAGAGAGAGGATCACTCCAACCGTTTCGATTCTTGTGCTCGACTTCTTTTCCGTACCCGAGCAGCAGTACCGGTTGATTGTGGTGCGTCGATTTCCATTTCAGCAGAAGACGCTTGAAATTCTTGAGGTCTGCTGATTCCAGATGAATGGCCGCAAAATCGACACGAGAAGCGCATCGGTCGGTCTCCAGCATTTTCGTGCCGCAATAGAGCGGCCTGTCGTCGATGGCTCTGAAGTTCTTGACAGCCCGATCAATGAACCGGATGGATTCCTCGGAGCCGGAATCAAAATCATTCCCGACACCCCACGCCAGAACCGCAGGGTACGACATGTCCCGTCCGACCATTTCCTGGATCATGCCATCGACCACCAACTGGAAGGATTCTTCCCCAAGGATGTCGGCCGGCACATTCCAAACAGGAAGTTCTTCAAGCACAAACAATCCATACCGACTGCAAAGATTCAGCACATAAGGATGCGGCGGATGAAACGCAATGCGAATCGCGTTGATGCCGAGCGACTTCATGAGAACGACATCGCGTTCCATCTGCTCGTACGTTAGCGAGGCCCCTTTTCCGGGGAAGTCCTCATGCCATTCGACGCCTTTCAACTGAACCGGAGCTCCGTTGACGAGGAGCCTCGTGCGATCCAATCGGACATTCTTGAATCCAATGTTTTGCAAGTACTCATCAATGACCGTTCGTTGCTTCCCCTCGACCCGTGCGATCACTGCACGGAGGAGGTAGAGTTCAGGCCTATCCGGGCTCCAGAGCTTGGGCCGATTGACGGCCAACGAGGCGGTGAGTTCAACATAATGGTTGGGTTCGACGGAAAAAGTCTGTGGGATGGACTGTGCAACAAGAGTGTTCGAAGACCGGTCGATTACCTCGAACGAGAGCTGATATGATCTACCTTTCGAAAGAACCGCCGTTGTATCCCCCCAACGGGATCCAAAGCCGTTATCACAAATCCGCGTCAGTGCCTGGACAACGCCAACGTCTTGGGAGCTATCCGTCGACACACGAACCTGCATTCCGTCGACGTATAAACGAGGCGTTGCAAGAATGTACACGTCACGGAGAATACCGGCGTAGTTTTTCCATCCCCAAATCTGCTTCCTGATCGGGACCGTCGATCGTGAATTCAATTGATTCTGGACCACAACCCTGATTGTGTTCTCAGGACCTATCTGGACAGTATTCTCGGGCAACTCAATTTCGAACGATGTGTATCCCCCGACATGTTTGCCGATAAAGAGGTCATTGATGAATACCTCGCATTCGTAGTTTATGCCGAAGGCTACGAATTTGAATGCTGAACTATTCAGCTGATCCTTGCTGATGGAGAATTTGCGCTGGAAAGTGATCTTGCCTTCGCGGTCAAACGAACTCGGGACTTTGACGGAACCCCATTTCTCACCATCCGAGGAGTATTGCCAAGTACCCGCCAAATCGATCTTGCTACGTCTTGGTGAGTCGGGGTGTATACCGGCATCAAGACCCTGAAGCGTCTGCTGGCCATTTTCGTAGATTTTTTGCCGGGCTTGGGCCTGGAATCCGGGCAGGAGGAATTGGGCGAGAAAGATCGATAAGAGGAGGAGTAGATGATTGATCCAAAAACCGAAGATTTTGCTCAATTCTTTGGCTGAGATATGCAAGGAAGATGGGAAATTGCTTGAATATAATACAAAAATGGGGGGAAAGCAACGAAGAATGTGAAACGGGGACCTATTCTCCCTTTAGAATCAACTACCTTTTGGTGGTGAGAATCGCATTCTCAATAATGGCAACGAATGAATCCACCTTCAAGCAAGCCCCCCCCACCAAGGCTCCGTCGATGTCTGGCTGGGAAAGAAGCTCGCGCGAGTTTTCAGGCTTCACGCTTCCTCCATACTGGATGACCACTCTTTCCGCCGTCACCCAAGAGAAGATCTGACCGATAAGTTTCCTGATCAAAAGATGCACCTCTTGAGCCTGTTGCGGAGTTGCGTTCTTTCCTGTGCCGATTGCCCAAACAGGTTCGTAGGCAAGAATAATCTTCTCGACATCAGCGG
>Ga0315286_10002587_pt1 | contig 16899 bp, 15 predicted proteins | sample YL17G10_0_MG_FD_205038 | JGI IMG/M metagenome (GOLD analysis project Ga0315286, IMG submission 205038) | Sediment microbial communities from Yellowstone Lake, YNP, Wyoming, USA - YL17G10_0 | ecosystem: Environmental > Aquatic > Freshwater > Lake > Sediment | place: USA: Wyoming | collected...
GCGATGACGGCCTTGGCCAGTCTTTACCACAGTGGCTTGTGGGACACGTACTGGAAAGCCGTGCGGGCGGCGGCCTAAGGCCGCCAGGATCTTTCCTCGCACACTGGGAACTGGGAACCTTCGGGAGGCCAAGGTGCTGGTGGAAGACTATCGACGGCGGTACCATCACCATCGGCCGCACAGTTCGCTGGACTACGCGACGCCGGCGGCGTTCGCCGCCGCCTGTTTGGCTTCGGCGGAGCCTGCGCCTACGCCAAACAGGGAAGAAGTTGCTGTCAACTCTCTAATTCGAGCTGGCACATAATCCGGGGGCAGGCCACTCACCCGCGAACATCATTTCCAATTCCTCTGGTCACAATACATAGCGGGAACGCAGACCACACAGCTTCAGGTGAATAGGGAGAGGGCAAACATCCGCGTACCGAAACGGGCACGGTGAGACAACCGCTTTGACTACAGAAGCCGAAAAGGGAACTGACAATAGGTTGATGTAAGGACGTCAAAGATCGCATGGACGGTACAGCAGACATCCAGGACACCAAGTGGCCCGCCCGGCCACTCGTGTCCCCCGATCTGATGACACCGGTCGAGGCGGCTATGTTCTTACGCCTTGACGGGATCAGAGAACTGGCTGAGAACCCAAGACCTGACGACACATTGGTCATTGGCTCGCCGCCGGCTCAAAGATGTTGGCGTGCGACCTATCCCGTTCGACGGAGACGTACTTCTCTGCCGAACCCGAAGAGTGTGAACGACATTTTTCGCGGCTCGATGAATCGATGGCTCCAACTCCCGAAGGCCAGCTACAATGAAACCGCAACTTCCAAACAACGAGAACGACCAGAACCGTGCGAACACCGACGGTTGCTCGGTGTGCAGGGAGCTTCTCGCCAACCTGGGGCGGTTCCTCGAAATGCTGGAGGCTGCCCGCGATTCCCACCAATCAGATTGGCTCACTGTTGAAGATATTGCCCAAGAACTCAAGCTATCGAAGAGCATCGTCTACCGGCTCATCCGCAACGGGGAGCTTGAGGCCGTGGACCTCGTTGTCGGCGACGAGAGCAAGGTCCCACAGAAAGGACACTTCCGGATAAGGCGGTCAGCCCTCAATCAGTACCTCGAAGCCAGGAAAGTCAAACCGCTACCAAGTCAGCCGACTCGCCTGCCCGCCCGCCGGTTCCCAAAGGTAAAGAATCATCTCGCACTATGAGTTTTCGCGACACCCGTTTGCCACGGAAGAACTACAACCAACAGGTGCGATATTTGCGAATCTTGCGATATTTACCAGTCTGTAAGTGCTGCAATAAGCGATAGTTACGAAAGGGGGAAGATCAAGAGAGGTTTTAGAAATCCGTTGCTCTATCCGACTGAGCTACGGGCGCAAATATCGGCATAGTAACGATTTATGTCAGATCACCCACTTGCCGGTGCTTTTCGAATACTACCTTGACTGCCACCGGTCTGTGACATGTAATCCGGCCGCATCTCATAATTCTGTGATCGCAGTCAAGGTTATCCGCCACGACGAAGCCCGATGACCAAGGAAGAACGCGTTCTGACAAATCCTCCCTCACATTACACGAAACAGGTCAATCCTGCAAGAAGATCGGAGCGACAAACCTATCCGAATGTGGTGAAGACCCATAGCACATAGGTACACCACAGGCGTTATAATGTCACAGATCAGACACCGTGGTTCTGCTCGGTGACGCCGGCAAGGAATGAGAAAGGATGTGATCGCGGATTGATATGAGAACCCTGATTGTCGCAACCCGCCGGGGGGAGCTGGCCATCGCCCAGACGCAGATGGTCATCGCTGCCCTGAAGGCCAAGCATCCGGATGTCGAGATTCGCATCATGGAAATCACAAGCGCCGGGGACCAGGATCGGCGCACCGCCCTGTGGGACCTGAAGGATACCGGCTTTTTCACGTCGCATCTGGAAGATGCCCTGCTGGCCGGGGAGGCGGACTTGGCCGTACACAGCTTCAAGGACCTGCCGACCGGCGAGCGGGAAGGCTTGGCCGTGACGGCGATTTACGACCGGCGGTGGCCCCAGGATTGCCTGCTCGCCAAACAGCCGGTTGGGTCCATCGGTGAGCTTACGCAATCCGCGCGGGTGGGGACTTCGAGTCTGCGGCGGGCGGCCCAGTTGCGGCATCTGAGGCCCGACCTGCAGCTCGTGCCGTTGCGGGGCAACGTTCAGACGCGAATCCATAAGCTCCAGTCCACCGATCTCGACGCCATCCTCCTCGCACGAGCGGGCTTGGAGCGGCTGGGCCTGGCCCACCTGGTTTCGTTTACGTTCGACCCGAGGCGGTTCATCCCCGCCCCGGCCCAGGGTGCGCTGGCGATTCAGACCCGGAGCGACGACGAGGAGACCGTCGCCGTCGTGAGGTCCCTCGACGACAAGCCGGCCCGGGCCGTCAGCCTGGCGGAGCGGCAGGTGCTCGTCACCATGAGGTGCGGCTGTCATGCCCCCGTAGGCGCCTATGCGGAATGCAGCGGCGACATCATGGAGATTTGCGCCTTCATATCCGATGTGGAAGGCCGCAATGTGATTCAAAAACAGGCGAAGGGCCCCATATCGCAGGCGATCCAGTTGGGCGAGCAAGTCGCCACGGACTTGCTCGATGCCGGCGGCCGGGAGATTCTTGCGGAATTGACGATTGATGATTGATGGTCTACTATGTGATCTCGTGTGTTGCGCGGGGTGCGTGACCGAATCCTAAATCGTAAATAGGAAATCGTAAATCCATGAAAGGCATGGCCTATCTGGTCGGCGCCGGGCCCGGGCGGGTAGACTTGATCACGCTGCGCGGGGCCGAGCTGATCAAGATCGCCGATTGCATCATCGTCGATAAGCTCGCCAATCCGGCGTTGCTGGAGCTGGCCCGCAAGGACGCCGAGATCATTCGCGTGCCCAAGCGGATCGGTCCCGGCTCGTTCACCCAGGACCAGATCAACCAGATTCTCGTCGAAAAGGCGCTGGCCGGCAAAACCGTCGTTCGGCTCAAGGGCGGCGATCCCTGCATCTTCGGCCGGTGCACGGAGGAGGCGATCCTCTTGAATGAGGCGGGCGTCGATTTCGAGATCGTGCCGGGCATTACCGCCGCGATTGCCGCCTCCGAGTACACCGGCATCATGCTGACCGACCGCCGGTACAGCTCCCAGGTGGCCTTTATCACGGGCCACGAGGCCGAGGGCAAAGAGGACTCGAATATCGACTGGAACGTGCTGGCCCACTTCCCGGGCACGCTCGTCTTCTACATGGGCATCGGCACACTGCCCACGATCTCCGAGCAACTGATGGCCAACGGAATGTCGGCCGAGACACCGGCGGCACTCGTGGCCAACGCCACACTCCCGACCCAAAGGGTCGTGCGGGCTCCCTTGAGCGGGATCGTGGAGACGTGCCGCCGGGAGCAGATCGAGCCGCCGGCCCTGATCATCGTCGGCCCTGCGGCCCAGGGGGAGGCGGGCCTCAACTGGTTCATGCGAAAGCCTTTGTTCGGCCGCAGCATTGTCGTGACGCGGGACGCCGATGGCAACGCGGAGATGGCACAGAAGATCCTCGCCCGGGGCGGCCGGCCCGTGGAATTCACCACGATGACCATCCAGCCGTGGACCGACCGAACCGAATTCCTCCAGGTGCTGGCGGAACTGACGGATCATGATTGGGTGATCTTCACCAGCCCGAACGGCGTCACGATCTTCTTCGATGCCATCGGCAGGTTCGGCAAAGATGCCCGTGTCTTCGCCTCGATCCGCCTGGCCACGCTCGGCGCCAAGACCGCGGAGTGTCTCGCACGGTATGGGATCAAGGCGGATTTCGTGCCGACGGTTTTCACGGGCCGGGACCTCGGCCTGCAACTGATGTCGTTCGCGGATCTCCGCGATAAGAAGGTTCTGCTATTGCGGTCGGAGCTTGCCTCGGATGAGCTGGTCGAAGTGCTCCAGCAGGGTCAAGCCCAGGTGCGGGATGTCTCGCTTTACACCGCCGTGCCGCAGCGCGGCGACGCGGCGGGCCTCGAAGAGCAAATCCGCCAGGGCCGAATCCACTGGCTGACGTTCGCCAGCCCGTCCTCGGTGCGAGGCCTCTTTGAGCAGCTCCGGCCCGACGCCGTCAATGCCGGCACATCGCGGGTCGCTTCCATCGGCCCGGTCACCTCCCGGGAACTGGCCCAATTCGGTGTGCGAATCGACGTCGAGGCGACCGAGCACACCATCGACGGCATGCTCGACGCCATCGAGAACGCAGAACGCCCCTGAGATGGGATGCAGAAGCCTGATTCTCTCGGGCCCTCACGCACCTCGGGGTGAGGCCCCCGTCCGAGCATCCAGTCTGCGCTGCAGTTGTTTCACCTGCCTGTCGATCACGAACAGGTAGCCGAAATGGCACACCCACACGATGCAAAATCCCAATGATAGGTAAAGCATGTTCTCACTCCCTAATGGAGAAGCTCTTCCTCAAGGCTCAGGCTGCCTCGAAGGAGGCTCGTCCGAAGCCAGATCAGGGCGCCGGCCAGAAGCGCCGTTCCGGCCATACCGAGCATGAGCGCCGCCGTTTGCCAGGCCGAATCGAGACTGAAGCTGGGCCGGTGAATATCCGGTATGAAGCGCGCGCTGACGAACACCAGCGGGACATCCAGAAAGGCAAGAATCCCGAAGACGGCGCAGATGCGTGCATTGCGATGCCGTGAGCCGGGCAAGCTGACTCGCAGAATCAGGTACACCGCGTACAGGAACCACAGGATGGCCGAGGTCACAAGCCGCGGACTTGGCGTCCACCAGATATTCCATTCCGCCCGCGAGAAGAGCATACCGGTCGCGTTCAGGATGGTCGCAAACACGAACCCCACTTCCGCGGAAGCGACCGCCGCCAGGTCCCAGGCCTGCCGGCCGGTCGTCAAATAGCCGATACTCGCGGCGAGCAGAACGACGAAGCACAGCAGCGCACAAACCGAGTTCGGAACGTGGACGTAAAGGATGTTGCGCGCGACGGGAACGATCTGCCCCTCCGTCAATCCGATCCACGTTGAGACAATCAGAAGAACAAAGGCCAACGCAAACAATAGTCGTCTCATCCGTCTATTCCTCTACAACAATGCCAAAGAGCAGCCAGCAAGCCACGACGAACACGGCGTCAAACGCGAGCATGTAGCCCACCGCCGCGTGAAAGCTGCCGACAAAGGCGAACGGGCTGGAGCCGGCAGCGTGATCCGGCATCGCCCCGAACAGGACCAGCAAGGCAAAGGAAGCGGGAATCATCATCGGCATGAGGATGACGAGGACGACGATACTCAACAGCGAGCCGCGGGTCCTCGTGAGCTGGACTGCCGCCGAGAACAGGGTCCCGATGCTGGAGATCCCCACGTTGCCCAGCAGCAGAACGATCGCCAACCCCAGCCATCCGCCGGCGACGTGCAAATTGAACGACATCATGACAATGGGCACGACGATCGCTTCGAAAATCGTCAGCACAATCACGTTGGCCAGCAGCTTCGCCAGGTAGATCGTCCCGACGTCGAGGGGGGCCAGCAGCAGTCCATCGATGCACCCGTTCTGTTGTTCGGACGCAAAAGACCGTTCCTGCGCCAAAAGACCCGAGAACAGGAAGGCGATCCACAAAGCCGCAGCGCCCATGACCGGCGCGCCGGCGCTGGCGGAGCCGGACTCCGAGGCCATGCGAAGGATGAAGACGATGAGCATGCCAAGGACGACCATCGTCGGCAGGACCTGCCTGGCCCTGAGTTCGACGGCAATATCCTTGACCAAGATGGCTCGCAGTCCTCGCCACAAGTCTTTCAACTCTTGCTCCTCGCATAGGACAGGTAGTCATCAGCGAAACGGTCCGAATCGATCTGGTCCTTCATCGCATCCAGAATCAGGACCCCTTTGTCCAGAACGGCCACGCGCTGACAGCAGCGCACTCCCATGCGGGTGTCGTGGGTCGTCATCAGGATCGAGCCCCCGTCGCGCACGAACCGGTCGAAGATCGCCAGCAGCCGGTCCGAGGCGCCGGCGTCCAAACCGGTGAACGGCTCATCCGCCAGCAGCACAGTCGGCCTATGCAGCAGGGCCCTGGCTATCGCCAATCGCTGCAGAAGCCCCCGCGAGAGGATGGCGGCCCTGTCGTGCCGGAACGGGGCCAGCTCCGTGCCGGCCAGCAGCTCTTCGATGCGCTCCATCCGATTGGGCACGCCGTAAAGGCGGGCGGCGAACGTGAGATTCTCGTGAACGGTGAGCTCGGGATAAGCCATGCTCGCGTGGGAGATCATGCCGAGCTGCTGCTTGGCCGCTTCGGGGTGCTTGCGAACATCATGCTCGTTGATCGTCACATCGCCGCCATCAGGGCGAAGCAAGCCCGCGACGATTCGCAGCAAGGTGCTTTTGCCGGCTCCATTGATTCCGAACAGACAGACGGCCTGCCCCCCAGGCACGGCAAGATCGACGTTCCTCAGCACAGGCCTTGTGCCGTAGGCTTTGCGGATGGAGCACACGCTCAAAGCCATGCCGGCCTGACTGCCTTTTGCCGTTGTCTCATCCATGCTTTCGCCCGGACCCCGCCGATCTCGGCCGCAATCGCAGAACGGCTACAAGAACGATAACCGCAAACGCCGCCGCCAGAATGACCCAGGTAGATGCGTCCGATTCCTTGACGTTGAACCCAGATATCTCAAAGGCGATGCTCTCGCCCGGCTTGAGGCCGCCGCGCCGATAGTACTCGATCGGCACTCCCTCGGCATTGACGAGCCGGTCGTTGGGCTCGCCCAGTCCTTCCAGTTTGCCTTGCCCGTGTTCCCAGAACACCAGAAGCTCCGACGTCGGCAAAGTAATCCCTTTGACGATCTTGGTCGTGCCGCGGCCGATATCGACCTTGTACGAAAACGCGACCTGATGCTCGCCGGGCGGCACGGCCATCGTGTCATAGAACCCGTCGCCGGCGACGACAAGTGCCTCCTGCTCGAGGTAGCTGGAGGTCGTCAGGTCCTTGAAACCCGCCGGCAGCAGGACCCGGACGACGACAGGTCTGTCCCGGTCGTCTCTTTCCGAGCCTATGACCGCCATATCGGAGGAGTTCTTCAGTTGCACGTACTCGGTGAATTCAAGTGCCGTCGAGCGCACCGTGACCATGATGTGATGAATGCCGACGGACAGCTTCGACGCATCGGTAGAGACATCAAACACTTGCACGCTCGCGGAGAACTCAGCGGCGGTGGGGCTTAGGAGGACCGGCTGGCTCCGGAAAGCCATGTTCTGATGTCTCGCACTGGCGACGGCCGCCAGACCCGGTCCGGTCGGGACGCTCGCAAAAATGGCCTTGCCATCCTCGCCAACTCTCGCCTGCCGGGACTCAATCTGCTCCTGTCCCTTGTAAATTTGGAGCGTAACGTCGTCGCCCACAACCGTCGCCCCATTGAGAGTGTTGCTCTTGACGTCCACCGTAAGCCCGGCCTGCGCCTGGGCGAAGGCAGCGGCCGGCATCAGCGCAAAAAGAGCCGTCAGCACTGTCGCGATCCCAAGATTCTTCACGATTGCTTCCCTTCTTTGCCGCCGTGGTCCTCACGTCTTGCGAAGAGCGGCCAAACCGCCAGGCCCACACATACAAGCAACAGAATCCACTTCAAGTACATCATTGTTCGACGTCCGCATCCCCTGCCGGAGCGATTCGCTTGCGTCCGAGGCCGGCCGCGAGCACAACCGCCGTTCCAAGAACCATCAGAATAGTGCCAATCCAAATCCAATCGATCAGCGGCTTGAGGAAGACCGTCAAGTTGATCAGTTTGCTGCCGCTGTCGGCTTCGGTCAAGGCCAGATAAAGATCTCCCGCCAGAGACCGTCGAATATCCACTTCGCTCGTGCGCTTGCCCGATTGTCCATAGAACGCGACGGAGGGCGAGAGCTTACCGAGCTGCTTCTGTCCTTTGCTCACTGACACACTCGCCGCCACGGCGGTAAAATTCGGGCCGTGGCTGGCGTCAAGATCATTGTAGGTCAGCTCAAAGCCGCCGACCTGGACTCGCTCACCGGGCCTGAGGGCGACTTGCTTCTCGACATCGAATCCGCTGGAGCCGGCGATCCCGATGAAAGCCATCAGGACGCCGATATGCACGACTCTTGCCCCATGCCACCGCAGGCTTGCCATGAGGGTCCCGCCCTCCTGCCGGTGGGTGTATCGCTGGACGAAATCCGCGACGAGATTCAGTCCGACGAACGCACACGCCACGAGATAGGCTATGGCCAAGCTGCCCGCGAGCACCCAGATCAGAACGGAGGCAATCCCCGTGACGACCGCCCCCACCGTCCGCCAGCCTTTGCTCAGGCCGTGGTGAATCAGATGCGGGCAGACACCGAGCAGAAGCAGAAGAACCAGTCCGCCGGGGGCCGTGATCTTTGTGAAGTACTCACTCGTAAGAACCTTGTCTTCGGTGATAAGTCCGCCGAAGAGGGGGAACAATGTGCCCATAAGGATCACGAACGCCAACAGCACCATGAGCCAGTTGTTCCAGATGACAAACCGGATGCCGCGGCCTTGAGTCGCCGCCGTCGGTCTGCGCCGCAGGCGCCAGAGCAGGAACAGAAGACCCGCGATCACCCAGATCACGATCAAGAGCACAAGGAACAGGATGCCCAACCCCGGATCGGGAAAAGCATGGACGCTGAAGACGAGGCCATATCGCGTCAGGAACGTCCCGAAGATGCAGAGGCTGAAGGTCGCTACCGCCAGGACCATGAACCACAGCGAGGTCTTTCCATCCGCCCGGTAGGTGCGGGCACAGTGCAGCAGGGCCGTCGCCGTCAGCCACGGGATCAGGGAGGAGTTCTCCACGGGGTCCCAGGCCCAGTAGCCTCCCCAGCCCAGCTCCTCGTAAGCCCACCATGCCCCCAGGGCAATGCCGATGCTCAGGAACATCCACGCAAACAACAGCCAGTGGCGGGCGCGGTCAAAAAGGACGGGAGGCCGGCTCAGGTCTTGCCGCCTCAGGGCCGCAAACGTCCATGCGTACGGGATGACGAACGCGGCATAGCCGAGAAACAACGCCGGCGGATGCAGCACCATCGCCGGGTGCTGAAGCAGCGGGTTGAGACCTGCTCCATCACGGGGTGTCGTAACGGACAGGCCGAAAGGGTCCTTGTCGAAAATCAGCACCAGGAAGAAGAACACCGCCACGAGGTTCGCTGCCGCCCGAGCGCCGGCACAGAACCGCCCGGTGTCCCCGCTGGATTGCGGGAAGGCAAGGGCGACAAAACCCGTCTGGAGCCACAGCCATAGCAGGAGCGACCCGGCCGCCCCAGCCCATAACGCCGTCAGCTTGTACACGAGCGGCAGTGCCCGCGCCGTATTCTCGGCGACATACTTGACGGCGAATTCGCCTCGCACCAGGAGAACCGAGAGTGCCATGCAGGCGATGGTCAGGCACAGCAGGCATCCGAGAGTGGCGTTGCGTCCGCTCTTGAGCAACTCGCCACGGTTTTGCCACCGGCCGAGGAGGTCCGCCAGAATGGCGTAGGCGCTTAGGAATAGTCCGAGCCGCAGCGCGAATTGTCCCAGATCTGGCATACCTATTTCACCTTCGCCTGGTACTTCGACTCGCAGCGGGTCATCAGGTTGTCGGCCTGAAAAACGCCGGTGGCCGCCAAACGCCCTTCCACAACGACTTCCTTGTCCTCGACGAAGTTATCGGGCGTCACCCCCTTGTACTGCACCGGCAGTTCGGCCTTGGTCCCGCAAAGCGTGAACCGCAGGGTCACGTTCTCGATGTCGCGCACGACGCTGCCCGGCTTGACCCGTCCGGCCAGCCGGAAGGAGTGCTCCTGCGTCGCGGCGCCCGTGGCGGAGAAGTCATCGACGGAATAGTAGTACGCCCAGGAGGACTGCATCGCCTGATACGTGAAATAGACAATTCCACCGCCGATCACGGTGATTCCGATCAGGAGTTTCACAATGGTTTTCGACTTCATCGGTCAGTATTCCTTCGGGGAATGGGAGCGGCCATGACACGACAGGAAGCAGCGTCCATGAAAGACGCCCAAATCCTCGAAGGTCCGCCGCCCCGTGCGGGAATCGGGCTGGACGATGGCCACGTCGAAGTTGATCAAATGACTGTTGTTCAATACCGATCCTTGGGACGCACTGATCCCGTGCGGGTCATGACAGGCCGAGCACGGGACCGCGTTTTCGACGTGCTCCCGATGGCCGGCAAAACTCTGGTTGCCCAGAATACTGTTTCTACTGTGGCAGCGATAGCAAAGTTCGTAGGCAGAACTGTTCTCCGGCGTGAAATCCGCTGTCTCGTACCGGCCCACGAGCAGGTTGGGATACAGGGACCCGTGCGGTCCCCTGGACGTCGAGGTCCCGTCGGAGCCGTGGCAGTCCGTGCAGTAGATCTGCGTGGCCACCGTCATCGGCGGGATCAGGCTGGGAACGTTCCGATTCACTCCCATCGCCGTCACCGGATGGAACGACGGTCCCGAGGGGTCGAACTCCAGGCGGGTGTTGGTCTGCGTGATCTGTCGCGTGAGGCGCGACTGGGGGCGCTCCGGGTTGTCCGCATGGCACTTGAAACACACCTCGTACTCGAACTGGGCATCGGCCGTCGGTCCCCCACTGAGGGCGACGCCGGAAACTCCCTGCATCGCGCCGGGGATCATGGGGGCCCGCGACAGACCACGCCTGGCCCCGTGCGGATTGTGACAATCGACGCATTCCACGTGCATGGGCGCCGTCGCCGGGGATTCCCGTGGGTCATGGATGCTGCGATATCGAGACACGCCATGCCGGCTGAGCTTGAGCAGGTCGGCCCCGATGTTGGTATTCGCCACGAGTCCGTTGTGGCAGTTCAGGCAGTTGTCCTCGCTCTGAGCGAAATGGAGCAGCCTCTCAGGCCCGCCCGCACCGTGCGGCCTGTGGCAGGCCAGACATCCGGCTTGCGCCAGCGTGCCGTGCTGCCCGCTTTGCAGGTACGGGTCGGCGGCCCCCGCTACCAGGACGTTCGAGTTGGCGTGGGTGGACGTCATCCATCCTTTCAAATCGTGGCAACTCACGCACATCTGCGATCTCTCGTTGGACATCACGAGGAAATTGCCGTGCCGGTTGTCGTGAGCATCGTGACAGGTCGTGCACTGCAGCTCGCCGGACCGGTCGAGCTTCAACGCCGCGGGCAGATCGAAAGGAGGCCGGATCTGCGAATCCTGCGCGGACAGCCCCGACGAGTAGACGAAGCTGATCGGATGATCGTCCGACAGATCGGTCCCCAGGTTGGCACTCCCTGCGGGGATGGAGGCGCCGCCGCTGGCGCCTGTGACGGTCTCCGTCAACGCCACCGTGCCATCATGACAGCTCAGGCACAATTTGCTGGCGCCCGTCGGCTGGCCGACCTTTGCCTTCAGAGACGAGCTCTCATAGATCTTATAAACCGCCGTGGAGAGCTTATGGCTCCACAAGGGAGTGCCGGGCAGAGCACCGTGCGGGGTGTGGCAGAAGCTGCACGCCGCCCCCCCGGCGACCGCCGACAGATCGTGAGGAGTGCCCTGCATCGACGCCGAGGCCGATCCGCTCCAGGCGCTAACGGCCGCAAGACCAATGGCACATTCCATAGCCCACCATCTGCTCATCGTTCCGCTTCCCCCAACAACTCGAAGATCTGGATTCTCTTATTGAATGAATCCGCGACGTAGATTCGATTACGGGAATCGACAAAGACACCCGCCGGCAGCCAGAACTCGCCGGGGGCACTGCCTTCCTGCCCGAGCGCCATCAGGATATTGCCTTGCGAGTCGAAGACCTGGATATTCTCGAACTGCCGGTCCGTCACGTAGATGTTCCCGTGGCTGTCGGAGGCCACGCCGCAGGGATGCGCGAAGTTGCCGGGCCGGTCGCCCTGCTGCCCGAACATCCTCAGGAACCGGTCGTCCGGCCCGAACACCTGGATGCGGTAGTTGAGAGTGTCGCTGACGTAGAGCTGCCCCGCAAAATCGATGCTCAGATGCGTGGGGAAGTTGAACTGGCCGGGACCTAATCCCCGCGATCCCATCTCCCTGAGGAATTCGCCGTTGCGGTCGAATACCTCGATCGTGTGTCTGCCGGCATCCGCCACGTAGACCGTGCCCTGTGAGTACCGGCAGGCGACGCCGGCGGGCCTCTCGAACCGATCCTGGCCGAAGGAGAAGAGGAATTCGCCGTTTCTTCTGAAGACGCAGACCTGACGCAAGGTACTGTCGGCCACGTAGACGCGGTCGCCATACAGGGCCAATCCGACGGGCCTCTGAAGCTTCACGTCCTTGTCCAAGGAGGAAAACTGATGATAATCGCGCGTCTTCAGGTCAAAGGCGTGCACCACGGCGCCTCCCGAATCCGCGACGTACATGGCCCCCGTGGAATCGACCGCCACCGCATAAGGGGCCACGAGGACCCCCAAGGGTTTCTTGCCGAACAGCAGCTCGCCGAATCCTTCGAGCAGTGAGCCTCGCTTCTCCATGTCGGTCTCTGTGGACACCGCCCCGAGGTACGTGATCCGCGGCTGTTCGGGCGGTTCGGGCCACACCAACGGCGTCCGGGTCGAGCCGGCACGCTCTGGGCCGCATCCCACGGTCGCCAGAGCCAGCGCGATCATCAAGGCCCCCAGCCGCGCCGGACGCTCCCATTTGCCTGTTTGTTGCATTCTCATGACGTCAGAATCCCTGCATGCACCCATCAGAAGCGCCTCATCGCCCGAACGTACAGAAAGACACTGTTGATCTCGTCGCCGCGACGCTCCAGAAGGTCCAGCTCCGCACCCACCGTGGCGTGGAACTGCCGGTACTGGTACCCCAACTCGGTCTTGAACTGGTATCCCCTGGTGATCCCGAATCGTGTGTCGTTCTCGTTGCGGTAGTCGACGGAGCCGGAGATGCTGTAGGCATCCGTCAACCGGCCGAAGACGTCCGCGGTGCCGTCGAAGAGCGTCACCTCGCGTGCATCCGGCTCGCCGAAGTCCAACCATTGATTCGTGACCCCGATCCCGGCGGTGGTCGCCGGCCCGATCGGCCGGCGGTATCGGCCCTGCAGCTTCGTGCCGTTCATCGGGATCAGCGTCGAGTCTTCCGTGCTGTACTCCGCCAGCAGGAACAGACCTTTGTTCGTATAGTCCGCGCCCACCGTGTTGACCGTGTACTCATCCGGCGCCATTTTGGCCGCCGTCGAGGTGACATCCTCCATTTGCATACGGTACGCGTAGAACAGCGAGAAGCCGTTCTTGAATCGCTCGCGAACCGAGGCACTCTGGCGGAGCGTGTCCTCCCGTCTCTGAGGCTCGATGAAGAACTCGTAGTCGACAAAGAATTCCTGCCCCTCCGTAAAGTTCGGCGGAGCCACGCCGCCAACGACGAAAGTCGTGACGAACACCCGTCCATCCCTCTGGAAGAGCGTATAGTCGTCCCCCTGCTGGAAGAACCCGCCGGACACAGTCCGAACACGGACGGTCGTGATGTCGATGTTCGCGCGATCGAGCTCGGTCGAGATGATGCCGTTGGCCGTATGGGACTCGCCGACCACGATGCCTTTGCCGATCCCCGCCTCCTGATCGCTGCGGGTGAAGCTGACGCTGTAGCTGCCCAGCAGCATGCCCAGGGGGTTGGCCTTGTGATAACCCAGCCCCAGGATTCCCCCATACTGCGAGATTGCCCCCTGATCCCCCAGGTCCGTCTGGGACATAAGACCGTCCAGGTTGGTTACGAGGCTCTCAAACAGCCTGTGCTCGACGCCCGCCTGGCCTCGGATCTGCTGGCTGGTCAGTGTCTCCCGCTGCAACTCCGTATATTGCACGTCGTACCGGGTCAGCAGACTGGGTGTGTGCTGCAGCTTCAGACGCTCCTGCCCCCGAAAGTTCTGAAACTCGAAAGAGCCGCCCTGGTTGATGTAGTTGAAGAGCGAATCGAGACGATGCTGCTCGTCGCCGCCGAACGTATAATCGTGCGAGAGGGTGTACGCGTCCGTGTCCGTATCGAACTCGGCGCCAAGGCTCTCCTGATGCACCTGGTTTCGGTCGAAGTCGAAACGCAGATGCGAGAGCTTGCTGAAATCATGACCGAGCGAGTACCGAAAACGCTCGTCTTCGCGAGCGAAGAAATCGGGCGTTAGGTGGCTGAAACCATCCTGACGGGTATCGCTGCTGCTGTATTGGAACGTCATTGGCCAAGACTCCGGACGCAGAGAAACCGACGCGGACTCACTCTGGTTGTCGGCCTGCAGCGGGCCCAGGAACCGCCGGGCGATCAAATCCTCCGACTTGCTGGCATTGAGCGTGCCCGAATAGGGCTTGCTCTGCAGGATCTCGGCGGATACATTGTACTCATCGAGACGACCCGTGTTCCAACCCGACACGTCATCGGAGTCGATATGCTGTTGCGCCAACCCCGTACCGACGGTCACATTATAATTGAGAAGGTCGGGATGGTATACATCGCCGCTGGTCTTGATTCTCACTCGTTCCTCGAACACATCGCTGTTGCTCTCGCGTGTGCTTGCACCCATTTTCTGCTCGTCGGCATGATGCTCGACGACGGTTTCGAGCTCACCGCGAATTCTCTGCTGCTTGACCAAGGGCCTCTTCTGGCCTCGGACGGTCACATCGCAGCCGCTCAACATTATCAGACCAAGCCCAAGGCACAGAAACTCTCCAAGGACCCTCTTGCCGAGTCCTGGCGTTGCCGGGCGAGGCCCCACTCTATGGCCTGGTCGGTTCAACAAGCTGTCAGTTTCCTGGCCTCAATACATTCGGTCACTTGGCCCTCCATGCCACAGAAACGAGCCCATTCGTACGTTTGCCACAGGCGGCCGACGAACCGGCGTGCATGGTCCAGCGGACCGCATGGTTTCATCGACGGCTTCTGCCCTCTGCTGAATCACACTCTCTTCGCATTCCCACTAGAGTTCTCATTTGTTGGGATGGTCCTGCCGGCATACTCCATCCGCATCGGTACCGGCCGGGTTACGGTAGCTTTCTCGGGGCTTGTTCGATCTTCTCCACGTAGCTTTGCGCCGTGTCCCGCAGAGGCTTGGGAAGCGAGGCGGACTTGAGGACCTGAAGGAAGCCCTCTCGCGCTTCCCCAAACTGTCCGGCGTGGTACTGCCGGATACTGCGATAGTAGATCTCCGCAATGCGTTGCTCCTGTTCGCCTCTTTGCTCCACCAGGGCACGAAGGGCGGCGGCCGGCGTCTTGCTCGCCGCGTCGGCCTCCGGGCCTTTCAGAGGCCCCGCCGATTCTCTCGCCTGGAGGGCGATCACCTGCCGCAGAACTTCGGCCGCTTTCGGCTTCTCCGCCTCCGTGATCAGACGGCTATCCAGAAAGACTTCAAGATAGGCCCTGGCCGGCCACCACTGATCGCCTTCGATGCAGTCGATGATCGTTCGGCACATGGTGTAGAAGTCCAAGCCTTGAGCGAGATCGTACCGTGCCTTCTTCAAGGAGTTTTCGTATTTGCGGCGATAGGCGTCGGATTTGTACTCCTGCCCCGCAGGCGTGTCCAAGAAGGCCGGCTTCAAAAGGCTCTTCGTCTCGCCGGCATGACCCTCATGGCAGTCAACACAGTGCCCATAGGACGGCCCTGCATGATTCCTGATCGCGCGGATCGCCCCGGACTCATGACACTGATAGCATAGTTCGGGCACCGGCTTGCGGAGCAGGGATTCGTTCTTTGCCTTGTGCGGCTCATGACAGAGCAGGCAATCGCCTGTGGCGACCGGGCCGTGCACCCAGCCTTCGGATGGGGAGTGCTCCTTATGACATTGATGGCACAACTCTGGGACCTGGGCCACCAACTGCACCTTCCGAGACGTGCCCCTCCGGAACTGATTGCCGTGACATGAGGTGCAGTCTTTGATTGGCTCGTGCGTGTGCCAGCTCCCCACGGGGGCGCCGGCCGGGGTCTTGTCCTCCTTCTGGACGGAGGATTCCGTCTCAGATACCTCGCTCCGCAAAGGCGGAACGCCGTCAAAGAAGAAGGTCAACGCCTTGTGGCGTTCGACTTCTTCGCAACTGGACAGCAGCAGGAACAGGATCGTCAGCCCCGCCCAAGTTCGATGTTTGATTATCGATTGTAGATTCACGAATCAAGAACCACACTTCACACTTCGAACTTCCTTCGACTACGGTTTCGCACGCCGCGCGCGGGCGAGCCTGCTGTCGATGTCCTTGACGTAGCCTCTGAGCGTTTGCTCCATGGGAGGCGGAACCAGTCCGCTGGTAATGACCTTCACGAATCCGGCCCGGGCCTCTTCGAGACGGCCGGCACGATACTGCTCCATGCTGCTGTAATAGACTTCGGCGATCGCCTTTATCTGCGGCAACTGCTCGGCATCATCGCCCGTCGGCTCGGCCTTCGGCGGCGCCGCCGGGGCCGGCCTCGCGGGACTCGCCGATTCCGACGCTGGGGCCTTCTCGACCGGGGGCTTCTGGGCGACCTCTTTCGGCCTGCTCTGAACGGGAAATTCCCCGAAGCCATAGACACTGACCTTGTTCGAGCCGTACTGGTTCGACACGAGCACGAGGAACTCGATGTTCGCGCCCTTGACCGCGTACGGCCGGAACAAATCCACGTGGCGGGAATCCAAAATGATCTTCGCCGGCAGGTTCATATTGCTCGGCTCATTGCCCGGTCCGCCAAAGAACAACAAAAGCCGGCCTTGCGAGTCGTAGATCTTCGCCACTTCCGTGGACCACAGCGAAGGCGACAAGGACACGCCTGAGTCGATCACCCACATCCTGTTGGCGCTGTCCACGGCGATGCCCTTGGGCCGGACGAACTCGTCGACATTGTCGCCCCGTCTGCCTATGGTTCGCTTCAGATTCCCCGACGGATCGAACTGGAATATCCTGGCTTTGATCTTGTCCGTCACGTAGAGATCGCCATCCGGCC
>Ga0315286_10002588_pt1 | contig 16897 bp, 13 predicted proteins | sample YL17G10_0_MG_FD_205038 | JGI IMG/M metagenome (GOLD analysis project Ga0315286, IMG submission 205038) | Sediment microbial communities from Yellowstone Lake, YNP, Wyoming, USA - YL17G10_0 | ecosystem: Environmental > Aquatic > Freshwater > Lake > Sediment | place: USA: Wyoming | collected...
CCGGATCTGGTCTCGCGACGGCTGCTCGAGATCCTTCTGCCGCTCCCGGCGGAGCTTGCGGACGGCCAGGTACTCGAGGATGCGCTCCTTGACGTCCCCAAGGGCATAGTGGTCCTCGTCCAGCACCTCCCGGGCATGGGCAATATCGAGGTTGTCCGGCGTCGTCTTGGACCAGGGAAGGGTCACCAGCCAATCGAGGTACGTCCGGATCACGCCATACTCGGCCGCGGCTGTTGGCAGACGCGCCAGGCGATCCAGCTCGCGTCGGGCCTGTTTCTCCGCCTCCTCCGGCAAGCCCGCCGCCTCGATCCGCTTGCGGAACTCCTCGGCCTCGGCCGCTTGCTCATCCGTCTCGCCGAGCTCCCGTTGAATCGCCTTCAGCTGCTCACGCAGGAAGTACTCTCGCTGGACCTTCTCGATCTCGGTTCGGGCTTCCTTCTGGATCTTTTGCCCCAGCGAGAGGACCTCGACCTCCCGGCTCAGCAGGCCGTTGATTCGCTTCAGCTTGCCGATGACCGAGTCCTCTTCGAGGATGGCCTGGGCCTCCTCCAGCTCCATGCGCTGGTAGTTGGCGATCGTGTAGGCCACGTGGAGAGGGTCTTCCAGGAGAAGCACGCCGCCGACAACCTCCCGCGGCAGCGAGGTTGCCAGGTCGGCGATCTGCTGGAACTGGTCCTGCGCCGCCCGCACCTGGGCCTCGATCTCGACCCCTTCCTCGACCGTCTCGGGGCGCATCTCGATTCCGGCGACCAGGTACGGCTCCAGGCTGGTGAACTCGCCTAGCTCGAAGCGCGCCAGTCCGTGGACGATCAAACGGATGGTTCCGTCCGGTGCCCGGAACAGCCGTTGGATGGTCGCCATGGTGCCAAAGCGGTAGAGGTCCTCAGGTCCGGGGGTTTCCAGCTCCGGGTCGCGCGCCGTCACCAGCCCGATCATGCGGGCGGAGCCGACGACGTCGTCGACAAGCGTGATCGAGCGCGGCTGTCCGATGGTCAGCGGGACGGCGGTGTGCGGGTAGACGACCACGCCCCGGAGCGGCAGGATGGGTAGTTGGCTGGGAATCTCCGAGGGTTCGAGGGGCGAGCTTCCCTCGCCCGAGGCGCGGCCTTCCTCCTGCACCCGGATCGTCGCAGACTGAACCCCCTCCTCGCGCGAACCGGGTTCTTGCTCAGGGTTCGCCGGGGCGTCTGGTTTCTGGCTGTCACCCGGGGAAGTCAGATCTTCCTTCGTCACTGAACTCCGTGGCTCCGAAACCTGTCAACTCGAGATCACAATCTGTCTGGGCTCGGCCTTGGGAAGGACCACCCGCAGGAATCCGTCCGAGTAGCCGGCCTCGATCTGGGATACGTCAACCGGGGCATGGATCTGGACCTCGGTGACGAACTCTCCGAAGGCAATCTCCATTTGATGGTAGGCCTTCGGACCGGTGACATCGGACCGCACGCCCCGGATAGTGAGCAACTGATGCTCCATTGTGACCGAGAACTCAGATTCGCGCATCCCCGCCACCTCCACCATGACCACGAAGGCGGCGTCCGTCTCGTAGACATCGGTCGGGGGGCGCCAGAGGTGCGAACGATGGCGGACCGTCCATCCGAAGGTCCGTTCGCCTTCGGCCTGCCAGCGGTCATCCTCGGGGGAAGACGCCCGCCACTCGCCAGAGCCCACCATCGGATTCTTGACCATTACGCTGGGAACCTCACGGAATGCACAATTACCGGGTGATTCTACCACAACCGACTTGCCGGCACAGGCCACGGGTGGCCGGAGCGAGCTTCATTGGGCCTTGTCCTGGCCCTCGATGGGCCTCCGGCTCACCGCGCTCCCTCCACGATCGCGCTTGGTCGCCAGGGCGACATACAGTAGAATGTAGGTTGACTTCGGTCTCCGCCCGCCCAGGCCGAGACCGGGCAGGAGGCTCCAAATGGACCTGATTGCCGTCCTCAGGAGCGTGGAGCTGTTCGAGGGGCTCTCGCCCGAGGAGCTCAAGCAGGTGTCCGATATCTGCCACGAGCGAACGTACCAGGCCGGGGAGGTCATCACCACCCAGGGCGAGGCGGGTGAGGAGCTCTTCGTGGTCTGCCAGGGGTTTGTCGAGGTCATCCTGACCCGCACCTCGGGCGACCCCGCTCCTCGAGCGATGGTCAATCTCGGCCGGGGTCAGATCTTCGGCGAGATGGCCCTGGTGGATCACGGGCCGCGTTCGGCCACCGTCCGGGCCGTGACCGACGACACCGTTCTGCAGGCCATCCGGCGCCAGGATTTCACCAATCTGTGCGAAGGCAATCACCACATGGGCTACGTCGTCATGCGCAACATGGCTTCCGACCTGTCGTTCAAGGTGCGCCACAGGCACCTGGCCGGTCACTGAGGGCAGCCCGATGTCCGAGGTCTTCAAGGTCAGCTACGTGGTGCGTGGGGAAGAACACCCCGGGGCCATCCTGAACGTCGAAGAGCGCCCCGAGGTCGGGGACAAGGTGAAGCTGGGGCGCCGGGCATTTGAGGTGCTCGAGGTGCTCGAGCTGATTCCACCCCGGGGCAACTTCCACTTCCTCCACGTCACCCTTCAGGCGAAGCCGAAGTAGTCTGTCTCCCGGCTTCCTTCCTCCCCTCCCTGCTCTCCGCAGCGGGACCCTGTCTATCCACTCGATCCCAGCAGACCTCACGGGCGGAACCTCACCCATTGCCTAGCGCCTTCGTCCAGCCGAACCAAGTCCCCCTGCCAACGCCCCTCATCTCAGAATTGGCTTTGTCTCATGAGAAAGCGCCCGGACGGGACGAGCAACTGCGCCCTCACCATCTGAGATCCGATGGCCAGGGCGTCGGTCGCTTGCTGTCAAGATGGCTGATCCGGGGAGGCGATGTCGGGAGCCGGCGTCAGACCTCGAGCTCCATGAAGTCCTGGGCGAGGGAGACCTCGCCACCAAACGAGGAACGGGCCTGCTCGAGGAAGGCCTTCCCGACCTCCGGGCCTCCCGGGTAGTGGATCAGAATGAGATGCCGCACCCCGGCCTCGCTGGCCACCTCCGCAGCCTGCGCGGCTGTGGAGTGACCGACGCCTCCGCCGGAGGCCTCATGGATCAGGACGTCGGTTCCCATTGCCAACCGAACGACCGAGGCGGTCGGCTCCGTATCGCAGGAGTAGGCCACGGCGTGGTCCCCGCTCGTCGCTTCGATGCGCAGACCGATCGTGGGGACGATATGCCGGACGGGCGAGGAGTAGATGCGGTAGTCCTCCTTCTCCAGGAGCAGGATCTCCTCCCGCTCGGGCAGGCGATGGAAGGCCACGGGAAAGAAGTTCGGCCAGTTTTCCCACGCGTAGAAGCCCATCATGTCCTCGAGCCGCTCCAGGCAGTGGTGCAGCCCGTAGATGCGGAGCGGCTCCTGGCGTCCCAGGAGCCACATGTTCATGAGCAGCAGGGGGATGCCGGAGACGTGGTCGGGGTGGAAGTGCGTCGCCACCAGGTCGGTGATCGAGTCGATGGCGATGCCGGCTTTGGCGAGGTGGACAACCGGCGTCCCCACGCAGTCGATCAGGACAGTCCCCGACTTGCCGACGACCGCCATGTGCGTGTTCGCGCGGTTTGAGTCGGGGATGGCATTCGAAGTTCCGAGGATGGTCAGTTTGGTCATGGGCTATGATCCGGTGAGGAGAAGAATCGCCAGGCGGGGGGTCACGAAGACCTCCAGGGCTGCGGCGCCAGCCAGGAGCGGCAGGACGAGCCCGAAGCTGATGCGGGCCCACTCGGCCAGAGCAAAGAGCCAGTTCTGGCCAAGGGTCCTTCCCTTGGGCGGGCTTACGACCGCAAGTCCGAGCTGAAGGATCGCGGCACCTCCCAAGATCGCCGCCGGGACCTCGAGGACGGCGTGCGGCGCAACCAGCGCCAGCAGGAAGCGCACAACATCCTGACCGGCCAGCCCCACGTTGCCGGCGAAGTAGCCGATGATGCCGATCGGTGCCATCAGCAGTACGACCGCAACCACGCCGAAGGAGAACCCGCCCAGAAGTGCGGCCAGCGCCATCGCCCGCAGGTTGTTGCCGAGCACAAGCAGCCACCCTCGGCCGCTCAGCAGCCCGGTACTCTGAAGTTGCTCCAAGACCCCGGCTTCCGCTCGGCCGTAGGTCAACAGCCGGGCCGGCAGCCTGTAGTCCGATGCCAGGCCCTGGCCGATGACGTAGGCTGCGACCAATGCTCCCGCCATGATGACAAGCGGGGCTCGTATTCGGGGCAGCGTCGAGCGGAAAAGCCCCCGGTACCACTCCAGCGGGTTTCGGGCATCCCCGCGGAAGGCCTGCCAGAAGAACCGCCAGGCCGAGCGCAGGTTGAGGATGTCGATCTCCCGACCGAGGATCTCCTCCCGGTTGAAGAGATGCAGGCCCATCCTTGCCAGAACCCCGGCCAGCACCAACAGGGCGAGGACAATCCACCACAGGACGGCGTACCGGCCCCAGAACATGATCATGCTTTCGCCGATGATCAATTGCGAGACCGGAATGATGATGAACGAGGCCAGCAGGTTGGCGGCCCGCACCGAGGTGGTCTGCAGCGAGACCACAACGGCGCCGCTGACCATGACAACGGCCTGAGCCGTCGTCAGCAGGATCACCTGGGTCAGAAGCACCAGCGGAGGATGCCAGCCGACCTGGAGGCTCAGGCCGATCAAGTAGACGCAGATGCCGAGGTAGGAGGCGGCCAGGGGCGGCGCAAGCGATGCAAGCATCTTCCCCAGGTAGAGTTGGCTGTCGGTCAAAGGGGTGGCCAGGAGAGGTTCCAGCGACAGCCGCTCCCGCTCGCCCGCAAAGCTCTCCAGCGCGATCACCAGTGAGACGGAAATCGGGAAGAAACCCACAACCATGAGCAGGAAGGGAATCAAACGCTCGCCGATAATGGGCGCGCCATAGCGCCCGACAAACTGCACCGCCTGGCTGGCGGTGAAGTTCATCAGGAGCGGGAAGAACAACGTGAGCAGGATGATCGGCACCAGGATCCGCCAGTCGCGAAGCTGATCCCGAATCTCGCGCCGGAAGACGACCAGCGCCCCGGCCAGGAGCTCCCCCGGCCTTCCCCCAGGCGACCTCACAGCCCGGTCCCCTCTGCGGCCTCTTCCATCTCCACCACCTGGAGGTAGACGTCCTCGAGGCTTCGCCCGACCTCGGACAATGTGATCACCGGTATCCCCGCCTCCGCCATCGCCCGGAGGACTCTAGGATTCACCTCTTGCGGCAAGGTGGCGCGGTAGCGCATCCAGTCCGGCCCGGAGACCAGGATCTCAAGGCCTTTGGGCAGGTGGCGGGCCGCGCCGTCGAGCGGGCAGGCCACGCGCAGCTCCATGATCGGATCACCCAGGAGTGCATTCTTAAGCTCAAGCGGGGTTCCGTGGGCGACGATGCGCCCGCGGTGGATGATCGCAATCCGGTCTGCCAGGAGCTCGGCCTCGGTGAGGTTGTGTGTGCACACGACGATCGCCCGGTTCGCCGACCGAAGCTTGCGGATTCCCTCTCGGACCAGGCGGGCGCTGGCGGGGTCCATGGCCGAGGTCGGTTCATCGAGCAGCAAGACCGGGGGATCGTGCAGCAAGGCCCGGACAAGGACCAACTTCTGCCTCATCCCCTTGGAGAACTCGCCCAACCGGCGGTCGAGGTCGTCGCCTAGCCCGTAGCGGTTGCCGAGCTCGTTGACGCGGCTTCGGATCAGCGCAGGCGGGAGGCCATAAGCCTGGCCGAAGAATCGGAGGTACTCACGCGCCCGCATGCGGGTGTACAGCCCGTGATGCTCGGTGAGCAGCCCGACCGAGCGGCGGACGCCAACGGGGTCAATCTCCGTGTCATACCCGGCAACCACCACCCTGCCGCGCGTGGGGCGCAGGATCGAGGCCAGCATGCGGATGGTTGTCGTCTTCCCGGCGCCGTTCGGCCCCAGGAGGACGAGGATCTCACCCGCCCCGACGCACAGCGAGACGGCCTCGACAGCCGTGAGGGTATCGAACTCTTTGGTCAGATCCTGGGCGAGGATGAGGTCCATCTTCACCAGGGATTATAGCAGGTCGGCATGCCGGTCACAATCAGACAGGATTCCTAGCAGGGGGATGAATGAGCGGCCTGCCCGGAGGGTAGAACCGTGCCTCTCAGGCACCAAGGTCCTTTCATCCCTCTCCCAGTGGCCGAAATTCGGGTAACGCGCAGGTCACGTTTGTAGCGCAACCGCCGTCCCCCCAAGATGGATTGCCACACCGAACACGGACCTACCCCTGGCCAAAGTGCTCCGCCTCCACCTTCCGCCAGTCCTCGGAATCGGGCAGGCGCATGAAGGAAGCCAGCGCCGGATGGACCTGGCGAATGAGCTCCGCCATCCGGAGAGCAATGCGCCGGATCGAGAAGTGAGCGTTGGCGGCGGAGCGCAACTCGCAGAAGTGGTAGGCCTCACGCAGGTTGAGGGTCATCAGCACCCGGCGGTTGAAGCCGTTGGGCACCAGGTAGGCGGCGGCGTCCAGGTTCCAGACCGCCAGCGTACGGTAGGCGGCTGCGGCCGTCTCCATCGCCTCCCGGTAAGCAACCTCAAAGCCGGCCTGGATGATCAGCCGGGGAATGGGGTAGCCGAGCTCGGCGGTAAGGCGCTGCGGGGTCTGGGTCATCATGCGATGACGCTTGAGCTCGAAGTAGGCGCCCTGGTCTAGAACGGCCTCAAAGGTGTAGACGGCGTGCTCAAGAGCCCGCAGCGGGGCATCGAAACGCCCCAGCCGGCCGAGAATCTCACGCGCCAGATCCTGCCGGCCAGCGTGCCCCAGCGAACGTACAGAGCCCAGGGTGGACTCAAACGAGCATGGGGAGAACGGGTACAGCGCGGCCGCCAGGACGCGAACCTCGGCTTCTGGATCATAGGCGACCAGGCGCAGCATCTCCCTTGGGCCGTCGCTCCCCAGTCCCGGCGCTCGCTTGGCCAGCGCACTCTCGGTCTGGCTGAGGTAGTCCGACGGGTCGGCATACTTGAGCAGAGTCGGAATCTCGGTTTGGGCCGCCTGCTTGAGCTCCTGGCCCATCTGGCGCACTTCGTCCAGCGGATGGGAGAGCATCTTACGCACCGCATGCTCCAGCGTCCGGGCGTTGGCGGTCATACCCACATTGGCGAGGGAGGCGGCCGGCAGGAGAAAGCGGCAGGCATCGACGTAGCGCGAACGGATGCGGCCGTCCCATTTCTCGTCGCTCTCCCCCTCCCGCCTGGGAGCCTGGAGTTGAACGACCGCCCTGGCCGCAACAATCGACTCCTGATAGGCTGCAAAGAGCCGCTCGCAGGTCTTCCGATAGAGGGCCTCATGTTCGGTGCCCTCGACCTCGGCCGGAACATGGTAGCTGCCCGGCTCCCACCTCTGATAGCGGCTGGACTTCTCGGTGTAGGACGCAAGACGCTGGGACTCGAGGGCTTCGATCGCCAGCCTCGAGACATTCTCGAAGGCGACGTGCAAGACGGCGTGCTCGGCAATCGAGGCATGGCCGAAGCCCACCACCCACTTCTCGTGGAACTCCGACGACTGAGCATCCGTCAGCTCGGCGGCAATCTCCCGAAATGAAAGCGGCGACCTCGAAGTCTTGGCAAAGGTCACCGCGATCGTCTCCGGGCTGAGCTGGCGCGGACTGAGGAGGTAGATCTGGCGCCGGAAGCGTTCAGGCATCGCTCCCCTCCCGGTGGCTGTTGAGGATGAGGCGCGCCCGAAGGATGTCGCGCTGGATCTGCTCCATGAGCGCCTCCGGGCCGGAGAAACGTCTCTCGTCCCGCAGCCGTTCGATGAACGTCAGCCGCATCTCCTTGCCATACAGGTCGCCCTCGAATTCGAGCAGATGGGCCTCGACCACCGGCACCCGGACGTCGCCCTCGAACGTCGGGCGAAAGCCGATGTTGGCCACCGCCATCCAGTGCCGGCCTTCGATCTGGGCCCGGCAGGCGTAGACGCCGGAACCGGGGCAAGCGCGCTCCTCCCAGACGGAGAGGTTGGCCGTCGGGATGCTCAGAGATCGGCCGCGGCCTGCTCCCTGGACAACCTTTCCCGGGACGACAAAGGGACGGCCGAGATAGGAGGCGGCTCGGGCGACATCACCCGATCGCAGCGCCTCCCGAACCCGCGTTGAGCTCACCACCTCGCCGCCGATCAGCACCGGTGAAAGGATGTGCAGCCCGAATCCGCGCGCGGCCCCGGCCTGCTCCAGGAAGGGCACGTTGCCCTGGCGGCGGAACCCGAGGGCGAAGTCCTCCCCCACCCAGAGGTCGCGAAAGGCCAGATGGGCCTGCGCCCGATCCAGGAACGCGTCCGCCGTGACGGCAGCGAGCTCCCGGTCGAAGCTCTGCGTCACCACGTAGTCGATGCCCAGCTCGCCGAGCAAGGCCGCCTTCTCTTCGGGGGTGGTGATGTAGAAGGCAGGCTTGCGCCCGCGCAGAACGACAGAAGGATGAGGGTAGAAGGTGAGGACAACCGCTGGCAGATGCGCCTGCCGGGCCGATCCAACCAAGGCACGAATGAGCGCCTGATGGCCAAGGTGGACGCCATCGAACGAGCCAATCGTCAGGGTGCAGCCGTCGAGGTGAAGCTGCTCCAGGTCTCGCACATGTTCCATGCCGGCCGCTACCCCAGGAAGACTTTGCGGGGATGCCATTCGGCACCCCCCTCGACGGCCTCGAGGATGGCAATCAGCTCGCCATCCGGTCCGACGGCCTTGGCCATCCCGCTCGATCCCGGCGCAGCCGGGATGCGGTGACCGAAGCGGATGCGCTCCTGGCCTTCGGCGTCGACGGCAACCGACCGGAACTCCGGCAGTGCGTCGGCGGCGGGCCGGACGTACTGCTCCCACTTCCCGGTCAGGAAGGCTACCTCGAGCATCGGGAAAGGAATGGCGTCTTCAATCGAAAACAAGCCGGAGCGGCTGCGGCGCAGGCCGGCGAGGTGGGCGCCCGAGGAGAGCATCTCGCCCAGGTCGTGGGCAAGGGAGCGGATGTAGGTTCCCGCCGAGCACTCGACGGTGAGCGACAGGTCGGGCGGGGCGTAGGCCGCCACGTCCAGGCGGCGAATGGTCACCTTGCGTGGCTGCAGGTCGACGTCCTGGCCCTGGCGGGCCATCTCGTAGGCTTTCTTGCCGTGTACCTTGATGGCGCTGAAGGGAGGCGGGACCTGATCGATCTCGCCCAAGAAGGAAGGAAGCGCTTCCTCAATGTCCTTCAATCGAGGGACCGCGTCCGACTGGCGGGTCACTTCCCCATCCGAGTCATAGGTGCGGGTGGCGCTGCCAAAGCGGATCACGGCCTGGTAGCACTTGTCCGAAGTGGAGAGGTACTCGCTCAAGCGCGTGGCGGCGCCCAGACAAAGGACGAGGACGCCGGAGGCGCGGGGGTCGAGGGTCCCCGCGTGGCCCACCTTGCGGATCTTGGTCCCACGACGCACCAGGCTGACCACGTTATGCGAGGTCGGGCCCACCGGCTTGTCCACGATCATCAACCCACAGTCCTTCATCAGCCTCTCTCCGGCTTGGGCTGGAGGGATAAGCGTGTCGCCAGCAGGACGCGCGCCTCCACCTGCTCAAGGTCACCCTGGATCATCGCCCCCGCGGCCGGCTCGTGGCCGCCCCCCCCGAACTCCTGAGCCAGACGCGAGACATCCCGATCGGGCCGGCAGCGCCAGCTGACCTTGACCTTGCCCCCCGGCTGCTCGACAAAGACGATCGCCACCTCGGCGCCCTCCACCGAGCTGAGGAGGTTGATCAGGTCGGCGTCATCGGCGCCCGGGTACTCTGCCTGGCGGCGGTCCTCGATCGTCATTGTCGCCCAGACCACGCCCTCGGCCGATGCCAGCCTCGAGAGCCCGCTGCCCCAGTAGCGGGCCGCGGCCAGCGTGCGACGGTTGAGTCCACGGTCGTAGACGTCGGCCAGGGGGCCACCCAGCTCCACCAGCGAGGCGGCCAAACGGAGGACCTTCGGGGTGACATTGGACGTGCGGAAGCCGATCGTATCGGTCACCAGGCCTGCCAGCAGGTTGGCAGCCACTTCGCCGTCGAGCGGCAGGCCCTCCTGAAGCGCCAGATCATACAGCACCTCGGCCGTCGCTGCAGCCTCTCCATCCACGAGATTGACCGGGGCGAAGAGAGTGTTGGTGGCGTGATGGTCGATGTTGAGGGCGAGCGGGCCGGGGAGGCTCCCGGGCGGGAAGCCGATCCTCTCGAGATCGGAGCAGTCGACGGCAACCGCCAGGTCCATCTGCTTGGGCGGGGTTGTCTGGACTCGGTCGGCCCCGGGCAGGAAGCGGAAGCGGCCTGGCACGCCATCGGCCAGGACAGGCGTGACCGCTTTGCCCATCCGAACGAGGCTGAGGGTCAGGCCGAGCAGCGACCCAACGGCATCCCCATCGGGCCGAACATGGCTGATCACCGTGATACTTGTGGCCGCCTTGAGCCTCTCACCGGCGGCGGCGAAGTCATTCCTTGCCAACCCCACTCGGAGCCTCGTCCTGCTCGCGCTTCAAGGCGTCGAGCAACTCATCGATGTGTGCGCCGTGGTCGACGGAGGCATCCCAGCGAAAGCGGAGCTGGGGGAAGCTCCGCAGCGGGATGCGTCGGGCCAGCTCGCTGCGCAGGAACCCCCGCGCCCGCTCCAGGCCTTCCAGGATGTCATCCCTCCGCTCGGCGGTGGCCGCGGCCGTGACGTAGATGGTGGCGAAGCCCAGCTCCCGGTCGACGTCGACCCCGGTGACCGTCAGCCCCTCCAGGCGCGGGTCGGCCGCCTGGCGCTGCAGGATCTCCGCCAGCTCCTCCAACATGCGATCGCCGATGCGCCGGGCCCGGGCCTCGCTCGTCATCCCGCTCCTCTACTCTGCCGCCACCTGCTCCTGGGTGTAGCACTCCAGGATGTCACCCCGCTCGAAATCGGAGAAGCCCTTGACGCCCACGCCGCACTCGAAGCCTTCGCGGATCTCCCGGACGTCCTCCTTCTCGTGCTTCAACGAGGACAGGGCACCTTCGAAGATCTCTTCCTGGCCACGCATGACATGCACTCGGGCATTGCGCCGCAGCTCGCCCTGCGTCACCAAACAGCCGGCGATGTTGCCGATCTTCGGTATCCGGAACACGGCCCGCACCTCCGCCCGCCCGATCACAATCTGGCGCGTCTCCGGCTCAAGCATGCCTTTGAGCGCCTTCTCGACGTCTTCGGTCAGGCGGTAGATAATGTCATAGCTGCGGATGTCGATCCCCTCCGCTTCGGCCACCCGGCGGGCGCCCTGGTCGGCGGTGACGTTGAAGCCGATGACGATGGCGTCGGAAGCCGCCGCCAGCATCACGTCGTTCTCGGTGATGTTGCCGGTGGCGGCGTGCAGGACATTCACCTTGATCTCCCCGGCACTAAGCTCGTTCAAGGAGGAGACGATCGGCTCGAGTGAACCCTGGACATCGGCCTTGATCACCAGCCGGAGCTCCTGCGTCTCGCCCTTCTGGAAGGCATCAAAGATCTGATCCAGGGTCTTGGCCGCCCGGGGCCGGTTCTCGGCCTCCTGGGCGTGCAGCTTCCGCTGGGCTGCCAGCGACCTGGCCTCCTTCTCGGAGTCCACGGTCACGAAGACCTCGCCGGCCGCCGGCACGTCGGACAGTCCCAGCACCGACACCGGCGTCGAAGGCGTTGCCTCCTGGATCGGCTTCCCCTGGAAATCGAACATCGCCCGGACGTGCCCATGGGCCGTCCCGGCGATGACCGCGTCGCCCACCCGCAGCGTTCCGTTTTGCACCAGGAGGGTTGCGATCACGCCCTTCGATCTGTCGAGCTCGGCCTCGATGACCGTCCCCAGGACCTTGCCGTTCGGGTTGGCCTTGATCTCGATCGACTCGGCCGTCAGGACGATGGCTTCCAGCAGGTCTTCGATCCCGGTCCGCTTCTTGGCCGAGACCGGAACGATCATCGTGTCGCCGTCCCAATCGTCGGGGATCAGGCCCAGCTCGGCCAGCTGCTGCTTGACGTTGTCGGGGTTGGCATTGGCCTTGTCGACCTTGTTGAGCGCCACCAGGATGCGGACGCGGGCGGCGCGGGCGTGGGCTAGCGCCTCCCGGGTCTGGGGCATCACGCCGTCGTCGGCGGCGACGACCAGGACAGCGATGTCCGCCCCCTGGGCGCCGCGAGCCCGCATGGCGGTGAAGGCGGCATGGCCCGGTGTGTCGAGGAAGGTGATCAGCCGGTCGCGGTGCCGCACCTGGTAGGCGGCGATGTGCTGGGTGATGCCGCCCGCCTCGCCCTCGGCGACATTCGTCTCCCGGATGGCGTCCAGGAGCGTGGTCTTGCCGTGGTCGACGTGACCGAGGATGGTGACGACCGGTGCGCGGTTGACGAGAGCCGTGGGGTCCTCGCCACTGATGACCTGCCGCCACTCCGGGGCTGCGCCCTGGTCCTCGGCCTTCTCGGGTTCGGGCGCAGCCAGAGGCCGGGCCTCGAAACCGAACTCCTCGACGACGATGGCCGCCGTGTCATAGTCAATCTGCTGGTTGATGTTGGCCATCACGCCGTTGGCCATCAGATGTTTGATGACGTCGATGGGGCTGGCTTCGATCCGCGCCGCCAGGTCGCGCACGGTCAGGCTGGCGGGGATGTCAATTGCTTTGTGGCCGTTCTCGCTCATCAGGCACCTCCGGCACCGGGCACTCCGGCCGCGCCGAGCGAGTGGGCCAAGGGGCTAGATCTGAAGCCGGATGGACATCACTCGCGCATCGGCAGTGCTGTGCGGCTGGCTCACCCTATCCATGGTCCTCGCCCGCCAGGTTGCTCGCGTAGGCCGATAGCTCCTGGATGACCTCGGGCGACAGTTCGGTTCGCAGGGCCCGGGCCACAGGCCCCTTCAGCCCCGCCTGCCAGCACGACCGTCGGTCGTGCAGGTAGGCGCCCCTCCCCGGGGCCTTGCCCGTTGGGTCGACCCGCACACCCTCGGGGCCCCGGACGATCCGGATCAAGGCTCGCTTGGCCAGGATCTGGCGGCAGCCAACACAGGTTCGCTGTGGGGCGTGTTGGCGGCGGCGCGCTCTCTCGGACGGCACAGCTTAAGACTCGCGGTCGGCGATTGCCTCGCCTATTCCTCGAATTCGCCAAGCTCGCCCGCCCGCCCCGGCTTGCGGCGGCGCTTGACGACCATCTCCCCCAGTTCGGGATCGAACTCGACGACCCGGGCGCCCTTCATCCCCTTCTTCTTCTTCTTGTCGGCGGTCAGGACGGCATCCACTTCCTCTTCTTCCTCTTCTGCCTCGACGACAGGTTCGATTCCGAGAACTCCAGGCTCCGCCGGGACCTCAATCGGGGCAGCTCCCTCGACGCCTGCCGCTTCAACAGGAGCCCCGGCCTCGGCCGGGGCGCCGGCCTCGGCCACTTCGGGGGCCGGCCCGCCCTCCACAACCGGAAGGGCCTCACCCAGGGGCGTGCCCTCCATCTCCTCAACACCCGCGGCCTCGGGCGCAGCCTCTGCCTTCGGCATCTCGACCGGCACCGGATACTCGAAGGAGCGCAGCGTCTCGCTCAGCTCGTCGATCGACTTCGGCCCGATGCCCTGAAGGGCGAGGATGGCGTCGGGGTCGATCGCCAGCTTCTCCAGAACCTGGGCGGCAGTCGTGTAACCCGCCGGCTCGAGCAGGTTGAGAATGCGGGCCGAGAGTCCGACGTCTGCCAGCAGGGTGTGGTAGGCGCCGGCCGGGATCGCGGCGCGTGCCTCGGCCAGCTTCTCCTGCCGCGCCTGGCGGACGGTGCCCTGCCGCAGCCGGACCTCCCGTTCGACCCGGTCGACGAAGGAAGTGAGAACCTGGTACTCCTCGGGAGTCACCGGACGGTTCTCGGCCTTCTTCAGCAAGATGGCCTCGATCTGCAGCCTTACCGCCGTTTCTCTCTCCGCCAGGTCGGCGTAAGCCGGCTCGGCCATGAGGCGGCGCAGCGATTCGGAGGCCGCCTCCGGCAGGCTCTTAATATCGACGCGCCAGTTGGTCAGACGGGCCGCCAGGCGGGCGTTGACGCCGGCGCGGCCGATGGCCAGGCTGAGCTGGTCCTCGGGCACGACGACCATGGCTGTCTTGCCTTTCTCGAGATCCTCATCCAGGTAGACGCCCGAGACACGCGACGGGCTGAGTGCTTTTGCAATGAAGCTGGCCGGTTCCGGATTCCACTCGATGACGTCGATCTTCTCGTCGTTCAGGTCGCGCACGATCGACTGAATGCGCACCCCGCGCAGGCCGACGCAGGCGCCCACCGGATCGACGCCGTCCCGCAGCGCGGCAACGGCAACCTTGGCCCGCTTGCCCGCCTCGCGGGCAATGCCCTTGATCTCGACCAGGCCCTGGTTGATCTCCGGCACCTCCATCTCCAGCAGGCGGCGAAGCACATTGGGATGGGTTCGGGAGACGACGATGACCGGGCCGCGCGAGGACTTGCGCACCTCGAGCACGTAGACCCGGACGCGGTCGCGGGTGCGGAACTGCTCGCCGGGGATCTGCTGGTTGCGCGGAAGCAGCGCTTCGGCGCGCCCCAGACCGATGGTCACCGCCTGAGGCGTGATCGAGTGCACCGTCCCGTGCACCAGGTCACCCTCACGCTCGACGAACTCCTGGTACTGGGCGTCGCGCTCGGCCTCGCGCAGCCGCTGCAGGATGACCTGCTTGGCCGTCTGCGCGGCGACACGCCCGAAGTCCTTCGGCGTCGAGAGGACCATCAGCATGCCGCCGGACTCGACCTCGGGGTCGATGTCGCGGGCCTGGTCCAGGGCGACCTCGGTGAGCGGGTTCTCGACCTGCTCGACGATCTCTTTCTCGGCGAAGACCTGGAACTCGCCCGTCTCCGGGTCAAACTTGGCCTCGATCGTCTGGGCGGTGGAGGCGTTGACAGAGCGGCGGTAGGCGGAGACCAGCGCCGCCTCCAGCGCTTCCATCACGACCTCGCGCGACAGACCAAAGCGCTCGGTGATCTCGTTGAAGGCCAGTCGAAACTCACTCTTCATGGAATTGCATTCCCTCGCCGGGGGGTGTTGATCCCGTCTATTACGCAGAAAAGTGGGGGCAACCCACTTTTCCAAGAAACCCGTATCAGGACCCCAGCACTATCATTCTAGCACGGAAGCAAAGGCGACGCAAGGGGTTGTATGGGTTCGACCTTGGGACGTAAGCCTGCACCCAGCCTAGGACAAGGGTGCCGGCAGTAGCTGGCGGTCGCGGTGACCGAAGCGTGGATGTCAATTCCCGGGACTTGGCTGCCCGGGATTGCATCGATCCCGAATGTCAGGAAGCCGGCGCAGGCGCCGAGAAACACGCGGTCGTTGTAGGTGAACGAGAGGCCGCTGGGTTAGCCGCTCTGACGGGCAAGCCGCCCGATTGACGGGCGCGGTCGGAGCCCGTATCATTCCGCCGAGCACGCCACGAGGTGATCCGATGGAAGTTGGCAAGGTCCGCCGCATCGACATCGACAACGAGATGCAGCAGGCGTATCTCGACTACGCCATGAGCGTGATCGTCGCCCGGGCGCTGCCCGACGCCCGCGATGGGCTGAAGCCGGTCCATCGCCGGATCCTGTACGCCATGCACGACATGGGGATCCGGTCGGACTCAGGCTACAAGAAGTCGGCCCGAATCGTGGGCGAGGTGCTGGGCAAATATCACCCGCACGGCGACATGGCAGTCTACGAGGCCATGGCGCGCATGGCGCAGGATTTCTCGATGCGGCTGCCGCTGGCGGACGGGCAGGGCAACTTCGGCTCGATCGACGGCGACGCCCCGGCGGCGATGCGGTACACCGAGGCCCGGCTCACGCCGCCGGCCATGGAGATGCTGGCGGACATCGAGAAGGAAACGGTCGACTTCAGCGGCAACTTCGACGGCTCGCTCATGGAGCCGACCGTCCTGCCGTCGGGCGTTCCCAACCTGCTGGTGAACGGGGCTACCGGCATCGCCGTCGGCATGGCCACTTCGGTCCCGCCTCACAACATGGGCGAGGTCTGTGACGCCATCGTCTACATGCTGGAGAATTGGACCAGGCTGGACAAGATCAGCGTCGACGACTTGATGACCTTCATCCTGGGGCCGGATTTTCCCACCGGCGGAATCATCGTGCGCGAGCAGAGCGACAGCGAGGGGCTGGCGGCGGCTTATGGGACCGGCCGCGGCCGGGTCAGCGTCCAGGCCCGCGCTCACATCGAGGAGATGGGACGGGGACGCTCGCGCATCATCGTGTCCGAGCTGCCCTTCCAGACCAACAAGTCGAGCCTGATCGAGCGCATCGCTGAGCTAGCGCGGGAGGGCAGCCTCGAGGGGCTGGCCGATCTACGCGATGAGTCCGACAGGCAGGGAATGCGCATCGTCATCGAGCTGACCAAGATCGCCGACCCGGAGAAGGTGCTCGGCCAGCTCTACAAACGGACGCCGATGCAGAGCACGTTCAGCATCATCATGCTGGCGCTGGTGGACGGGGAGCCGCGGATGCTCGGCCTGAAGCAGGCGCTGAAGGTGTTCATCGAGCACCGGCTGGAGGTTGTCCGGCGGCGGAGCGAGTTTGACCAGCGCCGGGCGCGCGAGCGGGCGCACATCCTGGAGGGCCTGCGGACGGCGCTCGAGCACCTGGACGAGGTCATCCAACTGATCAAGTCGTCCAAGGATGTCGACCAGGCGCGGGAGCGGCTGTGCCGCCGGTACCGCCTGAGCGAGGTCCAGGCGAACGCCATCCTGGACATGCCCCTTCGGAGGCTGGCGAGCCTGGAGCGCAAGAAGATCGAGATCGAGTACAAGGAGAAGCTGGCACTGATCAAGGAGCTCGAGGGTCTGCTGGGGTCGGAGAAGCGGCAACGGGCGGTGATTGCCGAGGAGATCGCCCAGATGAAGAGCCGCTACGGCGATCGCCGTCGAACGCAGATCGTGCAGCTC
>Ga0315286_10002589_pt1 | contig 16896 bp, 16 predicted proteins | sample YL17G10_0_MG_FD_205038 | JGI IMG/M metagenome (GOLD analysis project Ga0315286, IMG submission 205038) | Sediment microbial communities from Yellowstone Lake, YNP, Wyoming, USA - YL17G10_0 | ecosystem: Environmental > Aquatic > Freshwater > Lake > Sediment | place: USA: Wyoming | collected...
TAAGCGCGGAAGCCTCCGATAGTCATGTTCTGGTCCATATCGGACAAGCGCACGTCTACCGAAACCTCTGAAAATTTGTCTGTGAGTTCCTGGCCCTTTTCGCGAATCTCGTCCCGGCGCAGCATTTTAGCATGCGTTTCCGGGTCTAAAATAAGCATGGCCGCGTTGAGCGAAGGCAGGTTCTTGAGGAGCGAAACTACGCGTTCTTGGACAATCGCATCCATGTCGGCTTGCGAACGGTCATAGGTCTTGCGCCACAAGTCAGCGATTTCATGTCCGTAGCAGTGACGGTTGCTTTGAATAGCGTCTTCACCCGCGAAATGCGCACACTCTTCGACGAGCTTGTTGTAGCGAGGAATGCCTAGAAATTGCTTTTCTTTAGCGCGGTGAGCCAGCTCGCGCGCAGTCTGTCGCAGAATGTACATAGACGCATTCGCACGCATCTTGAACAGGTTAACGTAGTCTTTTTTCTTGTCGTCAGTCCACAGAGCCATAGCCGCGGCACTATCCCCAACCATTAAAGAAAACGGGTTGGTGGAATTGTCGGCGACGGTCATGGTCTCGGGTACTTTGGTTTCGTCGGTCATTTGCGTGATCCCTGCTAGAAGTGACATATAAAGAGTAGCGTTATTATAGGTTGTATAGCACGTAACTGTGATGCCTAGTGTGCGCAGCTCGCTGTACGGCCGCCCAATTTGCTGTGTATACTATTTTAGATACAAGCGCGCGCGGTTGTATTTAACATAGTATACGCGGAAATTGAGGACAGGAGCAGAGCACGCACACATTCGCGCCTGCGGAGCACAGGCTTAGACTATTAGTCTGTCTTACGTGATAAAAAACGATAGCATTTAGCGTATCGCTGTATATCTTCTTTTACCGGAATACTGTGAATTTTTATTACTTAAAGCTACTTAATACCCGCGTGTACCTGATACGCATGCTCAAGGTACGTGCGTTGTTCCGGCGATAGATCCCCGAAACCTAGCACGTGACGAATATACGTATGGTCGTCGGCAAGCACAGATGTCACAGGCCGGCCTTCGTACTTGCCCTGTGAGAACACCCAGGTGTTGGTCTCGCTATCTATTTTGGAGATGATCTTGCTGTAGTACATCGTTGCAGCTTTGACCATCGGCACAAGCCCTTGGACAACTTGCTTATGGTAACGCAGCAGGTCCAGGCATGCCTTGATATCGGACTTGGCTGTATGCGCAGCGTCGTGTGCGATGCTAAAATCTCGCGTCAGATTTGCCAGGCTGTACGAACGTCGGAAAGTGCCCTGAACTGCATGGTCCATGAACAAGCTGATAGGAATCGTGTCGATGTGGTGATAGCCAAACACTTTACTGTATACGCGGGCTTCGATGCCACGTGTCACAGCATGCCGCTCAAACAACTGCTTTAAAAAGCCCTGATCAAAGGGAACGTTGTGGGCAATGAGCTTTAGGTTGTTGTACTTGTATACAAACTCGTAGACTTGCTTTGCTAATTCATCCTGCGTAATAGCTTCGAGACCTGCCCACTTTTCTGGTGTATAGCCATTGGCTTTTGCGGCACCAGGTGATACGACAACGTGCGGGTCTGGCATTGCAAATAAACAAAGCTCGTCGACCTGTTTAAGATTCTGGTCTAACAGGATTAAACAAATGTCGATGACCTGATCAGTACTACTGTCGAGACCGGTGGTCTCTGTGTCGATAGCTAGAAATTCAACTGGCATAGGAACTCTCCAACGAGTTTTTCCAGAAGATACAATTCCCTGCCCTGATTGTCTATGACATAATCTTCTTGTATAAGAGCTAGTTCTGTTTCCGACGCATGCGCAGAAACGGCCTTGTCGGCTTCAGGCCGCTTGACCCGCACAACGATCCCACCCGCTTCTTTGATGACAGCAGCTTCAGTCAAAAAGCGTACGTCGCATACGACGACCATTTTGGATATATCATTGTCAATGAGGCCGCGCGCCTGCCCGATCATAGCGCGGGCCCAGACTTCCTCGTGTATATGCCGGAACCCCTCCGTGCCTACGTACTGAAGTATCCGTCTACCCGACCAACCCGGTACCTCTTTGAGAGGTGCCTCCTTCTCGGCTTGTGTACCGAAGAAAGCCTCGGATGGAACGCCAAACCCGGCGTTGAATACCGTGAAGCAAATCATCTTGAGCTGATCTGCGCACGCCAGCTTTGAGACGATTTTGCCTTTGAACTGCCCCGCAGCACAAATGTAGTTACCTACGGTGTCCTTGCCTGCAGAAGCACGCCCTGTAATGCCAATGATGGGATATTGCAATTTCATTGCAGCACCTTAGCAAACCTAAAGAAAAGTGTAAATACCTATTGGTCTTCTTAATGGCGTAAATATTTGACTCGGCGGAGCGTGTCAAGTATTTAAGCCCTAACAAGCATCATGCGTGGCGGACAGCATAACCGCTCCCAACGGCTACCCCAATTAAGCACCACGTCTCGGAATTTTCCGGCGTATTTACACTAGCTCAAGTTAAGCGGCTCAATCCTCGGTCATTGGCAAGCGTAATGTCCACCAATGATTCTCAGTTACAGCTCATGCAGTAGATTGGCGGAACGCCAGCCTAATTGATTATTTCGATTGAACACACCTATTGTTGTGGTGAAGCGAAGCGAGGGGAAAGTCCGAAGGACTAGGAGGGGTTGGTACCGCGGAGCAAAGCAATTATTACTAACTAAAACGCTGTATCTTAGTTAGTAATAAATGCCGCGGAGCGTCCTCCGGTTTCCCGAGCGGCGTGCAATGAGCACGTTAGCGAAGAGAAATTGTAGGCTGCTAAGTAGCGAAAGGTACTTAGCAAGTCGGTACGTCAGTAACAATTTCTCAAGCGCTGACCGCATTCAACGCTATTGCTGACGGAGCGTCAGCTGTTGGATTGCATCCATTCGTGTGTTGATCAACGTACTTGGTTAGCGACACATAGCCCTGGCCTTTGTGACGTACGCGCGGCATGCGTGTGTACGCAGTGTACGCGCATGCTGCGAAGGCCGGGTAGAGGTACTCAGTTGGCGAAACACCAACCAGGGGTAGCAAACTTAAATACTACGTTGAATTACAGCTAACTGTGTTGGCCCCCTGTATATCATCCCATGCACTGGACTGCTAATAGCACGACGCAGTAAGTGCTTGGGCAGGGGAGAGGGGTACTGCATAATCGCGGCGAAACACCGCATTTGCTCTGTAGCAGCTTAGCTGTTAGTGCCTAGTCTCAACGAGCTTAATAAATGCGTCTGCAGTTATTAAGTCTCGCGCCTCCGCAGGCAGTGGAGTCATGTACATTCTTTGTAATTCAGAGACGGTGCATCTCTGCTGGCATTGTGCCAATGCGCACTAAATATTGAGTACCTGTACTCATCCTTATGTATAAGTTTCGGAGTAACTTATGTATAAGGCTTTATTCAAGCGAAAGCCGAATAAAGCGGAGATATGCCTAAAGCTTCTACGACAGAGACGAAACATCTCTGCACGGCTAACAAACTTATATTGGCGTACTCAGATCAGTTGTACTCTTCCTCTTCAAGAAGGTAAAAAGGAAACTCGTCTGTATCGTCATTGTCATCACATACGTTCACACGCGATGAATCAACGTTCAATCGGCGGCTATCTAGTGCTTCATTATCTTTTACCACAATCTCAAACGAATTAACGGTTGGGTAGCCCAGCATCGCGAGTACTTCTACACGGCAGGTAGTGCAGTACAAATCCTGCACGTCTGCTTTCATACCAATGATAGCACTGTACGTACGCAGCCAGCCTCGCACAGGCGCCCAACCGTCGTCGATGATATAACCGCCATCTTCTGGATCTTGCTGCGCGTCTACAAATTCAGTTCGTTTGCACTTGCTGCACTTGAACCTCAAAATCGCGCGGTGTGACGTATTGTCGTTCATATCGTACGCACTCTAGTGTTGATCGGAAAGGGTGCGGGCACGCGTGTGTTTGCATAAACGTGCTGGGCTTTAGCAAGTCTACATGACCTACGGCACCTGTTACAATAGTCGCTTCAACACTGTTTGCGTAAGGTAGAACAGCGCGGTAGGTAGAGTGTCCGCCTAGTACCCACCATATACCTTTTTCAGGGATCACACGCTGTAGAATATCGCAAGTATCTACGAAACGCACATGCGGGTAACGCGCCCTCGTGTACATGTGGAAATACTGGTTGTGGCTCAATACCCATGGTGTGATGGTTTGATCTTCTTTTAAGGGAAAATCAAACCAGGCTTCTCTGCCCATGAGGACCGTATGGCCTCTCAAAAACATCTGCGTTAATTCAGTAAATCCTGGATATTGCCATGGATTGTTGAGCCAAAGTTTATTTTGGCCTAGACCAGCCAATAGGCTGATCTCTACATCTGAAGACATATTAAACCGCGACGTTGTAGGTAACCGCCGGATGCGGATCGTAATCTTCAAGTTTGAAGATGTTAAGAATATCGGCTATAGCCGGCTTGGATACAATCAATTCTTGTATGTCGCTGAGTTCTTTAATGTCAGGCGAAATACACAACTTGGGTAAAGGCTTGGGTTGACGAGCTATTTGCTCTTTAATGTTGGGCAAATGGTCTACGTAAATGTGAGCATCTACCAGCGTATGGGCGAAGCTCCCTACCTTTAAACCAGTTAGATGTGCAAACAGATGAAGTAGGAACGAATACCCCGCAAGGTTGTACGGGACGCCTAATGCGATGTCACAGCTGCGTTGTAATAGTGCAAGGTTGAGGCAAAGTTCGCCCTGTTTGTCTACCTGAGTGTTGAGTACAAACGTAACATGGCAAGGGGGCAGTACGCTTGTCTGCGCGTTACCCGGTGCCCACGCAGAAATAACGACGCGTCGAGACAGAGGGTCTTTGCGTAGCGTATTAACTGCGAATTCGATCTGATCGTTGAAACTAGCGATGGTCTCAAAGCCTAGGTCCCTATGCACGGGAAAGTGACGCCAGAAATTCCCGTACGCCGAAGGGACGTCACCATCGACTAGAACCCAAGGGTCCCAGAATTTTACATTGTAATGTCTAAGAAAATCAACATTTGTGTCGCCAGATAGGAACCACAGATTCTCCACCACGATATGTTCCCACTTAATACGCTTCGTAGTAAGCAAAGGGAATCCATCAGCCATATCGCATTTGTAAAAGCATCCAAATACTCCACGTGTATCTACTCCCGTGCGATTCGCTTTAAGGGTACCGTTGTCTAGAACATGCTGCACGAGATCAATGTATTGTTTCATTAGCCACAGGCCTCTCATAGAATTTGGCTACGTTCAGTAGCACACGAACAAACGAAGATATATCATGCGACGCAAAAGCGCGCCCTGCTAGCTCAGAGCAGAATACGTATACTTCGAGATCCGTAGCTTTATCGAATTCAAAGTCACGTAGCTCTTTTTGAATTTCTTCAGATATCTGTGTAGTGGGTGCCGTGCATAACATCGGCCAAATACTCTCAAACATATATTTAGTAAATACATGCTTCGCCATGACTTAGCTCCAATAAAAAACCCCTGTACGTAGGGGGTCTACGTACAAGGGCAAGGCCGAGGGGCAACTCAGCTCGAAAATTAGTTTACCGTGATAATCTCTGAGTGCTGTCCGTTCAACGACTTCGAGATATTCTTGCTACCCTTGGGACGGCCTGGGCCGCGCTTGACGGGCTCGCCGTCTTCGCCGATAGAAGCGACATTAATCTCGGGAGTAACGGACTTGGGCTTGCGAGGAGCACGCTTGGGTGCGTCAGCTGCGGACTGTACAACTTCCACAGTCTCGTCGCTATCAGTTTCGGTAACCGTGCTTTTGTTCTTGCCCCCAGGTGGGCGACCGCGACGCTTTGCCGGCGGGCCTTGATTGACCGTAGGTGCGGGAGCAGTGGCAATAGCCTCCGTCTTGACCTTGGCAGGACGGCCGCGCTTTTTGGGCACAGGCGTAGCAGCGGCTAGCATAGCTGCAGCTAACGCCTCGGCTGCTGCAATTTCAGCCTTGGACTTACGACCGCGCTTTTTAGGTGCGCCAGCAATAGCCGCAGGCGCAGCCACCACATGCGCCGTTCCCTTTTTACCGTGGGTCGCGGCAATGGCTTGGAGGTCCGACTGGCTCGGACGTCCGCGCTTACGCGGCGACGGCTCGGCAATCACCGGCAGCTGCAACTCGTCGAGCTTGCGGTACTGTGTAAGCTGCTTATTTGCAGCTGCAATGCAAGCTTTGTAGCCCGCAATGTCACTGCCGGTAAGCGTCTTGTTCTCTTCTAGAACGGCAGTGGTCATTTTGACCATCTCGTCTAGACGCTTGATTTGATTTGCTGCGAGACGCTTTCCATATTCAAGCGTACGAAGTGCATTGGGGCGCGCGGCCATGATCTAATCTCCTACCTATTACGTCTTTACTATTATTTACAAGGTAGGTAGATTAGATATAGCTGTCAAGCACAATTACGTATTGGCGTCGTAATATTCTTGAGCCGCAAAGCAAATAGCGTCGAACTGGTCAAACAAGCGCTTGCGTTCTTGCTCAGTAGGAGTTTTTTCGCCTTCCTGCGGCATGCCGAAAGAGTCACGCAGATTGATGTTCGCAAGTGCGATGCCGAAGATAGCTTCCGTATCGCTGAGCTCACGCGCACGGCGTTGCTGCACAATGAACGCTACAAGGTCCTCTGTAAACCGTCCGGAGCGCTGGATAAACTCGCGTTTGCGTTCATCTTCGTAGCGCTGCAGGGCTTCAGGCTTTATCTGCTGTCCCTTTTGAACAGCTACGTATTCAACTTCTTTGTTTGCAGGGTCAGATGCTAGAAAGGCCTTGCTCAGGCTATCCAATCCCTTGATGGAAATCTCTTCTTTTTTGGCCATTTAGTAGCCCTCCAGCTTATCTAAATATATGTATTGTTTTGGTATTTTAGAGTGGAGGTCGTAGAAGACCTCCGTAACCCGATAACCTATGTTCACGGGCATGTTTGTAAATTTGTCCTGCATGCGCAGGAATAGCTTCCCGCCTATTTGGAACGCAGGAAAGTCCTTATCAGAAAGGTTTTCCTTCTGATCAATAACGAATACTGTGACCCACATACTACGACCCGATTACACGCCCGCCGGTCTTTTCTTGCAGCTGCTTGAGCAGGTCTGCCTTAGAGACGCGCAAGGTACGGGCGTTGTATTTGTCGCAGTGGTCCACGATTTGTCCGCGACGAATAATGTAAGGTTCAGCAAGCTCACCGACCTCTACACGCTGTACGTCTGCAGGAAAACGCTGGCCGGGTCCTTCTGTAGCGGGGTATTTGCTGCGCAACGCACACCACGCCCAGTTTGTCTCGCGGACACCGCCTTTAGCAGTTTGTCCACGCATAACCGGGTCGTAGTGTTCGCAGGTATCGCAAGACTTATCGTTATATGCAGCCATGCTAGAACTTATAGACACTAATCTTTGCGTCCTCAAGTTTTTTCTTGAGTGCCGGAACGGTATTGAGCTGTAAGAGTGCTTGGATGAGTTGCAAACAACCCGCGTCGCGCGTCAACGCTCCAGGTATTGCGAGTATCCAGCCGTCCGCGCGCTGTATGTAGAACTTTAGCTTTTCGCTGCCGCGTAAAGGCATCTGCGCGATCACGACGCCAAAATCCGTAAATATTTTCTCTAGATCTTTGCGATTATTGACCGCGAATTCTAGAATGCGCGCAGCGGCACTCAGCGAGGTCGCTACGTGACTCACTGTGATGGCACCGTAGCCTTTGAGTTCGATAGTCGCTAGCGGAGGGTGTTCGGGTTCTTCGCCATCAGCATCAACGGCAGGTTTCTCTGGCTCTGGCTGTTTTGAATGTTGAGGCTTTGAAGGTGCAGGTACCTGCGTAGAGCGCCAAGGGTCCTGCAACATGCCCGGTACTTTTTTAGGGGCGTCGGCCATCAGGGCGCAACGAGTATGTTGGTGCTGCGATTGGCAAGCTGTGTATTGGTGCAGTCGCAATGCACTAAGTAGAGACGCTCGTTGAGCGCGATGCCTACGTCCGTAAAGTCGTTGGGATTGACGGCTCTAGGGTTGACGACTTGAAATACGGGCTGCACCATGTCTGAAGTCTCTAGCTTTTTCTTGCAGCGTATGCAGCTGTGTATATCAGGGTACATAGCCCAATCCGTACGTAGAGGTTTTTCGCAATTAAAGTGCAGCCATGTGTTGCGGACGTTACCGCCGAGAAGCCCGAGGTCTACCTGTTTCTCAAAGGACGAGAGTTCTTTTTGCCAATAGGCCGCGAAGACCATGTGCCCGTCTTTGAAAAGCTTGCCACAACTCACGCACTGTTGCGCGAGAGCTTCTATTTGTAGATCACCCATTACGATCACGCAGCCCTTTGCAGACCATCGCTAAATTATCAACGGGTGTCAAGCCTAGTGCTTTAATCGCGCGTGCGCGGTAGTACTTGGTACGAAGCCGTGTATCCAGCACGACGAGCATGCCTCGATCTTTTTGTGTACGGATTAAACGCCCAGCGCCTTGTCGAAGATCAAAAAGCATTTCCGGTAGATCTATGAACGGCCAGGCGTTGTCGCCTTTGAATATTGCATGTCGTGCTTTGATGATCGGATCAGACTGCTGTGGGAATGGCAGCTTTGTAATAATGACCATAAACAACTTATTGCCCGCGACATCGACGCCTTCCCAGAAGCTCTTCGAACCGAGCAGCGTAGCTTTCGGTGTAGCTCTGTAACGAGCAAGCGCGTCGGTCGGGTAAGTTGCTTTGTCGATAATTGGATGCGGGTACCCGCGAGAGATTAGGTAATTCTTTACGTAGTCTTGTTCTGCATTGGACGTAAAGAGTACGAACGTGTCGCCTTCGCACGCAAGCAACAGCTCGTATATCTGCGAAGCTATGGCTTCGCGGTAAGCTGTAACGTTAGGACCCATTGTTTGCGGCTCAGGCACATCTTTGATTGGCGGAATGTACAGATACGCTTGTTTTCGTATGTTGAAGGGCGAGGGAAATATATCGCTCTTGTAATTTTTACCTCGAAGCCCAACACGGTCCGCGAACACGTCAAAGTTGTCGTCCAGTGCCAACGTCGCTGATACATAGGTCACTGACTTGTCAGGCATATACCCGCCAATATTGACGGGCATGTCTTTGAGTACGAGGTTAGTCTTGCCGTTAAATAGACGCTGTTCGATCATCCAGGTGCGGTTGGGTTGCGCCTTCAGAATATTGCTGAACGTCTCACGGCTATCGTCGACTAGTTCGAGTATTTTTTCGAGGGATACGAATACACATTGATCGTCAGAGATAGTTGGGAAGCCTTGACGCGGCGGCATGCCCACTGGCGCCGACACGATAGGCGCCGTCAGCGGTGAGTTTGCGATCGGTGCAGGGCTAGGCGTCTTCGTAATCCAACGTCGAATCAACTCTGTATGTGTAAAGGTACTCATTTGCTCGAACATCGTGTCGAGCGTAGTTTTATCGAGCAGTCTATTAGTTATGTCATCTAGACCTTTAATCAGGTCTTGTATTACTGCAGCGGTATTTGTATCTATGATATTGGATTTGGCTTGGTTGAGCCGGTTTAACGCGGCGAACCCGGCTTTCCAGAGTGGATCAAGCGTAGCTAACTCTGGAAGCTCGAATTGTTCATCTGCTACATCAAGCAGTCTATCGAATCTATATTGAATTTTATCTAGCGCATTCAACGATGTTTCGTTGGTAAAGGCAGTGCGAATGCCGTCTTCAACTTTGTGAGCTTCGTCGACTATGACGTGCGCAAATTCACCTAATAGGTGAAAATGCGGCATCGTGCGCCTAAGCTTGTAATGAAAGCCCAACAGCCAGTTATTGGTCACTACAATATCTGCGGCAAGCATAGTCTTGCGACTTTTGATATACCCGCAGGTCTTGTAGTGACGGCAGTCAGGGCCAATACAGTCATTAGCGTTGAGATTATTATCTAGACGTAAATGTAATTTATCAGCGTCTTCCCAGAGCCCGTATTCACTGTCTTTGAAAAACCTGAGATATTTAGCCCAGTCTTTTTCACCCGCTTTGATTCGCTCGCATTCAGCGTAACAGGCATATTTGTTTTTGCCGTACGCTGGTGCAAAACTAAAAGTTGCGCGGGGGTGCCCGATTTGCTCTAAGTACGTTTGGATACGCGGTAGATCTTTGTCTACCAACTGCTGCTGTAGCGTAATTTTAGCTGTGCTTACGACAGTGCGCTTGCCAGATAAAATAGCAGGTAACAAGTAGGCAAAGCTTTTGCCGACACCTGTACCCGCTTCAAAGAGCGTGGGTGTGGTGGATTCGATGGATGTATTGATTTCGTCGGCCATGGTTATTTGTCCAAGCCGAGTTTCGTTTACAAACCCTAGAGAGGGCTCTGTCAATATATCTACAGCATCAGGGAATTGCTTCCCTTCACAAAATACACAGCCGAATCCCTGCGGTGTGTCCTCCATAAAAGGCATCACTGCAGCACACCCGTTACATTTCATGGGTTATTTCTCCGAATCAAGCACCGCAATCATGCACTGGAATTCGGAAAAACTCAAACAATGTGATGACGCGCCGTGCGTATCCACCATGCAATTCGTGCAAGTACAAATCTTTGTCTCCCCAATTATACCTCTCAACGACAACGAGCTCACGCGCGAGTTTGTAGTGCTCGACGGGTGCTCGACGTGCGCCGACACCGAAGAACGTGAGATCGTATGGCGTACGCTCGGTGCGTTGGAATCTTGTAAAGGCTTGCGATTTATAACGATTGATATATGCCGCCACACGCTTGGTAAGAATGCAAGTACCTGTCATATAGGCGAAAGGCAGGTCGTCTACCAAGCGTTGTACGTCTGCCTTATTGTGAACACCGCAGTTAGCCGCAGTGTTGGAGGGCGCACGCACTTGGAGTACGCCCATATCAGCGCGTCCTAGTTTGGGCGCCTTTTTCACTATTTGGTCATTGTCAAGACGTACAACGGAACGAAATGACGATTCGTGATATGCGATTGCACTCACGAGCGCGGGTAGATCACGCTTAGGTTCAAATTCAGTCCAACCCGCATCAGCTGCAAATACTTGCCACTCCTCGATATAGCGGTCTGCCGCTTTGATGATAGATTCAGCATGCTCAGTAGCACGCGCTTCGCGTTCGACAGTCGCACCCAACGCATCACGGGTCCACCGCGAGTCCGGCATTTTCTCTAGTATTTTTGCCTTCAGATGGATTACTCTCGGATCTTGTGCACTCGCAGTCGTAGAAGTGATACAGCTAAGAACGATTGTTAAAAACGCAAACAATGCTACACGCATTAGTGCCTCCATTACCTTTTACCATGAATTCACTCAGGAGTAGGAAATGAACAAGGCTCCGGTCATCGGCTCATACAAGAAGCCGCAGGTCCCTGAACAAGATGTCGATTTGGAAATTGTAGACAAGCGTCAGAAAGTAGAAACGCCCGCTACGTCGCTATCTACAGGAGTCCAGGAGGACTTGAAGGACAGCATTGACCGTACAAAAGACGGCGTTGAAAAATCGAAGTCATACGATGAAATCCTTTCGGAACACGACATTACTGTTCAGAAGGCGCATACAGTAGTGGACGCCATGTTGGAAAAGGGTTTTTACGAAGAGTCTGTACCTATTACTAAGAGTGTAGTCGCTACCTTTCGCACGCGTGCGCATGCCGATTACGTACGTTATTTACGTGCGCTTGAGACGTATAATCCAAAGTACGTCGAAGAACAACAAGAAATACAGATTCGATATTTCTTAGCAGCCTCCTTAGTATCGTTTAAGGGTGTAACATTTAAAATAGCCTCTGGTGAGGATGCAGAAAAGTTTTTCGACCGAAAGCTAGAATGGATTGAAGCTCAACCCGAAACGGTAATCAGGCTAATAGCCGTCAAGCTATCGAAGTTTGATCAGCAAATACAGACAATCATGAGCGAAGGTATCGTCGAAAATTTTTAGGCACCCCGAGGGGGTCCGTCCGCGCCGAGCTTTTCGTGCGGACAATCCCTACACGCGGGATGCCTCCTCGGGGTTCCATTCAAGACCGCATCGCATGCGAGATCCTGATCCGCGAGCGTCGCAGGAGCGTGACCGAGCACGTTTACTTAGCCAGGATACTTTCTTCAGGCATCAATCTGCCTGAGAAGCTGTTCCAGCTATGGACCACCATGCTGACGATGGAAGTCTTTCAAGAATCGTATCAACCAGAGGTGGTGAAAGAGAAGCAACAAGCACTAAAATTGATTCAAGAGAACGTCACGCAGAAACAGGCTCATCAGGTTCGGATGTTCAAGAAACTACATTCGATCACTACTTCTGATGACGACATGCGCGTCGCAACTCCTGCTGAACTTGAAGAATTTAGGCGTAAGATGCGACGCAGTCACTTACGCAGCCAGCCTAAGTAGCCCGTAACCAACGCACCTGAGGTAATCGAGCATGCCCGGTATCGGAGACCAGCAGGTCTTACAGCAGCTATTGACCGGCATGAACACCATGCAGATGCAGTCCGGGCTCATGCCGGGCGGTGTGCCTGCATTAAACAACCAAAATACGTACCGCCCGCAACCTGTTGCGACGCCTGCGCAGTTTTCAAACGACCTCGCAATTAATCTGCGCAACACGTTTTCGTACCAGCCGTTGACCCCGCCGATGTTTGGCGGCATCACGCCGGTACCGCGTACACAAGAAGCGCAAGGTTATTTGCCAGGTCCCGTCATGGGCGGCGGCTGGGGCATGGCGCGGCAGCAAGCACAAGGCAACGCGTCTAAGTTTTTAACCAGCGCACAAACAACGACGGGGTTTGGCGCCCGAGCAGCTTTTGGCACTGGGGTAGGCCTATTAGCAACGCCCTTCGTAGGCCCCTGGGGCGGCGCAGCCATAGGCGCGGGCGCTGACTATTTATTGGGCGATACGGTTGAGCGCATGGCGCAGATGCCGTTCAAGCCGATGATTGATCAGCAGCAACGGGCCATGCAGTTGCAAAATATGTCCATGAACAATGTTCGACGTGGCTCTGATTTAAGCGCGTCGGGTATGGGCTTGTCACTCACTGCGTCGATGGATCTAGAGCGCAACCTCATGCGCACTGCGGATAACCGCAATTTTAAGCGTGACACTGGCGGCATGTTTAACCGCCAAGACATGATGAAATTGACAGAGATTTCGTCGCAAGTCGGGTTACTCGATAATGCTCAAAGCGTAGATCAAATATCGCGCGACATGGGTAAAATAGGTCGTGCGCTTTCTACCTTTATGAAAGTTGTCGAAGAGCCGGATGTTCGCAAAGCCCTGCAGATGCTGGGGCAGATGCGTAATCTGGGCATGAACATCCCCGAGACAAATGTCGCTGCTGCAAATGCACGCACCTATGCACGTATGGCAGGCACTACTGTGCAGGGTGTTATGCAGGCGGGTATGCAAGGCGCGGGGATGTTTCAGCAGTATGGAATGTCCGCTGCTACCGGTTTAAATGTTGGTATGGCTGCTACGGGCATTGCCGGTACAATGGGTACGGCCCTAGACCCGCGTACACTAAACATGCTTGGCGGACGTGAAGGCATTGCAGCTAGCCTAGCTAGCTCAACAGCGCAAATGTCTCAAATAGGCGCAATACTGCCGGGATTGTTAGCACGCGGCAAAGACGGTAAATTGGGCGTAGACGAAAAAGCCCTGAATAATCTCATGACAGGTCGCGGGAGTATTCAAGATTTGGTACGTCAAAGCAGTGCGCGCATGTCTGGCAAACAGGGCGCTGACTTTATAACTGAGTATTCGACGCGTAAATCAGAGCTTCAAGACCAGCTCATGAATTCAATGGGCGGCATGGGCGGAGTACTGTTGCCGCTCATACTCGCACGTCGTACTGTCGAAAGCGGCGCCACTAAGGATATGGGCGCAGCACTGCGTATAGCAGGGCTCGATGAAAAACAAGCACGTACTTATCAACTATTGTCTGAGTCGGGTACGTTAGGCGACACGCTGCGTCAACAACAACGCACCATGCAGTTAGAGCGACAAAAGGTTCGAGCTCAACGGCGTGAGGGTTTATCAGAGGCTGCGTCAGGAGATCGTTGGAGTCAATTCGGTGCTAATACTTTAGACGCTACATACAATGTTGCCGGTTTTCTAAATCGCAGCACGGTGACGCTAGGCGCTATGGCGTTTGGTGCAGACGTAGACACAAGCGCTCGCGGCGTACGCAGAGGGCTTAGAGGTATCGGTAACGCAGCCGAACGTTTTCAGCGTGAAAATTTCGGCGAAGACACGGATATCGAAGAACAGCAAATAGCGGCTGGCGGAGGTCGTTTACTACGCAGTTTACGTCCCGGTGAAGTTACAGATTCTACAGCAGGCGCCCGTTTAGCGGAGCGTTTGGGTACCGACGCAGGCGCAAGCAAATTTTTGAAGAATTGGGCTACCGGTGCGAAGGCGGGCCCTGATCGTGTAAATAAAGAAATAGAACGCTACGTAAGCCAGCGCCAAAGAATGCTTTCCGGCAATCCTCTTACAGAGATGGGAGGTCTCGCGGAACGTATGTTTACCGGGCCTGGAGGTACCGGCGCTACAGAGTTAGGGCGCGGTGGAGAAAGCGCGGCTGAGACTATACTCGCTAACCGGCCGTTAAGTGCCCGTGTAATGAATAGTACCGCCATGCAGTTTATGTTGCCTGCGCTGACAGAAAGAGAAACGACAACAGCGATACGGCAGCGCGGTAATGATCAAGTACGTGTGGGTAGGGATATTGAAACCGCACTATCTAGTGCAGATGGTAGCGGCATTCGTGCTATAGGCGCAAAATATAAGCTCTCACCTGAAGCAACCGCTACCGCAACTTCGCAGGCGGCTGTAGCTGTTCGTAAATATTTCAAGGATAAACAAAGTTCAATCGGCCCTTACGCCTGGCAATCTAAGGATATAACCGGAGAAACTTTGGATAAAGCTATAGAAGGCGCAATTGCTTCTACGCCAAATCTAACTCCGGAACAAAAGAAACGGCTAGCTGCAGATTTACGTACGGAGGCTATTCGTTCGGCATCGCAAGGTATGACAAGCACAGAGAAAGACTTTGTGCAGAAGTGGGCATCTGGAGCGGCCGATACCGCGTCGCAGTTGGGCTCAGGCGCTACGCAACAGACACTTATGGCTGACGCAGAAAAGGTGCGTAAAGACGCGCTTGGTCAGATGGGTATAGGTACGCGGTGGCAGGACGATCTACCATCGGCGTCTAAAGCCGTAGCCGTATTTTCCAAAGAGGGTAAGGAAGGCGAGCTCCAGCAGAAATATCTCATTGCCAAATCTCTGGATGCTGCTGCCAATGCAAGTGGCGATTCGAAAGCCGCAGATACAATGCGGATGCAAGCGGCTAAACTGCGTGCAGACATTGAAAATGACGAAGGTGCTACAGCAGCGCAAAGAGCAGGCGCGCGCGAAGGCGCAGGGTCCGCGGCTGAAAAGATGCATAAAGACCAGCTTCAAGGCATGGGGACTGCATTTTCGCGCGAGATAAACAAAGGACACTTGGAAAAGAGTCTAACGGATATCCGCAAGAAATTGCAAGGCGCGGCAGGTCAACTTGACTTCAGCGCCGCGGCCGTAGGCGAACTCGGCGTCGAAGGCACTAAAATATTCCAAGAAGGTGCAAAGACAGGCAAGGGTGTTGCCAGTCTTCGCGAATACTACTCCGGTAAAGGCGACAAAGCTGGACTTAAAAGTCTTGAAGGCATGACTGACGAGCAAATGGCGCGCAAGATCAGCAAGCGCATTGGGCGTAATGCTGAAGGTAAATTCGCGGGCGGGCTAAGTCAACTCGCAGAGGGCACTGCGCAAGACGTAATGACAACAGAGACCATTAATAAGATCGAAGAAGACGCACGTAAAGACAAAGAACGAGGCGCAGGATCTGAACAGTTTGGTGAAGTAGTGTCTAGTTTTGCTAAGGCCACTACAGAATACGCGACCGGTGCGCGTGAATTCCGCGAAGCTATCGAGAATGGTGATTTAGCCCATATCGTACGCAAAGGCAGTAACTAGGAGTCACCCATGGCAGACCATATTCTCTTTCCAAACGCCATCGATCACATTCGTTTGATCAACAGTAATTTGGTCGATAACGCCCTAGCAGGGCGCTCTGCGTTTGTCATTATGCCAAGTCTATATCAATACGCATATATGCTTACGCATGAAACAGGCGAGTTACCTATTACAGACGGTTTTGTGGCTCCCGATGAATCTGCGACTCAGGGCCGTGAAAATACCGTAAACATTATCACGGCTCTGTAGGAAAGTATAAAGCCATGGCAACTCCTGGAATACTCACTGGCGGCGCAAAGGGCCGGATTTTCCGTAGAATTTCGGCTAAGGAAACCGAGCCCGCTGCTGTTACACGTCTAGGGGTATTTGGCGTAAATCCAGGGTCGACTGCCAAGTACGCGATTAATCGAGGCCAACGCGACGCTGAATACCGCGAGAGTATGGCGCGCATGTTTATTGAGCTGCCTGAAGGAATGTCTACTGAGAGCTTTAAAAAGACACTATCAGCCGCTGCACAGCCACTTGCCGATGTGCTGGTGTCAGGCACAGGCACGGGCGGTAGTGGAGGTACGGGCTTTGTAGACTTTTTGCTGACGAGTGCAAACGAAAACTTTCAAGAGAAAGCACAGATCGCGGACACGTTGACGGACAACTACGTGGCTTTCTATTCGGGGCAGGAGCCTCCGCTGTTTCAGTACTCGGGGGTCTTGCTCAATACGTATCAGGACGACCAGCGCGTCTGGATGCTTCGTCTCTATAGAGAGATCTTGCGCGGCACAAAACTCGCGTCGCGTAATTTAATCATGAAGCTGCGCTATGACAGCTTTATCGTCTCCGGCTACATGGAGACATTGTCCCTAGGTCT
>Ga0315286_10002591_pt1 | contig 16895 bp, 16 predicted proteins | sample YL17G10_0_MG_FD_205038 | JGI IMG/M metagenome (GOLD analysis project Ga0315286, IMG submission 205038) | Sediment microbial communities from Yellowstone Lake, YNP, Wyoming, USA - YL17G10_0 | ecosystem: Environmental > Aquatic > Freshwater > Lake > Sediment | place: USA: Wyoming | collected...
TGTCCTCTCTTCCAAATGCTTTTGTTAGTGAATCATATCGTCCTCCACCAGCTAAAGCACCTAGAGTGGAATTTTTGTCAAATACTTCAAATACAATTCCAGAATAGTAATCCAATCCTCTAACTATGCCAAAATTTATGCGTGTGTTTACAATTCCTCTATTTTCTAACGAGTCAAATAATTGTTTTAGTTCATCCCATGATTGTAATTTTGATGTATCAAATTTTGATTCTACTTCGGAAATAGTTCCTTTGATTTGTGAAAATTCTAAAATTTTTTCTAGTTTATTGATATCATATCGGTCTTTAAATTCATCTAGAATTTCTTGTTTTGATTTTTTTTGTATTTTATCAATTGCCCTTAGCATATCCCCAACTAGATGTACATCTTTTGAATCAAATGTTTGATTGATAAATGATTCAACTAAATTTCTGTGATTGATATCTATGGTGATATTTCTGAGTAATAATGAATCAAATAGTCGAGATGTGAATTCAATAATTTCAGATTCAGATTCTAGTTCTGATTTTCCATAAATCTCTATATCCCATTGGTGAAAGTAACGATAACGACCCTTTTGCGGTTCATCATATCGAAATACACCACCAAATGCCGAGATTTTTGCCGGTAGTCTCATTGATTTTTGTGAAGAGGCATATCTTGTTAATCCCACAGTAAAATCAAACCGTAATGCTACCTCTCTATCTCCTTTGTCCTTGAAATAGTAAATTTCATCTCTAATTGCAGGTCCAGACTTTGTCTCTAAGACAGATAATAACTCAATTGGAGATGGATCCATAAATGAAAATCCATAAAGATCGGATAATTTTTTAAAATGATTCCTAATATGCTCGATGTTGGAGTTTTCTTTTTCTTCAAAATCTTTCATTCCACGTGGTAGTTCCAAGGTGATTTTGTTGTTAATAGTACTGATTTAGATATTTCTGTAATAACTATGCAGAACTAGGCAGTTTTTTGTCATGGTAAAAGTTTGACAGAAGAAATAGACAGAAAGTAAAGAGATGCATCATTTGAATTCATTAATTTTTAAAATAAAAAAGAAAATTTAGTTTTAGTTTGCAGGAACTGCAAAACCATTTTCAATCATTCGTAGTGCCGAGTCTGCTTTGACGCACATTGGCAATCCGTTTGATGTCTTCATTACTAGGCTAAATCCTTCACGACATTCAATTTCTTCTGCATCAATTCCTGCAGTTACTTGCTGTCTGGGTGAAATCCATGCCAATTGCATAGATTTTGCCTTTTCAATGAATTCTGCTCTGAGTTCTTGTTTTTCCTCATCAGTTAGTGTAGATGATTTGTCTCGCAGTTCAGATTTTAATGCCTTCATCTCTGCATGTCTTGTTTTGATGTCAGCTTTTTGCTCATCAGTAAGTTTGCTTTGCATAGATGACATGTGATTTTGGAATTTCATTTTGAGTTCTGTTTTTTTCTCATCAGAGAGTTCACCGTGTTTTTCCTGGTATTTTGCTCTGAGTTCATCCATTTGCTCTTGAGAAATATCAGAGTTTGCCATGATCATACCTTGTAATCTTGGAGACATGTCATGATTTTCTTTCATTCTATCTAGTGCGTCATGGTGTTTTTCTTTGAATTCCATTGCAGTATCATGATGTTCTTTTTTGTATGTATCTTTTTGTTCAGGTGTCATTGCACACCATTCAGAGATTTTTGCTAATTTTGTAGCATTAGTAATTTCTGCAGAAAGTTGATCTGCAGTCATTGCACAAAATCTTTGGTATTCTGCTTTATGATTATTAGTTCCTTCATGTTTTTTTTGCATATCATCCACTGCCATCATATGTTCAACAATGTAAGCAGATCTTCCAGATTCATCCAACTTACAATATGCATCCATTCTATCTTTTTGATCTGTTTTATCATGTTCTACCAAAAATTTTTCTTTATCAGCATCAGGCATTTCACAGAATTTTTCTAGTTTGTCTGTGATATTGTGATCAGATTTTTGTTCTGGGGCATTTGCTTTAAGAAATTCTTCAAGAGCTACTTTACGTTCATCTTCACTTAGCTTACAAATGCTTGTAATTTTGTCTTTGAATTGAGCAATTCTTGGATGATCTAAAAAGAATTGTTCCTTTTCAGCATCAGCCAACATGCAAATGTTAGCTAGTCTTTCTTTGAGGTCATTTTGTTTTTCATCTAATTCAGCATATGCTGCTGTATTACCAGCAGTAACGCCAGTAATCATAATTAGTGAAAAAACAACGCTTAGAAGTTGTGTCTTTTTCATTATCAAATTTTTTAAGTTATTAATATAAAGAATATCGGATCAATAAACAGGAATGGTTATTAGTAATGATTAAAATTTTTGTATAAATTATAAAATCTGAATATATACATGAATTAACAGCAATATCTTTTTCTCAAAATATATTTTGTAATATTTGAAAAGTACAAGATATGTGGATACTTTATATTACAATATTAGTTTCATACCGACAACATAAGGAAGAAGACATTTCAATTAATCGCAAATTCCTTGACAAGTCATTTTCCTTATGTTAAATATGATCATAAAATTTAGTCTAGAAAAAGCATGAATGTTTATTTTAAAACAGCAGTAACAAGACCAAGAGATATCTCAAAGACCATCTAAATTAATAATTAGCAAGATTTGAAAAACATAGTTGAGTTACAAGTTTTTAGATCATGCAACTGATGCATTCATTGAAGTAACTGCAAAAGATCTAAAAGAAGCATTTTTGGTCACCGCCAACGCAGTAATCAATCTTACACTAGATCAAGATAAGGTAGAAGAAAAAGATCAAAAAAAAATTATTGCACAAGGAAAAGACCTTAGATATCTTTTGTTTAGTTGGCTAGAAGAAGTAACTTTTGTCCTAATCACAGAAGGTTTTGCGATAAAAAGAATAGAACTTGAAATTCAAGAAAACAAAGGTTACAAAATTACTGCCAAAGCGTATGGTGAACCACTTGATTTTTTAAAACATAATTTCAAAGTGGAAATCAAAGCCCCCACATTTTACGAGATGAAAATTGAGCAAAATAATGGAGTGTTTATGAGGTTTTTACTTGACCTCTGAGTTTGGTGAATTTTTATTATCAAATTTATAGAAGAATTTATCCGTGTTTTTTAAAAGCAGATGCATTCCATTTCATAGCGTGTACACAAAATTAGGGGTATTTGTAGTATTTTCAGTATTTGTACTGATTATGCTAGTACCAGTATACGCAGAGGTCACTACAATCTCTATGAAAAAAAGTTTTTACACTATCGATGAAAAGATCTCATTTTTTGGAACTGCAAAAGAAGGAGACCATATAGTAAATGTAATGATACGAGATCCTGACGGACATGGTAAACTAGGTAATGGTGGTTCTGCAGATCCTCAAGGAAAATATGAAACAATTCCACAAAATGTAAAAAATATTTTTTCAATAAATGGAATTTACAATGTAACAGCATTTGTTGGTAAAATTGAAGATGGTGTCACCATGCAGTTGGAATTTGATGGGAAGAAAGTTGCCTTAATTCCTGACTTTGTATTAGCATTTAATTCAATTCCAGATAAAACAATTGAGGAAAAAAAGACATTGGAATTTACTCCAACATTAACTGAATCATTAACGGGTGTAATATTCAGTCTTGAGAAAAATCCACCAACCGGGTCATCGATTAATAATGAAACAGGAAAATTCACGTGGACCCCTACAGAATCTCAAGGTCCAGCTTCATATGTATTTGATATTGTAGTAAAAAAAGGCGCATTAGAAGATAGAGAAGATGTAAAGATCACTGTAACTGAACCAGTTGCTGTAACACAACCAGAACCAACGCAAGAGCCTGAGCCAACACCAGTAACTGAACCTGAACCGATATCAGAACCAACACCAGTAACTGAATCTAAAGAGTTAGGGATTGCATCGTTTGTTGATCCAACAAAAGATCCACAGTCTTATGTTAACAGATACAATAATGAACCAAAATACAAAGAGTGGTTTGATAAAACATATCCAGAATATTCCTCAATTTATCAAGCAGTGGGATTGGAAAAGCCTCTAGAAGTTCCGGCACCTTTTGTAGATCCAACTCTAGATCCACAATTTTACATTGATAGATACAATAATGAACCAAAATTCAAAGAGTGGTTTGATAAAACATATCCAGAATATTCCTCAATTTATCAAGCAGTGGGATTGGAAGAACCAAAAGCAATTGCATCTTTTGTGGATCCAACAAAAGATCCACAGTCTTATGTTAACAGATACAATAATGAACCAAAATACAAAGAGTGGTTTGATAAAACATATCCAGATATGACAATTTATGATGCAGTTGGATTAGATGAATCAAAAATCAAAGAACAAGAAAGTGGGCAATGTGGTCCAGGAACAAAACTAGTTGATGGAGTATGTGCAGTTGATGATAATCTAAAAGAAGGTGGTGGATGTCTGATTGCTACTGCAACATATGGTTCAGAGATGGCACCACAAGTACAATTCCTCAGAGAGATTAGAGATAACAAAGTGATGAGTACCACATCAGGTGTTTCATTTATGACTGGATTCAACCAATTATACTATTCATTCTCACCTACAATTGCTGATCTGGAAAGAGAGAGTCCAGTATTCAAAGAAATTGTAAAAATAGGACTCACTCCAATGTTATCATCACTTTCAATCATGTCAGCAGCAGATTCAGAACAAGAAATTCTAGGATATGGGATTGGGGTGATTTTGATGAATGCTGGAATGTATTTTGTAGCGCCAGCCATGTTGTTTTATAGCATTAAAAAGGCAAAAACACGACTAAGTTTTTAATCATAATGTCCATTTAGGATAATATGGGAAAACTAAGTAGAAATATTAGAATTTGCGGAGAATGTGGAATTGTTTACACCTCGGTGAGCTTGACAAAATACATTGATCAGTGTCCAATATGTAATTCTAAAAGATATGAGGCAATGCCAATTAAAACAGATGTTGATTAGAAAAATTCAATCTAGAAAAACATTATAAAAAATTATTTGAAAAACATCCAACATAGATTTTTTAATAGAATCAAATTGTTTGTAGTTATTGTCAGATGATCCTGAAATTGAAAAAATAAAACAAAGAAAACTTGAGGAAATGATCAGACAACAAAATCAGCCTCATATTCAACCAGGAATTATTGATCTAAATGATGCAAATTTTACTAAGATAATTTCTACTGATAGTCCCACACTGGTTGATTTTTGGGCAGATTGGTGTGGTCCATGTAAGATGATGCACCCCGTATTTGAGAGTCTTTCAAAGATATATCCAAAGATAAAATTTGCTCGAGTTAATGTAGATCAAAATCAAAACATTGCAATGAGATTTGCAGTACAATCAATTCCAATGTTTATCATGTTCAAATCAGGACAAATAGTTGATAAAATGATGGGGGCAGTTGGTGCACCTGGAATTCATATGATTTGCAAAAAACATTCAAACTAGTAAGCATAAGATGCATCTTTGCTTCGCTGAATATCTATAATTTTATTCAAAGTTTCTTGTTCTTGAGAACTAAGCTTGTGCATGAATTTGGCAAGAAGTTTTTTTGCCTCATGAGATGGAGGAAATGTGTAAAATACTTCGTCTTCAAAAATATGTCTACCAATTGTTACACCTTGCACAGAGCATGCAACTTCTTGTCCTGTGTTAGCAGAAGTTACAGTTTTTTTATCAAGTTGAAGTTGATGAACTAGACCAATTCGTCTTCCATCCTTGTTCATAAAAGGGACTTTTTGTTTCAGAGTTCCAGCATCTATTCTAATTCCAAATACTGCAGGATCTGTATTTCTAAAAACATATCCTTTAAGAAATGTGAATTTGGAAATGGGAGTTAACTCTGCAAAAACTGCATCTTCTTCATTAGCAGTGTCTTCACTTACCCAAGCATTGTAATTATCAATCAGACTGTAAATTATCCTATCTTCAAAAATTTTGATGTGACTGTTTTCTGATTCTTCTTTTGCATCAGGAAGTATCTTGACATTAAAGGCTAAAATCACACCTAGATGTCTGTCATTTTCTTTGATAGCTTTGGTCTCCATGATGTCCCGGCGATTAACTGGTCCAATGTCTGCTTTAGCTATTGGGACTTGAGAGCGTCTTAGCATCTCAACTATTGCCTCAAGTGAGCCTATAGTATCACATTTTAAAACAACACCATTTGTTTCCGTATCAATAAATACAGATTTCATTTCAGATTCGATTAGTTTGGTATATTTTACTACATCAGCTTCATTTGATGCAACATAAAGAGTACTACCAGGTAAAACACCTTCAAGGTCAGGTGATGCAATTTTGAGTCCTGCAGCTGCATTAACATTTTGTACGGGTTTGAATTTGTCTCTAGGATCCCTCATTTCATCAAGTGGTTTTGGTAAAAGAATTGCTTTTGGTTTTGTTACAATAACTGAATCTCTTTTTGCAACGACTATGGTGTCACCTTTTTTGATACTACCGTCAATCAAAATGATATTAGCTGTATGACCTAATCCGATCTCTTCGTTTACTTCAAGTACTATTCCTCTTGATTCTTTTTCTTTCTGATCTAATCTTTTTTGCAAGTATTGCTGTGTTAATCCAACTAATACTGCAAATAATTCAGGTATTCCAACTCCAGATCTTGCAGAGATTGGTACAATTGCAATTTCTGATTTAAAGTCTTTAACTCGATAAAATGCCTCAGATTGATATCCCAAAATAGATAGTGTTCCAACTACATCATAGATTTTTTGATCAAGATCAGTTTGAATAAATGCATCTTGTTCTTTTATTGCTTGTGTGATAAATTTAGTTTCTGATTTTCTCCATCCAGATATTTGATCACATTTGTTTAGCGCAACAACAAATGGAACTTTTCTACTCTGCAGAATTTTTAGGCTCTCATTTGTTTGTGGTTGAAATCCTCGGTTAACATCAACTACCAGTATTGCAATATCAGCTGCAGATCCGCCTCTTGCTCTAAGATTTGTAAAGATTTCATGTCCAGGTGTATCAATTACTAAGATTCCAGGAACTTGGGTTTCTGACTCTTGTAATTTTTTGTATAATTGACCACATGTTTCTTTAATTGTTTCAGTTGGAAGAAAACTTGCACCAATATGCTGAGTGATACCTCCAGCTTCCCTACCTTGAACGCCAGTACCTCTAATTCTATCTAAGAGAGATGTTTTACCAGAGTCTACGTGACCGAGAACTACCACGATGGGTTGACGAATTTGCAATCAGATCACTCAAATGCTACCCTCGATTCGTGATCAAAACTTTCCTGTGAATCAGATGCATGAATAATATTGTCACTAAATCCTAATCCAAAATCTCCTCGTATTGAACCAGGTGCTGCCTCAAATGATTTTGTTGCTCCAATCATAATTCGTGTAGTTGCAACTGCATTGTTTCCCTCAATTATCGCTGCAACCACTGGGCCTGATGTGATAAATGATGTGAGTTCGCCAAAGAATGGTTTGTCTTTATGAACTCCATAGAAATTTTCAGCCTGCTTTTGTGTAAATGTAAACATCTTTAATTTTGAAAGTTTGAATCCCTTTCTTTCAAATCTTGCAATAACTTCACCAGTAAGTTTTCTAGATACTGCATCTGGTTTTACAATGAAAAGAGTATGTTCAGTCAATTCTATTTCTTGTGTTGAATTCCGCCTTTGACGTATTTTTTGGTCCACTTTAATTTTCTTGGATCACGTTTTAGTTCTAGTGCGTTTTTCTTGCATTTTGCTGAACAAAACCATAAAACAGTTCCATCATTTTTTGCAAGCATTGTACCTGAACCTTTTGCAACAGGTCTAGCACAAAAACTGCAGGGTTTTACTAAAAGACTCATCTATTTCACCTAATGAATTTTCTTTGCTTCTCTTTCTGTTTCTCTTAGCATTAGAATTTCTCCTATTCTAACAGAACCTTTTACATTTCTAGTAAGAATTCTACCTTTATCTTTACCAGAAAGAACTTTTACTCTAACTTGAATAACTTCGCCAGCAATACCAGTTCTACCAACAATTTGAATAATTTCAGATTGAGTTACGTCGTCAGTTGTAGTACTCATTTGCTAGTCTTTCCACCTTTAATTTTAGCGATTGCTGAGATAACTTGATCAACTATGTGTTGTGCATCACCAGCGTCTAAAATTGCGGCAGCGGCAGAAGTAATGTCAATGCCCAAAGACTTTCCTAATTCTTGCTTGCTTGGAACAAATGCATATGCTGCACCCTGTTCTTCACATAGAATTGGAAGATGAGCGACTACCTCTGGTGGTTCAACATCTTCAGCGATAATAATTAATTTGCTTGTTCCTCGTTCAATGGCCTTGGTAGCTTCATTGGTTCCTTTCTTTACTTTACCGCTAGTAGATGCGACTCTAACAGCCTCCAAGATTGGATTTACGAGTTCTTCAGGCGTCTCAAATTTTACATAATAAGGTTTACCCATACTATTCACCCTTTAGGGATCATTCTCCATTCCAATCATACTAGAGATTGGTTTTAAAAGTGTTATCGGAAATGACAGACCTGACTTTTTGGAGATATTTTGACATTAAAGTATCTAATTTTTGCTGAGTCTCAGCTTCTCCATATATTCTAATGATTGATTCTGTTCCACTGGGTCTAATCATTACCCAGTTTTTAGAATTACTTGTGATTTTGATACCATCAGTTGTATCAGAATTTGGGAATTCTTCCTTTAGTGATTGTATTAGTTTTTTAGAATCTTCTTGAGAACAAGCAACTTTATCTTTTGTCGTAAAAGAAGGTGGAAGACTAGAAATTTCCTCAGACAATGTTTTTTCAGATGTGGCCAAAAATTCCAGCATTAAAGCTAAAGTCATACAACCGTCTCTTACCTGATTATGTTTTCCAAACATAAATCCGCCATTTTCTTCAAAACCAATTAATGCATTTGTTGGCACCATTTTTCGTGATACTTCTACACTTCCAACTTTGGTTCGTATCACTTTTGAATTAAATTCATTTGCAACAAGTTCTATGTTTGAACCAGAATTCAAACAAGTAACAACTAGAGAATTTGGGTTTTTTTGTAAGATGAATTTTGTGAGAACCAGTGCAGACTTGTCACCAGTAAGTATATCCCCATTATTATCACAGAAAATACTTCGATCACCATCACCATCAAACGCAATTCCAAGATCTGCATTATTTTGTTGAACTGTTTTGGAAAGTTCAGAAAGATTTTGTGGTGTTGGTTCTGAACCACGTCCTGGAAATAAGCCATCAATTTTTTCATTGATCAGAAATATTTCACATCCAAGTGATTTACAAAAGATAGGCGCAGTTACTGCCTGTGCACCATTTCCTAAATCTAAAACAACTTTGAGATTTTTTGATTTTATTTTCTGTAAATCTATCTGAGATGTTATCCCATCAACATAAACATTAATTGTTCTATCTTCTTTTTCTGTAATTCCCCATTTTGAGGGATTTTTTATCCAATTTTTTTTCAGAAAAATATCTTCAATTATCAATTCATCCTCTCGTGAAATTTCCACACCATCTTTTGCAGCGAGTTTGATTCCATTGTATTGTGGTGGATTATGAGATGCAGTGATCATTATCCCACCAGAGTAACCAAGTTTCTTTACAGCATACTCAAGACACGGTGTAGGTACAAGTCCTGCATTATTGCAATCAAGTCCAGCATAATTTATTGCAGAACATACAACTTTTGCAATTATCTGACTTGATTCTCGTCCGTCATATCCAACTAATATCGGTCCTTTTTTGAAGTATGTTGCAATTGCCAATGTCATGTCATGTACAAATTCTAATGTGAAATCTTCAGAAAAGACTCCACGAATTCCATTCGTTCCAAAAAATTTTGCCATGGTTTACTTCAAGAATAGATAAATTTGTGTTTAATGGCAAATCCGATGCGGGAGTCGCCCAGCCTGGTCAAAGGCGTAGGGCTTAGGACCCTATCTCTTAGGAGTTCGTGGGTTCAAATCCCACCTCCCGCATTAATTGTAAATTTCTGTGAATGATTAATAATGAGAAAATAGTGATCAAAAAAAGTTATGAAAAAAACAGTAATCGGAATTACAGTTGTTGGAAAAGACAGAGAAGGAATAGTTGCAGCATTTACTAATTTTGTATTTGAAAACGGTGGAAACATTGAAAAAGTAAATCAAAATGTAATCAAAGGTCTTTTTGGAATGTATCTCGAAGTATCTTTTACAAAAGCAGTAGATGTAAAAAAGTTTGATTCTGGAATTCAATTCTTATCAAAAAAAGAAAAGATGGATGTAAGCACACATCATGAAACAAATTCAGAAAAAAACATTGCAATACTAGTTACAAAAGAACCACGCTGTATGGAAACAATACTTGATGCTGAGAAAAAGAAATTACTGCAGGGAAGTATTTCTGTAATTATAGGAACCGAAAAAACGTTAGAGAACATAGCAAAGAAAGCAAAAATTCCATTTATTGTAATTGAAGAATCAAATCAAGAAAAAGCTGAAGAAAAAATAATGGAAGTTTGTAAAAAACATGAAATTGATTTGATTGTACTTGCAAGATATATGAAAATTCTCAGTCCAAACTTTGTTTGGAGATATCCAAATAGAATAATCAATATTCATCCATCATTATTACCTGCATTCCCAGGTGCTCTTGCATATACACAAGCTTACGAAAGAGGAACAAAGATTGTAGGTGTAACTTCTCATTATGTAACTGAAAACTTGGATCAGGGACCAATAATTTTTCAGGATTCTTTTAAAGTTGATCCAAATGATACGTTAGAGGAAATTAAATCTAAAGGTCAAAAATTAGAAGCAGATACTTTACTAAAAGCAATAAAGATGCACCTAGAAAACAAGCTTGAAGTTCGCTGGAGAAAAGTTCATGTCAAGTCTAAGTGAATCAGATGACAGAAATTAAATCTCAGTTTGATCCTAATCTAAGAAAAATCATTAAAAAGAAAAAACAAATTGCAGTAATTCCTGTAGGCTCAATAGAACAACATGGTCTACATTTACCAGTCTCAACGGATTCAGATATTGTTACTGAGATAGCAAGAAAGTTATCAGAAAAGAAAAATTTTCTACTTTTACCTACAATAACATATGGGGTATCATTTGAACATGCACCATTTTTTAATTTGAGTATCAAAGAATCAACTCTCAGTACGGTTATGATTGATTTGTGTACATCACTTTTTGCAAATAATATTAAAACAGTTTTTGTCATTAATGGGCATCATGGAAACCTAAAACCGTTGAAAAATATTGATGAAAAATTACGAAAATTATCAAAAAACAAACTCAAAGTTTTCCCACTCTCGTATTGGCATTTTATGCAAAGAGAATTTGATCATGCAGGATTTGTAGAGACCTCACTAATGCTTGCAATCTCGAAAAATGTCAAAATGAAATTGGCAGAAAAAGGACTTTTAACAGATGGGATGAGTCAACAGCAAATCAAAGATTTAGGACGATTGGCAGAGAAATCATTTCTGAAAGTTACTAAAAATGGAATTTGGGGAGATCCAAGGAAAGCCACTAAGAGAGATGGGCAGATAATTTTAGATGAAATCATGAAAAATCTAGAAAAAAAGTGTCAAACTTGCCTTGCTGGGCATAGTTCAAAGGTACACCAATGAAATTTTAATATAATCCCTCAATATCAAAGTCAATAAGTGAAATAGATGTCCGTTGATATGGCAGTAAAAGTATTGGATGACAGTATCAATCAAACTGTATTGATAAAACTCAAAGGCGGAAAAACAATTAGAGGTAGTTTACTCGGTTTTGATCAGCACATGAATCTACTACTTGACTCATCAGAAGAAATTTCTACTGATGGCAATTCAAAAAGCCTAGGCACCATCGTCGTCAGAGGAGACAATGTTGTTATGATATCTCCTCCACCAGCAGCAAATTAGGTGATTTGAGATGACTAGAGGCACAACTTCAATGGGTGGTTTTACAAAGAAAAAAGTACACATCAGATGTAGAAGATGCGGCAATAATGCATTTCATAAACGTCACCACCAATGTGCAAGTTGTGGTTTTCCAGAGGCTAAACGTAGAAAGTATTCCTGGATTAAATGGTATACGTAGATGCAAGAGATTGCAATAATTCTTAGTTCATTAGCAGGTGTTGCTACAGCAGCTGCTGCAAGAAAAATGCCAAGAAATAAAACGCAATTACTCAGTCTTGGTGCTAGTTCACATATCAAAAGTCAAATTAATTCTCTAAAAATTGAAAAAGATATTCTTACAAAAACAATTTCTAGATTATATCAAACAGATTCTGATTTTCCAAAGATTCAGCGTGACAAATTATTGTTAAAGTATCAACATCAACTAGGAGTTGTATTAGCAAGATTAGAAAAACTTGAAGATGCAAGTCATCATCCAGATTTGGGTCCAATTGGAGATGGATTGATTACATTAATGGATCAAAAACTATCAAAACTAGATGATAGATTGTATGAATTGTCATCAAAAATTGCAACTGTAAATGTATCAATTCCAGAAATAAAAAAAGAAGCATCAGAAAGCATTTCAGAAGTAAAATCAAGTAAAAAAGCATTCAACTTTGAAAAACCAAAAGAAACAAAGTTGGATCCAATAATAATTCCACAAGCAAGTTCAAGACAATCATTTGAATTAACTACATTAACAAGTTTTTCAAATAGAGAACCAAAATTCCAAATATTTGAAAAACCAATTGAACCAAAAGTGGAAATCATAAGAGAGATGATCCAGCCAAAAGAGAAGATCATAAGAGAAATAATTCAGCCAAAAATTGAAGATAAAATTGAGATCATACAAACAGTTATTGCAAAACCAGAAATTAAATTTGAAACAAAGCCAGATATCAATAATGAAGTTGCAAAGATAACGGAACATAAAGCTCTTCCAGAGCCAAAGAAATCAAATCCAACTACAGCATTAGATGATGACTTTGATGAAGATAATACAGATGACCTAGATAAAATCAAAGGAGAGATCATGAAAGTTCTCTCCAAAATTGAACAAGCAGAGGTAGAATGATTGTCTTACGATGATGCCATAGAGGCATTATCAACTGATGCATTAAAATTTGTAAAAGACGGTTTTGTAGTTGGACTAGGTAGTGGTAGAGCAGCTACTACTCTAGTAAAATCTCTTTCATCATTAATTAAAATAAAAAATTACACCATCAAAGGAGTGCCAACCTCGTTACAAATAAAATTGATTGCTGAAAAAGGAGGCATTCCACTAGTAGAAGCTGATCATGTTAATCACATAGATGTTGTTTTTGATGGAGCTGATCAAATTGATTCTCAAAGATTTGTCATTAAAGGAGGCGGTGGAGCCCTGTTACGGGAAAATATTTTGTTTAGTCTAGCTAAAAAAGTAGTAGTCATGGCAGACAAATCAAAATTCGTTAAAAACTTCACAAGAGCAGTTCCAATAGAAGTTCATCCGCTTGCAAGAAATTCAGTAACAGATGCAATCAAAAAATTAGGAGGAAAAGCAGAACTGCGTTCACTGGATAGAGGATATCCATTCTTTACAGAAAATGGAAATATTATTCTTGATTGTGATTTTGGAGTTATCAAAAATCCAAAAATACTTTCTCAAAAAATCAAACAAATCACAGGAGTTATGGAATCAGGGATATTCATTAGAAAACCAGATGTAATTTACAGGGCCAAGATTGATGGTAAATTTGACATAATTTAGAAAATCATTTCAGACTGCCCTAAAATTTATTTTCATGTTGGATTGAATTTATAAATTCTGTATTTTCTAACATTATGCCTATCATTTGTTGATGTAATGTAAAATCATCGATAAAGAACAGATAATGGAGTTATTTGAAATTTATTCATCATCTAAAATTAGCCATGATAATCCCATTACTTCTTCCCATACTGGTTTCGACTCGTTATTATTTTCCAACATATCATAGTATAGTAAAAATTAGTTTAAAAGATCCATGAACAATTCGTTCAGATCAATGATCCATTTGATATCTAAATTAATAAAAAAAGACTTGGGCCAAATTGCCCAAGCCTAGGACGATGGTTAGCCAACAGACAAGCGAATGACTCCATTAGCGTATGAAAACCACAGTAATTTCAGAAGTTTTACTTAAAAGAATCACGTAGAAATTATCAGTATGATCTAAATACTATTTTGATAAATTAGGTATAGTTGGATCTCTCACCAAATAACTAATCGTTGTTGGTCTTAAGATCCAATTTAATATTTTAATTTATAATTAACAGTCCTTTCATCTCTGGATGAATGGTGCAATGATAAGTGAATGAGCCAGTCTTATCTGCTGAAAAGGTAATAGATTGAGAGTCAAAATACCCAAGATCTCTTGAATGCACATTAAATTCATCGATGTTAAAATTATGAACTGATTTTTCTTCAGGTGTATTTACTAAATTGTTCATTATATGAACAGAAACTAGATTTCCTTTTGACATAACCAAAGTAGGACTAGTCATCTTGCTTTGTGGGGCTTGTTTTCCACCTCTACTTGATTGTAATACAAATCCATATTGTCCATCAGTTGTTTTTCCAGTCTTTATCAAAATATTTTCAGGAACCAAAAATACGGGGTGATCCATATTAACAGGAATGAATGATTGGTATACATAATAGGCCCCAGCTGCAATAGCTACAAGTAATCCAATACCAACTAGTTTTAGTATGGGAAACTTTTGTGTGGATTTCGGTTTAGATTTGGGTGTAGATTTTATTTTCTTTGCCATACAATAACTATTAGATCTGTTTTCATTTCCCATTATTAATCTATTAGAGAAATTAATTAAATAGCAGAGAGAAAATAGTAATTTTAAATTAAAACATGTTTTTAGGCGACAGATCGTTCAACGAATTTTCCATGTCCTAGTTTTCCAACAACTTCAAAATCTTCAGCTACTAGATGACCCCTTACAATTGTTTTAACAGGCCATCCCTTCAATGACATTCCCTCATATACAATATAATCAGAAAATCCACCAAATAGTTCTGAGGATACTTTATTTTCTTTTTTCAAATCTATCATGGTAATATCAGCATCTGCATCTTTGGCTAGTGTTCCTTTTTTTGGATGCATTCCAAATATTTGAGCAGCATTACTGCTTGTAAATCGTACAAATTGCTCAAGTGAAATTCTATTCTTGTTTACTCCCTCACTTAACAAAATTGGTATCGCAGTACCTATTCCTGGAAATCCTGCCAAAGCTCCCCAAACATCAGTGCCATCGAGTTTTAGTTTTAATTGATTTGCAACGTGATCTGTTCCTATAGTATCAATGAGATTATGTGATAATGCATCCCATATTGCAGCATTATCTTGTGCGGTTCTAATGGGAGGCATAACCTTGGCAAGATATCCTTTCTGATTTTCATATGACAATGTAAGATAGTGAGGACATGTTTCAACAAAAATTTTAGTTCCAAGTTTTCGTTCTTCTTTAATTTGCTGTAATGCTTTTTGAGAACCAATATGAACAAAGTAAATTGTACAGCCATAATCTCTTCCAAATTTTGAAACTGTTTTGATTGCTTTTGCTTCAAATTCAGGAGATCTACTTTCAGACCATGCAGGAAGACCGTCGCGTTTTTTCTCTTTAGCAGTCTTTATTCCACATGCACAAGATTCGTAATCTTCTGCATGAACCAAAACAGGACATCCAAGTGATGCTGCAGTTTTTACAATCTCTTCTACTAGTTTATCATTTACATCTACTGTTGCTTCAGATAATTTAGAAGAGTATGGAGACATGTCCATATACACATGACCTACATCACCACCAAGATTCATGTAAATCTTAAACGAAGTAATTCCTTTTTCAATACAGTAAGGCATTTCACTAATTTGTTGAGGAGTGAAAATAGATGCATGAATTGTATAATCAATATAGTGATTTTTTGATGAGGCTTCTAGTTGATCTTGTAGTGAAGTTTTAAATGAATTTCCAAGTCGCAACATTCTCATCATGGTTGTTATTCCACCAATAGCTGCTGCATGTGACTCAGTTTTTGAAGCCTGATCGATTGGAGAATACACACCATAGTGAACGTGAGTATCTATTGGTCCAGGTATTGAGATTAGACCGTTTCCATTTATTTTGTGATCACATGCAGGAATATCATTTGTAAAACCGACAATTTTTCCCTCATCAATTATGATGTTTTTATCAAGCACACCTTGAGGTAAAATGATGTGTGAATTTGTGATCACGGTGTCATACGTCATCAGAAATTTTTCATGTTCTGCAGTCTATTATGCGTTGAGATATGATAGTAAGAAAACCATACTGGAAAATCAAAGGACACAGAACAAACTTATCTAGTTCAAAATTATAATTTTTTTGTGAAAATTTTACTTTTGGTCGGTATAGTTATTTTTTTGGGAATTATAATGATTCCATATACATTTGCAGAACATACAGATGATTCTGACCAGTCATCACTTCCTAAGGTTCTTGATGAAAACTATGTAGTAGAGCAATTCGTGGCAGAAGGCATCCCAAATAGTCCAACTACCATGACCTTTCTTGGAGATGACATTTTGGTATTGCAGAGATATGATGGAATAGTCAGACTGGTAAGAAACGGAATTTTGCAGCCAGATCCTGTTTTGGATGTATCTGTTGCAAAAGATGGAGAGAGAGGAATGCTTGGAATTACGTCTGATGGTTCCAAAGTGTATATCTATTTTACAGCAGCTGATGTTGATGCAGGAAAAGCAATTGAAAATAGAATTTACAAATATGATTGGAATGGTAAAAAATTAATAAATCCAGTATTGCTTAAAACGTTACCAAGTGATAATTTTTATCATAATGGGGGTGCAATGACTAATTTTGGTG
>Ga0315286_10002592_pt1 | contig 16892 bp, 11 predicted proteins | sample YL17G10_0_MG_FD_205038 | JGI IMG/M metagenome (GOLD analysis project Ga0315286, IMG submission 205038) | Sediment microbial communities from Yellowstone Lake, YNP, Wyoming, USA - YL17G10_0 | ecosystem: Environmental > Aquatic > Freshwater > Lake > Sediment | place: USA: Wyoming | collected...
CTGCCGAGGATCGGCGACACAGCGATGCCGCCAGAAATTGCCAGCCAGGCGCGCGAGCCGGCTTTCGGCGCGGCCATGACAAGGTCTTCGCCCTTCGCGATGAGTCCTGCGTGACCGGGTGGAAGATTTTCGTCGCCGATGCGAACGGCGAACGCGCCACCACACCACGCCACGACCCGTTGGTCTTCAAAGCGTAGCCGCAGGTTGCCCAGCGTAGCCTCCAGACCCGCGGCTGAGTCTTCGTTGCCGGCCAGCGCATTCGCGACCCGCATCGCATGGGAATCCAAGGCGCCGCCGATCGCAATTCCCGATTGCCGATAGCCAGTGCGACCGAGGTCCTGCACGGATGTAAGAAAGCCGGCTGACCGGACGAGAGCTTTCATTTGGGAAAAGCGTCAAATTCTTCGCGCGAAAGTTTCCGGAAACGCACATGGTCTCCTGCTTGAAGAATCGTGGGTGGTTCGCGGTGGACATCGAACAAACGCAGCGGAGTGCGACCGATCACATTCCAACCACCAGGCGATCTTCTCGGATAGATCCCCGTTTGCGCGCCGCCGATCGCAACCGAGCCCGCGGGCACTTCCTTGCGCGGAACCGCCCGGCGCGGCGTCGCGAGCTCCGATGGCAGCCCGCTCAGGAACGGAAAGCCGGCAATGAATCCGACACAGTTAACGCGATACGCCGCGCTCGAATGGCGATGGATCACGTCGGCCTCAGCCAGGCCGGCAACGCGCGCGACATCATCAAGATCGAGGGCGAACTCGCGGTCATAGCAAACTGGGATCTCAATCTTGGGCGCTGTGACGCTTTTCTTGATCGCAGCGGATCGAACCTTCAGCACACTCTCGATTTTTGTCCTGAGCCATTCGAAAGGCTCCTGTTCGGGCGCCACGCGAGCGATTCCGGCCAGATCAAAAAAAACGCCGACAGTAGAGTAGGCCGGCGCCAACTCGGTGACGCCCGGAATTGCGGCCGCCTCTAGCGAGCGAAGGGCGGCGAGCACCGCATTCAAAGAGGCCTCGGGATCACGCGCGAAATCATCGACGACGCGAACGATCAGCACGGAATCTCCGAGCGGCACAATTTCCATGGTTGGTTACGAAAACCTCGGAGGGACGTGCTTCCGCACGTCCCTCCGTAGGCGTTTCGCGAAGGACCATCCCGCCCAACAACCGGTGCCGACCCACGCGAGGATGAGGGACGGATAGGAAGGATTGGCTGCCGTTGTGCAGGTGTGCCTCCGTTAAACCCCCTCCCCGCAGCTGCTGATAAAGGGTGATATGTCGACTGAAACGTCTAGCCCTCGGCTACGGCAGCATTCTACACCCGAGCCGCATCGCTGGATAAGGCCTTCTGGCGCACCCCTACCGTGCCTGCCTTAATGCAGATCGATTCCCGCTTCACCCAAGGTCAAGATGGCCCCATGACCGATGATGCAGGGACTTTAACCGTGCCGCTCCCCAACCGTTTGTTTCCGAGGATATGTGACCCGCACGCTCTTGGCAAGGAATCTCCATTTTAAGAAATTGGGCGCCAGATCATGCAGTCGTTGCATGCATAAGTTACTCATGGTCCTGGGGCGGTAGGGCTCTTTCAGGTTGCACCGGCGGAGGCGGTAGCTTACCTTAGGGGGCGAGCCAGAAAGGACGCCCAGGATGAGCACGCCCGATGATGTTCACAATAATGAAAAGGCTGCGGATTTGCAGGATGCCACCGATGAGGAGCGCCCTGCTCCCGTGCGTATTCGCAGGTTGCTTATGGAACAAAGCTATGCCGTTCTGTGTACGCAAGGTCTTTCCCAACCCTATGGCTCTCTCATAGCCTTTGCCGCCAGCAATGACCTCAAGACGATTGTCTTTGCGACCCCGGTTACAACCCGTAAGTATCGGCTTCTCACCGAGTGCGAACATGTTGCGCTCGTGATCGACAGCCGTCCGGCTTTTCCATCCGACATGATGCGTATCGAGGCGGTCACGGCCACGGGCCGTGCCCGTGCGGTAGCGGCGGGAACTGAGTTCGACCGCTGGGCCGGCCTGTTGACCGCACGTCACCCGCACCTCGCCGCATTCGTCAAGGCCCAATCCTCAGCCTTGGTTTGCGTGGAGGTGGTTCGATACTTACACGTCTGCCGTTTCCAGGAGGTGCGCCAATGGGTGCCCGGCAACGCTTCGTGATTTCCCTTGCGGAGGTTGCGGACGCCGACGAGCCGCTCGTTGGCGGGAAGGCCGCCCGCCTGGCGACGCTGGCGCGGGCCGGTTTTGCCGTGCCTGGAGGTTTTTGCCTTACGATCGAGGCCTACCAGCGATTCTTGACTGCGGCACGCCTGGGCGATCTGATCGGGATGGAGCTTGGACGCAAGGCCTTTGGAGACATGCGCTGGGAGGAGATTTGGGACGCTTCCCTGCGCATCCGATCCGCCTTCACTGCTGCGGCCGTTCCGCCTGAGATCGCCTCAGAGATTGCGGATGCCATGAGTGGATTTCCCCTTCGGACACGCTGGGCGGTTCGCTCCACGGCGCCTGGGGAGGATTCCTCCCAGCGATCCTTCGCCGGGCTTCACGAATCCTATCTCGGAGTCACGGGATTCACGCCAGTCCTGGATGCCGTTCGTCTGGTGTGGGCGTCTTTGTGGTCGGACGCGGCCATGCTTTATCGCCATGAATTGGCTCTCGATCCCAGGCGCAGCAGTATGGCTGTGCTGCTCCAGCCGATGAGAAGCGAGCCTGTCTCCGGCGTGGCATTCGGGCGCGATCCCATGGATTCCAGAGCAGACCAGGCGCTGATAGAAGCCGTGCCCGGGCTTTGCTCCGGGCTTGTTGATGGCGAGGTAGAGCCGGATCGCTGGAAGCTGAAACGCTTTACCTGCGAGGTGATCGGTTACCAGCCTGGCGCTCGTGAGGACGACCAATCCAATCTGCCGCTCTTGGAGAACGCACATCTGGTCTCGCTGGCGAGGACTCTGGAAAATGTCGAGTCGCTGCTGGGGTGGCCCCCGGATGTGGAATGGACTGGACGGGGCGATCGGCTGACGTTGCTCCAAGCCAGGCCGATCACCGCGCCGGACGCCACCTCTAACGACAAGAAGGCTTATTATCTCACCCTGCGTCCCGGCAAGGATCGGCTGCGAGTGCTGCAACATCGAGTCGCTGACGAGTTGATCCCGGAGCTGGAGGCGGCAGGCAAGCGCCTTGCCTCCGAACCGCTCGATGAATATAGCGACGAACAGGTCGCGGCTGCGCTGGAAGAACGATTTGCCGCGGCATGCCGCTGGCGGCAGATCTACCGGGACGAGTTCATCCCGTTTGCCCATGGAGTGCGCCGCCTGGCCGTCTACTACAACGATGCCGTGCGTCCCGAAGATCCTTACGAATTCGTAGGGCTCCTTCGGGGCGAACCGTTGCTGGCGGTCCGCCGCAACGAAGCGATCGCCGCGCTCGCAAACGAGGTCAAATCCAACGTTTCACTCAAGGAGCTCCTAACCCGCGCTGCTGGTGAAAGCGGGCACAAGCCACTGATTTGGAAAAAGGGAATCCTGGAACAATTGCGCCGGCTGCCGGAAGGCGGCAGCTTTGCCGACCGGCTGGAAGCGCTGCTCGAGGAGTTCCTAGACATCGCCTATGACACCGAGCGCCTCTCTGAGCGGCCCGATCTGATCCTGCATAACATCCTCGAACTCGCCCGGGGCGCCGGTTCGGGCTCGCAGCAGCTCCCGGCGCGGAGAAGCACGTCTGTGTCGGCGCTCGAGGAGCGGCTCATGGAGGCGGTTGGCTCTGATCGTCACGAGGAAGCCCGAGAGGTGCTCGCCCTCGGACGGATAAGTTGGCGGCTCCGCGATAACGACAATCTGCTGCTGGCCCGAATGGAAAGCCAGCTGTTGCGGGCGATTCAGGCGTCAGCCGGGAGATTGGAGAGGGCAGGCCGCCTGGAACACGGGGCCGGCATAAGCGAGGACGCCGCGGCCATGTTGGTTGAGGCCTTGCGGCAGCCGTCGGCCGGGGCCGTGAAACTGCCCGCTGCGCAGGATGTTCAAAACCCCACTCCGACCGCGGCGCTTGAGGAAACACCGCGCCAGCTCGTCGGGCAGCCTGCCGCGCCCGGGATGCAAACGGGCAGGGTGCGGCGGATACGCACGGCCGAGGACCTAGGACAATTCCAGGCGGGTGAAGTGCTGGTCTGCGACGCCATCCAGCCCATGATGACCCACCTCGTTCCCCTGGCATCCGCGGTTGTGGAACGACGCGGGGGAATGTTGATCCATGGAGCCATCATCGCCCGCGAGCTCGGCCTCCCTTGCGTAAATGGAGTAGCCGGAGCCATCGAACTGCTCCACGACGGCGACATCGTCACCGTGGACGGCTATCTGGGAATAGTCACCGTTGGAGCCCCGGAATTTGATCTGGAATTGGCGGATGTCCCGGGGGACACGGGATCACGGAAATCCCGCAACGGTGTATGAAGGAATCTTGCATCCAAGCACTGTCCTGGCATTGTTCGGGTCAGGGATCGCCTCCCTCTCCGTTGCGGGAAAAGGTGGCGAAGTCCTGAGTATCACGAGGAAAGACGGCTATGGAAGACGGCAATGCTCGGGATCACACGCGCCGGTTCGTCCGGTCAGACGGAGGCGATTTCGTGCAAACCAGGCGTAGGCGACATCAGATATAGATTTCAGGACGGGCCAGTTCGTGGGCGCCAGCAGCCAGCCAAGTCCGACTGCGTCATACGCGCGACGGATGACCTCCATTCCCTTGACAAGACTCCCGTCCGGATGGACTCCGTGGATTTGCCCCATCAGCTCCTGCGTCGTGACGCCGTATTGGTTCGGGTCGAAGCCGGCGGCGGTGATATCCTCGGTCACGAGCCGATTCCGTCCTCGGTCCAGTCGGATAAGGAAGCGCATTTCTCGCCTGCACAGGGGACACTCACCATCAATCAGGACCTTGAACGGCCATCTGTCCATTTTCATTCACCCAATTCCGCAACGGCCTTGTCCGGCTCAGCCGTCAAAATCTGCCACCAGCCTAATTCTTCATCCTGAGGCCGGTCATTTCGCGCCAGGATTTCAGTGCCTGGACCGCACGCTGCCGAGTCCTCCGTCCACCCCCAGAATCTGGCCCGTGATCCAGCAGTTCCGGGGATCCACCAGCCAGGCGATTGCAGACACCACATCAGCGGGTTCGCCGATTCTATGCAAAGGATGCATCGCGATGCTTGCGCGAAGCGCGGTTTCATTGCCCGTGATTCGCTGCGTCAGTGGCGTCTTCACGAGTCCGGGCGCGACACAGTTGACCCGGATGCCAAAACCGGCATAGGAGGCTGCCGCGGATAGGGTGAGGCCGATCACTCCGGCTTTCGCGGCTGCGATGGCCTCGTGATTCGGCAGTCCGAGCCGCGCAGCCGCCGAGGACACAAGCACGATGGACCCTCCCGTTTTCATCATGACTCTTGCCGAAGCTCGCACGACGGCAAACGCTGACCCAAGATTTGCAGAAACGGTATCGGCGAATTCCTTTTCAGATGTCTGGTGGGCTGCCTTCAGCAGCAGGGAGCCTACGCAATTCACTACGGCGTCGATACGGGAGTGCTGGTCTTGCAGTCGCTGCAGGCATGTGTCCACTTCCTCGAATCGGGCTGCGTCCAACACCGCATATTCGATGCCGAGTTCCGAACCAAGCCTCTGCATCTTATCCGCCGACCGGCCGACGGCAATGACGAGCTCGCCCTGCGCGGCGATTTGCCGGCACAACGCTGATCCGATGCCGCCCGACGCTCCGAACACAACGCAGCACTGCCTTGGAATCTTTATTGACGAATCCGGAGCATCTGTTATTCTCCCGACTCCCTGTTGGTGGTTTCGTGCCAAGTTATTGAATGGTGCTCCGGCCTTATTTCGAATAGGGGAAGGGGCTCAGATGCAGCCAACATTTCATCCTAGCCACAAGAGCAGCAGAAAAAACCGCTGCAATACCCTTAATGGCTCACATTTAAGCATGACAAATCATGGTGTCTTCGGCAACCCCGAGGCCAAATCGGGCGTAATTAGGAAGTAAAAGCCAGTCTTAAGCATCTTCCCAACCAACCGCGCAGAGTCCGGCATGTGTTTGTGGAATTTGAGAATGATCGTTCGCAAGAGGTGTCACGCAGGCTGTCCTCTCTCTCCCATAAAGACCTCGAACCCAAGCGCGGCTCGCATCTGCCTTGGTGAAGACTCCGAAAGAAGTCAAATAGCATGGGTATGCTATATTTTGTAACATGTGCGCCGCCACTTTGGTCTGGTTCCGGCTCGATCTTCGATTGGCGGACAATCCCGCACTGGCGGCTGCCGCAGCACGTAGCGCGCGCGTCCTGCCGGTATTCATCTGGGCGCCCGAGGAAGAAGGCGACTGGCCGCCTGGCGCTGCGAGCCGCTGGTGGCTGCATCAATCCCTGCGATCACTCGACGCCGCTCTGCGGCGCCTGGGAGTGCATCTCATCCTCCGCCGAGGCCCGTCGCTCGATGCATTGCGCTCGCTGGTGCGCGAAAGCGGCGCGGATGCTGTCTTCTGGAATCGCCGCTACGAGCCGGAGTTGCACGCGCGGGATTTTCGAGTCCAAAAAGCTCTGCTGTCCGACGGGCTGAGTGTCAGGACCTTTAACTCCGCACTATTATTTGAACCGGAAGAAATCAGTAATAGGAGCGGCAAGCCGTTCCGGGTGTTTACCCCGTTCTGGCGGACGTGTTTGTCGGCAATCCCTGGCTTTATGCCTGCGGCGGTGCCGGCTCTCGAAAAGACTAGACCGCTGCCATCTCTGCAGCTGAATGAGCTTGCCTTGGAACCCCTGGTTGACTGGGCGAAGGGGCTGCGTGCGGCATGGCGGCCGGGAGAGGGTGGTGCGCTGTCCGCGTTGCGCCGGTTCCTCGAGAAAGCGCTGGCCAAGTATCCTGATGGACGCGACCGCCCCGCAGACATCGGCACCTCTCGCCTGTCTCCCCATCTGCACTTTGGCGAGATCTCGCCCCGGCTGGTGTGGGCCGCATGCGCCCAATCTCGCAGCATTGCATCCGAGGCATTTATTCGCCAACTGGGCTGGCGCGAGTTTGCCCACCACTTGCTTTATCATTTCCCTCATACCGCCGGTGTGCCGATGCGTCCGCAATTCTCGCGGTTTCCGTGGCGGATGAATCCGCGGAGACTCAAGGCATGGCAAGACGGCCGCACAGGGTATCCGATTGTGGATGCCGGCATGCGAGAGTTATGGGCTACCGGATGGATGCACAACCGCGTGCGAATGGTCGTCGGCTCGTTCCTGGTGAAAGACCTGCTCTTGTCCTGGATCCAAGGCGCGCGCTGGTTTTGGGACACGCTTGTGGATGCCGACCTCGCCAACAACACGCTGGGCTGGCAGTGGGTGGCCGGTTGCGGCGCAGACGCCGCGCCGTATTTCCGCATATTTAACCCTGTAGCGCAGGCCGACAAATTCGATCCGCGGGGCGATTACATCCGGCGCTGGGTACCTGAGATAGACACTCCTAGCTATCCGCGGCCGATTGTCAATCACGCGCAGGCGCGGGAGCGGGCTTTGGAATCTCTAGCCGCGATCAAACAGAAATGAAACTCTGGATTTTGTTGACAGGCGCTACCGGCTATATCGGCGGACGGCTTCTCAGGCTGCTCGAAGCCGAAGGCCATCCGGTGCGCTGCCTTGCCCGGCGGCCCGAATTCCTGCAGGGCCGCGTAGCCGCCACAAGCGAGGTAGTCGGGGGCGACGTGCTGGACGCCGTCTCGCTGCAGCGGGCAATGAACGGGGTGGATACCGCGTATTATCTGGTTCACTCGATGGGCGCGGCGCAAGGCTTTGAAGAAACTGACCGTCAGGCAGCTGAGCGGTTTGGCGCCGCGGCGCGCACTGCGGGAGTCCGGCGGATCATCTATCTCGGCGGCCTGGGCGACCGCCTCGGCAAACTCTCACCGCATCTGCGCAGTCGCCAGGAAGTTGGCGAGATTCTGCGGCAATCGGGTGTGCCCGTCATTGAGTTTCGCGCATCGGTTGTCATCGGCTCGGGCAGCCTCTCGTTTGAGATGATTCGCGCTCTGGTGGAACGGCTCCCGGTGATGATCACGCCGCGCTGGGTGACCATGCGCGCCCAACCCATCGCCACCCGCGATTTGCTTCAGTATCTGCGCGCCGGATTGGACGTGCCGGCCAGGGGAAACCCGATTTATGAAATCGGGGGCAACGAGCGGGTATCCTATGGCGAGTTGATGCGCGAGTACGCACGGCAGCGGGGCCTTCATCGTCTTATGATATCCGTGCCGGTACTCACGCCGCGCCTGTCGAGCCTGTGGCTCGGTCTGGTCACTCCACTGTACGCTCGCGTCGGCCGCAAACTGATCGATAGCATGCGCCACCCGACTGTGGTGCAGGACGATACGGCATTGCGCGTGTTCGACATCCGCCCGGCCGGCGTGCGCGACGCAATTGCTGATGCCCTGCGCAATGAAGACCGGGAGTGCGCGGAGACACGGTGGTCGGATGCGCTTTCGTCGGCCGGTTCAACCCTGAGCTGGGGTGGTGTGCGCTTCGGCAATCGGCTCATCGATTCGCGTAGCGTGCGCGTAGCGGCACTTCCATCCGCGGCTTTCACTCCCATTCAGCGCATTGGCGGCGCGACCGGCTGGTACTACGCCAACTGGGTCTGGCAGTTGCGCGGCTGGATAGACTCGCTCATGGGCGGGGTTGGCATGCGCCGGGGCCGGCGCGATAGCGAGCAACTGAAAACGGGCGACACATTGGATTGCTGGCGCGTGGAGGCGATCGAACCGGGACGAACACTGCGTCTGGCAGCGGAAATGAAGTTGCCCGGCCGTGCCTGGCTGGAATTTGAAGTAACAGGTGATACTGGCGGCTCCCTCATCCGGCAAACGGCCATTTTCGATCCGGTGGGCTTGGGAGGGCTGATCTATTGGTATCTGGTGTACCCACTTCACCAGCTTGGCTTTGCAGGAATGTTGCGTGGCATTGCCTCTGCAGCGGAACATCCGTCGAGGAGAACATGAAGAACTGGAGTCCGATATTGATGTTGGCGTTATCTGTCGCGGTCTGCTTTGTTGCCGCCGGTGCCGGTGCAGTCTTTACCAGCAGTTCCGTAAGCAACTGGTATCCGACGCTCCGCAAGCCTTCCTGGAATCCGCCCGCCTGGATCTTCGGACCCGTCTGGACCGTGCTCTACCTGATGATGGCAATCGCGGCATGGCTTGTCTGGCGCAGTCGTGGATTCCAAGGTGGAGCCGGCGCTCTGGGGATTTATGCGCTGCAACTTGCCCTGAATGCCCTTTGGTCGCCCCTGTTCTTTGGGTTGCGTAATCCGTTGGCCGGGCTCGTGGATATCGTCCCCTTGTGGGCAGCGATTCTAGCGACGCTGGTCTGCTTTTGGAGGATCTCTCCGCTTGCAGGTGTGCTGTTGGTGCCATACTGGCTTTGGGTGAGCTTTGCCACCGCGCTCAACTTTACGATCTGGAAAATGAACCGATGAATGTTTGCGAGAAGCCATCGGGCAAAGCCCCAGATCTGCGTTTGGGGCGACAGGACGGTCTGTTCACCTCGGAAACGCGATTGTTCCTGCCGCGCCCATTGAAGATAGTGTTCCCCTTCTTCGCCGATGCCGGAAACCTAGAGACTATTACCCCGCCATGGCTGCGGTTCAAGATTGTCACCCCTCGTCCTATTGCCATGCGTCCAGGCGCTCTCATTGAGTACCGTTTGCGCCTGCGCAGCATACCCCTGCGCTGGCAATCGGAGATCACCGTGTGGGAACCGCCGCTACGTTTCGTCGATGAGCAGCGTCGGGGTCCTTACCGGACATGGATCCACGAACATACATTCACAGAAAGCAAAGGCGGCTGCGAGGTGCGGAATTTTGTGCGCTATGCCGCACTGGGCGGCTGGCTGGTTGACCGCCTCTTCGTTCGGCTTGACGTGCGCCGGATTTTCGAATATCGCGCCCGGAAGTTGCAGGAGATCTTTGGGTGAACGCGCGCCTGGTTCGTCCTGCCGCCGTCGATGCTTTTCCCGACATGTTGCGCCACCGGTCCGCCTATCCCCGGATCTTCGAAGGATAGGAAGTTTAAGCTGCCTCTTCGCCTGCCAGGCTTCTGATCCGGGCGCCGACGCGCCTCCCTGCGTGCCCTCTGTCAGCTGCTGATAACAGATGATATGTTGACTGAAACGTCTGGCCCTCGGCTACGGCAGCATTCTACACCCCAGTCGCGTCGCTGGATAAGGCCTTTTGGCGCACCCCTACCTTATTGCAGGCGGAGTTTTCGCGGAGCACGATGATTGTCCGCAAATCATGAAAACTCACCAGCTTGATGGGAAAATCAGCTCAGGCCGCTGGGGAACATCGGCTTAAAGAAATGACGTAAGGATTGAGGATAGTCCCGGACATCCATCAGTATCTGACGATATCTTCTGGCTTTCGTATCGTGACAGCCCGGATTGTGCCACTCGCGGTCACACTCTTGCCGGCGATTCCGGTCACCGAGATATAATCGTGAGCATACACGACCCCTGCGCCGGCCAGGGAGGAAGGGACTATCACCTCAACAGCGTCTCTGTTCACCGACATCCATGGAAGCGGCGGAGTTTGAAACACCTGGTAGTTATCGAAGTAGACCGGCGACTGTGAGCTGAAAGTGTCGTGGTACAGTCCTACGAGACCCGGACCGAGCTGAGTTTGCAATACGTAGCCTGTGCTGTATGTCTTGGTTCCGTCCGTGAGCGAGACCGAAACTAATGACCCATGCACCTCTGCAAGCATGTGCACTGTGCCCGTAAGCCCGGGCGCGCCCATTGGATTAAGCCACGGCCCCCATTCGCCGTTCACTACTTCGTGAATGGCGAGATTGCCTCCGAACACGGGTGCGTAGAAGCACAGGACCAAATTGCCACCATCCCGATATCTTAGCAGAATGCCCATTTGCAGGCCGGCGGTCGCGTCTACACTCACTTTTGCATCTGTTGGGCTGAAGTCACGGATACAGATCACGTTGTTCGAGGTGCCATCGGCCACGAGCTTACCATCTTGAACGGAGGTTGGCTCTGAGTAGTCAAACCACGACGGCTTCCGTCCAGAGTCGAAACCATCAGCGAAGAGTCGCGGAGAGGCGTCCGCAAGATCGACGCTAGGTCCACCATAGTATCTGACGATATCTTCTGGCTTTCGTACCCACGCGAAACCGTCAGTGACGTGGAACCTCAAGGATCCATCGGAAAACATCCACGGAGTGTCGATCACCTTCCCCCACGTGCTCACCAGAAGGTCCTGGGTGCTAACAATACCCCTGTTCGAGACTCCGAGAGGCTTCATAACTTCGTTCCGGCCCGTTCGCCTGGCTCTTCCGATGATCTGGAGCCTGCCGTCGCTCTGAATTACGCCCGGCGACTCCAACTCGTCGCCAATTTGCACGTTAACCGGACCAATCGGCGTGACAGTGATAGCCGAGGAACGATCTTCGGCCTCTATGACCATGTTGTTGCTGTCCTTGAAGATAGCCGTCACGAATCCCTTCGTCAGACCCACCCATCCCGGCCCTCGGGCCTTCGCTTGTCCAAGAGGCAGACTTTCGCCTTTCCATAGCGCCTTGTTGACCGGAAAGTCACCCTCCGACGCGAGCCACGTGCTGCCGTGTTTCATGTCGAGCTGCAAGATCGACTGCGACGGCCAACCGACTGGGACCGGGAAGTTTAGCGCACACTCATCACCGCTGTAGACCGTTTGTGGTAGGCTTGCGAGAACGCCTTCGGTTCCAGGAATCGTATTGTGGGTTGCCGGGTCCAACAGCCGCCCTCCGAGCGCACAATCACCGGGCTGCCACGGAAGGAGTCCATCATTACGGACGGTCACGCTGATCGTGCTGCCTTGGAGCACGAACTCCGGGATTTCCCAGGTCCGCAAAAAAGTCGCGTCGTAATCCCGGAATCCAATGCTGCTCGCCATGAGGTTTCGCCAAAGGTCGATGTAGTGCGTCTCGGGCAGAAAACCACCGGAAGAGGCCGGATAATGCATAAGCCGCGCAATTCCCGTTCCTTCCCAAAGTTCATTCCACGTCTCGAGAAGGCATAGGTTCGAATCCCAAACCTGCCGCCCGGATACCAGGCTGTTGAACCAGCGGACCATTTGGCCGCCGTCCTGCCTGGGCGTGTAGGTCCCTGGACTCCGGACAACCCGGTCATCGCACCCCGGCCCAATCTCAGTCGTATAGTATCCGTTCACAGCAAATGTATTGGGGCCCCAGGCAGCGGCGGCAAACGCATACCGACCATCGGCCGAACCTCCGCCACCCTGATCAAACCATGAGTTCTCCAACACGACGAACGGAACGATCCCGTTGCCGTTGGCATCTTTGAAGTCCGCCGCAAAACGGACCTTCACCCACTGCCACAACCAACCTGCGTCCGTAGCGACATCGAGATAACCGTATGTATCATAAGGGATGATGAGCGGTCTGCCACCATCCTCCAGGCTCAACCCGTTGTGCGTAGCCCAATATTTTTGGGGAATCGTCTCAAAGAATGTCTTGAGGTCTCTATCATAGAAGTACTTCCAGGTGTTGTGGTCCGAGAGCGGCATCGGGGTGTCCTGGTTCCATCCCCTGCCATTATCCTGATTCCACACGCAGTTTGCGCCATTGCCTCCCCAGCATGCGATCTTGATATCGCATCCACTGCGCTCAAGGGCCAAAACCATCTTCTGAATAGGCACCCGTCCGCCGAAGGTCTCTGGCCATTCCGGAAACTCCTGTACGCCGGCGAAGTCGACTCCGGCGCGCTTCATATCCTGAAGCTCGCCTTCCCACCAGTCCTCATTTAGTGACGAGTAGTATCCGCCCCCGTATCCAGAGTATGGGTCCCCGGCGAGCCCATGAGGAGGATACACCATGTATTGCCCCTCGGCATTGTTGTCCGGCGCGTCGTGCCAGGTGAAGAGCAGCGCCCCCACTTGCCTCCCCGGACTGCGAGTCGGTCCCGAAATGAGGTTGCTCACAGCTACCCCACCGTTGTCAAAATGCTTCATGTTCAATTGAGGCGTTCCGCTCTGGTAGGCAGTGAGGACGACTGAGCCTCCGTGAGTTATCACCACGTTGTCGTATTGCGCAGACAGGGTCTGATCGGCCCCATAGGTTCCATCGACAGCCACGTCCCAGAAGGATATAGTCTTGCCAATTATGGCAGGAGGGACAGTGAGCTTGCGATGGTACCATTTGCGGTAAGCGTAAGATGCGATATTCCAGGCAGGGTGTCCGGCGCCGCCGTTCTCATCCTCCCAGCCCGGCAGGTCGCGCCACGAGCTTCCGTCGGTGTTATAGACCTCAATTCCACCAACTCCGCCTACGTTGTTATTGACGTAGACGTCGTACTCGACAAAGTCACCCGGTTGGACGGTGCGCGACGCCCTGGAGAACTTCCAGTAGACATAGGCGCGCCCGCCAGCGCTCGTCGTCGCAGCGCGGAACCTCACTACATCCTGTCCGGTACCGGGGGATGCGAGGCAGAGTGCGATCAATACGACGATTAGAGATCCGATTGCGCGGCATAAGCTCATGGCGGCTCCTTTGCAGAACCGACTCTCATACTTGAACGCCCGAAGAAGGCGGGTTTGCGGGGCTGGCTACTCGCCGGAGCCTGTTGCGCCCAGATGACAGGAGGAAGCGTAGCGGAATCATCCTACGCCTGTGTTGGTTTCCTACCCAAGCAAATCGTTTCAGGCGGTTTTGAGCAGGCGAAATTCCGCCATTTGTTACCCCGCTGTTACCCCGCAGGGTTTTGGCGATTTGGGCTGTCTCGCTAAGTCATTGATTTGGTGGTGCGCCCGGCAAGACTCGAACTTGCGACCTTTTGATTCGTAGTCAAACGCTCTATCCAACTGAGCTACGGGCGCATCCCTTGGGCTACAATAAGTTACAGCACCGAACCACACTCCGCAACATTCAATTTCCCCCGGTTGTGCGGGATTTTGTGCCAAATTCTGGCTCTTCCGGCCCGATTCCGTCGTGACCGAGACGGCCTTTGCCGCCGCGTGGGACTTCGCGTAGCATCTACATCGAATCTGAACTGCTCACTGCTATGCTGAGGGATCTCCCCGGTGCGATTCAAGGCTCCGGAGCATGTCCCGCCAAAGGCCGCGACCACGGTCAATCAGGAGACCTTTCTGAGCCTGTAAGCCTGGTTCAAGTCCCATGCCTGCTGGAGATTTAGCCAGAACTCGGGTGTCGTGTTCAGGGCCAATCGGCGCTGTGCCAAGGAGTCCCTTTTGCTGTTTGCTTGTGTATTCGGGGGGATTGCTTTATAAAAGCACGTATGACATCTCCCGCCTTTTCGGGGGCGGGCCAGACTTGCTTGGGGGAGGCTGTCCTATCCGCGCTGTCCATTTTTGCCTGCACATATGCATCTGTTCCCCGGCCTTCATAATTGAATGACAGTGCAGCGGCGGACAGCGGAAGCCGTGGTTTCGAAACCAGCAGTCGCCGGAACGCCCGGAAATCCCCGGGTCTCCGCATCGGCCGGCGCCTCGGTTTCCCGCCTTCACAAAACGGAACTGGAGGGCCATGATGACCCATGAGATCTTGAAAAACCTCGAGGACAAGAACCTCGTCGAGTTCCTGCAGCGACTCGACCAGCGGATCAGCCGGCTCGAAACACATCTCGGACTGGCCGCAGCTGCGGCCGTTTCCCCACGCGGCAGCCAGGTGCCCAAGGTTGCGCCGCCCCCTCCCGCAAGAGTCAGAGAGTTCGACGACAGCGCCGGACTCGAGCGAAACATCGGGGAGTTCGGCCTGGCCTGGTTCGGCAGCGCCATTCTCCTCCTGGGCGTCGCGTTCCTGATGACCTATACCTACGGCCTCGGCTATCGGGCGCTCGCCAGCATTCTCGGGTACTTGTCCGCGCTCGGCTGCTACTTCGCGTCCCGCATGTGGAAGGACAGCGCCACCCACCTGTCACGCATCATGGCCAGCGGGAGCGTCATCCTGCTGTATTACGCAACCTTGCGGTTGCATTACTTTTCATCCGAGCCGCTCGTGCGCAATGCGGTCTTCGCCTTCTCCGCGCTTCTGCTTGTTGTCGCATTCCAGTTCTACCTCGCCATAAAGCGCAACTCCCAGACACTGGCCATCCTGGCCGTCCTGCTGGCGCTGATATCCGGGCACGTGAGTGACTCGACACAAATCGGCCTGTCACTGCTCGTCATCGTTTGCGCCGTCGCGGTGCAACTGGCGCTGATGCGCAGCTGGTGGCCGATTCTCATCCTTACGGTTATCCTGGCCTATGCGAGCCACCTGCTCTGGCTGCTCAACAATGCCGTCGTGGGTCACCCGCTGGGCGCCATCTCCGCGGACCGCTATAGTCCGGTCTATCTCTTTTTGTGCGCGATCCTCTTCTTCTGGTCTGTGTTCGCCACGGACCGATCCTCCGAGCCGGGCCCGATGGCGGTGGTGTTCTTGAACAGTGCCGGCTTGTCCGTGCTGATCTCCCTGGTCGTGTTTGCTCTCTACCAGAAGTCGTACGCCCAGGTTTATCTGGCCGTCGCGGGATTCTTCATGGTCGGCTCGATGTTGCAGTGGCTGAAGGCTCACCAGCAGCTGATTCCTGCCATTTACGCCTGTTTCGGCTACCTGGCGTTGAGCGTCGCCATTTACGGGTACGCGGGGATTCCGGCTGTCTTCCTCTGGCTATCCCTGCAGAGCCTGCTCGTAGTCTCCATGGCCCTCTGGTTCCGGTCCAAGATACTGGTCGTCGCGAATGCCCTCATCTTCCTGTGCATTCTCGCGACCTATGTCGCAGGCTTTCCTTCTTCAGACTGGGTCAATTTCAGTTTTGCGCTGGTGGGCCACGCCTCCGCACGCATCATGAACTGGCAGAAGAAACGCCTGACGCTTCATACCGAAATGCTCCGGGATGTCTACCTGGTCATAGGCTTCGTGTTTGTTCTCTATACGCTCTATCACGCCGTGCCTGCCAACTATGTGACCCTCAGCTGGATGGGCGTCGCCGTCGCATATTTTCTCGTAAGTCTCCTGCTGAAAAATATCAAGTATCGCTGGCTGGCGGTCGCCAGCGCCCTGGTAACCATTTCCTTCCTCTTTTTGGTTGACCTGGCTCGCCTCGACCCGAAATATCGAGTCCCGGCGTTTTTGTTTGTCGGGGTCATGACCCTGGTGATCTCTCTCTATTACACGAAGTTCAGGCAGCTGATGGGCAAAGGCCGGAAGGGCGAGTGACGTAACCGCCACAAGCGTGACAGCCGGATATCATCCCCGCGGCGAGCCGCCGCCCTGGACAACGGAAGAGTTTCTGCGCAACGCGGTATTTGATCCCAGGACGGGTTTGCGAATCGCAGATGAATCCGGCAAGCGAGGCAAAAAAACACGGGAGTGACTGCGGGCAGTTCCTATTCCTTCGCTGCGAGCAGCCGGTCCAGTTTGGACTTGAGCACCATTCCTGCCATGCCGAGCGTGGTGAGTTTCCCGCGCTCCCGGCCCAGCTGGATCGCTGCCGACACGATCGTCTGCGGCACTCTGACCTGCCCGGGCGGGATCTTGCGGGCCAGCTGGAGCGATTCCGTCGGGCAGGTCGCCACGCACAGCCCGCAACCGATGCATCGATCTCTATCCAGAACGGCCTTGCCGCCGTCGAGCTGCAATGCCTCCATCTGGCAGCGTTCGACGCAAACGCCGCAACCCTCGCATGCTTCCGGATCGAATTCGGCCACGAAAGCTGTCGCGAAGAGACTGGCCGGTTTGGGGTAGCGTTTGAGGTTTTTGAGCACCTGGCAACAGCATCCGCAGCAGCAGCAGATATTGAGAATCTGCTGCGCGTTGCCTGGCTGCAGGACCAGCCCTGACTCGTCGGCCAACTTC
>Ga0315286_10002593_pt1 | contig 16890 bp, 16 predicted proteins | sample YL17G10_0_MG_FD_205038 | JGI IMG/M metagenome (GOLD analysis project Ga0315286, IMG submission 205038) | Sediment microbial communities from Yellowstone Lake, YNP, Wyoming, USA - YL17G10_0 | ecosystem: Environmental > Aquatic > Freshwater > Lake > Sediment | place: USA: Wyoming | collected...
TGGAGTCATCGCCCGCGATGAAATTTATCAGGCGTTCATGAGCGGACCGGACTACGCCATCGAGTTTTTCCATGGTTACACCTACTCCGGCCATCCACTGGCCGTCGCCGCTGCCCATGCCACGCTCGACGTGATGGCCGCCGAAGGGCTGGTAGCGCGCGCCGCCATGCTCGCACCGGTACTGGAAGAAGCCATGCATTCGCTCAAGGGCGAACCGCACGTCATTGATATTCGCAACCTAGGCCTGGCCGCTGCCGTCGAACTGGCGCCGCTCCCTGGCCAACCAGGCCTGAAAGCGATCCGGGTTTTTGAACGGGCACTCGCCGAGGGTCTGCTGGTGCGTTTCAGTGGCGACATACTGGCGGTCGCACCGCCCTTCGTTGCCACGAAGGAACAGGTACTCGATATGGTTGAGGGCCTGCGCCGCGCATTGCGCGCTGTGCCGATCGGCTAGATCACCATGAATGCTGCAACGCCTATCGCCCCCGGCGCTGATACCACCGCGCTGGTCGGTCATTGGATCAGTGGTCGCACCGTGCACTCCGCCGGGCCGCGTGGTGCCATCTTCAATCCGAGCCTCGGTCGCCAGGTGCGTGAGGTGGCACTGGCCAATGCCAGCGACGTCGATCAGGCCGTTCGCGCCGCGCACGCGGCCGCGCCGGCCTGGGCCCGGCTGCCCGCTCTGCGCCGGGCGCGCGTGCTGTTCCGGTTCAAGGCACTGCTCGATCAGAACACAAGCAGATTGGCCCGGCTGATTTCGGCCGAGCATGGCAAGACGCTTTCAGATGCTGAAGGCGAGGTGACGCGTGGCATCGAAGTGGTCGAGTTTGCCTGCGGCGCGCCCAGCCTGCTGAAGGGCGCCTACAGCGACAGCATCGGCACCGGTGTCGACAGCTTCAGCCTGCGCCAGCCACTGGGCGTCTGCGTCGGCATCACGCCCTTCAACTTTCCGGCCATGGTTCCGATGTGGATGTTTCCGGTGGCGCTCGCCTGTGGCAACACTTTCGTCCTGAAGCCCTCCGAGCGTGACCCCTCGACATCCATGTTGCTTGCCGCCCTGCTGAAGGAGGCGGGACTGCCCGACGGCGTCTTCAATGTCGTGCAGGGCGACAAGGTAGCCGTCGATGCGCTGCTCGAGCACCCTCTGGTCGCGGCGGTCAGCTTTGTGGGCTCGACGCCGGTCGCACGCTACATCCATGCGCAGGGTACGGCGCACGGCAAGCGGGTGCAGGCACTGGGCGGCGCAAAGAATCACATGGTGATCATGCCGGATGCGGATCTTGACTCCGCCACCGAGGCGCTGGTGGGCGCCGCCTACGGCTCTGCGGGCGAGCGCTGCATGGCGATCTCGGTCGCCGTGGCAGTGGGCGAGGCCACGGCCGATGCGCTGGTTGAGCGCCTGAAGACACGGCTGCGTACCCTGAAGATTGGCCCTTCAGATGGCGCAGACGTCGAGATGGGTCCGCTCGTCACCCAGACGCATCTCGATAAGGTGCGCGGCTACATCGATACCGGCATCAAGGAAGGCGCCCAGCTCGCTGTCGACGGGCGCGCGCTGAAGGTCGCGGGGCACGAGCAGGGCTACTTCCTCGGCCCCACGCTTTTCGATCACGTGCGTCCCGAGATGCGCATCTATCGCGAGGAAATATTCGGGCCGGTGCTGGTGGTGGTGCGCGTACCGGACTACGAGAGCGCCGTGCGTCTTATCAACGCGCATGAATATGCCAATGGCACGGCCGTGTTTACCCGCAGTGGCGCGATCGCCCGCAGCTTTGCGCATGAGATCGAGGTCGGCATGGTCGGCATCAACGTGCCGATTCCGGTGCCGATGGCCTTTCACAGTTTCGGCGGCTGGCGTAATTCACTGTTCGGCGATCACCATGCCTATGGCGAGGAAGGGGTGCGCTTCTACACCCGCCTGAAGACCGTGACGCAGCGTTGGCCGGGGCCGGAGACCGCGCGCGCCGAATTTGTCATGCCGACCATGAAGTGAGGCGCTTAGTTGGCGCGCAGCACCGGCAGGGGCTCTGGGGCCTTGGGCTCGGCGCTGCGATAGTCTGAACCCAGCAGCGCGGCAATGGTCGCGGCGATCTGAGCCTGCTTGAACTGCAGCGGATCGTGGCGCTCACCCAGCGGGGCCGTATCCGGGCCGATGACGCCGATCCAGATGTTTTCCGAGCCGGGATATTCAGGAGTGCCGTGCTCTTTCCAGTCGACCAGGCCGCTGCCGCGACCGTGATCGGTCGTGATGATAAATGTGGTCTGGTCGCGGTACTCCGGCATGCCCTGCATGGTCTCCCAGAGTTCGCGCACGAAGTCGTCGGAACGCTGGGCGCTCTCGAGCACCATGTCGTAGCGCCCGCTGTGGGCCCAGTCGTCGGTCTCACCAAAGCCGACGAACAGCACGCGCGGATGGGCAGCATGCAGGTAATCGAGCAGCGATTCGTGCACCAGGGCATCGAGCACGTCGCCATCTTCATGCGGCAATGTGGTCTTGAACAGGTGCCTGAGCAGCGCCTGCCTGGGGGTGGGCGGGGCATCGGTCGGTGGCAGAGACGCGCCGGCTTGCAGGTAGAGGTGGCTGCGCGGCGTGTTGAAGACCTGCTTGTACAGCTGCCAGCTGCCAAAAACAGCCACCTTTCCGGCCAGATCAGCGCGCTTGTTGAGCCATTCAAAGACGCTGAGGTTGGGATTGAAGATCGGCTCGTTATCCTTGACCGGGAGATCACCATGGCCCGTGGACATCTCGTTGTAACCGGGATAAGACGTTGCGAAAGGGTTGCTCACCTGGCCGATGTTGCCCAGTTTCTGATTACCAAGGACCTGGCCCTGCTTGGCCACGACCTTCCAGAGAAACGGGAACAGCAGTTCGCGGCGGCGCAGCGGATCAGCGTCCCAGAAACGCTTCCTGAGCGCGGCTTCGGTCTCCCAGATGCCACCATATTTTTCATTGAGCAGGCTCTCGTCAGCGCCGGTGAAGGTCTCCTGCCAGCGCACGCCATCGAGCACGATGAGTACCACATTCTTCGTCTTGTTCGCGGCCGCGGCCGCGGCTGGAGTGCTGGCCAGGGCGGCGAGCGCGGCGAGGCCAAGCAGCAGCCAGGCAGCGGTGCGTGCGGTGATGTGTGCGGCTTGAAAGGATGGCATGGTCACTCCCGGTTGAGGATCGGCTCGGCGGCCAGCCGCGCAAGGGCGGTTTCCACGGCAGCACTCTTGAACGTCTCTGCGAGGGTCAGGCCCGAGCGCAATGCTACACGGTGCCTCGCCGCGAGCGCGCGGTCAACAGCCGTCACTTCATCGCGGCGTTCGAGGAGCCGGCGCAGATACTCCCTCATGCTCTGCTGTTGGATGGGGTCTGCAGTTGAGTTATCCGGGATCGCGGTTCGCTCCTCGCCCGAGTGGACATCGATCACATAGTCGACGTCCGCCCAGAGCGAGGGATGCAGCGCCCGGATCGTGATCTCGCCGTCGCTCACGCGACCGGAAGGGTCGTACAGGAAGCAGCGTTCGAGCCGATCGAGCGCTGTCGCCGGCTCCTTGAAACGATGCGTGGTGGCCTGAGGCGGCCCGGCTGGCACCGCCAGGTGGGTGATGGCGTGACTGTTGATGGCTTCGAGTACCCCGGCGGCATCGCCGGCGAGGAACAACTCCTTGCGGGCCGGCCAGAAATCCATCGGCCCATAGTTGCCGAAGCGCCCGCCGACGTGAAAAGCGTAAATCTCGGGATAGAGGGGTTGGGCGCGCCGCTCGCGCCCGGGGGCATCGTAGTAGGCGGTCACGGCAAGTTCGATCAGCAGGCTGGCGCCCAGGGCGCCAAGCGGGGAGGTTACGACGATGCCGAAACGCTCGTGCGCCTGTCCCGCGAACAGCGCCTCGCGCTTTACCTGGCGCCCCTCGATTTCAATCGAGAAGTGCTCAACTGCCAGCGAATGGGCAGTGTGCACCTGCTCAGCCGGCGGGCGCGCCACCTGCTGCAGCAGAATTACGGTACGGAGCAATGGGCGCACCGGCGGGTCCATGCAGGCGCTCGGATTTCCGTCCTTCTTCCAGTATGCCAAGCGGCACAGGGCGCAGCTGCCATACCAGGCCGAGCCATGACAGCAACTTCAGGCCGTAGTAGGTGATGTCGTACTCGTACCAGTAAAACCCCTGGCGCGTGGAGCTGGAAAAGCGGTGATGGTTGTTGTGCCAACCCTCACCAAGCGTGACAAATGCCAGCAGCACATTGTTGCGGCTGTCATCGGAGGTCGCGAAACGGCGCTTGCCGAAGACATGCGAGAGCGAATTGATCGTGAAGGTTCCATGCCACAGCAGCACGGTGCTGGCGAAGAAACCGAAGAACAGGCCGGGCGCACCCAGAGTGAAAAACACCAGCGCACCCAGCAGAATGGGCGGCAGCAGGTAATATTTATCCAGAAAACGCAGTTCCGGGTAGCGGGTGAGATCGGGTATGCGGCTGTAATCGGTGTGCGAGTTGGCTGGGTTGAAGATCCACAGCACGTGCGAATACCAGAAACCGTCCTGAATGGGCGAATGCACATCCTGGGGCTGATCGGAATACAGATGATGCTTGCGGTGATGCGCGGCCCACCACAGGGCACCACGCTGCGCGCTGGTCTGCGCGACGAAGGCGATCAGGAACTGGAACACGCGGCTGGTCTTGTAGGTACGGTGCGAAAAGTAGCGGTGATACCCGCCGGTGACCGCGAACATCCTGATGAAGTACAAAGCCACACAGCAGATGGCTGCGGCCGGCGTGATGCCGGTCCAGATGGCGCCAAAGGCCAGCAGGTGAATGAGGACAAAGGGCGCTGCGCCCATCCAGGCAATTCGCCGTAGCGGCTTCGCGGTATTACTCATGCGCAATGGCTCCGTCCATAAGGCGCCAAACGGCGCTGCAGGAATGATGCGCGCAGGTGGCTAACCCCGGAGTCGTGGTTTGGTCGGCGAATGTAATACTTGTGTCAGGACGTGCCCTGGCTCACGTTCTGGCGGCGCCGTCGGGTACGAACTTGTACCCGGCACCGCGGTGGGCGCGAAAATACACTGGCTTTTCCGGCTGGGCCTCAAAATACTTGCGCAGGCGCACGATGAAGTTGTCGACACTGCGCGTGTTGGGCACATTGTGCAGCTTCCAGACCTGGGCCAGCAGTTCCTCGCGGGTCAACACGCGGCGCGGGTGCTGCGAAAAATAGTAAAGCAGGTCCAGCTCGAGCTGGGTCAGCCGGATCGGCTTGTCGAAGGCGCTCACTTCATGCGTATCGAAATTGATGTGCGCCGCGCCGAAACTGAGTGAGCCGCGGGCCCCTTCGGCGGGCGTGCTGCGCTGCTGCCAGTCGCGGCGACGCAGCGAGGAGCGCACCCGCGCCAGCAGCTCCGGCAGGGCGAAGGGCTTGGGCATATAGTCGTCCGCGCCGGAATCGAGTCCGCGAACCCGCTCTTCGGCGGCACTGCGTGCTGTCAGCATGATGACGGGTACGTAATGGCCGGCTTCACGCAGCTGCCTGCAAAAACTGTAGCCATCGCCGTCGGGCAGCGAGACGTCCAGCAGAATCAGATCGATGGCGGCGGCCTGCACCAGCTGCGCGGTCGCATCGCGGACGGTGCGCGCAATGATTACGCGATAGCCATCGAGTTCAAGGTTGAGTTTCAGGCCGGCAGCCAGATGCGCCTCGTCTTCGACGACCAGCACGGTTGCGACCGAGGCCGCCGGGGTGCCTGCGGCATTGTCTCCCACAGTCATGAGCCGCTGGCCTCTACGGTGGCAACGCCCATCGGCAGGCGCACGAACAGGGTAGTGCCGAGATCAGCGCCGGCCGATTCAGCCCGAATGCTGCCGCCCAGACTGCGCAACAGCTGTGCCACCACATAGAGGCCCAGGCCGGTGCCGCTGCGTTCATTCACAGCCGGGCTGGGTACGCGATGGAAGCGCTTGAAGATGCGTTTCAGCTGAGTGCGCTCGATGCCAATGCCCTGATCGCGCACGCGGATCTCAATCTGCCCCGACTTCGCGGGGCGCAGCGTCACCTCCACCGGCGGTGGCGGTGAGGGTGAATACTTCACGGCATTGTCGAGAATGTTCTTGATGATGGTTTCCAGGGCAGTCGCATCGGTAGTGATCTCCAACTGCCCGGGCGCGAGCAGACGGAACGCGCCCGTATCCAGGCTGTAACGGCGGCTGATGCTGTCGATCGCGTCTTTCAGCAGTTGCGTGACGTCGACCACTGTCCAGCTCTGCGCACGCCGACCATGAGCGATGCGACTGGCTTCGAGGATGTCATCGACAAACACCGACAGGCGCTCGACGTCGGTGCGCATCATCTGGCGCAGATTCAGGCGCTGGGGTGGCGACAGACCCTCGCGATCGAGCGTATCGAGGCACAGCCTGATGGAGGCCAGCGGGCTCTTGAGCTCGTGCGTGACCGAATCGATGAAGGTCTGCTGACGCCGGCCCTCGAGAATTTCCCGGACCAGTGACACGCTGAACAGGATGACGACACTCATCACGACGGCCAGGGAGATGATTCCGCCCGCCAGCAGCCACAGATTGCCCCACAGTGCGCGCGTCAGCGACTGATTTTCGTGGATCACGAAGATCCAGCCGATCAACATCATGACCGTAAGCAACACCGCGATCGTGCTGAGCACGATCGGCCCGGATATTGAGCGATTCAACCGTCTTGACATCTGCGACAACCCTGTGGATCAGTGCCTGGTCCGCAGGCACATGTTACACGCGCCGCGGTAAAGGCATGGGCTCCATGAGGTAGCAAAGACAATCCTGCTGGATCGCCCGCTGATCGCGGGTCAGCATTGCCGGTATGCACGGGCGCTTGAGCGTCAGCATGCCGTCACGCAAGCCGAAATACAGTTCGCTCACGTCGCCGTTCTCAGCCGTGGCGCGCAACGCGTCAGCCGATGAGCAGCGGCCCAACTGAGTGCCGGCCGGCAGTTCCCGGAAGTTGAAGTGGTCCACATCGGGCACGAACATCAGATCGGCAACGCTGCCGTCAAAGCTCAGACTGAGATTGGCGCGCGGCTTGACGATGGCCACGGTGTGAAACAGGTGCAGATCGCCGCTCGCGACGGCGTGGCGCGGCAGGGCATCGAGGTGCAGGCAGGCATCGAGCAGGCTGGTGGCCTGTGCCGCGCCCGCCAGGTCACCGATCTGACCGCACTCACAGGTAATCGCCGGCGCGAGCGCGGCAAAGGCGGCGGCCTGAACGCCGGCGGGTGCGCGAAAGTATACGGCGGTCCGGCTGAACAGGCTGGCCAGCTGCAGGCTCGGGGCATCAGGGACGGTCACGCAGGCGTAGTGCGGATTCAAGCCAGTATTGTTGTGCAGGTCGACGCTGGCGAACACGCCACGTTCGCGCATCCGGGTGACCACGGATCGCATCACCCGCGCTTCGTCGCAATCGGGCGTTGCCGTGCCTGGCCAGACCCGGTTGTAATCCGGCTCTCCCGCGTTGCGGCGCAGGCCACTGCGCGCGGCGCCGACGTTGCCGACGAATACCGACAGCGCCCGCGGCAGGGTTCGTCCAGCGTAGCGTTTGAGGATGCGTTGGACTGCGAGCAGACCGACATCCTCGTTGCCATGCAGCAGGATCGAGACAAACAGCGCGGGTTCACGCCGGCCCGGCAGATGGACGAGCGTAGGGCCTGGCAGAACGGTGTGCAGATCACGCGCCCCGGCAGCCAGAAATCCCTCGGGAAAGTGCTCGGGTTCGTGCAGCTGCACGCCAGTCACAGAGTCCACTCGTGCACGGGTGTTTCGGTTCGCTGGCGAGCGGCGTATTCGAGCGTGAGCAGTTCCCGATCATGACCATGGCGCTCGGCAAAGGCGCTTTGCCAGTGACTGCCGGTACGACCGGAGCGCGCGCGCTGCTCGATAATTTCCAGGGCACGGCTTGTGTACTCGCCGCTCGCCCCGAGCAACTGCAGGCCCAGGTGCGCAGCGGGTAGCAGTTCTGCGACGATCTGCTGTCCCAACTGCTTTTGGCTGCCATCTGCGCTCATCACGGACGCATTGAGCCCCTGGCGGGCAGCGGCATAAAAATTGTCACGTGCGGCGGCGAAGGGCAGGCATGCTTCCGGCGGTATGGATTCCGCTGCCAGCGCCGCCACCAGTCCGTAATAAAATACGAGATTGGCCATCATGTCGGCGACAGTAGGTCCCGCCGCCATGACGCGATGTTCGATCCGCAGATGTGGCGTCCCCTGGTCATTGAAGCCGATCAACGGTCGATTCCAGCGCCAGATCGTGCCGTTCTGCAGACGCAGGTGCGCCAGCCGGTCAGCATCCTGCTCGAGGACAATCGGCAGCATGATCGGAAAACGCTCGGTGTTCTCGCGAAACACTTCGACCAGCGACCAGCTGGCGTATCCGGTACCGAAACTCACGCGCGGCAGGCACTCGCGGATGCCAGCATCGTGAGTTCCGACCGGAACGGCCTGCTCGAACAGGGGGATGCGGGTCTCCTCCCACAGGCGGCGTCCGAACAGATACGGTGAGTTCGCGCTCAGGGCGACCGTGGCGGCGGATGCAATGATGGAGGCATTGAAGCAGCGGACGGCGGTCTCGGGCGTGACCTGCAGATGGCCCTGCAATGAGGTCGTTCCCGCCTCGAGCATCACGTCGCGGTGTGCGGTCCGCAGTGTCTCAATCCCGGCAATCTCGAGTTCTATCAGCTGGCCGTGCCGCTGCCGCAACACCTGTTCGTTAAGGGCCCGATAGCGGTCCGAGTTGGACATGTTGGCCGGACACAGATCACGATCCTCAAGGGTGGGCAGGATGCCAATCGAAACCAGATCGAGCCCGAGGGTCTGCGCCACGCTGCGGCAGTAAGACCAGGTGTCCAGGAGCTGCGCGTGCAGCAGCTCAAGCCCCGCGTCGGTGACCGGTTGCGGCGCCGCATTGATCTCCACATTGAAGCGCGCCAGTTCGGTGACCACGTCCACGCGGTTAACCGCCTGCAGGTAATCTTCGTTGCGCGCCGCCGGCCGGCCATCGGGATGGATCAGCCAGGCCTCGAGTTCCAGTCCCGCCATCGGCGCAGAGCGGTCGAAGCGATCAGCTTCGACCCAGTCGTGCAGCAGGTTGGTCTCATGCTTCAGGCGTACGCGAAACCGCTCGAAGTCTTCATGGCGAAAATGCTGCGCGTTGATTGCCTGTCCCATTACTCCTCCAGCAGTCAGGCTTGCGGCTCATGCGCATGTTACACGTGTCGCCGTCGCTATCGTGGCTTGGGCGGCCTCGCACTCAGTCGCTGCGCGTGCCGATGCGCAGGGCGTCCCAGCTCCCATCCGCGCTCCAGCCGCCGTCCACGGGCAGGCTGACCCCGTTCACGAACCCGTTGCGCTCACTGTCGGCCAGAAACGCGATCGTCGCTGCCACATCCTCGGGCCGCGCAAAGCGCGCCATGGGAACGCGGTTGATGATATCGGCATCGGAGTACGCGCCGCTGTGCTGATCGCGCTGGTCCATTTCGGTCTTGATCCAGCCCGGGCACACGGCGTTGACGCGCACGCCGCGGCCACCCCATTCTGCGGCCAGTGTCCGTGTCAGTCCGATCAGCCCGTGCTTCGAGGCGTTGTAGGCGCTGCGGTGGATGATGCCTGCAAGACCGGCGATAGAGGCCACGTTGACAATGCTGCCGGAGCCGCGCTGGAGCATCGACGCGCCAAAATACCTGCACATCAGGAACGGACCCTGCAGGTTGACACGCATGACCTGTTGCCACTGCTCCAGGCTGGTCGCCTCTGCGGCGCAGATCAGGCTGATCCCGGCATTGTTGACCAGCACGTCGAGCGCTCCGTAGGCCTCAAAGCTCGAGGCTGCGCAGTCCCTGACGAAGGACTCGGACGAGACATCGCCCGACCACCCGGCGGCTTCGCAGCCCAGTGATTGCAAGCGTGTGATCGGTTCCTCTAGTGGTTGCAGGTCCATCAGCAGGACGCGGTAGCCCTGCTGGCCCAGCAGCGCCGCTGTGGCAAAGCCGACGCCTTGAGCTGCGCCTGTCACCAAAGCCGTTTTCCTGGTACTCATTCAGATGCTCCCATGAACCCTGCCGCCTGCGAGGCTCGAAGGCTGCAGTATGATGCGCCAGGCGATCAGGCAGGTGCCACACGGAGCATTGCATGGGAAATTACGAATTTGCCTATCTCACTTCGATCTCAAACCCGGGTTTCCTGAACGCACCGCCGCTCACGGCGCGGCCGGCGGCTGAGGTCGTGATTGCCGGCATACCCTGGGATGGCTCGACCACGAACCGTCCCGGCGCCCGTTTCGGACCGTATGCCATTCGCCGTGCCAGCCACATGCTGGGCGATGGCTGGCATCCGCATTTTGGTGTTTCGCCGCTGGCCTCGCTTGCCGATATCGGCGATCTGGCGCTGCCCAACACCTCGCTGACGGCGATGCGTAGTGCCCTGGAGCCGCTGGCCGGACAGTTGCTGTCGCAGCATCACATCGTATGGCTGGGAGGCGATCATTCGATCACCTTGCCACTGTTGCGCACTCAGCGGCGGCGCCATTCGGCTCCGCTGGCGCTGGTGCATTTCGATGCGCACTGCGACACCTGGCCCGATCATGCCGGTGAGCCCTCCGGGCACGGCACCTGGGTACGCGAGGCCGTCATCGAGGGGCTGGTGGATCCACGCTTATGCGTTCAGTTTGGGATCCGCTCTCCCGCACAGCCCAGCACGCGTGACTACCTGCCGGATCTTGGTGGACTGGTCTACACGCAAAGAGATATGCGCGGGCAACACAGCCCGCAACAGCTGCTCGCACTGACGCAGACCTTTCGTGAGCGGTTCGACGCCGCGGGACGGCCGCCGGTCTATCTGTCGCTGGACATCGATTGCCTCGACCCGGCATTCGCGCCAGGTACCGGCACGCCGGAGCCCGCCGGACTCTCCACATCGCAGGTCGTAACGCTGCTGGAAGTGCTGCACGATCTTCCCTGGGCCGGGATGGATTTATGCGAGGTGGCACCCCCCTACGATCATGCCCAGCTCACCAGCAATGCGGCCGCAACCTTGATCTGGACCTATCTGTGCGGAAGACAGGCGGCCAAGTCTCTGCCGGGCGTTTGAGCGGGCGATGGTCTATAATTATCATTTGTTGTTAAGAGTCGAAACAGGAGTACAGCCGTGAGAATCAACAAGGGAACTATCGCCGCAATCGCCACCATGCTGCTGGCGGCCGGACCGGCTCTGGCCGACAAGTACAGCGACACGCACAGTCTGTTCAAGAACGCGGGCCAGAGCGCGTCGTTCTTCAGCAAGTGCTACGGCTACGCCCTGTTTCCGACCATTGGCAAGGGTGGCCTCGGGATTGGCGGCGCCCACGGCGAAGGCCGCGTCTACCAGGGGGCCAAGTACGTTGGCGATAGCAAGATGACGCAGCTGAGCATAGGTTTCCAGGCCGGTGGCCAGGCTTTCAGCCAGATTATTTTCTTTGCCGACAAACGCGCCTTTGACGAATTCACCTCCGGCGAATTTGAGTTCGGTGCGAACGCGGGCGCAGTGGTGATCACCGCCGCCGCCTCGGGGACTGCCGGCACCGCGGGCGCGAGCGGGGCTGCCAGCGGTGGCAAGAAGGACGCGTCGACCGCCGGCGAGTACCACAAAGGCATAGCAGTATTCATCATCGCGAAGGGCGGCCTCATGTACGAAGCCTCTGTCTCCGGTCAGAAGTTCTCCTACAAGGCGCTGAAGTAGCCGCGGGTACGGGCGCGCCATTTGTTCAGGGATGCGGCATCGCGCCGGGGCCACGGCAATTGGAATTTATAAGGAGACGAAGATGCGTTTCAGAGTAATGCTTGCGGCGGTATCGCTTGCTCTGCTTGTCGGGTTCCAGCCTGTCCGGGCTGCTGATCCGGCACCGGCGAAGACGATGATCACTGTATTTGTGGACAAGGGGAGCTCCAGTGCGGTGACCAAGGCCATCAACAAGTTGCATGCCAAGATGGAAGCAGAGGGCTGGACCTACAGGGACATGGGGGTCTACACGGAAGATGGTGATCTTCAGGGCGTGTTTGTCACCTACGTGCGCCAGCAGCCTGCGCCTTGATTTAGCGCATTCCGTCCCGCTGGCGTCGCTCAGACGCCGGGCGTAGCGCGCATTGGTCCGCAGCGCCCAGAGCGCGCAGCGCATGCGGCGCGCAGCTGCTCGCGCTGCTCGGGTGACATGTGGTCCCATCGTGTCCGCAGGCGCTGGCGCCAGTGCCCGCGGCCATGACGGCGAAAGCCGCCGAAGAGAATACGCGCGAGTACCAGCAGCCCCAGGGCCTGCACAAAGGTGATGGTGTGCAGGCTCGTTATTGCGGGGAGCAGGGCGTTCCACAGTGACATCACTAGCAAGCCCAGGGCGCCGAGGGCGACAGCGGCGAACGCCAGCACTCTGAGTCCTTTGAGTATCCAGAATCGCTTCATGATCGTGTCCTTATTGTTCCAGTTCTGAATGAATATCCTGAAGGCGTTGGCGCAGATGGCGAACCGCGGCGTGTTTGCGGCCCAGCAGTGTGTTGAGGCCAACGCCTGATTCGGCTGCGAGCGCCCTGAAACTGCGCCCCTCGAGTTCGTGTGCGATGAACACCGCACGCTGTTCTGCCGGGAGCTCTGCCAGCGCCGCCATGAGTTCTTCCGCCAGCGCCTCACGCACGTAACCGGCTTCCGGGCCTGAAGCGGCAGGCGCCAGCCAGGCTTCCAGCACGTCCGTCGCTTCAGTGGCGAAATCATCAATCAGTAGCGGCTCGTGGGCGCGGCGTCGAAAGCGATCGATGATGCGGTTGCGGGCGACCCGTTGCAGCCAGGCGGCCACATGCTGAACAGGTTCCATCAGCCGGTAAGCCGCGACCAGCTGTGCAAAAGTGTCCTGGACGATGTCCTCAACCTCGGCCAGATCCGTCACCTGGCGGCGTACAAAGGCCCGTAGTCGTGGAGCCTGGGCGGCGACGGCCGTGGCGATCCGCTCGTTCTCGCCAATCAATCCCCGGGGCAGGGCAAGGGTGGAGTTCATACAGGGATAGACGGTTGGCAGAGGAAATTATTGGGAGGGTGCGTGCACGGGTGGGTCAGAACAGTGTGATGGCGGTGGTTGGCCCAAAATCAAGAGGTTGATGCCTGGCCGCCGTTACGCGGCGAGGACTTTGGGCCCCATATCCCAGCACATTGCTGGCGTTTCTGACTGTCTTTCCTTCCTGCTGGGGCCGTGCTATACGCAGTGCGCGAGAAACGACGATAGAGGCACCAGCCATGCAATTGTCAGAGGCGAAACAGGCACTCCAGAGCCTGGTCAGGCGTTGGCGCGCGCTGCCGCCGCAGGAGCGGGAACGCGTAGAAGCCGAACTCGGAGAAGTGCTGGTCTATCTGATCCGCGCCGCCAATCGGGCCGGTATCGAGCTGGAGGCGACCGATGCCCGGGCTGCGGACCAGCCACCGTGCATTCTGATCGTTGAGGACGAGCGGATTGTCGCGACCGACCTGCAGGATGTGCTGAACGGACTGGGCTACGATGCCTATGCGATCGCTTCATCGGGGGCCGAGGCTCTGGCAATTGCCCGCACCAAACGTCCTGACATCGTCCTGATGGATATACGTATCGACGGTGACGTCGACGGCATCGAGGTTGCGACGCAGCTGCGTCGAGAGTTTGATACGGCAGTTATTTTTGTCACCGCCCTTGGCGATACGGTAACGACCCAACGGGCGAAGAGCGCTGAACCCAGCGCGTACCTGGTCAAGCCGGTAACCATTCCTGCACTCAGGACGAGCATCGAACTCACGGCCCGCCGGCAGCGAACGGGCGCGTAAGGCTGTCAGACTGATGGGGAAGCTATGAATTCTCTGCCCAACGAGGCGAGCCGCAGGGGCCGGGCGACTGCGACCAGCGATTGGGCCACCGCCGTCGACGCCATTGTGCGCAGTGCTCCGGCATCCGCTTCACAGCCAAATGATCTGCGGGCGCAGGTCCGATTGCTCGCACTACTGAGTTCCGCCGCGCCCCTCAATGTGCTGCTAGACGGACTCGCGACCTATGTCGAGACCTGGGCGGAGGGGCTTCATTGCACGGTGTTGCTGGTCGATTCGACCGGCAGGATGCTGGTGCCCGGGGCAGCTCCGAGCCTGCCCGTGGCGTACGCAAATGCCATCGGCCCGGTGCCGATTGAAGACGGGTATGGATCCTGCGGCACCGCCGCGGCCCGTCGCGAAATGGTCGTCGTCGAAGACATTGAACAGTCTGAGCTATGGGCCAGGTATGTGCCGATCGCCCTGTCGCACGAACTCAGGGCCTGCTGGTCGGTGCCGATTCTGGACGATGCGCGCGAGCTGCTCGGCACGCTGGCTCTGTATTACCGCGAGCCGCGCGTGCCGTCGGTCCAGGAAACCGAACTCATTCAGTTTGCCTCGTCCCTGGCGGCATTCGTCGTGCAACGACATCGCGACGCTGAGCGGCTTCGGAGCAACGAAGCCCGGCTCGAAGCCATCGCCTGGGGTACGGACATCGGGCTGTGGGAGTCGACGGCGAACGACAACGTCCGCTGGCTCAATCGGTGGTGTGAGCGTTTCAACATTGATCCGTGTATCGGATACGACGGGCTCAAGCGATGGGTTGAGCGTATCCATCCGGACAGCATCGATGCTTACCTGGGAGTGGGCCAGCCTAACTGGTATGAGACCGCGGACCACTACACGGTCGAGTATCGAATCCGCGATCGGAACGGAAACTGGCGCTGGATTCATGAGCGCGGCAAGGTGACGGCCCGTGACAGTGACGGTACTCCAATATTATTTGCCGGAGTATGCATCGACATCGACGTACAGAAGCAGACGGAGGCCGCCCTGCGCAGTGTGGAGGCCCGTTACGAGCTTGCGATCAACGCGGCGCGGTTGCCAATGTGGGAATACGACGCGGCCACCGATGCCGTCACGGGGAATGCTTACTGGTATCAAACCCTTGGCTATGAGTTGACCGCCGACGAGGTTCGGCAGCGCACCGAAACGTGGTTGAGTGACATCCATCCGGACGATCTTCCGGCACAACAGCACTTCATTATTGGCGCAGGCACCGACAGCACCGACTTCTACGAGTCGGAGTTTCGCATCCGGGTGGCCACGGGTGAGTACAAATGGCTGCTCGATCGTGGCCGCGTGATCGAGCGAGCTGCAGATGGAGCGCCGCTCAAGGCGGTAGGCATCTCGCTCGATATCGATGCCCGAAAACGCATGGAAGCGGATCTGCGGGCTTCTTTGCGTGAAAAAGAAGTACTGCTGCAGGAGGTTCATCATCGGGTCAAGAACAACCTGCAGATCATCTCGAGTCTCATCAACATGCAGCTCCGGCGCCTGAAGGATTCCTCAACCCGGGAAACCCTCGAACAGTGCCAGAACCGCGTACAGGCCATCGCCCTCATTCACGAGAAATTGTACCGATCCAAGAACTTGACGAGCGTGCCACTGGTTGAATACGTGCATAGCCTCGCGAACGACATCTTCCAGGCTGCCAACGTGCCACCGGCTACCGTATCGCTCAACCTTGCGATCGTGGATATGGTACTGCCCATCGACACGGCGATTCCCTGCGGTCTTATCATCAATGAACTGGTTACCAATGCGCTGAAACACGCCTTTCCCAATGGCCGGCAGGGGGCGATTAGAATCAACATCGAGCGGTTTGACGCCAGTCGCCTGAGACTTGCTGTTGCCGATAACGGCATCGGCTTGCCGGCCGAGTTTGACATCAGGCGCTGTCAATCGATGGGGCTACAGCTCGTCAACATGCTGGCCGGGCAACTCGGCGCGCAACTCGAGGTCGATGTTCGCGGCCGTGCGTCCTTTCAGCTGACGTTCCCGACTGAGCGTTGAGACGCTACTGATAGAACCTAAAACCTGATCAGAAAACTGCGGCCCAGCTGGTACCACAACGCAGCCATCAGGCCGGCACACGGAATGGTCAAGATCCAGGCCCAGAGGATGCTCGATGCCAGGCCCCAGCGCACTGCCGAGACACGTCTGGAAAGCCCAACGCCGATGATTGCGCCGGTGATGGTGTGGGTGGTAGAAACTGGAATGCCGAGTGCTGTGGCAATGAACAACGCAATCGCGCCGGAAGTCTGCGCACAAAAGCCGCCTGATGGACGAATGCGGGTAATGCCCATGCCCATGGTGCGAACAATGCGCCAGCCACCGAATAGCGTGCCCAGGCCCATGGCGATCTGGCAGGAGATCACCACCCAGAACGGCACATGAAAATCACCCTGCAGGTAGCCGTTGGCGTAAAGCAGCACCGCGATGATGCCCATGGTTTTCTGCGCATCGTTACCGCCGTGGCCCAGGCTGTACAGCGATGAAGAGATGAACTGTAATTTGTTGAAGCCTCTTTCAACCGGGTAGGGTGATGATCTCTTAAACAACCATAATACGGACACCATCAGTATCAGGGCCAGCAGCATGCCGAATAGTGGCGAGAGGATAATGGCCAGCGAAGTCTTGATCAGACCCTGCGCAATGATGGCTCCCGAGCCTGCTTTGGCAACCCCGGCGCCAACCAGGCCGCCCACCAGGGCGTGTGAGGAAGACGAAGGAATGCCAAACCACCAGGTAATCAGGTTCCACGAAATGGCGCCGCCCAGGGCGCCAAATATCACGGCATTATCGATAACTTCCTTGGAAATGATGCCTTTGCCCACTGTGTTTGCCACATGCAGGCCAAAAAACAGGAAAGCCACCAGGTTGAAAAATGCCGCCCAGACCACTGCTGCCTGTGGTGTGAGTAAACGTGTGGAGACCATGAGCGCGATGGAGTTGGCCGCGTCGTGGAAGCCATTCATGAAGTCGAACAGGAGGGCCACCACCACCAGCAACGCCAGTATGACAATTGCGTGA
>Ga0315286_10002594_pt1 | contig 16889 bp, 13 predicted proteins | sample YL17G10_0_MG_FD_205038 | JGI IMG/M metagenome (GOLD analysis project Ga0315286, IMG submission 205038) | Sediment microbial communities from Yellowstone Lake, YNP, Wyoming, USA - YL17G10_0 | ecosystem: Environmental > Aquatic > Freshwater > Lake > Sediment | place: USA: Wyoming | collected...
TCGCCTTCGGGCCAGACGTGGGGCACATCATCGGTTCGCTTGCCTGGTTCGGGCTCAACGGGGTTGGAACGGAGCCCAATGCCGATTATGCGGCCACCATCCCGCACCAGGCCTTCATGCTCTTCCAGATGATGTTTGCGGTGATCACGCCGGCGCTGATCACCGGGGCCTTTGCCGAACGGATCAAGTTCAGCGGGTTTCTCCTGTTTACGCTGCTCTGGGCGACCTTCATCTACGATCCGCTCGCGCACTGGGTGTGGGGGGTCGGGGGATGGGTCAGAAACCTCGGGGCCTTGGACTTCGCCGGCGGGACGGTCGTCCATATCAGTTCCGGCGTCGCCGGGTTGGCGTGCGCCCTCGTGATCAAGAAGCGATTGGGACTTGGCAAGGACTCGATGCACCCGCACAATTTGCCCATGACCCTGTTGGGCGCGTCCTTGCTCTGGTTTGGATGGTTTGGGTTCAACGCCGGCAGCGCGTTGGCCTCCGGGGCACTGGCGACCAGCACCTTTACCGCCACCAATACGGCGACGGCGGCGGCGGCGCTGGCCTGGATGATCGCGGAGTGGATCTATCGAGGCAAACCGTCGGCCCTGGGCGCGGCCAGCGGCGCGGTGGCGGGCTTGGTGGCCATCACGCCTGCGTCGGGGTTCGTCGGCCCGATCTCGTCGATTTGGATCGGGATTGGCGCGGGTGTATTGTGTTATATCGCGGTGATGCTGAAGCCCTTGTTCGGCTATGATGACGCGCTCGATGCGGTCGGGGTTCACGGAGTCGGAGGCACGTGGGGCGCGCTGGCGACTGGTCTCTTTGCGTCGAAGGCGGTGAATTCGGCAGGGGCCGACGGGCTGTTCTTCGGTAATCCGGCACAGTTGGGCATCCAAGCGATGGCCGTAGTGATTACCATGGTCTTCGTGTTTGTCGGGACCTTAATCATTCTGGCGATCGTCGCTGGAATAACGGGTCTGCGCGTGAATGAAGAAGAAGAGCGATTAGGCTTGGATCTCAGTCAACATGATGAAAAGGCCTATTCGTAAGGCAGAGGTGACCGGAGAGAAGGACAGGGATGAGTTTCGAACTTGACCGACAGGGCCTCGTTGAAGTTTTCGTTGCCGAAGCGATGGAAGCGGTGGAAGTGCTCACGAAGGCGTTCCATCCCTCTGATGGGCTAGCGCCAACTCCGGCACAACTGCAAGAGCAGTACGTGTGGGCGCATAAAATCCGAGGGGCGTCGGGGCTCTACGGCTACGAGGGGTTGGCCCTGATGGGGACGTTGCTTGAATCGATCCTGGAAGAGGCGCCGTCTATAGAGGATGCCCTCTGGCCGAAGGCATTGGAAATCTTACGCGGGATAGTAATCTCGTTCGAGTTTCAATTGAAAGTCGTCGCAGTTGGGGGCGCTGAAGACCCCTCGGTTAGTGCGCGCTGGAAAGGCCAAGTGGCCGGATTGTTCCCGTCTCTGCCTGCCGTGGTCCCATCTGAAGCGTCATTGCTCGCGCCGGACTATCTCGTGCCTACTCTCGATGCCGAAGTCCTGTCGTATTTCGTCCCAGAGGCGGATGAATATCTGCACACCATGGAGGCGCTGCTTCAGCGTTTGCGGCAAGACACCAAGGATGGGGAGACCATCCATATGCTCTATCGTATGGCCCATACGCTCAAAGGATCTGCACACACGATCGGGTACAAGGTGATCGGCGACGTGGTCCATCCAGTCGAAGATTGTATTATGATGGCGATTCGAGAGGGACGGATTTCCCTCTCGTCGGATGTACTCTGGGTCATCGGTCGGGCCGTCGAGGTCATTCAGTTGTTGATGCGCCGAGATGACGGCAAGGTCGCCCAGCTACGGCATGATGTGCCGGAAGTGACTCAGGCATTGGCACAAATCCGTAACGGGGAACAGATAACGGTGTCGGCTCAGGCGGCAGCTCCGATCGCTCCGGTGGTTCAGGTTACGACGGCTGTCATGGATTATCCCGTGGAATCTGCCGGCTCCGAGGTGGAATCGTCGTCTGCACCGGGTCCGTTGACGGATGAGTATCTGTTGCCGCCTCTCGATGCCGAAGTGCTGTCCTATTTTGCCCCGGAAGCACAGGAATACCTGGAATCTCTTGAGGCCCAGCTACTTCGTCTCGAGAAGGAGCAGCACAATCCGGAAGTAATTAATCAGCTCTTCCGGACAGCTCATACGCTCAAGGGGTCTGCCTACACCGTCGGATTTCAGGCGATCGGCGATCTGACGCACTATGTCGAAGATTTCATGGGAGCGGTGCGCGAGGGCCGCGTCAAGATTCTCCCTGGGCATGCGGACGTGCTGTTGCGAGCAGTCGATGTGGTGCGCCTGCTGATGCGGCGGGACCCCACGTCCCTCGACATGCTGCGCGAGCGACTTGCTGCCTCGATGCAACGACTCAAACAGCTGGATCAGCCGGTGGCGGCTCAGGTCGTGGAGTCTGGTTCAACCATCCATCTTGTCGATGAGTCGCTGGACCAAGAACCACGCGATCAAGAAGAGATCGGGCCTCACAAAGCGGCGGACGGTAAATCCGCAGAAGATCGCGAAGTCATCCGGGTCAGCCGCGATCGGTTGGAACGATTGTTGAATCTGGTCGGTGAGCTCGTCATCGGCCGAGGACGGCTCGAGCAGCGGCTACATATGTTGGAGCAACTTTCACAGCAAGTATTGGCCTACAAGGGCCGACTGGTCGAATCAGTCCATGCGTTTGCGGAGGAACATACCTTTACCCTCCCGACCGCCTCCTCCGGTCCAACGACCGCCCAGGCTCAAGGAGTCACCAGGCTCATCGACTTTGGCAGCCTTGAATTCGACAAGTACGACGATTTTAATATTTTGGCTCGTCGCATCAGCGAGGTTACAGCGGATATTTCAGAGTCGATGACGCAGTTGAGCGGGTCGATCCGCCGTTCACATGAAGACATGAGTCATCTGGCACAGCTGACCCTCGGTATGCGGGATGAAATTGCTCGGGCCCGCATGGTGCCGATCGGTACGCCGTTCACCCGATTCCATCGTGCCACGCGCGAGATGGCGCGTGCGACAGGAAAAGAAGTGACCTTGCTCACGTCAGGCGAACATACCGAAGTCGATACGAGCGTCGTCGAGCGGCTGGTCGATCCTTTGGTGCACCTCGTGCGGAACGCGGTCTATCACGGGATCGAGCTTGCGGCTGATCGCGTGTCGAAGGGGAAGCCGGCAACCGGCACGATATATCTCCACGCGGCGCATCGCGGGAATGTGGTGTTGATCGAAGTGGAAGACGATGGGGCCGGGCTCGACATCGAAAAGATCCGGGCCAAGGCGATTGAGCGAGGACTGATCCGACCGGAAGTGGCCCGTTCGATGCCCGAATCCGAAGTCATCAAGTTTATTTTCGTGCCGGGATTCTCGACGGCCGACCAGATCGGGGATCAGGCGGGACGAGGAGTCGGCATGGATGTGGTCAAGCGTGTCATTGAAAGCATGAACGGCCACATCGACGTCGAATCCATTCGAGACGTGGGGACGAAGTTTACCTTGACCCTCCCGCTCACATTATTGATTGCAACGGCCCTTATGGTGCGAGCAGGGAGTGAGCGCTACGGGATTCCTTTGCCGGCGGTGCGCGAAGTTACCATGTTGACGCCCAGTTCGTATCAACGGATTGGCGAACGATCGATCTTGCATATCGGGGACGAGGCGATCGAAGTGCAACCGCTGCAGCAGCTCCTCGATCGAAGCACGGTGCCGGTGGAAATCGGAAAGCCGGTGGTCATCATGCGAACGGCCGATGGGATGATCGGACTGTTGGTCGATGAATTGCTCGGTCGTCAGGAAATCGTCATTAAGCCGTTGGGGTCGTTTAAACTGTTGGATCGTTCCAGGTTCGGCGGCGCGACCATCGACCCGGAAGGCCGCGTGGTTCTTGTGTTGGATCCTGCTCGATTACGGTCGCGGGCGCACGCCGCTGTGGTATCGGAGTTGCCGTCGGACGCGCCGGTTCTATACGCCGAGCCCCCAGAGCCGCAAGCGTCGAAGCAGTTGCTACTCCTGATCGACGACTCCTTGAGCATCCGAAAGTTCGTGGGCCGGATGTTGGAGTCGGCCGGGTATGAAGTCGATACGGCGGTGGATGGAGAAGAAGGTCTCCGTAAGGCATCTGCGCAAAACTATCGGCTGGTCCTTACCGATCTTGAGATGCCGAAGCTCAATGGCTATGAAGTGATCCGGGGATTGCGCAGCCGAGCCCAAACGCAGCAGACACCGATCATCGTCATGACGACGCGAGCCGGTGACAAGCACCGGCAACTGGCACTCAATATCGGAGCGGTCTCCTATATTGCCAAGCCGGTAGAAGAGCGGGCCTTGATCCAGGAAATTGAACGCTGGATCGGCAAAGAAGCCTCCGCGCGTCAATAGGATCCATCGCGCCAGGTCCTTGGACTAGTCTCTGGCACTGGACAGCGCACAAGCGATATTAATATGAGTTTACGGAGTCGTCACAATTCGACAAACCTGCTCATGAAGACGGCCAGTTTCTTGGTCGTCCGTCTGGGAGGGAGTTATCTTGCCCTGCCCGCAGATGGTGTTTGTGGAGTTCTCACGCAGGAAAAGGCCGGGAAGGAACAGGCTGTGACTATGGCGGGGACCATCTACCAATCGATGGATCTTGCTCAACGGCTTTCGGTGGTCGCCGACTTGTCCGGTCTCGAGATGAGGACGGTGTTGTACTCGAACGGCCGTTTTCAGGGTGCGATTCGCGTTGAGCAGGTGGTGGGCTTGACGGACGTGGAACGGAAGGACTGTTTTCCGTTGCCGCCACAGTTTCAATGCGATGAACGAAACTGGTTTGCGGGGATGATGCTGTATCAGGATCAGCTGGTGTTGATCCTGAATCCTTCGTGGGTGCTGGGAGAGTTGACCGGCGTAGTACCGGCGTCCGTAGGGCAGGCAGAACAGATGATTGCGGCAACCCCGGCAGCGATCGGTGGATCATGTTGAGAGCTGCTCGTGGACAGCAGCAAGCCCAGGCCACAAAACGGTCGTGGAATGTGGTGGCGTTTTCCGTTGGTGGAGTGAAGCTGGCCGCACGGATCGAAGATGTGGGGGGGGTGTCGGCCTGGACTGAGAGCATTCCGGTGCCGAGTCGGACGACGTTCGTGCAGGCCATGCTGAAGCGGGACAACCATCTGATGCCGGTCTACGATTTGGCAGCCAGATTGGGTCGTGCCGTGCAGGGAGATCCGGTGCTGTGTCTGGTGGCTCGCCACCTCGATGGGCCGATGGCCATCTGCATCGATGCCGATATGCCGTCTCTCGAAACTGTGGATGCGACGGCGATTCGACCGGGCGGCAGGGGGGATATTGAAACGCTGGGCTCAGTCACGATTGGCGAAGACGATGTAGCTATCGTGGCGTTGCAACGACTAGGCGGGTCGAGACAGGATGCCGTCAGAAGTTAAGGGAAAGGAATCCGCTATGCCAAACGTATTGGTTGCCGACGACAGTATTGCGGTCCGGAAAGTTGCCGAACGGTTGCTGACTGAGGCTGGATTTGGGGTCACTCTCGCTGCGAACGGCGAGGAGGCCCTGGCCTATTTGGCCAAAGAGACGCCTGACTTGGTCGTGTCCGACGTGATTATGCCGGATAAAAGCGGCTTCGAAGTCTGCGCCTTTGTGCGCGCGCAGCGGGCGTTAGCAAACACGCCGGTGCTCTTGATCTCCGGGATTGTGAACGATGAGGTGACGAAGCAGGCTGAATCCTGTCGTGCCGACGGGGTGTTGAAAAAGCCGTTCCAGGGCACGTCTCTCAAGGATCGGGTGCTCGAGCTGTTGGCCAAACGGCAAGGCACTGCCGCGCCTGCAGCGAAGAGTATCGAGAAGGTGAATGAATTCATCGCGCCGATTCAAAGCGCGCGTGTGAGCGACGAACAATTAGAAATCTATCGGCATGCTGTTGCGCGAGTGAAGTCGCTGGAGGAAGAACTGTTGGTCGAACGCAATCGTGCGACATACAGTACAGAGCGAGTGGCGCAACTCGAAGCGCAGTCGGGTAGCGTCAAGGAACTTGAGTCGATGTTGGCAGGGGAGCGAGAGCAGATTGCCCAGCTGAAGAAGCGCCTCGCAGAGGCTGACAGCGTTGCCGCTCGGGTGCAAGAACTTGAATCCCTGCTCACGACCGAACGAGAGCGGACGATTGAGGCCAGGAAACAGGCATTCGTGGCGGAGAGCCTGGGCGGGCGGGTGCAGGAACTGGAGGCGGCTCTTTATAAAGAACGGGAAGGCAGCGTGCAACAGGCGACGCGTCTGGCCGAGCTGCAGAAGAACGCAAGTCGTGTCCAATGGCTGGAGGCGACTCTGAATACCGAGCGTGAGGCAGCCACGCAACTGGTTGAACAGATGACCAAGATGGATCAGGCGGTCATTCGGTCTCAGGAATTGGCGCAGCAGCTTGCGCAGGAGCAGGAGTGTTCAAGCGACTTGACTCGTCGTGTGGCAAAGAGTGATCAGGTTGCTGCACGAGTAAGCACGTTAGAGCAAGCTCTCGCTGCCGAACAGGGGAAAAGTAAGGATCTTGCCGTGCGTCTCTCCGAAGCTGAGCGCGCATCGCAGCAGGCCACGGAAGGTGACACACTGCTTCAGGCGGAACGAGAACGAACTATCCTTCTAATGAAGCGCGTATCTGAATCTGAACAAGAGGCCGAACAAGTCACCAAGCGGTTTGAAGAGGTGGCGATTAAGCTTGGTGAGGTCGCGGGATTGGCCTCTCAGCTGGGGAGTGGAAAGCGACGACCCTAACCCTGTCCGATCCCATCTCGTGTGCCGTCACTCTCATGAAGGACTGATGTCATGGCTGCCGATACCCCAGACGATTTTCAGAAAGAGCTGCTCGATCTCTTTCTTCAGGAAGCACATGAAGGGCTCCAGACCATTCATGTCGCCCTTGATGAGCTGCAACAGGGGCCCGCGCCGGATCGGCATGCCAAGCTGATTAAGACGATCTCGGTCGGAGTGATGAATCTCGGCGGGTCTGCTGCCACGATCAACCTTCCAGACGTCGAACAAGCCAGCTTCGCGGCGATTCCCTTTATCGAAGCCCTCGATGATCCATTGAAGGTGTTCTCTGTTCAGGACTTTCAGTCGCTCTGTAAACGGCTGGGGCAGATCCATACAGCATTGACCCGTGCGACGGGCATCTCCTTTGAAGACGACGAGAGCGGTGTGGCGATTGAGACGGTTGACGCGAGTCTCTCTCCCGGGGAGTTTCTACAAGCGCTTCAGGATCTGCAAAAAAAACAATCATCCAGTATTGCGTCAGGGCGCAACCTGATCCGCAGCCTGATCGAGCAGATGGAAGGACAGGTGCAGGCCGGTGTCGGACGTATCGATGCCGCGGTCATTCAAGGATATCTTGCGGGGGTGTCCGAAGCGGAAGAGTCGTTTCTGAAGTTGATTGACGAGCGAGTGCCCGAGATTTTCAAGAAGATGAGTGCCCTCAAAGTGGACGAGGGTGAGGCCTCTTCAAATATGATGGCCCTCGAAGCCTCTCTTCAAGACGTCGCACGTCTGCGCACAGAGGCGCAGCAAGTGAATGCGGGAGCGGCCATGATGTTTTTCACAGGTCTGCACAGTCTGCTGACCGTGGTGGCGGAGCGTCGAGTGCTTCTGGCTGCCACGCGGGTGGAATCGGTGAAGGCGCGGCTGCATATGATGGGCGGTGCCATCCGCCAGTGGGTGGAGCATGGGCGGGTTCAACGTGCCGCGATCGATCAGTTGCTCCCTGCTGGCCGAGGGGAAGGCTGAAGGCCGAGGGGAAGACTGAAGGCTGAAGTGCTCGGAACTCTGAACTCCGACCTTCAGCCTTCCCCTCGGCCTTCAGCCTTCGGATCACGCTTATTTGAGGACGTCATCAGGCCATGAAGCAAGACAGCATGACAGACTGGTATCGCATTGCGCAGGAGCAATTGACGGGCGTGGCGCTTGCCGTGCAGCGACAAGACGAACTCGACTTGGAGGCCTTGGCTGCCCTGGCGACGGGGATTGGGGAGGCGCTCAAGAGAAGCGAGCAATTACTCGTTCAGGCTTTGAGCGGTCCCGCAGGCCCTCCGTTGATTACGAATCTCGTGAATGTTGCGATTTTGGCGACGAAGGTCGGTGCCGGGCTGGGATATCACGGGAAAGAGCTGGAACAACTTACCTTCGCGGGACTCCTGCACGATATCGGTCTTTTTGCCGTGCCGCAGTCGGTGATCACTAAGTCTGGTCGGTTGACCCCTGATGAACGCACGCTCATTGAACATCATCCCGAACTCGGTTATCAAGCGATTCGAAAGGCCGGTCCGAAATACGACTGGTTGGCACAAGTGGTGAGCCAGGCGCATGAGCGGTGGAACGGACAGGGGTATCCGAACAAGCTGAAGGGGCGACAGATCTGCGAGTTTGCCCAAATCATCGGCGTGGTGGATATCTTCGATGCCCTCGTGAGCCCGCGCGCCTATCGCCGCAGATTCTTTCCGCATGAAGCGGTGCGAGAATTGATGGTGGTGGAACGGAATGCGTTCCCTCGCGAGGTCGTCAAAGCCTTGGTCGAACAGTTGTCGGCTTATCCGCTGGGCACCTCGGTACGATTGACCACCGGAGAAGTCGGGTCTGTCATGCGCGTCAATACGCGCTATCCGCTCCGTCCGGTCGTGTGGATCGAGGGCGATGCAGCCTGTGGCCAGGCGGGGCGGCAGCAAGATCTGAGCCTCACTCCGCTCGTGTCGATCATCGAAACACTGGAGCCGCCTGACACTGCACGTGTATCGTTTCCAGTGGATGAAACGCGCGACAAAACATCTGCGGTGGTCGCCTCAACCTCCGATCAATTTACGGCGCTCTTGGAAGGCTTGGATGTTCTCGCGAGTGCAATTCAGGGTGCCGTCGAATCCATGACTTCTATGCCGGAAGACGGAACTGCGTCGCTGTCGGGCGAGCGTCGATGGACAGTTCGGCCTCTTGCGCAGGATCTTGCGGATGTCAGTTTTCAAAAGGAAGTGATCGGGTTATTCGCCCTCGAAGCGCATCAATGGCTGGCGCAAATTCAGATGGCGGTGAAACAGCTCGCTGAAGGGGCCAATGGAACAGTGCGCCCGAAGCTCTACGGGATTCTCTCGCACGGCATTATGAATCTTGCCAAATCTGCGTCGACGGCGCAGCTCCGGGCTATCGAGCAGATGGCCTCGAATCTGCTTCCGATTCTCCACGATGTGGGGCGCCAAGAACCACGCGCGAAGACGGCGGCGCTCCAGTCGCTTCAGGAGGGGTTGGATCGGATCAGTCTTGCCGTGCGCCGGTTAGCGGGAGACCAAGAGGACGAACGTGCTGGAACTGATGAGGTTCCAGTGGAAACGGCGAGCGAATCCGTGCAGCCTCGTCCTGCCGTCGTGACTGAGCAACCTCCGGATTCCCGGTTGCAGGCTCCCCTCACTGCAAGCTCCAGCGTCCCGCTCATCCATGCCCTTCGGGACCTGCAACAAGCTCGTGCCCGGTCGATGCAGCCGGCTCGCGATGTGCTGGAGGCGGTGATCCAGCGAGCCGAGCAGGAACCCGATGATCTTGATGTCGCCGGCGTCGGGCGTATCTTAGCGGAACTTGACCGACTCGACGAAGAGTTCCTGCAAGAAGTCCGTCGGCGGGTTCCGATCATCAGTCGCACTCTTGCGAATATACGAGCGAGCGGGGCGACGGATTTTGTCACGGCGTCTCAGCTCGATCCGATTCTCGAACAGGTCGAGGCCCTCTACGATCTGGCCAGCCATGTGCAGGCGACGATGATCACGATGTTTTTGCAAGGGCTGCGATCCTTTCTCATGGTCGCGGCCTATCGAAAAACGTCGACCCTGGCGCAGCGACTGGGAACGGTCGAGACGAGGATTCATGCATTGATTCCGATGGCGGAACATTGGGGCAATATCGGGCGCGTGGAACGATCAGCCATCAGTGATATCCTCCCAGTCTAGAGAAGGTTGAGGGCGAGGCTGAAGGCTGAAGTGTTCGGACTCCGACCTTCAGCCTTCCCAGCTTCAGCCTTAGCCTAGCCTTCAGACCGTCTCGCTCGTCCTGCTTTTCGCGCGAGTCTCGAGTGAACTTGGCCCTGTCAGTCTCCACACTTCTCTACGCTCGACTCTAACCGGGTGATTAGAGAAAGTCCGCCAGTCTGTCTGGTCTATTCGGTTTGTTCAGTCTATCTCGTGTGTTTGGTTGAACGAAACTAACTAGATGAACCTGATAGACCTGATAGACCAGACGGACGGGGCTTGTCTCAGACGTGCCGAATCGACGCTCTTGTCCCATACAAGTTTCTCCTGAAAAATTACATCTCGATGAAATTGCACGGATTGTATTGCCTACCGATTGGGCAATGTGTGAGGTGCTGTGGTACGGCATGGTATTGGTCGCTCATCCACATGGTTATCCACACGCCATGCACACCTTTTGTGGACACCAAGAGTGAGGGACCTGAGGTCCTGCCTCACTGTCTCCTTTCCCTGCAATGAACTTCATGCGGGTGAAGGCGAAAGCTCGCTCTGAGAGAGGCGTTTCGTCGTCGCCGTCGACCTTCGTACCATTGAGTAAGCGGATGAGTGCCCATGCCACGAAAACCAGGCATGCTGTCTACCGTTGCTCATGCGCCATCCACAATTTCTTATCTAGGAGCCTGTCCGACATTGCCTTCGTGACGAGGCGAAGGAGGTGCGGCCAGATGCGAGGCCGCAGGCCTGGAAAAACCGGAGGCGTATTCGCTGGAATACGTTGAGGATTTTTTTGGGCCGAGAACGACGCAGATGGTCGCGGATCGTTCGCCCCAGTAGAAAGGTCAATGTCGGACAGACTCCTAGTCAGGGGGATTGAGCGTCCATATAACAAGCCGGGGAAGGATGGTATGATGCCACCGCCTTGGAGAAGGTTGAGGTTAAGGCTGAGTAAGGATCTAACTGTCCTCATCTGAGCCTCAACCTTGGCCTCGACCTCAGCCGCTAGATGGGAGAACGTATCGATGCCGAAACTTGTGACGGTTTTGCGGCCGGAGAAGATTGATGAGCAAGCTCGCTACTATGTCAAGTCCCATATCCTCCTCCCTGCCGGGACGATCGGACTGGTCTGCATGGTCGGTGGGGTGGGGGCACTTGGCTATCAACTGCTGGTGAACCATACCTACAGCTGGGTGACGTTTCTCACCAGCTCAATCTTGCTCGTGGTCGGAGCGTTGTGTGGGTTCGGGCAGGCACGTTATCACCGCTATCTTTTTACGGCCTTTCCGGAAGTGTATGCAGCACGGATGCGGACAGCTGTGGCTCAACGCAGCAAAAAGGCCAAGGCCGAGCCGGCGGTGCCATCGATCGAGCACCCTGGGCGTGCTTTTGTCACTGCGATCTCCATTGCCGGAGCGGCCCTGATCTTCAGCGCATCAGCCGTGGCCATTGTATGGGGCAACCTAGACCCACTCCCGGCTGTGGTGGTGCCCTGGGCGGGATTCTACTGGGCCAAGTTGTTTAGTTGGCGTGGAGTTGTGGACTAGACGATCAGTTGCAGGATAGCCGCGGGACAGGCTGAAGGGATTCAGGAATCTGTCGAATGTGAAATGTTGAATTTTGAATGGCAAATGTTCGGAAGTCATCAGATCGAGGCCAACTGAGACCATTCCACATTCCCATCCATTCCACTTTGGGCCTATTCTGATTCCGACCATCCACCATTGAACATTCATCATTCAACATTCTCCCTATCGCCTTACCCCCTTACCCCCTTTACCCCTCTTCTTATCCCGTACCCCGTGCGATGCTTCAAGCTGCTTCATCCGTTCTTCCAATGCGCGTACGGCCTGTCGGAGTTCAGGAAGCCGTGGAATCACGGCTTGGGCCTTCACCCAGACTTCATGCGGCATCACGGGAGCTCCTGAGACGATCTGGTTAGGTTCAAGGCTGCGGTTGACACCCGCGCGAGCGGCAATCATGACCTGATCTCCGATGACGATATGGTCTGCCAGCCCTGCCTGTCCACCGATCATGACGTGATGCCCTACGCGAGTACTGCCGGCGATCCCGACCTGTGCCACCAGAATTGAATGGGCGCCGATCGTCACATTATGGGCGATCTGGACTAGATTATCGACCTTGGTGCCCTGCTTGATGACCGTTTGGCCGAGTGTGGCTCGATCGACCGTGACATTCGCCCCGAGCTCGACATCATCCTCGATCGTGACTCCGCCGAGCTGGGGAATTTTGTAATGCCGTCCCTGGTCCTGCACATAGCCGAATCCGTCGCTTCCGATCACCGTGCCGCTGTGGATGATCACACGCGCTCCGATCGTACAGCTTTCCCTGACGACGACGTTTGGATACAGCAACGTATCGTCTCCAATCATCGTATCGTTGCCGACAAAAACACCGGGATAGAGCGTCACTCGCGCGCCAATGGTGACCCGGTCTCCCAGGGTGACTCCCGCCCAGATCGAGACATCGGGACCGACCTGAGTGTCAATACCACGGACGACAGCCGCGGCAATGCCGCGGGGAGGGGATATGGGGCAAAAGAAGGTCTGGGCGACTTGCGCAAAGGCTAGTGTGGGATTAGCGACGACGATGTGGGGATTGGTGATCTCAACAAGACGCCGGTGGGCGAGGAGTGCTCCGGCAGCGGTGTGCCCGCTCATCTTGAGCATCCGATCCCCGGTGACGAAGGTCAGATCGTTCGGGCCTGCCTTTTCAAAACCGGCTAGGCTCGTGACGGTGGCTCGTGGCGACCCCACAAGCTCTCCGCCGACCACATCGTGGATCTGTTTCAGTGAGATAGGATTGCGTGCCAGAGTCGCCATATGGATTAGGATTTCTTTTTGCCCTTTGGCTTCGACGGCTTCGCTGGTTTCTTGGTCGGGAAGGGTGAGGCCGTTTTCCCCAACCGCTTTTCAACATAATTCACGACATGGCCGACGTTCGTCAGCCCCACCAGGTCTTGGTCGGGGATCTGGAGATCGAAGGCCTCCTCGATGCGGTATAGTAGTTCGATCACTGCCATGGAGTCGAGACCTAAATCCTCACGCAGATGCTGGGCCGTCAGTATTGTGGCCGGATCGCGTTTCAGGTACTCACCCAGGGCGGTGCGGATCTTCAACGATATGGTGGGATCGGTTGCCATCTCTCGATTCTCTCCGTCTTTAACCGTGAAATATGACAGGGTAAGAAGGCTGAAGGCTGAAGTGTTCGGAACTTTGTCCCCCGAACGTCAGCCTCCGACCTTCAGCCTTTCAACCTTCGGCCTTCCGCCGTCGCTTGTTTGAATACCACAGCGGCATTGTTGCTGCCAAACCCAAAGGCATTCAGTAAGGCTACGTTCAGACGACGCTCCTGCGCTGATCGGGAGATTCCTGCCAAAGCACAAGCCGGATCTGGGTCATCATAGTTGGCGGTCGGATGAATCCGGCCCGTGTGAAGGGCCAGTACCGAGGCGATGCCCCCGATGGCACCGGCGGCGCCGAGAGTGTGGCCGATCAGCGACTTGGTGGCGCTGATGGCAATCTTGTCCGCGCGCGATTTAAAGAGTTGTCGAATCGCTTTGGCTTCGACGGCGTCGCCGATGGTCGTCGACGTGGCGTGGGCATTGATGTAATCCACCTGTGCGGGGGTCATGCCGGCATCCGCGAGGGCAAGCTTCATCGTATTAGCCACTTCCACGCCATCTTCACGAGGGATGACCATATGATACGCCTCGCTGGTGGCAGCGTACCCCGCAATTTCGGCATACACTTTCGCCTTGCGTTTCTTGGCATGCGCGGCCGATTCCAGGATAAGCGTCCCGGCGCCTTCTCCCATGACGAAACCGTCGCGCAACCGATCGAAGGGCCGGGAGGCTTTCTCCGGGTGATCGTTGAACTTGGACGAGAGGGCACGCAGGGAACAAAACCCTGCGAAGACGAGCGGGGTAATGCTGGCGTCGGCTCCCACGGTGATCACGACATCGGCACGGCCCTCGCGAATACAGTGGAGCGCTTGCCCGAGCGCATGGACACTGGAGGAGCAGGCGGTCGAGATGGTCAGGTTGGGGCCCTTGGCGCCGTAGGCCATCGCGATAATGCCGGAGGCTGAATTGAGGGTGATAACGGGAATAAAATTCGGATGGACGCGATGGGGTTTCTGCTGCTGGTAGAGCTGCGTAATTTCACGCTCGCCCATTACCATGCCGCCCATGCCGGCTCCTACGATGACCCCGACGCGGTGGGGGTTCTCCTTCGCCATCTGGAGGCCCGAGTCGGCCAGCGCTTCTTTTGCCGCCACGAGGGCAAACTGGGCGTAGCGGTCCACGCGTTCGCCATGAGCAGAGTCGAGAAACCGTTCGACTGCGAAATCACGCACCTGGCCTGCAACCTTGGAGCGGTAGCCGTCCATGGGAAACGGGTCGAACGACGTAATTGCCGAGATGCCGGATTGGCCGGCGAGGGCAGCTTTCCAAAAATCACTGACACCGATACCGATCGGAGAGACCACCCCCAGCCCTGTGACGACGACACGTGCCCGCATCTTCTTGAAATCCTTTCGGTAACACTCTGGCCTCTACTTACCGGAAGCACTGGGATCAGTCAACCAGCTACGAGATAGGCGGGCTCAAGGCTGAAGCTGGAAAGGCTGAAGGCCGGAGTTCGAACACTTCAGATTTCAGCCTAGCCCTAACCTTCAGCCTTCAGTCTAGTCCTCGCCTTCAGCCTGCCTCTCGCGCGTCGCTTAGTAGCGCACCTTGAGCATCAAATAGAGGCCAAAACTCATGAAGAGAACGTTTGCCATCCAGCCGGCGATCGGAGGCGTCAAGACCCCGCCGCGGCCGAGCGCGATCGCGATGGAGTGTGTCGTCCAATAGCAGAAGCCGACGGCGAGCGCCTGCCCAATGCCCACCGCCATGCCGCCCCCTCTGGTGCCGCTCCGGCGCAGACTCAGCGCTATGCCGATCAGGACCATGATCACGGTGACGAATGGGAACGCGACTCGGCTGTAATAGTCTGTCGTTAGCCGTGCGGCCTGGGAGCCTTGCTGCTGCCGGCGTCTGGAGTAGGCCCGGATATCATGGAACGTCATCAGCTCGGAGTCGCCGGTGATCCAAGTGGTGAAGTCATCGGGAATGAGGGTCAGCACGATGGCTTGTCGGTCGAAGATGGTAGTCGAAACAGTTCCATCGGGGAAAAATCGCCGGTGCCGCCCCTGGAATAGTGTCCACGTGGAGTCGCTAAAGCGGGCTTCGTCGGCTTCAGTCATGTCGGCCAGTTGAAAGTTGCGATCGAACTGAAAGAGACGCACGCCGCCTAAGAGTTCTCCTCCGACGGAGACGCTCGTGACATGCATGAGGCTGTCGGCTCCCACTCTCGTCCAGGGTTGCATGAGCTTCACGGCTGCGGCGGGGGACTTTTTCTCGATGCGCGTGGTCCGAATCTCTTCGGACTTGTTCGCGGCTAGCGGGATGACGGTGGAACTGAAGAGTAAGAGCACGAGGGCAATTCCTGTAGCGAAGACAATAAAGGGGGAGGTAATCCAGAGTAAACTGATTCCGCAACTGCGCATGGCCGTGATTTCGTGGCCGCGGGAGAGCAATCCGAAGGTCAGTAATGTAGCCATCAGGATGGCCAGCGGCGCGATTTGGAAGGAAATCGCGGGAGTCTTGAGCGCAAAATAGACCAGGACGTCGAGCCAGTTGGCGTCGTAGCGCAAGAAGCGGCGCACTTTTTCGAAGAAGTCGATAACGAGGTAAATCGTCATCAGCCCGCTGAAGCACATCGTGAAGATTTTTCCGTACTCTCGAAGGAGATAGCGGAAGAGAATGGGCATGGGGTTACTGGCGACTCATGATGTAAAACCACACGACGGTGGTGAGAGAAAAAATGCCGTTCGGTATCCAGGCCCCGGCAAAAGGCGGCAGGTTAGCCGTCGTGACCAGGAATTCGCAGGCGATGTTCAGCATGTAGTAGACGATGACGACTAACACGCCGACCGCAAACCCGCCGATTCGACCGGATCGTTTCGATGCGATGCCGACCGGGACGCCTAAGAGGCAAAATACCAGCGAGGCGGTCGGGAAGGCCAGATCTTTATAATACTCCATCAATCGTCGGAGCGCGGACGGGTCGCGCCATTGGGATTGTGCGAGTTGGCCGATTATGACGTCGTACGATGGACGTTCCTCCGTGGCTGAGTAGCCGCTTTGGTCTAGCGGGAGTTTCAGATCGTAGCTGGCGAAGGATGCTTGCTCGTATTGATCGGCCTGATTCGGCCGGCTGTGAATGACTCCGTGCTGCAGGCGTAAGGCAACTTGATTGGTAGAGGCATCCATCAAGACCTCGAACTGCTGCGCCACAATGATGCGGGGATCATCGGCATTCCGCTCGTCGGAGACAAAGATACCGGTCGTGGCCTGTTCGGGACTCCCATCCGGAACATAGATCATGATCTTGGGGATGGGCTCGTTAAATGTTCCCCGGTCCAGCGCCAGCACCAGCTGATCTCGAAGGAGATTCAGCGCCACTTTCTTGAGGTTCGTGGAACTCCAGGGTTGCCCCCACTGCGCCAACCACAAGGTCAAACCGAATACGAGCAAGGCAAAGAGCAGCACGGGGCGAGACAATCGCATGAGGCTCAGGCCCGCAGTCTGCATCGCCACCAATTCTTTGTCGAAGGACAGCCGTCCGAAGGCGGTGATCGAAGCGATGATTCCGGCGATTGGGAGGGTCAACACGAGGAACGACGGCATCAGATGGGCGAAGACTTGCAGAACTGCCACGATCCCGACGCCTTTGGAGACCAGCAGTTCCACTAAGCGAAGGAGTTCCTTCGTGAGCATCACAAAACACAGTGCCCCGAGGCTGACACTA
>Ga0315286_10002595_pt1 | contig 16884 bp, 13 predicted proteins | sample YL17G10_0_MG_FD_205038 | JGI IMG/M metagenome (GOLD analysis project Ga0315286, IMG submission 205038) | Sediment microbial communities from Yellowstone Lake, YNP, Wyoming, USA - YL17G10_0 | ecosystem: Environmental > Aquatic > Freshwater > Lake > Sediment | place: USA: Wyoming | collected...
TATTACCCCGCCCGTGCTCGCAGGCTCAAGCGCGGCGCGGGGGCCCCATCCGCGCCACCCGCGGTGGGAAGCCGAGCGAAGCGGAGCGCTGGGCTTGTGATGCCCCGACACCCCGCCGCCTGCGCACCGGTTAGTATTTCGGCATCGTGGGATCGATTTCGTCGGCCCAGGCGAGGATTCCGCCGCGGAGATGCCACACGCGCTCAAAACCCGCTCCCTTGAGAAACGCGACCGCGGCCGCCGATCGGATCCCGGTCCGACAATAGACGACGATGTCGCGCGAACGGTCGAGGTCGTCGAGACGCGACGGTATCTCGGCGAGCGGGATGAGAAGGGAATCGAGGCGGCAGATCCGGTTTTCATAGGGTTCGCGGACGTCGATGATGAACGTGTCGCCGCCCGCGTCCAGACAAGCCTTGAGCTCGCGGGGCGTGATCTCGGGCGTCGCGGAAGACCCGGCGGAGGACGCGCCGCCGGCGCGGCAAAACTCCTCGTAATCGGGGAACTCGCGCGTCGTTCGTTGGGGCCGGCACACCGGACACGCGGGATTCTTCGGGACCTTCAACTCGCGGAACTTCATCTCGAGCGCGTCGAAAAGAAGGAGCCGGCCCTTGAGGACCGCGCCCCGTCCGATGATGAGCTTGATCGTTTCCGCGGCCTGGATCGATCCGATGATCCCGGGAACGACGCCGAGGACCCCGGCTTCGGCGCAGCTTGGCACCAGGGCGGGCGGTGGCGGTTCCGGATAGAGACACCTGTAACACGGACCGTCTTCGAGACCGAAGACGCTTGCCTGTCCCTCGAAACGAAACACGCTTCCGTACACGTCGGGTTTGCCGAGGACGGCGCACGCGTCGTTCACCAGATAGCGGGTGGGGAAGTTATCCGAACCGTCGACGACGACGTCGTAACCGGAAACCACATCGAGCGCGTTCTCCCGTGTGAGACGAACCCTGTGGGGAATCACCGTCACGTTCGGGTTGAGATCCCTGATTCGAGCGATCGCGGCGTCGATCTTCGGCTTCCCGACATCGGACGTGCCGAACATGACCTGCCGTTGGAGGTTCGTAAGGTCGACGGCGTCGTCGTCCACGATGCCGAGCCGCCCCACTCCGGCGGCGGCGAGATACAACGCCACCGGGGATCCGAGACCTCCCGCCCCGACGAGGAGAACGCCGGCCTTTTTTATCTCGAGCTGTCCGGCCAGCGTCACTTCGGGCAGTGTCATGTGGCGGCCGTACCTGGCGATCTCTTCCTCGCCGAGCGAGGGGATCCCCCGTGGTGCGCTCGTTCCGGCGTCCCCCGCGCGCGAAGGGGTGGTTGGGGAGCCACTCGTTCGGCCACGGAGCGGTTCGGGCGCGGGGGTGTGTCCCTTATCATTCTTGTTCGACGTCATCTTGGGCCTCGTCAATTATTGTAACACGCCGCCAACCGCGGTGGACTCCTTGTCCTCGACCGCCGTTTCGATGAAATCGAGGAGTCCGCGCGCATTCCGCCGCCGAAAACCATGGGATCACCCGGGACGCTCGCGGGTTCGGAGGCGGCGGCCGGACCCCGGCGCGGACCACGCGGATGCGGTCTCCGTCCCCCGGGGACCCCCGACACCCACCCGGACAAAATCCTGGAACTCGAACCGCATCTGCGGTATATTACTGGGTACGGATCGGGTTCGTTGACTTGAGGTTAAGTAGCGCGCCCGGCCGCGGTTACCGGACGAAACCGGGATTTCGTGTCTTACCCCCGATGGTTTCTCCGGCGCCGGTGTCGTTTGCCCCGTGTGACTTCATCCGATGGAAGGTGAAATCGAATGCAAAGGTACCTCGGCGGCTTGACGCTCGCATGCGTTGCCGCGGTTCTCCTCTTCGCCGTGGCGGTCTCGGGCCAGGAAGGCCCGCAGCCGCTTTGCGTCATCGAAGAGGTCCGGCACGACATGGGCGAGGTGTTCGAGCAGGACAAGTACACGCACGTCTTCAAAGTGAGAAACAGCGGAGATGCCGAACTCCAGATCATCAGCGTAAAACCGGGTTGAGGCTGCTCCGTGGCCAGCTTCGACAAGGTCATCCCTCCTGGTCAGGAGGGCAAAATACAGTTCGATATCGACGGCAAGAAAGTCCACGGGACCTTCAACAAGAACGCGACCGTTCAGACGAACGATCCCAAACACCCGACGATGACGATCGCGTTGGCGGGGAAGATCATCCCCTATATCGAGATCCAACCCTCCACGCAGGTGTATCTCACCGGCGTCTATGGCGAGCGGATTTCCAAAGAGCTCATCCTCAGCTCAAACGAGAAGAAGAAGAACTTCAAGGTCGTCGGACTCTCCTCCAACATCGACGACAAGATAACGTACTCGTTCGCGCCGGACAGCGAACCCGGCCGCTACAAGGTTACTCTGTGGAAGAACCCGAAGCTTCCCACGCTCAATACCTGGGGCAGCCTCTATATCGATACGAATAGCGAGCACACGCCGAGAAAAGTGGTTCAAATCAGCGTCGCCACGCGCGGATTGATCGTCTGTCAGCCCACGCAGGTCAACTTCGGTGCTCAGAAGTTCAACGACGCCGGCGGGCTCGTCAAGACCGCGGTGCAGGTCGTCGAGGTGTTCAAAGTAGACGGAGTGTTCCAGGTCAGGAACGTGGAGTTCTCCTCCCCCGATTACAAGGCGGAGGTCGAGCCGGTGGAACCGGGCAAACGGTACAGGATCCTGGTGACGTTCGCGCCGACGACGAAGAAGAAGAACTACCAGGACGAGATGATCATCAACACCGATGATCCACAGGAACCCACGGTGAGAGTCAACATTCTCGCGCGCGGTCTGTGACGGCTCGCCGGCTGTCTTGTCCGGATTTCGAAGGGATGGTGACATGAAGAGACTCATAGGGCCCGCTGTCGCTCTCTACGCCGTTCTCGTTCTTGTCTCGGGGTCCTGCGCCAACGACGCATCGGACGCCAAAGAGCAACAGGCGGTATCGAAGACGGCGCCCGCGGGCGGCGAGACCGCGTCCGCCCAGGCGTGGTCGCAGCTCCAGAGGGAGCTGATGGAGGTCCAGAAGAGCGCGGCAACCCAGGAGCAGATGATGGCCGCGATCGATCAGACGGTGGCGAAGCTCACCGCGTTTGCCGCGGCCCACCCGGGGTCCGACGAAGCCATCGATGCCAAGCTTCAGCTGGCGCTCGTGTTTTCCTCGGTGGGAAGTTTCGATCGGGCCGTCCCGCTTTTCGAGGAGTTCATCCGCACCGGCGACGAGACGGACGAGCGGGTGGGTTACGCTCATTTCTATCTCGCCGAGTCGTACAAGAACCTCGACCGGTACGACGACGCGCAGAACCAGTACCAGGTCTTTGTGAACAAGCACTCGCACCTCAACCCCAGATTCGTGGCCACGGCGACGGCCGCGTTGAACGATATCCCCTCGATGAAACAGCTCGGAGTGGGGAACGAACCCATCCCGTTCAGTGTCAAGGACATCAACGGCAAGACTCTGTCGCTCGCCGACTACAAGGGCAAGGTGGTGCTGCTCGACTTCTGGGCGACTTGGTGCATGCCGTGCAAGGTCGAGATGCCCAGCGTCATCCGCATTCACAAGAGGTTCAACAAAAAGGGCTTTGAGATCATCGGAATCTCGCTCGATAGCGACCGGGCGGCTCTCGATAAGTTCATCAAGACCAACGGCATGACCTGGCCGCAGTTCTTCGATGGCAGGGGATGGCAGAACGGCGTCGCCGAGAAGTACAGGGTCCGCGCGATACCGGCGACATACCTCATCGACAAGCAGGGCAAGATCCGTTATCGTTCTCTTCGCGGGGCGGAACTCGAGAGTGCCGTCGAGAAGCTCCTCGCCGAATCCTAGAATTTACCTTGAGGAATGGGCTCGGCCCGCCGGGGACGTCTCGTTGGCGTCCCCGGTTTTTTTGCGGGCATCCGACCGCAGAAGGTCCTCGATGATCCGGATCTCCTCATCGACGCGTTGATCCCACCCGGTGAATACCTTCCTCGCGCGGTCCCTCGAACTCTCTCCCATCCGGCGTCTGAGCGGTTCGTCGTCCACGAGCCGCGCGATCGCCCGGGCGAGCGCTTCCACGTCGCCGTCGGGAACGGCGAACCCCGTCTCGCCGTCGATGATCGCGTCTCTCGTGGTGCCGACGTCGAATCCGGCCACGGGGAGACCGCATACCATCGCCTCGCAAGTCGGGATGGCCATGTTGGTCAGGCTGCTCGTCGAGACGAAAATGTCCGATCCGTGCATCAATGCGGGGACCTTCGAGTGATCCACCGCGCCGGTGAAACGGACCGCCGGCGAAAGACCGATGGTCGAGGCGAGTCTCTCGCAATCCCCGCGTGACGGCCCGTCGCCCGCGATGACGAACACAACGGGCCGCGGGGTCCTTTCGATGACGAGCTTCGCCGCCTGGAGAAAAAGCTCGGGTCTTTTCGATGGCACGAGACGGGCGAGAAAGAGGACCACGGTGCTCTCGGGGGGAATCCCCATCTCGTCGCGCGCGCTCCGCGCGTCGCGGGGGAGATCGGCCCACTCGACGTTGATCCCGTTAGGAAGAAACCGGATCCGCTCCTCGGGAACGCCGTGTCTCATCGCTGCCTCGCGACCCCTCGTCCCGTCGTCGAGGATGATCCACACATCCTGCGGGATCTTGAGCGCCGCGATCTGTTCAAGGTTCTTGAAGTAGTATTTCGCCTTCGGCCACTCCGCGTGGACGAGATCCATCACCCCGAAGAGCTTTACCCCGCCGGGGACGCGAAGCCACTTGCGGGCGGCAAAGCAGGGAAAAGAGCTGTAGTGCGAATGGCCGAGGACGAAATGGGGCTTCACGAAGCGGCCGACCGCGAGGACTTTCGGCGTCACGATCATGTTGAACAGCGGAGGCCACAGAATCCGCTTGAGCGCCGTGGGCCACCCCGCGGTCGCCCGAAAAAAATTCGGGTAGGTGTGGACGTGGAGACCGTCAAAGGATGATTCCGATGGCGCGCGGCGCGCCGGAATCACGAAGTGGAGTTCGTACCCGCTCCTGGTGAGTTTCTCGATGAAGTGATGGTCGTCGGATACCCCCGCCCCCTCGCCCAACGACCAACGGCTCGCCCACGGCGAGATGACGAGGAGCCGCCGCCGCCGTGTGACTTCCTTTATCTTATGACATTCGTTCGTATCCAACGGGTGCGTCGCCGCTCCAACGGCGCGTCACACGACGGGGTTCGTCAGCGCGCCGAGCGAATCGATCGACGCCCTGATGACGTCGCCCTTTTGCAAGAACCTCTGAGGGGCGGCGTATACGCCCACCCCAGCCGGCGTTCCCGTGGCGATGATGTCACCGGGTTCGAGCGTCATACTTTGCGACAAGTAATGGACGAGGTAGAACACCTTGAACGTCATGAGACCCGTATTGCTCGACTGGTACCTGCGGCCGTTGACCTCGAGCCATATCCCCAGGTTGTGTGGGTCCGAGACGTCGTCGCGCGTGGTGAGAGACGGGCCGAACGGTCCAAACCCGTCGAAGCTCTTCGAGCGGAACCACTGCTTTTCCCGGGATTGGATATCCCTCGCCGTGATATCCATGAAAACCGCGTACCCCGCCACGTGCGCCGGCGCGTCCTCCTGGGAGACGTGTTTCGCTCGGCGTCCGATCACGACGGCGAGCTCGACCTCATGGTCGAGCTGCGTGACGCCGAACGGGAGCTGGATTGGATCGCCGTCGCCGGCGAGCGCGTTGGGACCCTTGGCAAACGCGAGCGGCCAGTCCGGCACCTCTCGCCCCTGTTCGGCCGCGTGATCGCTGTAATTGAGCCCGAGACAGACGATCTTCGATGGATCGGTCACGGGAGGTCCGAGCCGCACTTCCGAGAGCGGACGGAAGCAGTTCGGGGGGAGCGATTCGGCCTTATCCAACACCCGCCGGACCCGGTCGAGCGCTTCGCTTTCGAGTATCCGGCGAACCGTCCCCGGTATCGCGGGGTCCGCCGCGGTGAGATCGATCACACGGTCTCCGTGAACGACTCCCGGTTTTTCCTGCCCTTTGGGTCCGAAGCTTACGATTCTCATTTTGTCCCGATCGGTTGTGGGGTGCGTTCTCGGGATGGGCGGCTCAGTTCCCGGTCTTCAGACGCCGGACCCTGTCGAGAAACTCGTTCTTGTCGACGAATCCGAACACGCGGAGGTCCTCACGCTCGGCGCCGTTCTTGTCGACAAACACGATAGTGGGAACGCCCTTTATCGCGTACGCCCGCCGTATGCGCGCGACTTCCGGCGAAGCCGTCTCCGTGAGATCGGCTCTCAGAGTGACAATGTCCGCCGTTGCGTCGACGGCCTCCTGGTGAGAGAACGTGCGATGGTCGAGCTCCTTGCAGGGGAGACACCACTCGGCGGAAAAGTCGATGAGGGCGAGCCGGCCGTCCTCTTTCGCCCCGGCGAGAAGCGCGTCATCGAACGCCTTCCACGGGATCCCGCCCGCGGGGGCGTTTTTCGCGATAATGTGCCCCGGCGCGAGGATGAGGTAGAGCCCGAGAAGCGGCGCGGCGATCCCGACGAATCGTTTGAACACTCGGAAAAAGAGAGCGGCGGTTTGTGTTTTCCGAAGAAACCCGAGGTAGACTCCCGCGACGATCAACAGCAAACCCATCACGGCGTAGTACGCCGTGTCCCCGATGTGAGGCTGGAGAAAGAAAATCGCCATCGCGACGAGCACCACCCCGAAGAGTTTTTTCACCCAGTCCATCCATTCGCCCGACCGGGGGAGCCTCGTAATATTCCCCGACACGACGGCGAGAAAGAGAAACGGAAGCCCCAACCCGATGGCGAGGGTGAAGAATAGTGAAAACCCCAGCGCCGGGTTTCCGCTCTCGCCGACAAAGGTAAGGAGGGCGAGGACGAACGGCCCAATACACGGAGCGGCGACGATTCCCACGGTGAGCCCCATGAGAAAAGCGCCGATCACCCCCTGCTTGGCCGTCCCCGCGACGCCCCCGAGCCGCGCGGGCACGCGGATTTCGTAGACGCCGAACATCGACAGGGCGAGGAGCAGGAGAACGAGAGCGACGATACCCACGACAAACGGGTTTTGGAGCGCTGCCCCCAGGATGCTCCCCGTGAGCGCGGCGATAAGCCCCAGCGACGAGTACATCACGGCCATCCCCAAAACGTAGATCGACGCGAGAAGAAAGGTGCGCTTCCTGTTGCCGCCGGTCTGGCCGCCGAAGTACCCGACGGTGATTGGAATGAGCGGGTACACGCACGGCGTGAGATTGAGGGCGAGTCCCCAGATGAAAACGAGGAGAAACGCGAAGAACAATCCCCGCTCGGCGACTACGGCGCCGAGCCTTCCCCCCGCCGGTCCCGCGTGTTTGCCCGCCGCCGGAAACTCGACGTGCTGGAAGATCTCCGGATGAAGGGCGTCGATCGCCTCGGAGACGGGAGACACGCGGACGGGGATTTCCATCGTCTTGGTTTCGGGCGCGAGACACTTCTCGTTGTCGCAGGGCTGGTAGGTGACGCTGACCGTGACCATCCTCTCGCCCGGCTCGGTCTCGCGCGCCACGTCCAATCGGACACCGATGTACGCTTCGTTTTCGTAGAGTCTCAGCGCCTTCTCGGAGAAAGAGAGCTTCTTTTCGACGCCCGCCGGGTACGCAACGGTTCGCACGGTCACGCCCTCGGGGGCCACCACGGCGACCGACGTCGGAATCAAGTATTCGTCATTTACCTTGTTCGCGTTGACGTGCCAGTGGAGTTTCATCCGGAGCACGACGGCGAGGTCGATCGTCCCACCCGCGGGGACGCTCGATAGAGACTGATAGGCCGCGACGGAAACCGTTTGCTCGAACGGGTCGAAGGGAGCCGCCGCGCAGTCACGGGTGGTCGCCGGACCCGCGGCCGCGAAGAGGCCGGCCGAGAGCGCGATGATGACAATGGATTGAACTCGTTTCATGGTAAATGCACATCAATTATATGCCGCCACAAGGTACGAGTTCCGCAGCCCGCTGTCAAGCGGCGGGGCAAACCGGTCGGGAAAGAGCCGAGACGGGTGCGTCACCGCTTGCAGGCGATGGTGATTCCATCCCTCACGGTGAGCATCACCACGTCGACGCGCGGGTCGCGGACCGCGTGTGAGTTGAACGCGGCGATTGCCACGTCGTCCTTTTCCTTTGGGTGAAGCGCCCGCCCGCTCCACAGGACGTTGTCGGCGAGAACGAGACCCCCGCTTCGCACCTTGGGGAGACACGCCTCCCAGTAGTTGACGTAGTTTTCCTTATCGGCGTCGATGAAGACGATATCGAAGGGTCCGGTAAGAGACGCGATCGTTTCGAGGGCTGGGCCCAAACGAAGGGAAATCTTCCCGCCGTGGGGACTCGTCGCCCAGAAGCGTCGCGCGATCGCCGTGGTCTCGGGATCGATGTCGCAAGTGATCACTTCACCTTCAGCGGGCAGACCTTCGGCGAGCTTGAGCGCGCTGTACCCGGTAAAGGTGCCGATCTCGAGCACGCGCCTGGCCCCGGTCGAGCGCGCGATGAGGGTGAGGAACGTACCCTCCACCTTCCCGGTGAGCATCCTCGATTTCGTCGTCGTCGACCGGGTCTCGCGGGCAAGTGCGGCGCATTCCGGCGAGTCCGCCGACGTATGGGCGTCGCAGTAACGGAGGATCTCTTCCGAGATGGCGGTGAGCATGCGTCTTCTCCTCATGGACGGTGGATCGCGTGCGGAGCGAGTGGCGAACGGCTGGGGGCGCCGCAGGGGCGCAATCGGCGCGCCTCTCGCGTCATGTTCCAACATAAGTCATTCGACGAGAGAGGGCAAGAAGGGGCCCGGCACGCGTGCGGTCTCGCGCTGACCAACGCCCGGCGGAGTCTCCCGCCTTGAATCCCCCCGCCGGATGTGGTATCCTCAAACGGCGGAAAAAGATCCCTCGATCACAGGACCGTCCGGTTTTCTGCAAAAACTAGCCGGCGAAGTCCTCCACATGAAGACCGGCGGCCGACTCACGACAGGGGGGACGTGGTGCGCGCGAGTGGGTGCGTCTTGGTTACTCGCCATTCGTTGGCCTTTCCAGCAACGACCCGTTCGGATATCCACGTCTCGCGGAATGCCCGCGCTCTGACAGTCGAATCGCGCAGCACCAGCTCTACAGCGGCGAATCCGCAACCCGCACTCAAAATCCTACCCACTCGGCAGGTAATAAAGGTAACTGCTCCGCATCGAAAAACGCGGCGGGGTGGGCGGTGATATCGGCGTTTGATGATCAGGAGGTGCGTCGATGAGGTATGTGCTCTCGTTTGCGTCTTTAGTAATCGCGGTTTCTCTCACGTCGATGGTCTTCGGGCAGACCGGAACGATCTGTCTCTACGCCGATCCCCAGGGGACGCAGTGCAACATTTCTGACACCGGACCCGGGTTATTGTCCGTCTACGTCATTCACGCGCCGCTGAGCACACCCTCGGGCGGCGCGACGGCCGTGGAATTTGCCGCGCCAAAGCCCGATTGCATGGTGGGAGCCACCTGGCTGACGGATAACTCGCCGTCGTACGTCACGACCGGAAACTCCCAAACCGGCGTGTCGCTCATCTACGATCACTGTATCACGGAGCCCACCCACGTGCTCACCATACAGTACATGGTCTCGGGATTGTCCGAAAGCGACTGCGCGTACCGCGTAATTGCGGCGCCCGGCCGGGGTGTTGTTACAGTCCTCACTTGTGACAGGAAATATGCGCAGGGGGTCGGAGGCGTGACGTACGTGAATTCGACGATCCCTTGCGAATGCGCCGAACCGACGGGGCCACCCGTGCTCGCCGTCTCGCCTTCGTCTCTCGATTTCGGGACGTCCGCCACGTATCGGGATTTCTTTGTCATCAACGAGGGCGGGGGCGTCCTCACCTGGAACGTCGCGGAGTCCGCCGCCTGGTTGAGTGTCAGTCCCGGATCAGGCTCGGGATCCTGGGAAGTTCGTGCGTCGGTGAACCGGACCGGACTCCCCGAAGGGATATACGCCACGGACATCATGGTCTCGTCGAACGGCGGGGCTCTCCCCGTGCGCGTGTCGATGGAAGTACTGAAGGATCTCTCGGTCAACCCCTCGAGTCTGTCGTTCGATGTCGACGAAATAGAACAAACGCTTTATGTGAGGAACAGGGGTCCGGGGACGATCGAGTGGTCCGTTTCTTGGGATCGACCGTGGTTGAGCGCGTATCCCAGCGCCGGTGTGAACAACAAGGACGTGCGGGTTCGCGTCAACCGCACCGGGCTTGCCGGCGGCACGTACGCGGGAACCGTGACGGTGACCGGAGGCGGTGACGTGATCCAGATTCCGGTGACCATGGCGGTCGCGTCGGGGCTGCCGGGGGCCGGAGCGATCGGGGTGTTCTCCGATCCCCAAGCTTCCGGGTGCAATCTGCTCGACCATGCTCCCGGTCTGATGACTTTCTACATTGTTCACGTCCTGACGGCGGAGGCGTCGGCCGCGGAGTTTGCGGCACCCGTTCCGCCATGCATGACCGGTGCCACGTACCTCGGCGAGTCGAGTCCGTTTGGAGTGGTCATTGGCAATTCCCAGACGGGTGTCAGCATCGGGTACGGGTCGTGTCGTAGCGGCCCGATCCAGCTCTTGACGGTTCGGCTCTTCGTACAGGGTTTGAGCGAGCCCTGCTGCCTCTATCCGGTGGTTCCCGATCCGGGATACTGGGAACCGGGGATCTGGATGGTCGACTGCGATTCCCACATGCTCGAGGCTGCCGGAGCGTACGCCATCGTCAATCCGACCGGCGCGTGCCAATGCGGCTCGATCAAGGTAGAAGAAGCGACGTGGGGGAAGATCAAGTCGATGTACTCCGACGAGTAAACCGGCGCCAGACGAGCGCCGCAACAGGCGACGAGAGGGGCGGGTCTCGAGTAGGCGGCCCGCCCCGTTATTTTTCCCCAAAAACTCCCTGGGAATTCCGACCAACGCTCCGTACCTAGTAAGCGACGCAAGGGCGGGGACACCCATGCCCGCCGTCGAGGAAGTGACATACGCGTAACGATCATGGGGGGGTGGAAGGGAAGCCGATACCCGCCAGGTTTGATCGGTACTCCGTCAGTTTCCCCGGAGCCGAATGAGGGCCTGAGACCCCAGACGCGCTTCTTCGCCGACGGACGATTTCGCGACAACCTCCCAGTGCTTGATCGATTCGGCGGTCCGCCCCCGACTCTCGTACCACTCCGCGGCCAGCCGGTGAAGCTCGATCACCTGCGGGTCCTTCTCGATACCCAGTTCGAAGTATCGGATCGCCGCCTCGGCGTCGCCCGTATCCTGAGCGGCGCGCCCTCTGTTCTTCAATAGATGCGGCTGGTCCGGGTGGAAACGCAACCCGCGGTCGAGCACTCGAACCGCCTCCGCGGGCCGCCCGCTGGCAAGCAGAAGGGCCCCGAGGTTGTTGTAGCTCACGAACTGGGTCGAATCGGCCCGCAGAGACGCACGATAGTATTTTTCCGCGCCCGCGAGATCGTTGATATCCCAGCGAAGAGACGCGAGGTTGTGCAAGGCCTCCGCGTAGGAAGTATCGATCGCCACCGCCCTCCGCAACAAAGAGTCCGCTTCCTGGGTATTCCCTTCGGCCACGGCGAGCATGCCGAGGTTGTTCCACGGGACCGCATAGTTCGGGTCGGCCATCGTCGCCCGAAGGTATTCCGAACGGGCACCGGCGATATCCCCGCTTTCCTGTGCGCCGTGCCCTAGTTCGTTATGGCGGACGGCAAGATCGCGATCCGGCTTTGGAGCGCCGCCGCGGCCGAAAAAAACAAACGCCAAGACGGCGAGTGCGATCACGGCCGCGACCGGGATGCCTATCTGGAGGATCCTTGCCCGCACGCCCAGAACCGTCGTTGCCCGGGTGCCGATCCCGAGCTCGCGGTCGTGGAGGTCCCTCAACGCGTCGCGGAAACCGGCGGCGTCCGGGTAACGGTTATCCCGGTTCTTCTCCATGGCTTTGTCGAAGACCGCCTGGAGCCCATCCGGGATTTTCACCGGGAATTCGGCAAGTCGCTTGGGAGGGAGATTCGTAATCCCATACATCACGGACATGGGGTGTTCGCCGGGGAAGGGGAAATCGGCCGTGATCATCTGATAGAACACCGCCGCCATGGAGAAAATATCGCTTCGAGGATCCGCCTTCTTGCCGGCGGCTTGCTCCGGGGACATATAGTAGACGGTCCCGACGGCGGCCCCTTCCTGTGTGAGAGTCTCGCTCTGGGCGACGTGCGCGACACCGAAGTCCATGAGCTTCACCGCGCCGTCCGTCGTCACCATGATGTTCTCGGGTTTGAGATCGCGGTGGACAATCCCTTCCTGGTGAAGCCGTTGGAGAGCGTCGAGAATGTCGGAGGTCCATACCGCCGCCTTGTCCCACGGGATGGGACCCTCGTCGATCACCGCGCGAAGCGTGCGTCCCTCGACGAATTCCATCGCGAGGTACGGATAGCCGTCTTCCTCTCCCGCGGCGTAGACGGTGACGATGTTGGGATGATTGAGGCGGGAAGCCGCGCGGGCCTCACGAAGAAACCGCTCTTTCGCCGCGGCGCTCAGTGTGGCCCGCCGGATGACTTTCAGGGCAAGCCGGCGATCGAGGGTGGGGTCGACGGCACGATAGACGACACCCATCCCCCCTTCACCGAGGGTTTCCTCGATCGTATACCCCGCGATGGTCTTTTTGTCCATGCGCCGTGGCTGTAGAATCGCGCCGCCCAGTAGACCGCGACCGGCCGGTCAAGGCTAGCGCTTTTCGAGCAGCCGGTCGTACTCCTTCAACGCCTCGTCGGTCCGCCCGGTCTGCGCGTAAAGACGGGCGAGAATCGCGTGAAGGTCGGAGTTCTGCGGATCGATCTCGAGAGCCTTCATCGTCTCCGCGATCGCGTCTTCCATCAATCCGCGGTCGAAGTAGAGGCTCGCGGTGAAAAGGTGATACGTCCCCTCGCTGGGTTTGGCTCCCTCATCGATTCTGGAGAGCGAAGCCTCGAGTTCTTTTGCGTCTTCGGTCGAGAGAACTTCGAAGAAAGCGGCCTCGCTCCGAAGAGGTGGAAACACGAGCGGGTCCGTGGTCTCGAGCACCCACGAGTACGTCACTCCAGGTTCGAGGGCCGGGGCGTCCGACGGATACGCCAAGCTGGCGCTCCCTTTCGGCAGATCGCTTTTCCAGTAGACGCCTTTGTCGCTATAAATGGTCAGACGGAGTTCCGTCGAGGGGTCGGAAACGGTCCAATGAAACGTCGGGGAAGCGCCGCGAATCTTCGACTGCATCGGCGACACCGCGCGGAGTCCCGCGTGCTTCTCCCCCGAACGCAGACGCGCCACCGAGCTCGTGCCTTCGGAGTTCTTGAGCTTGAGGAAGTTCTGAACGACCTCGAAGCTCTTTTCACCCGCCGATGACCCCGCGGTCGCCACCGCGGTTTTCGCCCCGTGGACCTGTGTGCTGCTGTTGGGCCCGATCTGAACCCAGTGGCCGTTGTCGAAGTGGACCTCGGCCTGGGAATCGGCGCCGGTGCGGACCTCGTCACCGGGGTCAAGGGCCATCCCAAACGACCCGGGGACGGTGTGCCCGCCGGTCTTGACGACGGTGACGTTCCCGCGACAAGCGAGAAGAACAGCAGCCGGGGTCTCGGCCAAGGCCGAGGCGAAAGCCGGGATCAATACGAACGCGGCGATGGATACGATGAACAGCGTCGTTTTCGTTTTCATACGGATACCTCCGGAATTACGGTTATATGGTAATTACCTTCGAATATACACCTTAGTTGGCGAGAAAAACGACGAAAAACCGGTTGAGCGACAGATTGAGGGCGGCGCGACTGAGGCGGAAGTCAGGCATGATTCAACGGGCATGATTCAACGGGGTGCTTGAAGCCGGCTCCCGTTTGAGGTACAATACCCGGCGTGAGTGACAGCAGCATGGCACAGGCAGCCAGAGAATCCGCCCAGATCGCCCTTGCCCGTCTGTTCGATTCCCACGCCGACAAGATCTACGGCATGGGGCTCCGGATGTGCGGCAGCCGGGAGGACGCCGAGGATCTCGTCCAGGAGACTTTTCTCAGGGCGATCCGCGGCTGGGGCAATTTCCGTGGTCTTTCCGCCCCGTCCACGTGGCTCTTCACCATAGCGGCTCGGACATGCAAGCGCCTTCACCGGCGAAAGGGCGGCACCCCGCTGCGGATCGAATCGTTCTACGCTCTCCTCCCGACCGACAACGAGGGATACCTCGATATTCCGTCGATGGACGAGGGACCGCTCGAGGGGCTTTTGCGCGAGGAGGCTCGGGCGGCGGTGACCGAGGCCCTCCATGGCATGCCCATCCAATTTCGTATATCTTTTATTCTGAAAGACTTAGGCGAGTTCTCGATGGCGGAGACCGCGGAGATCCTCGGGATCAAGGAGGCCACGGTGAAGACCCGTGTCCACCGAGCCCGTCTTCATCTCGCCAAACAACTCAAGAAACGAATGCCCAAGAAAAAAACCGCCCCACCGGATTTCACCCGGCATGTTTGTTTCGCCATCTTCAAAGCCAAAATGGACGCGCTCGACACTGGCCGGTCTTTCACGATGCCCGATGAGCACGTCTGCCACCGCTGCGCCTCGATGTTCGCGAGCCTCGACCACAGCATCACCGCATGTAAAGACCTCCGGGACGGGGGTGTTCCCGAGCCGCTTCGCCACTTGATTCACAAGGAGTTCGCGTCCGCCGGCGGAGCGTAAAGGGTCTTAAACGCTTCAGCCGAATTTTCTTGCGCCCAGCCCCGGCGCGTATTTGTTTTCTCCCTACCAGAATTCCGTAGACGGGAAACCTCTTTCGCCCCGCCGTTCGCGGCCCGGCGGGTTTCCCTTCTTTTTTTGTGAAAAAAGACGGGAACCCGTTGCCGGGCCCGCGGCACTAAAGGGCAAAGAGAGAACGAAAGCGACACGTTCTCGTCTGCGGAACCGAGACAGAGCACATGGGATTTGTGGTGGTAGATAGCCATCGACCCTCGAGAGGAGGAACTCGTATGAAAAAGTTTGCGATCATGTTTGCGCTTCTGCTGGCGGCAGTTCCGGTACTCGCCGGACCTCCCCAGAGCGGAGTCTATCTTTCTACGGACATGGGTGGACTAATGCTCCCCGGCCGGTTCAGCGAGTCGTTTGTGGATCCGGGTAGCCACGGCCAGGTCGGCAATACTCTCAATGCCGAGTCCTACGACGCGTTTCCGGGTTTGGGTTCGCAGTGGAAGCTCTATTGCGCGTCGATCGCGTTTCCGCCGAGCGTCGTCGCCGACACGCGTGTGAGCGGAACGGGTGAGGTGACCTATCGCACCCAGTACGCCGGCGGACAGTTCTGGATGTCCAAGTTCGGTCCGTGGGGCGACGGTACGGTGGACTACACCGGCACGATCGACATCTTTACCGTCACGACGACGTACATGTTCGTCAATAACCAGGTCCTCGGGATCCGCGCGAACGTGACCACGGTCGGATCGTTCGACAACTACGACGGATGTTTCGAGTACACGATCAACAACACGGCGTTCTACGGCGACACCGACACCGTCGGTCCGCTGCCGGCGGGTTTCCCCGCCTTCATGGACAGCTCCTGTCAGTTGGGGACGCGCGCCCGCGGCGGGTGGGGCAGCGTGTCCGAGATCGCTCTCCGGGTACTGGGGAGTTGCACGGTGCCGACGCAGGAGTCCACATGGGGTTCGGTCAAGGCGCTCTACGGAGACTAGAGCGGACCGTGCCGCTCGCGGGAGAGAATCTCGACTCCTGAAACAACGTTAACGCACATTACTGCAGCAGAAAAACGGCCGGGATGGGTTCTCCTCCCGGCCGTTCCGTATTTTGCGCACCGCGGTTTCGCCGCCGGCGCACGGCGACGATCGACGCGCGCGGCGCTCGTTCAGGGTTTCCTGATTCCTTCTTCACCCGGCGCGCTCGTTCGATTGACACGCGGCGCCGACCCCGGTAAGATACGCCAAGCGCGCCCGCGCCGCATGCTTCCACACCGTGCGAACCGCGCGTGCGCGCTCAACAACAAACGGGGCATCGCGTGAAAACCTCGCGCTCTATCCTCATCATATCACTCCTCGGCGGGTTCGTCCTTCTCGTATCGGTCGGGTGGAGTTTCGCGCAGACTCCGACCCCAACCGCGACACAGGCATGTTTCGACTGTCATGCGGATCCCGATCTCTCCTCGGCCGCCGGGCGCAAGATGACCGTTCTTCCCGATCTCTTCAAGGCAAGCGTCCATGCCGGTCTCGACTGCGTCGATTGTCACTCGTCGGAGGCGAATTTCGAGGACGTCCCGCATTTCGATAAGTACGCCGAGGTGGATTGCTCGCAGTGTCACGAAGCGGAATCGAAAAGCTACGCGACGAACTTCCACGCCATCGCCCGCGAGCGGGGCAACGCCCGTGCGCCGTCGTGCGCGGATTGTCACGGAGAGAGCGGAAACCCGCACGCGATGCGGGCTCTGACCCTTCGTGCTTCCGAGGAAGCGTGCCGCCGGTGTCATACGGCGGAGTCCGCCCTGTACGACGGCGGTGTTCACGCGCTGGCCGCGCGCGAAGGAAAACAGAGCCCCGGGTGCGTGTCGTGTCACTCGTCGCACGGCCCCGGGTTGCCGCCCTCGGCCGGCGCCATCAACAAGATGTGCGAGTCGTGTCACAAGGGGGCGATGGCGGACGTCGCGCGGGGAGGGCACGCGACGATCGGCGAAGAGCTCGCGCGGGTCGTCAACTGCGCGTCTTGTCACGACGTCCATGGGACCCACAAACCGCAGATGTCCGCCCGGGTGATCCAGGCGTGCGTCGCTTGTCACGCCCGGCAGATGGAGGAGTTCAAGGGCTCGGTGCACGAGGATCTTTTCGAAGCGGGAGAGTTGAGCTG
>Ga0315286_10002597_pt1 | contig 16881 bp, 16 predicted proteins | sample YL17G10_0_MG_FD_205038 | JGI IMG/M metagenome (GOLD analysis project Ga0315286, IMG submission 205038) | Sediment microbial communities from Yellowstone Lake, YNP, Wyoming, USA - YL17G10_0 | ecosystem: Environmental > Aquatic > Freshwater > Lake > Sediment | place: USA: Wyoming | collected...
GACTAATATCTTCTCGCTCCAAATCACTTAATCTTTTGTAATTTATCATAGGAATCTAACTTAGCATTATCGGCGCTTCGCGCCAAATATGTTGCATTAGATTCTAGATTCAAACTTATTTACAAAATTAAAAATTAAAAAATTAAGCGGCAAATTTACTTGCTGTTTTTATTTTTTTGATATAGTATTGTTTAAGAATTAAAAGATTATATGCGCTTATTAAAAGGCAAAAAGATAGCCGATAAAATTCTCGGGGATTTAAAAAGGGCTATAAAAAGAGAAAATTTGAAGCCTGGATTGGCGGTTGTTTTGGTTGGGGAAAACAAGGCCTCAAAAGTTTATGTCGGACTCAAAAAAAAAGCTGCCCAGAAGGCGGGGATTGATTTTTATGTTTATAAATTCAAGGAATCTGGAAAGGAGTCAGACGTTGTCGGAAAAATAAAAAAATTAGACAAGGATAAAAAAATACATGGCATAATTGTTCAATTGCCGCTGCCTAAAAAATTCAATATGCAAAAAATTATTAATACCATTTCTCTCGCAAAAGATGCGGACGGATTTCACCCGAAAAATTTACAAAAATTTATCGCCGGAAAAAAAAGCATTCAGCCGGTTTTTCCCAAAGCAATCATGAAGATGATCGCGGCGGTTCCTAAAACTCGCGCCGTGGTTATTTCTAATTCTAAAATTTTCGGGGAAACGATGACGGCAGCCCTGAAACAAAAAGGAATTGTGGGACAATATATTTTACATAAAAACTATAAAAAAAGTTTACCCGCCGTTAGGCGGACTGACATTTTGATTTCAGCGATTGGAAAACCCGGTCTAATAAAGGGCGAAATGGTGAAAAAAGGCGCGATTATTATTGATGGTGGAATTACCAAAATCGGCAAGAAAGTTCTGGGCGATGCTGACTTTCAATCGGTGAAAAACAAAGCCTCATATCTCTCGCCCGTTCCCGGAGGGGTGGGGCCGGTGACCATCGCGTGCCTTTTGGAAAATGTTTATCTTTTAAGCAAAAAATCCCGGTAAAAGGGATTTTTTTGATTGTGCCGAAGGAGAGAATCGAACTCTCATGGGATTGCTCCCACACGATTTTGAGTCGTGCGTGTCTACCGTTCCACCACTTCGGCATTTGTGCTATACTGTAGTTAATTATGGCGAAAATTATTTCTTTAGTCAACCAAAAAGGGGGAGTGGGCAAAACTACCTCGGCGATTAATCTGGCAACCTATTTGGCGGAGGCCGGCAAGTTTGTGTTGCTAGTGGACCTGGATCCGCAGGGGAATGCTTCGTCGGGACTGGGAATAGACATCCGCAGCCTTGAAAAAAATTTGTATCATTCAATGATCAACGGCGAGCATCCGAGAAATATCATTATCAAAACGGAAACGCTGGGGCATGATATCATTCCGTCGTCGCAAGATCTAGCCGGAGCGAGCATTGAAATGGTGCAAATGGAAAACCGCGAATTCTGCCTGTATAATGTGCTGCGCGAAATCAGAACGGATTACGATTATATTATTATTGATTCGCCGCCGAGTTTAGGGCTGCTTACAATCAATGGACTGGTGGCGAGCGACGAAGTGATAATTCCGGTGCAAACGGAATATTACGCGCTGGAAGGATTGAGCCAGCTGCTCAACACGATAAATTTAGTGAGGGAAAACTTGCAGCCGGATTTGAAGGTGATGGGGGCGATGCTCACAATGTATGATAAAAGAAACCGCCTAGCGCGGCAAGTCGTTAAAGAAGTGCAGGATCATTTTCCGGGGCATGTATTTGAAAGCATCGTGCCGCGTTCGGTGAGACTCGCCGAGGCGCCTGGTTTTGGCAAATCGATCCTGAATTTTGACGCATTTTCCAAAGGAGCGCGCGCTTATAAAAATTTGGCGCGGGAAATTATCGAGATGGAGAATGATAATAAAAAAGACTTTACAATATAAATATAAAATTTTATGGCACAAAACTATGGACTGGGCCGGGGGTTGTCCTCGTTAATACCAAAAAAAGCGAACTTACGCGGAGACGAAAATACAGAGAACCGTTCTCTGTATAAAGCTGTTAATGGAATACTGGAAATTGATATTATAAAAATCACACCCAATCCTCATCAGCCGAGAACGCATTTTGACGAGGAAAAACTCAGAGAGCTGGCTGAATCCATAAAAACGCACGGTATCATCCAGCCGATAGTCGCGACCAAGGTTGATAATGGTTATGAAATTATTGTGGGCGAACGGCGTTTTCAGGCGGCTAAGCTGGCGGGACTCAAGACCGTGCCGGTAATCGTAAGGGACGCGACGGAACAGCAAAAACTGGAGCTGGCCATTATTGAAAACATCCAGCGGCATGATTTGAATGTCATTGAAGAAGCGAAGGCCTATCAGGAACTGGCCGCGGAATTTAATTTGAGCCAGGAGGATATCGCGCAAAAAGTCGGCAAAAGCCGGAGCGCTGTGGCTAACAAGATCCGGCTGCTGAATCTTCCGGTGGAAATTCAAAAAGCCATTATTGAAAATAAGATTACCGAAGGGCATGCCAAGGCAATTCTGGCCATTGACCAACCGGAAAAACAAAGAGCGCTTTTTGAAATGATATTAAAAAACAGCCTGACGGTGCGGCAGACTGAAGATAAAACCAAAGAAATTTCTGTACGCACGCACAAGCGCGTGATTCATGTCGACCCGGAAACCAAAGAACTGGAAAATAAACTGGTGGGGATTCTGGGAACCAAAGTTAAAATTACAAAATCCGGCGGCGGCGGGCGGATTACGATTGAATATTATTCAGACGAAGAATTAAATAATATACTTAGTAAAATATCTTAGAACTTAAAGCACGCCTTCTTTCTTTAAAGCTTTCTTGATATGGCTTTTGGCCAAAGTTGTGCGCGCGAAGCGCAGCCAGTCCTGGCTCGGCGATTTCCGTTCTTTGGCGGTGATAATTTCAATCACCTCGGCGTTTTTGATTTTATAATCCAAAGGCACCATTTTGCCGTTGGCTTTGGCGCCCACGGCCCGATTTCCAATTTCACTGTGGACCTTGTAAGCAAAATCAATGGGCGTGGCTTCTTCCGGCAGATCAATGACATCCCCGTGCGGCGTAAAAGCGAAAATATGATTTTTGAAAAAATCTATTTTCAGCCCCTCGATAAATTCCTCATTGTCTTTTCCCAGTTCTCCCTGCCATTCCTGCAGCTGGCGCACCCAGGTGAGATCTTCCTCCAGCTTCTTTTCTTTCTTGCTGAAGCCAAAGAAGCGTTTCCAGTCAGTCGATTTTTCGCTGTATGACCAGTGGGCGGCGATTCCGAATTCTGCCTCATCGTGCATCCTTTGGGTTCTGATTTGCACTTCCATAATTTTTCCCTCCGGGCCGAAAACGGTAGTGTGGATGGACTGGTAGCCATTGGGCTTGGGCAGTGAAATGTAATCTTTGATCCGGCCGACCAGCGGGCGGTATTTTTTATGGACGATGCCGAGAGTTTCATAGCAATCAGCGACTTCCGGAACAATAATCCGGATGCCGGCCAAGTCATAAATTTTATTGATGTCCATATCATGGCGCTGTAATTTCAAGAAAAGCCGGTAAATGCGCTTAGTGCGCCCGTAAATGTCAATGACCGTGATGCTGGCTTTTTGCAATTCTTTTTTAAGTTCGCCGATAGTTTTTTCCAGATTTTTTTTGCGGATTCCAAATTCTTTTTCTTCCAAGTTTTTTACAAACTCATAATTTTCCGGGTCCAGATGCTTGAAAGCCAGATCTTCCAGCCGCCCTTTTATTTCCCCGATTCCCAGGCGATTGGCGATGGGAACATAAACATCCAGAGTTTCCCGCGCAATGCGCGCTTGCTTTTCCGGCGGCAGCGCCCCCAGCGTTTCCATATTGTGCAAACGGTCGGCTAACTTGATAATTACCACGCGGATATCTTCGGCCATGGCTAAAAACATTTTGCGCAGATTTTCAAGGTAGAGTTCTTCCTTGGTTCCGCGCAATTTTATTTTTCCCAGTTTAGTGACCCCGTCGACCAGAAAAGCGATTTCGCGGCCGAATTTGTCCTCAATTTCCTTAAGAGTTACATTGGTGTCTTCGGGAATATCATGCAAAAGTCCGCCCGAAATAGTTTTCGATCCCATGCCGATGTGGGCGATGTTCAAGGCTGTGTGCAGGGCGTGTTGGATGTAGTCCTCGCCGGATTTCCTTTTTTGCCCTTTGTGCGCCTGTTCGGAAAATTCAAAAGCGCTGCGAATCAGCTTTTCGCGCTCCGGCGTGCGGGCCCCCCGCAGGTTTTTTAATACGGTTTCAATGGTAATCATGAGATAAGTATAAGTTAGGAAAACATAAAAGACAAGGTTTATTTTTACTGTTCTTGTCTCACAAAAACTTTCCACTTTCTTTTGGCAGCAAAAGAAAGTGGAGAAAGAAAACTGCCGCACAGGCTCGTGCTGGCTGAATTTCTAAGCTGGCTCGCTAAAATTTATAGGCTCGCGGCGAGCCGGAATAAATTTTTTAACGCTCGCCAGCTTGAAATTCAGAAACGCACTTCGCAATGTGCGGATTTTTTTTAAGTTGTTTTTTCAAAACCGCATTCTTTCTTCGAGCATTTGATTTTGCCTTTGGCGGCGAAGACGAGCAGGGATTTGCAGTCGGGGCAGGTTTCGCCATTTGGTTTGTTCCAAAGCGCGAAGTCGCATTTAGGATAAGTGTTGCAACCGTAAAACATTCGTCCGCGCTTAGATTTGCGCTCGACGATGTCGCCGACATTGCATTTCGGGCACTTGATGCCGGTTTTATTTTCAATTTTTTTAATGCCTTTACAGGCGGGATAATTGGAGCAACCAAGAAAAGTTCCAAATTTTCCGCGCTTGACTGCCATCGGCGCGCCGCAAACTTCGCAAATCTCCCCCTTGTGTTCTTCGTCTACCTTCTTTTCAGCGTCGGTTTTTTCCGTATGTTTGCAATTCGGATAATTGGAGCAGGCGATGAATTTTCCAAACCGTCCAAACTTCATAATCAAATCGCCGCCGCAATCCGGGCAGGTGCGGTCCAATTTTTCCTGAAAATCTTCTTTTTTAACCTCTTTGGTTTTGGCTTTCAGATTTTTCTGGAAGGGTTTATAAAATTCACGGATTACTGGCACCCATTTTCTCTTGCCTTCGGCAATTTCATCAAAATCCAATTCGATGGTGGCGGTAAATTTAATATCCACAATTTCCGGAAAATGCGCGACCAAAAGATCATTGACCAGCGTTCCGATTTCCAAGGGGAACAATCTTTTCTCCTCGTTTTTGTCGACATATTTTCTTTCAATGATAGTGGAAATGGTCGGGGCATAAGTTGACGGTCGGCCGATGCCGTTTTCTTCCATAACTTTTACCAGCGTAGCTTCGTTGTAGCGCGGCGGCGCGGAAGTTCCTTTTTGCATGGCCAGTGCTTCAATTAGATCAATTTTTTCGCCGATTTTCATTTTAGGTAAAAGATTTTCGCCATTGGCTTTACCGTTGTAGACCTTAAGGTAGCCGTCAAATTTTATCGTGGATCCATTAGCCTGGAGTAGATAATTATTTTTACCGGCGGCGTCTACTTCGAGTTTAACTGAATCAAAAATTGCCGGCTGCATCTGGGAAGCGATCATCCTTTTCCAAATCAAGCTGTATAATTTTTGCTCGCTTGGATCAAGCTTGGCCGCGAGATCATCAGGAGTTTTATCGGGATAAGCCGGGCGGATGGCCTCGTGCGCTTCCTGGGCGCCCTTGGATTTTGTTTTGTAAAATTTCGGATCGGACAAAGCGTAATTTTTTCCAAATAATTGGGCAATAGTTTTTTGTGCCGCGAGCATTGATTCCAGAGAAAGATTCAGGCTGTCGGTGCGCATATAAGTAATAAATCCTTTTTCATAAAGTTTTTGCGCAACGCTCATGGTAAATTTGGCAGAAAATCCCAGGTTACTGATGGCGGCTTGCTGGAGAGATGAAGTTGTGAACGGAGGAGAAGGATAGCGCAAAGTTTCTTTTTCGGTGATATTTTTGACCGTAAATTTAGCACGCTTGAGATCAGCCACAACTTTGTCAGCAATTTTTTGGCTGTCAATAATAGTCTTTTTGATTTTATAATCTCCGGCGAATAATTTCAGGGTCAAAGTTTGTTCAACTTTCTTGCCATCCAACTCAACTAGATTGGAATCAAACACTCCTTGTTTGCCCCCGGTTTTCAGTTTAGCGGTAATGGCAAAAAATTCTTCGGATTTGAATTTTTCAATTTCTCTTTCTCTTTCCACGATCAGGCGCAGGGCTACCGATTGCACGCGCCCGGCGGAAAGTCCGCGGCGGATTTTTTTCCAAAGAAACGGGGAAAGTTCAAAGCCGACCAGGCGGTCCAAAATTCTGCGGGCCTGCTGGGCGTCCACTAAATTGAGATCAATTTCGCGCGGATTATCCAGCGCCTTTTCAATGGCACTTTTAGTAATTTCGTGAAAAACAATTCTTTTCGTCTCTTTCGGATTTAAATCCAAAGCTGAAACTAAGTGCCAAGAAATGGCTTCTCCTTCGCGGTCTTCATCAGTAGCGAGGATCACTGCTTCAGCTTTTTTGGCTAATTCCTTGAGTTCCTCCACTCTTTCGGCGGCCTTGGCCGGAATGACATATTCCGGAGCGAAATCGTTTTCGATATCAATGCCCATTTTTTTGGCGGGCAAATCACGGATATGGCCATAGGAAGATTTCACGGTAAAAGCCTTTCCCAAAAATTTGGAAATTGTTTTGGCTTTAGTCGGAGACTCGACAATAACTAATTTCATAAATTTAAATCAAAATGTAAAAATCAAAAATCAAAATATTGGTGTTCGCTATGCTCACAATCTATTATATAAAAATCCATCGCGAAGCGATACGATAATTTTCCATTTTGATATTTACACTTTACATTATTATATAGTTTTGTCCGCCGATGTTTTTCACCCACCCTTTTATTTCCATCATCGCGAGCGTGGAAGAAACGGACACTGCTCCCAGTTTAGACAGTTTGGAAATATTGTCAATGTGCAGAGGTTCATTGGATAAATATTTCAACAAAATTTCCTCCTCTTTATTTTCCGGAATCTTAGGAAGCGCGGGCATTTTTTCCCGGCCTTCACCCAAATTCAATTCTTCTAAAATATCCTTGACGCCGGTGACGATTTTTGCGCCGCTGCGGATCAAATTGTTAGTGCCGGCTGATTGCGCGGAGAAAATTGAACCGGGGACGGAAAAAACTTCGCGGTCATATTCCAGCGCGCAGTTGGCGGTGATGAGTGTTCCGCTTTCAACTCCGGCTTCGACGACCAGTGTTCCCAGCGACAGTCCGGCGATGATGCGATTGCGCGCGGGGAAATTGCCGGGGATTCCCGCCGGTGTTTCAATCGGATAATCTGAAATTAGCGCGCCATTATCCATAATCTCGCGCGCCAAATTAAAATTCACGCGCGGATAAATATTCGCGTCGTCCAAGCTCCCGCCCAAAACAGCGATAGTTTTTCCACCGCCATCCAGCGCGCCGCGGTGGGCGATAGCGTCAATGCCGATGGCCATGCCGCTTACAATTGTTATGCCGGCCTGCGCCAAATCTTTGGCAAAAGTAGTAGCGGCCTGTGCGCCGTAAGAAGTATATTTTCGCGAGCCCACAATGGAAACCATAGTCAAGCTGTTGAGATCTAGAACCTTGTCATTGGACTTGATATATATAATGTAAGGCGGGTTGGCGGATTCTTTGAGCAGGCGTGGATATTCGGAGCTTTCGAGCGTTATCATCCTGACATTTTCTTTTCGCATTTTTTCCCACTCGGCGTCCGGATCAATAGTTTTTCTCTGTTCGCAAATTTTCTCTGCTATTTTTTCGCCAATGCCGCTTTGGAGCAACGCGTCAAAATCAGCCTGCCAGATATTTTCCGGCTCGCCGAAATAAGAAACCAAAGCGCGCATTTTTTGCGAACCCAGCCCCTGGATTTTGTTGAGAGCGTTTAAAAATTTCATGTTGCTTTTTAAATATAGCAATATTTAGAGGCATTGACAAAGAAGCCGTTATTTGCTACGATGTAATATTAAAAATTCAAGCTTGGTTTTTACAGTCTCGCTCGTAAGTTCGAATGCAAACCTCCTCCTTGGTTTGCACTAGAGTAAGCGCAATCCAAAGTGATAATTCACCGCGGGATGCCACTCACGCGCGGGACTGTGAAAGGCAAAAGAATGTTTTTTAAAAACAAAATTATAGTCGCGAGACTTTAGGGGAGGTGCGTTATGGTTCCATGGATCTTTTGGATCGCAGTGCTTACGATTTTTGTTTTTCCATATAACTACTTGATGAGATGGGCTGACAAGAAAATAACAGAAAACCCGGGATATCACTACACTTATTTTATGGAAATGTGTGCGGCCGGAATTATTATCTTATCCGCCTTGGGTTGCTGCTACTTTCTTATTCTTTGGGCAGCTCATATAAGTGGCTGTGTAGACTTGCTGGGAGTTCGCATCCCAGGTCTATTCAGGTAGTTTCTCTAAAGCAAAAAGGGCGAGGGAAAATTCCTTGCCTTTTTTAATTCTCAAAAAAATATTTACAAAAGTTTTTTGATTTCATTCAAGATATCGTCGGATATCTTTTTTATTTTCTCAAGTTCTTCCTCTGTAAATTTTTGCAAAACGAAATCTTCGCCGGGAATTTGGCGCGCCTGACGGCCAGCTTCCATTTCTACGCCAATCCTTATCCGCGTGAAGTCTTGCGTACCGATATTTTCAATAATACTGTCAATTCCGTTATGCCCGGCTGATGAAACATTTTTAGAAATTTTATAATTTCCAACCGCGATGTCGAGATCGTCATGAATGACGATGATATCTTCCGATGTCAGTTTGTAAAAAGTTAGAATAGCTTGCACAGCCTCGCCGGAAAGATTCATGAAAGTTTGTGGCCTTGCTAGCAACACATTATCACTTTTGGAAATCTCGGCGTCGAATTTTTTATTAAATTCCCACTGCGAAAAATTCCAATCACTTCTGATTTTTTCTATAATTTCAAAACCTACATTATGCCTGGTGTCCTTGTATTGTTCGCCCGGATTACCTAAGCCGATAACTAATTTCATAAAATTTATTTGTTTTATAAGTTTAGATTATCTTGATTGTCCCTCTCATTATTCAAATCCTCAATCGTTCCTTCCTCCATATTATACCTCTCCTCCAAATCTTTTCCAATCACCAAGACCATATCGGTTTTTGGGCTGCTGGAGAGCCTTTGGATTTCCAGTGGAATTGTGTAAGAAACTGCGGCTGGCAATTTGGTTGCCAGTTCGTCGAGCGTGAAAGGCTTGGCGCCGCTTCCCAAATCATACGCGACGGTTTTATCAGAAATTAATTTTCCGGCGCCGGCTACTGTTACATTTTTATAATCCAAATTCACGTTCAAAAGTTTCTTGATAGCAGTGAGAATTTTAGTGTTCCCGCTGGCGTTCACGAGAATAATGCTTGCGTTTTCTTTCTCAATTTCTGCGCGCCGCCTTTTGAGAGCATTGAGATCAAAAACATTTTGGGCCAGCTCCTGGATTTCGCTCAAATTTCCCACTCTCGGCACCAGCGCTGAAAATTGGTTGTTGATATGGACGATTTTCAAAAGGCTGTCCTTGTTCCAGGCGTCCAAAACAACATTATTGATGTTTTGCGTGTCCATTTTGCGGGCGAGTTCCAAAAAGCTCACAATTTCAGCGGGAGTGGCATTGGTGATGATATTTTCTCCCAACGCGTCAAAAAGACTATTAACTTCGATGGGATTGAGAAAAGTTCCGGCGGAAAAAATTTTATTTTTGGCAGACTGCAAGACTTCCTGTTGCCTTTTGGCGCGGCCGAAATCGCCTTCGGGATCATTGTGCCGTTCGCGGGCATATTTCAAAGCGGTGGCTCCATCCAGATGATGAAAGCCTTTTTCCAGTTTGAAAGGCTCGTAACTATAGCTCGGTCCCGGATAGCTGGGGTCATTGATGTCCCGTTCGCTCGTGACATTGATTCCGCCAATGGTGTCGATTATTTTTTCAAAACCGCCGAAATTCAAAATCGCGTAATAATTTATTTTCTGCGCGGTTAATTCTTCAACTGTCTTCACGATCAAATTCGCTCCGGAAGCGGGATCATTCTTAGTACCGCTAAGGCCGATTTGATAGACCGTATTGATTTTGGCCGAATAATTCCTGTCCGGAATTTCAACATACATATCCCGGGGGATGGAATAAAGCGCTACCTGGTTGGTCCGGGTGTTGAGGCTTACCATCATTATGGTATCAGTCAAATTTTGGCCGGGGTGCCCTTTGCCGCCGATGCCAAGCAATAAAATATTAATCCGTCCGTCCGCGTATCCTTTCAAATCAACTGAAGTTGCCGCGGTGAGAGACTGCGCGGTTTGGAAAAAAGAAGGGGCATCCGCGTTTTCAATATTTATTTTTTTTCCGACGGAATAAATTTTATAAGTTAAAAATGATCCATAAGCCGCGCCCAAAATAATTAAAAATGAAAACAGCCAAAAAAGCGCTTTTTTGGCAAAAGAAGACCTCGCAGGCTTGTTTAGATATGGGTAAGAGATTTCATCCACTTCTATATATTACTACATTAGCGGTGATCCGGAAAATATGGCTTTTTTAGGCCGTGTCCAGCTCTTGCCAAGGCTCAAAAATTATGATAAACTAGGAAAGTCAAACGATTGTAAGAGGCATTTTTATACCGTTACAAATTAAACAATCCTGCTGTATTTTACAAGAAAAACTTCTAAATAAAGCTATTTTATTAGCTTAAAACACAAAGTTAATTTGTAACGGCATTTAGGGCAAAATATGGACTTCGAGCCAAAAAAGAAAGTCGCTCCGGAAGAACAATATTACGGTATTGGCGGTTTCATATTGGAAATAATCAAAGTTTTTGTTTTAGCGCTGGTCATCATTCTGCCTATCCGGGTTTTTTTATTCCAGCCTTTTTTTGTGCAGGGCGCTTCCATGGAGCCGAATTTTGAAAATAACCAGTATCTGATCATCAATGAATTCGGCTACAAGCAAACCGCGGTGGATGCCGGCGATTTTCATTTGTTCACGGTCAATCCTTTCAAAGAATTAAGCCGCCAGGAAGTTACGGTTTTCCGCTATCCCAAAAATCGCAGCCAATTTTTTATCAAAAGAATCATTGGCCTCCCTGGCGAAAGAGTGCAGATCAAAGACGGAGCGGTGACGATATTCAACCAGGAAAATCCGGACGGTTTTGTATTGGATGAAAGCGCCTATCTTTCCTCAAAAGTAAAAACACAAGGTGAGCTGGTGATTACGCTCAAAGACAATGAATATTTTGTAATGGGAGACAATCGGGGGGCCAGTTCCGATTCTCGTTCCTGGGGACCGGTGAAAGAAACGGATATTGTCGGCAAAGTATTGCTGCGGGCGTGGCCGTTTGATCAGTTATCGATATATTAAATTTTATAATATGGTTAAGAAAAAAAAGAATAAGCCGGCGCGCAAAGCTGTAAAGAAAGTCGCGAAGAAAATAAAGAACAAAGAAACTGGAAAGGCGATTGTTGAGCCGGTTGTTTTGCAGCCGCCGCGGGGCATGAAAGATATTTTGCCGGACGAACAGCCCTACTGGGAACAAGTGCGCAGAACCACCGAAAAGATGGCGCGGGAATACGGCTATTCGCGGATTGATGTGCCGGCGGTTGAATTCACCAATCTTTTTGTGCGCGGCGTGGGAGAAGGCACGGATATTGTCCAAAAAGAAATGTATAGTTTTGTCACCCGGGGCGGAGACAAGGTGTCGTTGCGCCCCGAACTGACGGCCGGAATTTGCCGCGCCTATATCCAGCATGGAATGAGCGTCTGGCCCAAACCGATCAAGCTTTTTTCCACCGGTCCGGCCTATCGCTATGACCGTCCGCAGGAGGGCAGATACCGCGAATTTTTTCAGGTGAATTATGATATTTTCGGCGAGTCTGATCCAATTTTAGACGCGCAAGTGATCCAGGTGGCGCATCGAATTGTCCAAAGCCTCGGCATCAAGTCGGTTCAGATCCAAGTCAATTCAATCGGCTGTCCCGGCTGCCGCAAAGAATACAAAGAACTATTGGTGAATTATTTAGAATCAAAAAAGCAAAAACTCTGTCTGGACTGTAAAAATAGGATCGAGCGAAATCCGCTTAGAGTTCTTGATTGCAAGGAAGATAAATGCGCGCAAGTGGCGGCCGCGGCTCCACAATCCATCGATCATCTTTGCGATGAGTGCCGGGTGCACTTCAAGCATGTTCTGGAATATTTGGACGAGCTGGATTTGAATTATGTCATCAATCCGCAGATGGTGCGCGGGCTGGATTATTATACCAAGACGGTTTTTGAAATTTGGTCAGGTTCGGAAGAAGGCCGGAAAAATTCTTTAGGCGGCGGCGGCCGCTATGACAATCTTATGAAAATGCTGGGAGGAGAAGCAACGCCGGCTATCGGTTTTGGTTTTGGCGTGGAGCGGCTGATTTTGGAAATGAAGCGGGTGCAGGCGAAACCCTATCGCATGCCCAGAGCCAAAGTTTTTTTGGCGCAACTGGGCGAACTGGCCAAGAAAAAAAGCCTTAAACTTTTTTCGGAACTGGAAAGGAACGGAATTCTGACGGCGGAAAGTTTCGGGCGCGGGAGCCTGAAATCGCAGCTCCGCGAAGCGGACAAATTGGGCGTGGAGATAACTTTGATTTTGGGACAGAAAGAAGCGTTAGACAAAACTGTAATAATTAAAAATATGACAACCGGCGTGCAGGAGATAGTGAGCACGGACAAGCTGATTGATTTGGTGAAAAGAAAGCTTAAGGCCGATAATGTGGTCGTATATCACGAGAATGGCCATCATAATACATAATTCTAGATTGGGGGTCTTTATGATTGAAGTAAAAAAGAAGGACAGAGAAACCAGTGAAAGCCTGATTAGACGTTTCAGCCGCCGAATCCAACAGAGCGGTGTTTTGGTGCAGGCCAGAAAAACCAGATTCCGCCAGGACGAAAAAAGCAAGCGCGAAATTCGCGAAGGCGCGATGTATAAAGTGAAAGTGAAAAAAGTTGTGGACCGGCTCAAAAAAATGGGCAAGTTTGACGAAGGAACTTTCAGGAATGTTAAGAAAAAATTAATTCCCAAAGAATAATTTTATGTTGAAACAAAAAATTATTTCCGATATGAAAGAAGCGATGAAAGCGGGAGACGCGCTGAAACGCGATACTTTGCGCATGCTGGACGCGATGATTAAAAATACGGAAATTGAAAAACTGAAAAAGGAAGAAGGCTTGACTGACGCGGAAATTCTCGAAGTTTTGGCGCGCGCGGTGAAGCAGAGGAAAGATTCTGTGGCTCAATATACCGCCGGTGGCCGTCCGGAACTGGCCGAAAAAGAAAATAAAGAAATAGAAATCCTGATGCAATATATGCCGGAGCAAATGAGCGAGGACAAAGTCCGTGGAATTATTAAAGAAGTAATTTCACAAACCGGCGCCAGTTCTAAAGCCGATATTGGGAAAGTGATGGGCGTCGCGATGGGCAAATTAAAAGGTCAGGCGGATGGGAACGTGGTCAAAAGCATTGTCGAATCAGAATTGTCAAAATAGCCTATTTAAGCCAAAAGCCGCCCTCTCAAAAACCAGGCGGTTTTTGTTTGGCTGTGTAGTGGTATAATTATTTTATGAAAAAGATCCTGCCTAAAAAAGAATACGAGATTTTGAAAAAATTGAACACGCCGGTCAAAATCCAGAACTTTTTGGACACAATGCCGATGAATTTTGAAGAAGGCGGCGACACCTGTTTTCCCCCCATGACAGTTCTGGAAAAAAATTCCTGCCATTGTATCGAGGGCGCCATTTTGGCAGCTATGATCCTGCGCGTGCATGGCCATCCGCCATTGCTTTTGGATTTGACGGCGGACAAAACCGACTATGATCATGTAGTGGCTGTTTTCAAAATTGACGGGAAATGGGGCGCGATTTCCAAGACCAACCATTCCGTTTTGCGCTATCGCGAACCGGTTTACAGCTCCATCCGGGAATTGGTGATGAGCTACTTCCATGATTATGTGAATATCAACACCAGCAAAAAAACTTTGCGCAGTTTCGCGCGTCCGGTCAATCTGAAGCGCTTTGATTCTTGGGGCTGGATGACAACCAAGGAAGAAATTTTTTTTATCCCCTCGCACTTGGCCGACGTCAAACACTACAAAATTTTGAATCGGAGGCAAATTCGCAATCTGCGTCCGGCGGATGAGGTTGAAGTCAAGGGCGGGAGCATCCAGGAATGGCAAGATGCGCAAGGCAGCGCGCCAAAATACCCATCCTGCTAAAAGTATCTTTTTTATACTCAAGGCTTGCTTTTTAAAGCGGTCCTTGTTAGGATGGAATACTCTGAAAAGGAATAGGCCAGAACATTAACAATTTAAAATATAGCAGGAGGAAAAGGGAGAAAACCATGAAACTCAATGAAAACCAGTTGCGGGAATTGAAAAAAGTATATGACAAGACTGGCGCTGACATAGGTTTGAAAATGGCAGAAAAACTTATCAAGAAGGGCTTGATAGACGGCTGGCCGGGCCATTACTTTGTCACTGAAGAGGGCCAAAAACAAGTGATAAAAAGATTCGGAACGTATTAAAAAAGAAAGGGAGGGAAAAATGGGAGTTAAAACAAGAATAGGAATCATGTCTTTAGTAAGAGGGGGTTTTGGCTCCGTGGATCTGCCGGAAGAAGTAACTCTAAAATGTCCACAATGCGGAACGGAGGTGGCGGACAAAGGACAGTGCTTGGTAGAATTTGCAAAAGTTCCCGACAAAGAATCAAAAACTGGCTGTATCATGAGGCTACAGGTTGATTGCAGATCCTGTGGCTGTTTCGGCAAAGAACCGGCAATAGAGTTTTGAAAGAGGGTAAAATATTTGCAAACCAACCGCCGGTGGCACCAACACGCCACCGGTTTTTCATTTGCTAATTTAACTTTTCTGCGTTAAGGTGGTGGCAGGGAGAAAAGACAGAAAAAGGTTAAATTTGCTTTGTTTAAGTACTTTAAAAACCGAGAAGAATGTAGGAATAGCAAAAAATCGGCGAAAAGCCCCGCACTATTTCAAAGTGCGGGACAGGCCAGAAAAAAAAGGGGGGGGTGAAAAGTATGGCTTCAGATTGGTATCAGGAAAGATTGCAAAATATGATCAGCATAAGCTATCCGCATAAAATGGTCGAGAATAAAATCTGGGAAATACTTTTCAAAACAAAACCTCTTATTCTCGGCGGGCATCTGGAATTTCTGGGGCTGCATGCGGAGGGATATTTGCGGATGTGGAATATAAACCAGCATCCGGAATATTTGAAGAGAATTTGCGATGTGATTACCGCGTGCGTGCGTGGCAGTTCTTTGAAACCAAATGTGGTGCTGGCTCCTGGTTCGCAGGGGATGTATTACGCGCAAGATATAGCGGCAAAAATGGAGGGAGTCAGGGCGGTTTATACCGGAATCGAACCGGAAACAGGCCGGCCAACTAACGAGTTTTTGTATGGATCCAGAATTAACCCGGGAGACCAAGTTGTTATCGTCAATGATATCAATGTTACCGGTGAAAGCCTGCGCCGGCTGATCGAATTGGTTAAAAGTAAAAAGGCCGAAGTTTTGGGCACCTGCGTTTTCGCGGATATGAGCGGAGGCCGGGCGGAAATTAAACGGGAATATCCGTTTCACTCTGTTATTAATCTGAATTTGCCCTTTTGGCCAGAGAATGTTTGTACGCAAAACTGCGACGGAAAACCGCTAGTGACAATGTGGCAGATTATGCGCTCGCCCGTAATCCCGGGCGATGTGGCGTATGAAGCTCTTTTATCCAGGCAAAACAATAGCGGAGGATGGCTCCCCTGGAATTTAAAAATATGAACCGAGTGGTTGTTTCATCAGCCACTCGGATTTTTTTATACAGTATCGTTCGACCGCACGATATTGTAGAATAATATTTTGTTACTGAACTAGTTACTTAACAAAATATTCGGCCGTAAAAAACATTCTCACATTCTCGAGAATATGAGAATGTTGTGGAGAGTTTTTTTATTTGCCAATTTGGCTAATACTTGCTACGATAAAACACTTTGCAATGGGTGCAAAGAGGTCCTTAAAAATTGAAAGGAATTAGCGTAAACCCCCACACCAATTTTGCTAACAAACAAAAAACAGGTATTGGGGGAAAACAAATGTCTTTAGGAGAATTGGTGTGGGGGTAAAAACAATAAAAATCGGTAAAAGTCCCAGCACTATTTCAAAGTGCGGGATAAACCGGAAAGGAAGGCAAGAAAAAATGAAAAAAGAAGGGAAGCAGGAAGAAGCCGATTCGAAAAAAATTATCAACGCAATGATTGAGGGGTACGGGCCGAATTTTCCAGCTCTAGAAGCTTTGTTTGAAAGCAAGATCTCGCATTCGGCGAGAGAGGAATTAATGGCCATAATACCGGGACTGGGAAGGTACTACAAGAATACAAAAGCTCTCGAGGACGTTACATCCGGAAAAGCCGTTGGACTCAGAAGATTCAAGGTTGGCATTGAGTATTTCATCCAGCTTAGCGTGTGGTTGTCGAATTATGTCCACTCCCAAAGAAGGATTGTTGGCAAATTAACTCCCGAAGATATTCGGAAATTAAGAAAGATCGGAACGACCCTGAAAGAAATCAAGCAGGCTGAGATTATCGAGAAATTTACCGATCATGATACGGCGGCAGCTATGGATTATCTCAAGCTGAAAATTGCAGCTGAATTTCCGTATCTCGCACAGTATGTTGAGGCCGTGCATTTTGCCCTTACATCTGAAAATAATGTCGGGATCGTTTTTGGGACAGTGGGAAAT